>OLSX01002978.1_pt1 | contig 14207 bp, 13 predicted proteins | sample 1673141 | NCBI WGS metagenome assembly OLSX01 (sample SAMEA3136759, study PRJEB25190) | human gut metagenome | biome: human gut; feature: human-associated habitat; material: faeces | place: Austria | collected 2013
ACCCGTACGTCAGTTTAGCAAACTGGTGGTTTCAGCCACTCACCCAAACTTCCTTTTTTATAACCAGCATTCTTTTCAAATGCGATGCAAATGTAGGGCAAACTTTTGGACTGTGCAAATCTTTCCTACATATTTTTTTCACCGTTTTCATACAATTTGAGATAACACGTTAACACTCAAACCCTAAAACAAGAAAAAAAATTTGATACATATCAAACCGTCCTTTTCAACCTTTCCTTATCTTTGCGCGATTTTTAAAGTATAGTGCACATACACGGACAATGATACAACAAGAAAGCCTAAAAAAGCGGCTTGCCAAGCTGGCCGCCCCCATTTTTATAGAGACACTTCTCATCATGATGCTCGGTGCGGTGGACACCATCATGCTGAGCCGCCACTCGGACAACAGTGTTGCCGCCGTAGGGGTAGTCAACCAAATTATCATGCTCACTTTCCTCGTTTTCGAAGTCATCAACCTCGGAACGTCCGTTCTGTGTTCCCAGTATCTCGGTGCGAAACTACACAAGAAAGTAGTGCAAGTAGTCGGCGTATCCATCCTCGTCAACCTGGCGGTAGGTATCACGGTCAGCCTGGTACTGTTCTCCTGCGTCCATCCCATCCTCCGGCTGATGGGGCTCACCGCTGAACTGATGCAGGACGGCATGGACTATATGCGTATCGTAGGCGCTTTCGCCTTCTTCCAGGCACTATCCCTCACCCTCTCCGCCTCCCTGCGCAGTGCCAACAAGGCCATCTACCCGATGATGGTCACCGTCGTAGTCAATATCCTCAATATCATCGGCAACTACTCCCTCATCTTCGGCCGCTTCGGCTTTCCGGAACTGGGCGTGGAAGGCGCCGCCATCTCCACAGCCTTCAGCCGGGGTGTCTCCATGATTATACTGTTCGTCATACTGTTCCGCAAGCACATCCACCGTTTCCCACCGGCATACTTCCGCCCTTTTCCGTGGATAGAACTAAAGAACCTGATGAAGGTAGGCCTGCCCTCTGCCGGCGAACAATTGTCGTACAGCTCGTCGCAAGTCGTCATCACCTACTTCATCAACATGCTGGGAGTGGAAGCGCTCGCCACCCGTACCTATTGTGTCAACATCATCATGTTCGCTTATCTGTTCAGCATCTCCATGGCACAAGGCGGCGCCATCTGTATCGGGCATCTGATAGGCGAGAAGAAACCTCACGCAGCCTTCCTTATGGGAAAATACGTCATGAAGAAATCCGTCATGATTACCGTCATGCTGTCCTGCATCCTCGCCCTTTCGGGGCATGCCATCTTTGGCTGGCTCACGTCCAACCCCGACATCATACGTATGGGTGCCACCATCCTTATCATAGATGTACTCCTCGAAATAGGCCGCCCCATCAACATCTTCGCCACCAACGCCCTTCGTGCGGCAGGAGATGTCAACTACCCCTTCTACGTAGGGTTGGTGGTGCAGTGGAGTGTAGCTGTAGGTGTGGGATACCTTTTCGGCTTTCCCTTCGGCTGGGGTATCTGCGGCATGTGGGTAGCCTTCCTGTTGGACGAGAATATCCGCGGCTTCATTTTCGTCCGCCGCTGGTATGGCATGAAATGGGTAAACAAAAGCTTCATCCGGAATTGTTTTTAATTCCAAAAGTCCTATCTTTGCTCCCCGAAAGCAGAAGCGGACCGAACTTTACCGGTCTTGCTTACTGAACAAATAAATCATGGTCTTATGGATGCACTATTGAAAGAAACCGTAGATGCCGCTATCAACTCCCGCTATCCAGGCATGGCTCCCGAGGGAAGAAGGTTGATAGAGGAAATCCTCATTCGCAAGGAAGTAGAAAAGGGCGCATTATTACTCAATGAAGGGCAGATAAGCCATAATATCGTATTTGTAGGAAAAGGCATGTTGCGCCAATTCTATTATAAAAACGGTAAAGACGTCACCGAACACTTTTCCTATGAAGGCTGCATCATCATCTGCATAGAAAGTACCTTGAAGCAGGAACCCACCCACCTCATGATTGAGGCACTCGAACCGAGTGTCGTATACCTGCTGCCATACAACAAGCTGCTGACACTTACCGAAATCTCATGGGAAATAAACATGTTCTATCGGAAGATTCTGGAATATTCCCTGATTGTTTCACAGATAAAGGCTGACTCCTGGCGGTTTGAGACTGCACGCGAGCGCTATAACCAGCTCATGGAACATCAGCCCGAAGTCATCAAGCGGGCTCCTTTGTCGCACATTGCGTCCTATCTGCTGATGACCCCCGAAACACTGAGTCGGGTACGTTCGGGCATACTGTAACCCTCCTCCTGTCTGCCCGGAGAATACATATCTGAATTTATATAGAAATTTTACCATTTCTCCCCTAAGCGTGCATTGATTGCCATACAATCATTTCATGCTCAAGGTTGTTTTATATGTATTTAAAATATTAAAATTCAGATTATGAATACTATACATAATTTTTCCGCTTCCCTGATACAGCGGACAAAACAAGCCGGACGATACAGTACATCCGGTATATATACCAGTACAGTGAACAGCTTTTTCCGCTTCGTCGGCCACCGTTCCATCACTTTTGCAGAGCTTACCCCCAGCCTCATCAAGCAATACGAAGACCGGCTGCTCGGTGAAGGACGGCGCCATAATACCATATCCACCTATATGCGTATGCTCCGTTCCATCTCTCACCAAGCTGCCGAACAAGGCATTCCATTCACACACAGTATAGACGATTTGTTCGCCTATGTATTCACCGGTTATGAGCCTACCGCCAAACGGGCCATCTCTCCTTTACTAATCCGGCGCTTGGTAAATCTTGATTTGGAGAAGAAACCCGCCTTGCGTTTCAGCCGCGACATGTTTCTGTTAAGTTTTTACTTACGAGGCATTCCGTTCGTAGACCTTGTACATCTCCGCAAAACGGATGTCAAGCACAATACCATTTATTATTACCGTCATAAGACCCGTCAGCAATTGTCCGTACATATAGAGTCGTATGCCGCACAGATTATAAATAGGTATAAGAACGAAGCCGCCTCTTCCCCCTATTTGCTACCGATATTATCACTGACCGGGGAAGATGGTTACAGACAATACAAAAGTGCTTTACGGCTCTACAACCAACATTTACACACACTTTCGAAGATGTTACGGTTAAGCATTCCATTAACATCTTATGTAGCCCGCCATAGCTGGGCCACCACTGCCAAAGACGAAGGAGTGGCCATTTCTGTGATTAGTGAAAGCTTAGGACATACTTCTGAAAAGGTAACTCACGTTTACCTTGCTTCTTTTGACAACAATGCGATGAGTAAAGCAAATAAAAAAGTGATTTTAATGGTTAAATGTTTAATGGTTCAGGGAACATCATCAAATGCAGGAAAAAGTATGCTTGTAGCTGCATTATGTAGAATATACAAAAACAGAGGCTATAACGTAGCTCCTTTTAAATCTCAAAATATGTCTTTAAATTCATATACAACTAAAGAAAACGGAGAAATAGGAATAGCTCAAATGTTGCAAGCAGAAGCTGCAATGGTTGAACCAAGTGTACATATGAACCCTATTCTTTTAAAACCAAAAGGTGATTTTACATCCAATGTAATTATTCAGGGAAAATCCATTGGAGATATGAATTTCTACCAGTATCAGCATGACTATCACAACACGGCTTTTGAAGCTATTCAGGAAAGTTTCAATATTTTAAAAGAAAAATACGATATTATAATCATTGAAGGAGCAGGATCACCTGCAGAAATTAATATGCGTAAAGAAGACCTTGCCAATATGGAAATTGCGCATATGGCTGATGCAAATGTTATTTTAATAGCTGATATTGAAATGGGTGGTGTTTTTGCAGCTATTGCCGGAACATATGTGCTTTTAGATGACTATGACAGATCCAGACTGAAAGCTACTGTCATCAATAAGTTTAGAGGAAATTTGGATATTTTGAAACCTGGACTTGACAGAATTGAAGAAATCACCGAAGCTCCTGTTTTAGGTGTTCTTCCTTATGATGAAACATTAAAACTGCCTGAAGAAGACTCAGCATCCCTAACAACCCACGTATTTGATGAAAATAAGGATATTATTATTGGAGTTATAAGGCTTCCTAAAATCTCCAATTTTACAGACATTGATCCTTTTGAGTTTGAAGAGGATGTTGGAATTAAAATGATTAATCCCAATGATGAAATTGGAAATGTTGATGCTATAATCATTCCCGGAACACGTAATTCAACCAAAGATGCAAAAGAACTCTTTGACAGCGGACTTGCAAGTAAAATAATAGCCAAATCCGATGAAATCCCAGTTGTTGGAATCTGTGGAGGATATCAAATCCTTGGAAATATAATTTATGATGAAAATAAAAAAGAATCTGATGTTGGAACTATTGAAGGGTTAAAATTATTGGATATTGAGTCAAAATTCCAGCATACCGAAAAAATTGTAACACAGTCTGAAGCAGTTATACCTCAAAAAGAGGATTTGTCCGGAATAGCTGGTGAAATATTTGCAAAGATTGCTGGAGAGAAAGTAACCGGTTATGAAATCCATGAAGGTACATCACACCTGAATTCAAGTAAAGATGTATGCCCATTATTAAATGTTCAAAAAGGACAGGGAAATAATGATGAAGGTGACTTTGACGGAGCATGTAATGGAAATGTCTTTGGAACATACTTCCATGGAATATTCCACAATTACAATTTCAGACGTGAATTTTTAAATTATCTAAGAGTCAAAAAAGGTCTTGAAGCAAAATATGGTGAAGACCCTTACGAAACACAAAAAGATTACTCATTAAATAAATTAGCACAAATTGTTGAAGAAAATATAGATATGGAAATTATTGACGAACTTCTTTTTTCATAATATAATAAACATAGCTATAATCACCACTATTATTTCCATAAACTTCAATTTCCTTTTTAAAATCTTTTTTAAAGTCATTATCATCTAATGTTCGAAGATTGCTTTCTAAATTAGCATAATAATCTTCAAAATCACTTTTCGGTAAAATAAAATAATCTATAAACTCATAACCTTCATCTTTTATTAGAGCTATTTTATTTTCAATAGTGTCTATTTCCGAATAATGTGTTTTCCAAAACTTTTTAGATTCTTTTGAAGGCTTTTGAATCCATGATAGCTCAGAAACAACCAGATAACCATTTTGCTTTAAAACACGTTTCCAACTTTTAAGTGCTTTAGCAAGACCCATGATATATGCTGAAGCTTCACTAAAAACAATGTCAAATTCGCAGTTCGGATAATCCAGGTCATTCATATCCATCTGACAGGTGTAAACCCTGTTATCCAAATCATTGTCAGCTATTTTTTCATCCAAAACTTTCAGATAATGTGGAAATAAATCAATAGCCTCAATTGTTGAATTTTTAAAATAATCAGCCAATAATAAAGTTGAAGCTCCCACACCACAGCCAATATCCAAAATAGTTAATTGCGAATCTTTATTAAAATCAATATAGCCAATAGCTTTTAAAGTAGACTTATCACTTCCAGGAGCTAATCTGTCCATATCCTTAAAAGCAGCATAAAAATAAAGTGGAATATCCATAAAAATCAATAAAAGAGAAATGAGTCTCTTTTAAATAAAAAAAAGTGAAATTAAATCTATTAGATTGATTCAATTTCAATGTCAAAAGTCATAGCTTTTATATTAGCTTTTTCACCAGCTTTTTTAATGGTAAATATTGGTGAGTCATTTAACATTAAATTGTTGTTAATTTCTCTCATTTTGTTGTTTAATACTTCTTTAGGATGGAAGAATTTACCTTCAGCTTCGTCAAAGTATTTGAAACTGTCAACAGATTCTCCTTCTAATTCATATTCGAATTTTTCACTTGGGTTTTTAGTATTTACTGCTGTTATTTTAAATTTCATTTTTATACTCTCTCCAAAAATATGTCTAATTAATATATTGTACTTTAAAGTATTTAAAAAGAGAAGATGACTGTCTACTCAAGATCTCTTCCAAATATATGTACTGCTGCAGTACCTCCAGTACCACCTATATTGTGAGTCATACCTATTTCTGCACCATCAACTTGACGTTTGCCTGCGTCTCCTCTAAGTTGCCATACAACTTCAGCAGCTTGAGCAATACCTGTTGCTCCAAGAGGGTGTCCACGAGCTTTTAAACCTCCAGATGGGTTAATTGGGAAATCACCGTCGATTTCTGTTTGACCTTCTTCAATAGCTATTCCACCTTTACCTTTTTCAGCAAATCCTAAGTCTTCTACAGCTAAAAGACCGTTGATTGAGAAACAGTCGTGAACTTCTGCAAGGTCAATGTCTTTAGTAGTAACTCCTGCCATTTCATATGCTTTTCTGGAAGCTACTTTAGTTGAATCAATAGTGGTTAAGTCTTTTCTGTTATGTAATGCAATAGTTCCGGAAGCCTGTGCAGATGCTCTTACATAAATTGGAGTGTCAGTGTATTTTTTAGCATCTTCTGCAGGAACCATAACAACAGCTGCTGCTCCGTCAGAAACTGGAGAACAGTCTAAAAGTGTTAAAGGATCAGCTACCATAGTAGAGTTAATTACTTTATCCACACTAATTTCAAATGGGAATTGTGCATTTGGATTGTTTTTAGCATTTTTATGGTTTACTACTGAAAATTGAGCTAATTGTTCCCTTGTAGTTCCATATTCATACATGTGTCTTTTTGCAATCATCGCATATAATGATGGGAAAGTAGCCCCTTGTTGTGCTTCCCATTCTTGATCAGATGCAGTAGCAATAGCTGGAGTAGCATCTACAACATCAGTCATTTTTTCAACACCTGCAGAAATTACAACATCATGGAAACCTGATGCAACTGCCATAATTCCCTGTCTTAAAGCAAGCCCCCCAGATGCACATGCTGCTTCTACCCTTGTAGTTGGGATTGGATTAAGACCCATGTGATCAGAAATAAGTGCAGCAATATGTTCTTGGTCTACAAATAAACCTGAAGACATATTTCCAACATACATTGCTTCAATATCGTCTCCTTCAACTTCAGCATCCATAACAGCTTTTACACCTGCTTCAGCGATTAAATCTCTAAAAGATGAATCCCACAATTCACCGAATTTAGTTTGTGAAACTCCTATAATTGCAACATCTCTCATAATTACACCTACATTTTAATTTTGCCTTTAAATTTAGCATAAACAGCATAATCAACATATTGTTTTCTATCAATGATGTCTTGTGTTTTTGGAGCTAAATCTCTTTTTTCTTTAATTTCTTCATTAACTGTTAAGGTAAATCCGTCACTACCTGCACCTGATCCGTATGAAACAACAAATATTTTATCTCCCGGTTCTGCAACATCTAAAATATTAGATAAAGCTAATGGAACTGCACCAGAATAGGTGTTTCCAATATTTGGAGTTAAAAGACCTTGTTTGATTTGTTCACTAGTAAATCCAAGTTTTTTACCTGCCCTTAAGTAAAATTTACCGTTAGGCTGGTGGAAACAAGCATAATCATAATCTTCAGGTTTTGAATCAGTTTTTTCAAATAAACCTTTTGCAGCACTTAACACATGTTTGAAGTATGCAGGTTCTCCAGTGAAACGGCCACCATGAGATGGATAGTCTTGTCCTTCTCTTCTATAAAAATCAGGAGTATCAGTAGTAAAACTGTATGTTTCTTCAATATCAGCAAGAGTGTTATCTTTACCAATAATATATGCTGCACCTCCAGCAGATGCAGTATATTCCAATGCATCTCCAGGTGCACCTTGAGAAGTATCAGCACCAATAGCTAATCCATACTCAATCATATCGGAATCCACAAGCCCCATAGTCATTTGAATTCCAGCAGTTCCAGCTTTACAAGCAAATTCTAAATCAGCAGCAGTCAAATCAGGAGTAGCATTTATAGCTTCTGCAACAATAGTTGCAGATGGTTTTACTGCATAAGGATGTGATTCAGAACCAACATAAATCGCCCCTATTTTTTGTGGGTCAATCTGAGCTCTTGCTAGAGCATATCTAGCAGCAGTTACTGCAATAGTAGCAGTATCTTCATCAGCAGAAGGTACGGATTTTTCGTTTACAACTAAACCCCTTGATAAAGCAACAGGATCATCTCCCCACACTTTAGCAATTTCTTCCACTTTTATTCTATATGACGGCACATACGCCCCATATCCAACAATTCCTACCATAGAATCACCAAGATTTTTTTAATTTATAAATTAGTTAGAAAACTAACTTTAGTAATTTAATCTTTATAAAAAGTATTATATAAAAGTAACTAAAAAAACTAATCAGTATAATAAGAATTAAGAAAAAAATAAGAAAATTAGATAAAACAAATGCAGTTGCCGGGATTCGAACCCGGGTTGTAGGCTTGGAAGGCCCAAGTAATAACCAGACTATACCACAACTGCATAAATGCGGCGTCCGGGATTTGAACCCGGGTCTCTAACGTGGCAGGCTAGAGTCTTAACCAGGCTGGACTAACACCGCATAACAGACAACAATTATACTTTTGTTTTGATAGTATATAAAGTTTTTGGTAAAACTATTTTCCAACAATTCGTTTAAAAATCAGTTTATCCTGATCATCAAATGTTTTAGTAAGAATAATAGCTATTAAATAAACTACAACTCCTACAGGAATAGCTAACCATAAATTAAGATTAAGAATATGTAAAACAACACCCATAACACTTGCACAAAGTACAACTTTTAAAATATCAACCAGAAGATGTCTGTCAGGAAGCTGATTAATTTTATAAATGGTGTATAATTCCAAAGCTAAAATTAAAATCTCACTAATTACAGTAGCTACTGAAGCACCGTAAACTGAGAAATGAGGTATTAAAATAAAATTCAAGGCAACATTAAACAAAGCAGCCAAACAATAAATTTTAGTAACTGCAGTTTCTCTGTGGGATGCATTTAAAATCATGGAACATGCTCCATTAATAAATAAGAAGCAAACAGTCCAAATAAGGATTTTTAAAACTTCTCCTGCTTCCGCATACTGATTACCATAACATAATGAAATTACATCTCCCCCATAGAAAAAAGTAGCAATAGCTATAGGAATAGTAACCATAGACAGATACTTGATGGATTTGACAAAACTAAACTGCAGTAAATTTCCGTCCTGTTTAAACAGTTTGCTCATAACCGGGAAAATAACAGAAGTGTAAATTGTATAAAACAGAGTTAAAACATTGATTAACTTATAAGATGAATTATAAAGCCCTGTTGCATAGGTATTTGCAAACTGGGTAATCATAACCATGTCAATTGAATAATAAATCATATAAAATAAGCTAGTCAATGCAAAAGGAAGGCCTCCAATAACTAACTTTTTACAAAAAGCCTTATCAAACAACGGTTTTGGAACAATAATCTTTTTAGATAAAGCCAAAGTCGCATAAACTAAACCGATTAAATTAGCTGCAATATATGCTAAAGTAATTCCCCATAACCCATAATTTGTAAATGTAACAGCTACAATGAATATAAATGTTAAAACATTAAGCAAAGTATTTGTAATAGCCTGATACTTCATCATTTCGTGAGCCTGGAATGAAGAATACATTGCAGTTTGAAATGACTTAATTACATTTTCCACAGCAAACAAGAAACAGATTACAACAGTATAATTATCCCAGCCCAATATAAATAAAGCCAGTGATACCACTGCCAGGTAAAATACCGCCAATATTAATTTAATACCAATAGCATTTCCCAAATATTTCTTTTCAGAGTCAAAATCTGTAGAAATGGATCTGACAATATAGGTAGTAACTCCCAAATCGGCACAAACACCAAAAATAGTTGCAAAAGAAGTAGCTGTACCTAAAAGACCATAATCAGATACACCTAAATAACGAGCAGTTAAAATAGTCCAAACAAAAGCACAGACACTAGTTATGATTTGAGAAAACATTAACCAACTCATATTTGCAAAAACAGTTCTTACCCTACTCATAATACTAAACTCACAAATTACTAGGATTAATATATATCAGTTTTCTATATTAAGCTTTACCTAAAATCTGTTTAATTATAAGTTTATCCTCGTTATCAAAGAATTTTATAAGAGTAATAACTATTAAGTAAACTATAACACCAACAGGAATAGCTAACCATAATGACATATTAACCAGGTAAAATACTCCGCCCATGACAGCAGACGCAATAATTATCTTAATCAAATCAAAAATCAAATGCCTGTCAGGAAGCTGATTTATTTTACTAATCATATACATTTCTAAAATTAAAATTAAAACATCAGTCATTACTGTTGCAAATGCTGCTCCGTGTGCTGAGAAATAAGGTATTAAACATAAATTTAATCCTGCATTGAACACTGCAGCTAAAGAATAAATCTTTGTAACGGAAGTTTCCTTATGAGATGCATTTAAAATCATGGAACATGCACCGTTAACGAATAAGAAACAGACAGTCCACACCAATATTTTTAAAACACTGTCTGCATCAGCATACTGATTACCATAACAAAGATAAATCACATCCCCCGCATAGAAAAAGGTAGCTACAGCTATTGGAATAGTAATCATAGACAAATATTTAATTGATTTGACAAAGCTAAGGCGCAACATGTCTTTTCCCTGTTTAAACAGCTTGCTCATAACCGGGAAAATAACAGCTGAATAAATTGTATAAAACAATGTTAAAACATTAATTAGCTTGTAGGTAGAATTATAAAGCCCTGTTGCATAGGTAGTTGAAAACTGAGTAATCATAACCATGTCAATTGAATAATACAATGTATAAAACAGTGTAGTTAAAGCAAAAGGAATTCCCGCAATTATCAGTTTCTTAAAAAATTTCAAATCAAACAATAATTTCGGAACTATAATATGCTTTGTCAGGGCAGCTATACAATAAATCAAACCGATTAAATTAGCTGCAATGTATGCAAAGGTGATTCCAAGCAAACCGAAATCAGTAAAGCAAATCATTACAATAAATACCAAAGTCAAAACATTAAGTAAGGTATTGGTAATTGCCTGATATTTCATCTGTTCGTGAGCCTGAAATGAAGCAAAAAGCAAATTATAAAATGATTTAATTAAACTTTCAATTGCAAATAGGAAAGTTATTAAAATAGTAAAATTATCCCATCCCAGCAAATAGGAAATAAAAATAACCACTGCCAAATAGAGTACAGACAGTATTAATTTAAGGGACAGTGCATTTCCCAAATACTCCGCCTCTACATTATAATCCACCGAAATGGATCTTGTAATATATGTAGTGACTCCCAAATCAGCAACAACAATTACAATAACAGAAAAAGAAGTTGCTGTTCCTAAAATACCATAGTCAGATACCCCAAGGTAACGTGCAGTTAAAATAGTCCAAACAAAAGCACAAACACTGGTAATGATTTGGGAAATCATCAGCCAGCTCATATTTGCAAATATTGTTCGAACCTTATTCATAATTTTAAACCTTAGGAGTATTTGAAAAATGATATTATATTGTTTTTAATAGTTAAGCTTTTCTTGCAGTTACACAAATCCACTCATTTTCATCCTGAATAAATGCCTGAAAATCTTTAAAACCTGCTTTTTCAAGTGCTGATTTCAAAACATCTTCAGAATAAATTTTCATATCCAACAATTCTATTAAATCTTCATATTTATCCATTTTACCTTCTCTGTAAACTGCTTCGTTACAGAAAAATACCAAACCGTCTTTTTTAAGAACCCTGTTTACTTCTTTTAAGTCATTTATAAAATCCGGCCAGAAATAAATTGTTTCAAAACCTGTTACAATGTCAAAGCTTTCATCTTCAAAGGGCATTTCAGATACAGATCCCTGTAAGACTTTAACTTTGCCATCATCTATGGCCTGTTTATTTAAATCAGTGGATTTTTCAACACTTACTTCAGAGTAATCAATTCCAACAACACATCCGTCTTTACCTATTTGTTTAGCGAAGCGTTCAAGATTTTTCCCTCCGCCACATCCGATATCAAGGATTTTATCTGTTTCATCAATGTTAAAATGACTGACTCCCCATCTGGCCATTGTTTCATGAGATTTATTCATCCTGTCAAGTATTTCATGACCTAATTTTCCTTCAGGTTTTCTTGCATTTTTAATAAGTTTTTTATCTTCCATATTGTTGCCAGTATTTACTTTATCAGACATATTATGTTTTCCTCCTTATTTTTTCATTCCTTTACGTGTTTTAATAGCCTGTCCTGTTTGGAAATCGTTGATTTCACAGGCCCCAAGTAATGCCTTACCATAAGCAAGCAACTTGTCCTCTTCATTTACAATTAAAACTTCATCCTTAGCTCTTATATCCTCATCACATTCCACGACGAATTTGGCAAAAACGCTTTTTCCTTCAAGTGAAAATGGTTCTGAGTCCTTATTTACTACAACTCTGTTTTTAGGATATTGTGTAGCCGCATGGAGTCTTTTTGCACCTTCTTTTGAAAGGATTAAAAAGCTGTCAGAAGCTCTCATATTTACAATTAATGTTTTTCCGTCATAAATATGTCTTATCTTACCTGTTTTTTTACTTTTTTCAATTTTTATATTGCCTGTAAATAAAGCATCTCCTACTCCGACACCAAACTGATAGTCAGCTATTGCCTTAACCTTTTTAAGGTCATCTTTTGCATATCTGATTTCATCAGACTGTGAATGAATATTATATAATCCAATATCCAATTTTTTAATAACATTGGAATGAATTAAGACCTGGTCATAGTATTCTACAAATTCTGAGATAAAGTCCTCAATAAATTCCAGACTGCTTACATCCCAGGTTCTTGGAGATTCATTTTGACTTAATGGATATATTTCATCAATTTCAAGGGGAATAAGACCGAACGGAATATCCAATACCATAAAATCAGTATTGTTCAAATCCAATTCCTGTTCACTTCCATAAACATAAAAGTTTCCAAGCTTACCTGAAACATATTTGCTGTAAGGTTTACGTGAAGGAGGCAATATTACCAAATCACGTTTTCTGGGCATTGCCCTTAGCTTTTGAATATGCCTTAAAACTTCACTTCTGTATAATGATTCTGAACCTGTGTAGAAAAATGCTGATTTTTTACTTCTCGGATCATATTTTTCCAAATCTTTGCTGTAGTTGCCTAATTGGCGAAGAGCTTCAAGCAGATTAGGGTGTGCTCTGCAGCGTTCTTCAACAAGTTCCATTAATGAACCTTCATAAATAGCCTGCCTAATTAATCTTAACTCAGCAAATGAAACATTTAAGTTATGCTGAGCTATTAAATCTCTTCTTTTTTCTTTAGGCATAGCCCTTAAGTCGTCAGGAGTGTAATTGCAGCAAACTTCACATGAACATGGCATTTCCTGTAAATTTTCAAGTTTGTAAGTTCCTCTTACAGACAATAAACGGTCATCTTCAGCATATAATATATAAGCTGCTGAATCAAACAAATCACATCCCATAGCTACAGCCAAGGCAAAAATCATCGGATGGCCTGCACCCATCAAGTGACGGGGCTTACTGTCCGGAAGATGTGCTACACTGTTCATTACAACATCAACAAGCTCCTTATAATGATATGATTCCATTAACGGAACTACTGCACCTATAGGATACAAATCCGCATCTAATTTAGTCAGTTCATCTGCACATTTTCTTCTTAAATCAGGAAAAGTTGAACCTTGAACTACAGAATTCAATTTCATTTCCATATTTTGGGAATTTCTGTAATCAACAGCTTCCTTAGCCCTTTCCAAAGTAACTTCCAAATCTGCTTCAGCCTTTTCACGGGTTACAAAAGGTGCTGTTGGAATATCCAAACTAGTTCCAATGTCTGTTTTAATCAATTCCTGAAACTCAATAACCTCTTTATTTGTAATATCAACATCACCGTAAACAGACAGTTGGAACGAACCTGAATCCGTCATAATCGGACCGTCAAAATTAATTAACTTATGAAGCCCTATTTCTGCAGCTTTCTTTTTTAAATCCTCATCTTTGTAAATTAAATAAGCATTGGTAATAACTATATCTGCCCCATATTTTTTAACATCAATAGTTTGTTTACGAGGATGGATAACTGGCATTAAATTAGGGGTTTTTACATCACCAGAGTTAGTTTTCAAAACACCAACTCTGCCTCTATTATCTTTAGCTTTAATCTCAAACATTTAATTAACCTTATTTTATTAGTTAAAATAAAAT
>OLSX01002981.1_pt1 | contig 14196 bp, 8 predicted proteins | sample 1673141 | NCBI WGS metagenome assembly OLSX01 (sample SAMEA3136759, study PRJEB25190) | human gut metagenome | biome: human gut; feature: human-associated habitat; material: faeces | place: Austria | collected 2013
AACTTATCATGGAATTCGAAAAAGAATTCGGTATCTCTATTCCTGATGACCAAGCAGAAAAGATTGGTACTGTAGGTGATGCTGTATCTTATATCGAAGAACACGCTAAGTAATTATCCGATTTCATCAATATGGAATTAAAAAGAGTGGTAGTAACAGGCCTTGGCGCCATTACTCCTGTTGGCAATGACGTTCCCGAATTTTGGGAGAATCTAGTGAACGGGGTTAGTGGAGCAGGGCCTATTACTCATTTTGATGCGTCGCTATTCAAGACCCAGTTTGCATGCGAAGTGAAAAACTTCGATGTAACTAAATATATCGACCGTAAAGAGGCAAGAAAGATGGACTTATACACCCAGTATGCTGTCGCCGTTGCCAAAGAAGCGGTAGCAGACTCCGGTCTTGACGTCGAAAAAGAAGATTTGAACAGAATCGGTGTTATTTTTGGCGCCGGTATCGGTGGTATACATACATTCGAGGAAGAAGTAGGCAACTACTACACTCACCAGGAAATAGGTCCCAAGTTCAATCCGTTCTTCATCCCGAAGATGATCTCGGATATCGCTGCCGGACAGATTTCTATCATGTATGGCTTCCATGGTCCTAATTACGCGACTTGTTCAGCATGTGCTACCTCTACCAATGCTATCGCGGATGCTTTCAACCTGATTCGTCTGGGCAAAGCAAACGTAATCGTATCAGGTGGTTCGGAAGCAGCTATCTTCCCGGCAGGTGTAGGCGGTTTTAACGCTATGCACGCTCTGTCAACACGCAACGATGAGCCTGGCAAGGCTTCACGTCCATTCAGTGCAAGCCGCGACGGCTTCATCATGGGCGAAGGTGGCGGTTGCCTGATCCTGGAAGAACTGGAACACGCTAAGGCCCGTGGTGCGAAAATCTATGCAGAGGTTGCCGGTGTAGGTATGTCTGCGGATGCTCATCACTTAACAGCTTCTCATCCGGAAGGTCTTGGTGCCAAACTGGTAATGATGAATGCACTGGAAGATGCAGAAATGGATCCGAAAGAAGTAGATTACATCAACGTTCACGGAACATCTACTCCGGTAGGTGATATTTCAGAAGCGAAAGCGATTAAAGAAGTATTCGGTGATCACGCATACGAACTGAACATCAGTTCTACAAAATCAATGACGGGTCACTTGCTGGGAGCTGCCGGTGCGGTAGAATCTATCGCCAGTATCCTTGCCATCAAGAACGGCATTGTTCCTCCGACTATCAACCATGAAGAAGGTGACAACGACGAGAACATTGACTACGACCTTAATTTCACGTTCAACAAGGCTCAGAAACGTGAGGTTAATGTTGCCCTGTCCAATACTTTTGGATTTGGTGGTCACAATGCGTGCGTTATCTTCAAGAAATACGCTGAATAAAACGTGCTACGTAACCAAATAAATAAGATAAGGCTCCTGTTCCGCAAGGACAGAGAGTCTTATCTTTGTTTTTACCGGATACTCGGATTTTATCCGCGCGATATCCGGATCTACGAACAAGCGCTCCTGCACAAGTCATCTGCCGTCCGCTCCGAAATGGGACGTCTGTTGAATAATGAGCGACTGGAGTTCTTGGGTGACGCCATTCTTGACGCCATCGTAGGAGATATTGTCTACAAACGTTTCGAAGGGAAACGGGAAGGTTTCCTGACCAACACACGTTCCAAGATCGTACAACGGGAGACCTTGAACAAGTTAGCCGTGGAAATCGGTCTGGACAAACTGATCAAATATTCTACCCGCTCTTCTTCCCACAATAGTTATATGTACGGAAATGCTTTCGAGGCATTTATCGGGGCCATTTATCTGGACCAGGGATATGAACGTTGCAAACAGTTTATGGAGCAGCGGATCATCAACCGCTATATCGATCTGGACAAAATCTCCCGTAAAGAGGTCAACTTCAAGTCCAAGCTCATCGAATGGAGCCAGAAGAATAAGATGGAGGTTTCCTTTGAGTTGATTGAGCAGTTCCTCGACCACGACAGCAACCCCGTATTCCAGACAGAAGTTCGCATCGAAGGGCTTCCAGCCGGAACAGGTACGGGATATTCCAAGAAAGAATCTCAGCAGAATGCCGCACAGATGGCTATAAAGAAGGTAAAAGACCAGGCTTTCATGGATACAGTCAATGAAGCAAAAGCGCAGCATTCGATGCCGCCTGAAGCAGAGGCTGAAGCATTGGAAGCTGAGATTGCGGAACCTGAAGTTACAGATGAAATCGCAAATGATGAAACCGGGACTGCAAATGAAACCGAGAGTGTTAATGATCAAACTGAGACTGTTAATGATGAAACCGGGACTGTAAATGACAAGACTGCTTCGTAAATGAAGCAGCCACAAACAAAAAGCTACAGGTAAAAAGTCTACTAACAGTCAAACGACAGACAGACCATAGATGAGATGCTACTATAAAAGCTTAAGTTAACCGAAACAGATTCCCATACGGCGACCCTGGATCACTAAATCGTGATCTTCAGTGACTAACTTCAACTTACCGGCAACATTTTCGAGAGGAATAGACGAAATATCATCTCCTTTCAGGGCAATCATACGCCCGAATTGTCCGTTGGCAATCAGTTCTGTCGCATGCCCTCCCATACGGGTGGAAAGGTTACGGTCGAAAGGAGTAGGCGAACCGCCACGCTGAATATATCCCAATACGGTCTCACGCGTCTCGATCCCCGTTTCATACTCTATTTCCTGCGCGATGTATTCCGCAGCACGTTTTCTGCCATCCGTCAGGATACCTTCCGCTACCACTACAATGGAATAGGGCTTTCCTTTTTTCAGTCTTTCGAGAATTGTATTTCCTATATTCTTGATATTGTAAGGGATTTCGGGGACAAGAATGACATCACCCCCACCTGCCATACCGGAATACAAAGCAATCCAGCCGGCTTTATGCCCCATCACCTCAATGACCATGACCCTTTTGTGAGAACTGGCGGTGGAATGCAAACGGTCGATGGCATCTGTAGCGATACTTACAGCAGAGTCGAATCCAAAGGAAATGTCCGTTCCCCAGATGTCATTATCGATGGTTTTGGGGACTGACACGATATTAACGCCCATTGCAGCAAATTTAGCGGCAGTTTTCTGCGTCCCGTTTCCTCCGATACAGACAACACAATCCAACCCCATTTCCTTAATATTCTGAAGAATCAGTGCCGGTTTGTCGACATCCGAGACGACACCTCCCTTTTTAAAAGGTTTCTCGCGCGAAGTACCCAGCATTGTTCCGCCCTGGTTCAACAGTCCGGATAAGGATTTATCAGTAAAGGGCTCTATGTCTTTTGTCAGCAAACCTTGAAAACCACTATGAATTCCTATTACTTCCATCCCATAGTGATTGATAGCAGTTTTGCACACGCCACGAATAGTGGCATTTATACCGGGGCAGTCTCCTCCGGAAGTCAGGATTCCAATTCTCATTGTCGTTTTTTTTAGTCAGAAACTCGGGATTCAAGGAAAGTCGCCAATTTTTAACGATTATTTCCGACGTAAAGATAGAAAAAAAAGATAAATAAGGTTACTTTTGCACGACTAAACATTATTATGTTAAAGCAGAAATGAATATTACAAAGATTATTAGTAAGACTTTCGATTCCCGTTTAAAACAGATAGACCTTTATGCTAGTCAGGCTAGTGAGATACAGCATCGTGTGCTGAGTCGCTTAGTGAACCAAGCTGCACAGACAGAGTGGGGAAAAAAGTACGACTACGCCTCCATCCGTAGCTACGAGGATTTCAGAAAGCGCCTTCCAATACAGACTTATGAGGAAATCAAACCTTATGTAGAGCGTTTGCGGGCAGGGGAACAGAATCTGCTTTGGCCTTCGGAAATTCGCTGGTTTGCCAAATCATCCGGAACGACCAATGATAAGAGCAAATTCCTGCCTGTCAGCAAAGAAGCACTGGAAGACATTCACTACAGAGGCGGTAAAGACGCTGCGGCACTCTATTTTCGTATCAATCCGGACAGCCACTTTTTCTCGGGAAAAGGGTTGATTCTGGGAGGAAGCCACAGTCCGAACCTCAATTCCAATCATAGTTTAGTAGGCGACTTGTCAGCCATTCTGATTCAGAATGTCAATCCGCTGATCAATTTCATCCGCGTACCGAGCAAGAAAATCGCTTTGATGAGCGAATGGGAGACTAAAATAGAAGCGATAGCCAACAGTACCATCCCGGTCAATGTGACCAGTTTGTCCGGCGTGCCTTCGTGGATGCTGGTACTTATCAAGCGTATTCTCGAGAAAACCGGTAAGCAAACACTGGAAGAAGTATGGCCGAATCTGGAGGTATTCTTCCACGGTGGGGTGGCTTTCACTCCTTACCGCGAACAGTACAAACAGGTCATTCACTCGCCAAAGATGCATTATGTAGAGACTTACAATGCTTCCGAAGGATACTTTGGTACGCAGAATGACCTTTCGGACCCGTCTATGCTGTTGATGATCGATTATGGTATCTTCTACGAGTTCGTTCCACTGGAAGAAGTCGATGAAGAGAATCCACATGCTTACTGCCTCGAAGAGGTGGAACTTAACAAGAATTATGCGATGGTGATTTCTACGTCGTGCGGATTATGGCGATACATGATCGGTGATACGGTGAAGTTTACCAGCAAAAATCCGTATAAGTTCGTCATCACAGGACGGACGAAGCACTTCATCAATGCTTTTGGTGAAGAATTGATTGTGGATAATGCCGAGAAAGGGCTGGCTAAGGCTTGCGCCGAAACAGGAGCGCAGATTTGCGAATATTCTGCCGCACCGGTATTTATGGACGAACATGCCAAATGCCGTCACCAATGGTTAATAGAATTTGCCAAGATGCCGGATTCCGTAGAGAAATTTGCCGCCATACTCGACGCCACCTTGAAAGAGGTCAATTCGGACTATGAGGCGAAACGCTGGAAAGATATTGCCCTGCAGCCATTGGAAGTGATCGTAGCCCGTCCGGGACTGTTTCATGACTGGCTGGCACAGAAAGGCAAGTTAGGCGGACAGCATAAGGTACCCAGACTAAGCAATACACGCAATTATATCGAAGCAATGCTTACGCTGAATAACGAATAAACCTTATTCGAGTAATCAAATCATTATTTTACAGGAGGTTCCCTACGGTGTTACGCAAAGTATTCACCGCAGGGCAATCTAATGTGCCGGCTTGAAAACAGGCACCAAAGTGTTTCAAACAATTTCAAATGCTTGAAACACTTTGTTTCATGCGGTGAAACACTCTGTTTCATTGCTTGGAACACTTTGTTTCAAGGCATGAAACACATTGTTTCAACGGTTGAAACAAGTCGTGAAACTACCGGCCGCATTTCTTCGTCCTATAAGAGAATGCTTTTCGATATTATTCCTTCTGTTGATGAAGCGGATGTGTTGCAGACAGTGCCTCCGTAATGATTCCACCACCCAATAACAAACCATCTTTATAGAAGGCAGCAGCTTGCCCGGAAGCAATGGCCGTCAATGGTTCGTGAAGCTGTACATGCAGGAGATTATCAGGTGTGATCGTTACCGTGCAATGGTTTTCCTGTTTCCGATAGCGTATTTTCACAATCACATCGGGATGTCCCAACAAACGTTCCCGACTAACGATGTTCCAATCTTTAAGCAGCATCTCCGTTTTTTCCAGCGCCTGAAGGGAAGAGAGCACTACCTCATTCTTCTCGGGACGGATTTCCTTCACAAAGACAGGCCGATTCAGATGAATTCCCAAGCCACGCCGCTGTCCGATGGTATAAAAAGGATAGCCTTCGTGCCAAGCTATAAAATCCCCCTTTTCATCGACAAATCTTCCACGGCTGACCTGCGCTGACCAAAACTGACCAAAGCTGACCTGGTGCTGACCAAAGCTGACCAACCACTTTTTCAGAAAGCTCCGATAATCCATCGGACAAAAACAAACGCCCAAACTGTCCCTTTTCACCGCTACTTTCTGAAATCCCCGTCCGGCAGCAAAAGCACGTGCCTCCACTTTGGTAATATCCCCCATCGGCAGCAACATTCTCTGAAGAATATCCTGTTTGAGTCCCCATAAGAAAAAGGTCTGATCTTTGTCCGAATCTGCAGCATAAGTGATATAATAAGTATCATCCACCTTTACTTTCCGGACATAATGCCCGGTAGCAATATAAAAAATCCCCATTTTATCGGCTATTTTGGAAAGAAGAGGCCATTTGAGATAGTTATTGCACAACGTGCAGGGCACAGGAGTATGCCCCACCATATATTCACGCACAAAATATTCAATAATCTGTTCACGAAATATCTCACGGGCATCATACGTAATATGACGAATACCCAAACGCCCTGCCAGATGACGGGCATCCTCCAGATACTCGGTCGAGTCATTCAACTCATAGAAACGGAAAGTAACTCCGGTCACCTCATATCCGGCTTCCAGCAATCGCATGGCAGCTACGGAACTATCCGTACCACCGCTCATTCCCAACAATACTCGTTTGTTTTCTTCCATCATGCTGCAAAATTAAGGATTTTCCCGTATCTTTGTTTGTTAAAGCCTGAAGAGAATGGAAGAGAAAGCAATTACCGGACAAGTTATCATCGTTTTAACCGAGCATCTGACGTTCGGCACACTGCTGATACCTTACATGGCGGAGCAATCTGACGACGGCACATGGCAACTCATAGAGCAGGCTTTTCACGCTTCTCCCGAAACAATCAGCCGGATGAACGAAGCTGAACGGCAGGCCATCGACATCGCCTCTCATTATACAGAAAAATATCTGATGGGAGTCTACTCACGAGAGAAAACAGTATCCCGTTTTCTGCGTAAATTGTCCGAAGATCCGGAACGGATAAAGAACAATATCCGCCCATTCATCGAGAAAAAGCTACAGGAGATGCTGGCATTGATACGCTATCACAACCTTCCTCTGTACCAAAAACAGGTCGGGAGCAAACTGCTATATGCCCATCACGCCTACCGTGTTCATCCTCACGATGTGGAAATTCACTTCATGTTTCTTGCTGACGAGACAACTTTCCGTTATCAGCTGCAATGTTATTATGACGGACAGCCACTCTCACTGAGTGAGCAGAAACCTGTCATCGTGCTGACTTCCTCGCCGTCTGCTCTCTTATTGGGGATGGAACTATACTTTTTCCCCCATATCGAGAGTGTACGCATCCTGCCTTTCACCAAGAAAAAGAAGATCAGCGTTCCAGCCTCCCAAATTGAGAAATATATCGATAACATCGTGATTCCGATAGCACGCTATCATGAGATTACAACTCAGGGACTGAATATCGTTGAAAAGACGTACGCATGCGAAGCCGTCCTGTCTCTCGAAGATACCATTTACGACGAACAAATGTTGCGACTCAGTTTCCGTTATGGCGACCAGACGTTTACTCCCGACACCGTGACCGAAATGAAGAAGATCATTTACCGGAACGACTTCGGCGAGATATTTTTCTTCCGCCGGGATAGTAATGCCGAAAAAGAGAAACTCCGGATGTTAACGGATTCCGGTTTGCAACAGGTCAGCGACGTCCACTTCAAGCTGTCGCCCGATGCCTCCGAAAAGACAATTACCGAATGGATCGGCACCTATCGGGCAATGCTCCAACAATCCTTCCTGCTGACCGGAAATATGGGGAATACTCCCTACTGTCTGGACGAAATCCACATCGAACAAAGCTGTGATGACGAACCGGACTGGTTTGAACTGCATATCACAGTTGTCATCGGGCAGCTGCGTATCCCTTTCTCACGTTTCCGCAAGCATATCCTCGAAGAGAAAAGAGAATTTCTGCTGCCGGACGGACGCATGATTCTCTTGCCGGAAGAATGGTTCAGCAAATATGGAAACCTGCTGGAATTAGGAACGCAAACAGAAACAGGGATTCGCCTGAAGCCCACTTTTGTCGGTGCCGTACAATCGGCTTTAGAAGAAAGCAGTCCCCAAAACCTGCCTTTCAGGAGAGAGATACACAATATCCCCGTTCCCCAAGGAGTGAAAGCACAGCTACGCCCCTATCAGCAGAAAGGATTCTCGTGGATGGTACAGTTGAACAAACAAGGATTCGGCGGTTGTCTGGCAGATGACATGGGGCTTGGGAAGACACTCCAGACGCTTACCCTGCTACAATATATATACAAACCGTTTTCCACCGATACAGCTACTGCTCCTATGGGGTCTGTATCTACAGAAATCCCGGCATCTGACAGTCAGCCGGATAAGGAATGTACTGCCGGAACTCCGCCTGCCAGAGAGCAAGCGGCAGACGCCGAAGGACAATTCTCCTTATTTTCATTCTCTTCCGAAGATGAGTTACTGCCGGAGGCGCGGAAAATCAGGGAGAAAAACATACCCAAAGAAGACGCCCCAAGAGCAGAATACGGAAAAAATTCCCGTAAACCCGCCACTCTGATTGTGGTCCCCACTTCCCTGCTCCACAACTGGAGGCGAGAGGCGAAACGTTTCACCACTCTATCGATAGCAGAATATAATAGCAGCACGGTATTCCCCAAAGGGCATCCCGAGAAGTTCTTCAGGCGTTTTCATCTGATATTCACGACCTATGGGATGATGAGAAATAATATTGATATTCTTCGCTCCTACACATTCGAATATATCGTACTCGACGAAAGCCAGAATATCAAAAACAATGATTCTCTCACTTTCCGTTCAGTCATCCAGTTGCAGAGCAAATACCGGATCGCACTGACCGGAACGCCTATCGAGAACTCCCTCAAAGATCTGTGGGCGCAGTTCCGTTTTCTGCAACCGGACCTGTTGGGGGAAGAAAGCACTTTCCAAAAGCAGTTCATCATTCCAATCAAGCAAGGAAACACCCGCATGGAGAAAAGGCTGCAACAGTTAATCGCTCCGTTTATTCTTCGCAGAAGCAAAAGTGAGGTAGCACCGGAACTTCCTCCGCTTACTGAAGAAACGATCTATTGTGATATGTCCGAAGAACAAAGCGAGAGCTACGAACAGGAGAAAAACAGTCTGCGCAACATATTGCTCCAACAACCCGAAAACAGAGACAGGTTCCATACGTTCAGTATCCTGAACGGTATCTTGCGTCTTCGCCAGCTATCCTGTCACCCACAGCTCATTTTTCCCGATTTCAACGGGATATCCGGGAAAACCGAGCAAATCATCGAAACGTTCGATACATTGAGAAGTGAAGGACATAAAGTACTTATCTTTTCCTCTTTCGTGAAGCATCTGGAAATCCTTGCCGATGTCTTCCGTCAACAAGGCTGGAAGTATGCATTACTGACAGGTTCCACCAATAACCGTCCGTCAGAAATCGCCCATTTCACCGAACAAAAGGACGTGCAGGCCTTTCTGATTTCTTTAAAAGCCGGAGGCGTAGGACTTAACCTTACCCAAGCCGATTATGTATTTATCATCGACCCTTGGTGGAATCCTGCCGCCGAAGCACAAGCCATTGCCCGTGCACACCGCATCGGCCAGGATAAACAGGTTATCGCCTATCGCTTTATTACCCAGAACAGCATTGAAGAAAAAATTCTCCAACTACAGGAAGATAAAAGGAGACTGGCGGAAACATTCATCACTGACAGCGACGCACTGCCTGCACTGAGCAATGAACAGTGGGCAGACTTGCTGGAATAATGCTCTAATAACGCCAAATCGAACAATAGACACCAAACATTAAAATAAGGAACTTAAACTCCAAACGTCTTATAATCTCTTCTGCGACGTTATTCCGGGATTTAAGTTCCTTTTCTTTTGAAAAAGACTAATTACCCTACGGCTGGGTGATAACTATAACACGTCGACAATCTGAAGAAGTTGTCATTCCATAATCGCCAAGGCTTACTTCAGTCTTAAACTGAGTGTCACTGACACCTTGGCTAAGCAAAAACTGCTTCACAGTATTCAAACGATTGGACGATAGCTTTTTATTTCTGTTCTCATGCCCCACCGTATTGGCGGAACTGATAAGCATAATCTTCTTTTCAGGATGGGTCTTCAACTTTTCCGCCAACACTTGCAATTGTTCACCACCTTTTGAGGATAGTTCCCATGAATCGTTTTCGAAATAGATTATCGCACTCGTTTCTTCACCTTTTCCGGCAGCAGTACTGTTTATGCTTTCTATTTGGCGTTTCAATTCATCCGCTTCTTTTTTCAGCCGCTCCATTTCTTCTCTGGACTGACGCTGAAGAGTGGCTTTTGCACTGGCACAGTCTACTTGACTGGCATCCAATTCACTATATAAATCGGCAATCTGCTTCCTCTGTAACTTGCTTTTGCTCTTTACAAAATTATATCGTATGACAACGCCTGCACTATAAATACCTTTGGGACTAAAATCCGATTTCGTAGGTATACATTTATATTGACCGATAACGCCTAATGTCAACTGACGCTGTATGTCAAACTCTAATGACAAGGAGAGAGGTATATACAAAGCATTGAAGTGTTTCTTATCTTCGGATGATTTCAAATAAGAGTGGCTATACCCATTAAAATAGGCGTCACCTGTAGCTGTCGCTCTTTCGTTGTAAGACCATGTCTGTGAGTTCCGATTCCAGCCACGCATATAGCCCACTCCCGCACCAGCGTACAAACTCAGCCATTGCGCTTTCCGCTTAGGCCAGATTTCAAGAATATTAAAATCCGCATTGGCATCCACCCCCGCCAAATACGTGTTATTGAGATTTTGCAATCGGTCGGATTTCAATTCAAGCGTACCGGTACGATCACCTATCAGAAAATTATGATCCGTAGTAGTGATCGATAAGCTATGATTACCGCTAGATTTCAACATGGTATATCCCGCATTTACACCTAATCTCACCCAAGGTTGAATATTGTACTTCACGCCTAAATTTAAATCAGGCGCCATGGTTCTCTTCGAATTATCGAACAGTTCACTCCTCACCCCGTGATAACTACTGATACCGCCTTGCATATATACAGACCAAGTGCGGACTCGTACACTATCATTGTAGGTTTGGGCTTGGAGGGTAACCGTAGCCATGAGGACTACGGTTATACCAAGTATATTTTTAAATTTCATCATATTTGAGAAAAGATTAGTTATTTGGGGTCAACTAATGAGTAAGTATTATTAGTGCCTGTTTCACAACAATAAACAATTGCATTAATACCATTCTTGATAACACTAGTTGAAGCATTATAAACTATCAACTCAAAACTATGTGATAATGTAGGTGTGAATGTGACATCCTTGGTACCATTAGCATCAGTAAGCCTCATCGCAAACATACTGCGATAATTACAACCAGTCGTAATTGTAACGGTATAATTACGATTTACTGCTGTCTTGACAACCTTTACCACCTTCTTGCCATTAGCAATACCATCTACGATTTCAGCTCTCGATGCAACAAGTACAGGTGCAGCATCAGCTGCCGTATTAGGAGTAAAAACCGCATGTTCATGAGTGCTTCCTGTAGCATCCACAACCTGCTTTGAAGTAAATGTAACAGACAATACATTCAATTGATCTGCATAAAGCTTATAAACATTTGAATTTACTCCGGCATCCTGAATTGCTGCGAAATTCTCCGGTGTCATATACATCTGCTCGGCATTGTTTTCATCATAATAAATACCCTTATCCGTGAGCAACTGTTCCAGTTTTGCCAGGAGATTCGCAGAATTTGTATTATTTGCTGCCGTCAAATCATTGACAGCACCAATAATCTCTGCCATTTTAGCGAGTTCTGCTGCTTCAGCTGTATTATAAGCATCTTTGAAATCTTTTATTTCTGCAGAAATAACCTTACCATTATTATCTATCACAAGTTCCAGCTTCTCACCTTGCTCATTGATAGCGGTAGCAATCGTATTGCCATTCGCATCAATCTTGGTACCCAGCGTTGTGAAACCATTAGTCATAGTAGTATTAAGTGCTCCAAGACTTTCATTAACGCCTTGAATATCCAAATGCAACTGGTCACCAACCTTACCTATCTGAGTAGTCACATTAGCAAATCCAGTATTTATCATCGCAGTTAATGCGTCAAATTTCTCGCTGATAGTCGCAGTCTGGCTATTGATAACTGCAACAAGAGCATCTGCCGTTTTCTTTATTTCCGCAGAAATAAGTTTACCTGTTTCATCTATCTCAAGACGCAGTAGTTCACCATTTTCGTTCATAGCCGTAACAATCTTGTTGCCATTCGCATCAAGCGTTGTATTGAGCGCTTTGAATCCATCAAACATTGTTGTATTAAGCGTTCCAAGATTAGTATTTACATTGGTAAGTTGTGCATCCAGCGTTTTGTCCAAATCGTCAATTTTAACAGATACTTCAGCAAACCCTGCTTTAGTAATAATCGTCAACGCATCAAACTTCTCTGATAAAGTCGCTGTCAAACTATTGATAGTTTCAACCAATTTAGTTGCTGACTTCTCTATTTGTGCAGAAATAAGCTTACCTGTTTCGTCTATTTCAAGGCGTAATAGTTCTCCGTTTTCATTGATTGCATATACAATCTGCTTCCCTGTTTCATCTATCTGTGTACTCAATGCAGAGAAACCATCGAACAGAGTTTTGTTGATAGACGACAAACCATTCTCCACATTTTCTCCAAGAATTTTAATAGCACCGGTATTTTCGTCTACCGACAATTTAATATCAGCCAAATTCTTATCCAGAAGCTTATTCAACGCTTCAAATCTTTCACTAATAGACTTATTAAGGTCATTTATAACCGACACAAGAGCTGAATAATCATTGATATAGGTCTGGTCACCATAATCAACTGATGGTTCAAATAATTCTGTACACGAGGTAGTACATAACATACCCGCAACTAAGAAAGGAATTAACACCTTTTTCATGTTTTGTTCATTGGAAGTGCTAACAGCCCCCTCGTTAGCGGTTAAATGTAAAAAGCGTGGGAACTACTGAATTATTACCACCATGAGGCTCTCGACTGCCCGATCAGGATAATAAAACAATAGCCCACGCCAGAATGTTATATAGTCTACCGCAAAGCAGAAATATATACCACTGACGTGAGCGTTCTTGCCTATTACCTCCTGACCGTGAAATTGTCGAGATTCCATGATGAGATAATATGTCAAACGCTCTTCGTTTACTAATATGTCCTTTCAATGCCTCTACTTACTAGGCATTAGAAATTAGGTACAAAATTATAGAAACTATTTTAAATAACAAGAAATTAATGCTTATTTATTTTTTGTTCTTCGCACTGCCGGCACTGAGCAATGAACAGTGGGCGGACTTGCTGCAATAGTGATTAATAAAGTATACCCTAATATCCCATACCAAACTGCCACAAAGGGATCACATTCATAAAACCTTGTTCAATGTCATCTTTTACGATGAAACCCTTTTCTATTCCCTGTATTTGCTTCTGCCCCTTCTTCTTACCTCCTATTTCAAAAGTCATCTTATCAATCAAAAAGTCAGAAACGGGAGAAGTCACGACATCCGAAAACGCTCTGGTCTGATTCAAGAAGAAAGTTTCCCGGACATTCCCGATATTAGAGTTTTCCTGAGCCAAATTATAGATAAGATTCGTATTATCCAAATAGATTTTATCCACCTTTCCCAATCCCCGAACTCCACCGGTGGCATCCCGCAATTGTGCTATAAGTCCCGCCTCCTCAATATAAAGGCAGTAATCTGAAATATTATTGCGGCTTATCTCCAGCACTTTAGCGATACTGCTAAAGTTCGGTTTAAACGGTACACTTTTAGCAATAATGGCAAGAAGCTGTTTGAGCTTCCGTCCTGTAGCTACATTCATATCTGCAAATTGAGGAATATCTGATTCTAAAGTCAAGTTAATGATTTGCCGCAAACGGATATCGTAGTCATCTTCCAAAGCAAACGGATAATAGCCTGTTTGCAGGTATTCATGAAAAAGCGGAAGCGGATGTTCTAAACCCGGAATATCAACCTTGTGCGTCACCATATCCTGTAAAGTATACACTTCGGAAGATATATGATGAAATAACTGTAAATATTCACGGAAAGAAAGCCCCTGCATCTGATACATAACCGCACGACGACTAAGGTCAGACGCTCCCTTGTTGATATCCAATACGGACGAACCGGTAAATACAATATTCAATTCAGGGTGATAGTCATAAACCAATTTAAGTTCTTTCGACCAATCCTTGTATTTATGAATTTCGTCGATAAACAGATAT
>OLSX01002997.1_pt1 | contig 14133 bp, 9 predicted proteins | sample 1673141 | NCBI WGS metagenome assembly OLSX01 (sample SAMEA3136759, study PRJEB25190) | human gut metagenome | biome: human gut; feature: human-associated habitat; material: faeces | place: Austria | collected 2013
CTCCGTCATCAACTTTCAATTTGATAGTGGGTTTTAGTTTTTCAGTGCCCTCCCTTGGGGAGGGCCGGGGAGGGGCCACCCATCTGCAGCGGCAACTCTGTAGGAGTTGCGATTACACAGCCCAGGGTTGCGGGCATAGCACGCTACCCTGGGTAAGATGTACCCCACTATTATAGCAACGCTGTAAGTGTTGCGTTTAGCCGTAGGCGTTACCCACAGCAGGACATAATATAGGATGATATAAACACAAAAAGCCATGACGGCTGTTGTCGGCTTCGCCTTTTTGATGACGGTAGCGACGCCAGTCGGAAAACGAGTTTTCCTCCTTGTCATCACCACCATCCCCAACGCCATGCGCTGCATGGCGACAACAGCCGGCATGGTAAAAAAAAGCGGCCGTTGACCGTTCAAAAAGTCCGCCGTTGGCGGTAAAAAACAACTGCTTGTAGTGGCTCATCGAGAGAGCAATGAAGAAGAGGTGTTATATATCGACAAGTAATAAGCTAATCTCTTTTTGTATTTTCTTATGCGAGTATAAAGAGAATATCGAAGCGCATGTGACTCACTTCTTGTTGGCAGAGTGGGCGCGCGATTATCGAAAAATGCACCGGAGGTGGGAAAAAAGTCAACATTTATTTGCAGGTGTCTCTGCTAATTAGTACTTTTGCCGTTATACGCAACTATACCTAAAAGCAATATGAATGCAAAACGACTATTACTCCTGACGGCTGTATGCCTGACCATCGGAGTCACAGAGGCGCCTGCCCAGGGTTTTCTCAACAAACTGAAGAACAAGGGAATGAAAATCATCAAAGATGCCGTTCCTAATCCCGTGAAAGACGTGACCGACGCGGCTTCAAATCCAGAACGCGTAGTAAACAGAGCCAAGAACCGTGTGACTGGCGGCAATGCCTCGCAGCGTGGCGACAGCCGACGCTCCCGAGCCCAGGCGACCAATCGTGCCGCCACTGGCCAGCGACGCGAGGTAAAACCTGCTAAAAAGCAAATCACCATCAAACTCTACCGAGGTCTGGGACCATCGACGTGGGAGGGACGCAAGACCCAGCATACCCCCAAGCCACCTATGCAGTGTCCCAAGCAGCCCGACTGGTTTAGTTCACTCCCTTTCCCACAGGATATGGACAACGCCACCCTCGCCGAAGAGTATGCGATGATAAACAAATGGGTCGAGGATGGCAAACCATCGTGCGAGCCGGTGCTCGTGCGTCGTGAGCAGATTAACGATGAAATGTCCGGCCGTCATCATGCTCTCGACAAAGCCGTCGAATATCTACTCAGCGACCTCGAGAACGAAGACGGCTACTACGAAGCGGCAGAGCCGCTGGAGGACGATTTCTTCAAGCATGCCATGCAGTCAGACCTGGCGCCCTTGTACCCAGGGCTGAATGAAAAGACCGTAGAGTATTTCAAAAGCATAGACCGCAAGACCAAGGAGATTACGGTGCGTGTGTATGAGGGCAACTCGGCGTATGATAACAAGATGCATATCGGCGAGATGTGGTTCAATCTGCACTTCGGTGACCGCACAGCAACCCTCGAGAGGCTGGACAATGACGAGTCGGTAGGCAAGGACTATACCGTGCCTTCCACTGTGCGCTATGCAGGTTGCGTCTTCCGCGTGACGGAAATCGGCGCAAGCGCCTTCCAAGGCATGAAGATGCGGTCGGTGACACTCTCGCCGGGTCTGAAGGTCATTGGCACCCACGCGTTCTACGAAACCCGCATCTCAGAAATCAGCATACCGCCCACGGTGACCAAGATAGACTCCCACGCCTTCGGTGCAAATCCCGCACTCAAGCGCATCGTCCTGCCCAACAGCGTGAAGACCATAGGACGTGGCGTCTTCTCGGGTTGTACCGGGCTCACCGAAGCCGTATTGCCCAACCGCGTGGAAACAATGGAGAATACGGTGTTCTGGGGTTGCAAGTCACTCACCAGCGTGACCCTGCCCCAAAACCTCACCGAGTTGGAGGAAGCAACCTTTAGAGACTGCACCTCGCTTACCCATGTCGACTTGCCCCAGTCGGTAGCTGTCATCAAGGAAAACGCATTCTGCAACACTGCCATGACCTCTGTGCCCTTGACCGAGAGCCTCAAGGAGATACGGAGTGGCGCTTTTGAGGACTGCAACAGACTCACTTCGGTCTCGCTGCCCAGCCGCGTGGCGTTAGACATGTGGGCGTTCAAGAACTGCAAGTCTCTGCGCAAGGCAGCCATCGGCGTGCAGTACAAGGACATACCCGACGATGTCTACATGATGTTCATTGGCTGTCCGTTTGCCCAGAAGCCACTGACCAAGATGCCCGCCTGCGTGACATTCAACGAGTAGAGTCCCTCTCTCTACACAGATATATCGGCCGTCATGGCCTAAACGACAAGAGCAGCCCATCGGGGCTGCTCTTATTGTTAGGTTCCTATAGACCGCATGCTGCTGGGCGCTCTCAGCTCATCAGCTCGACGACGGAGGGGGTAAGCAGCGCGGTCAGTATGCCGTTGAGCGTGAGTCCGAGGCTGGCGTAGGCTCCCACAAACTCGTCGCGCTCCATCGCCACCGATGTGCCCACGGCATGCGATGCCGCTCCGAGCGACAGACCCTTGGCCATAGGGTTGTGTATATGGCCCACCGCCATGAGCTTGAAGCCCACCACGCCGCCTATGAGTCCGGTCATCACGACGATGGCTGCCGTGAGCGACGGTATGCCGCCCAGCGTCTGCGTCACCTCCATCGCTATGGGCGTGGTCACCGACTTGCTGGCGAGCGACGCCACCACCTCGCGCGAGGCGCCGAGCATGCGCGCTGTCGCCACCACGCTGATGATGCCCACGATGCACCCCATCATCTGCGAAGCCAGTATCGGCAATATCTGCTTCTTGATCTGCGACAGTTGCAGATAGAGCGGCACTCCCAGAGCTACCACCGCAGGCTTCAGCCAGAACTCTATCATCTGTCCGCTTTTGTGGTAGGTGTCATAGGGTATGTCGCAAGCCGTGAGAAACGCTATCATCAGCCCTATCGCTATCAGTATAGGGTTGAGCAGGATGGATCCCGTGCGGCGCTGCAGCATCTTGGCACCCTGGTAGATGCCGAAGGTGAGCGCCAGGAGGAAGTACTCGTTGGTCAGGATTTGGTCAATCATGCTTGCTCCTTTCTTCCATCTTGTCCTTGATTTTGTTCGTAATCTTCTTCTCGCCCTTTGCCACCACCTGGTGGGTGTGGCCCGTGACCAGCAGCACCAGTGCGGTGCTTACCAGTGTGGCGCCGACGATGGGCAGGAGCTCTGCCCTAATCAGGTCGAAGTGCAGCATCAGCGCAACGCCTGGCGGCACGAAGAAGAAGCCCAGATTGGCTATCAGGAAGTCGGTAAGACCTCTTACCCATTCCAGTTTTATCACTTTTACCTTCAGCAGCAGCGTGAGCAGCAGCATACCTATGATGCTTGAAGGCAGTTTCACTCCGGTGAGCATCGTTATCAGCTCGCCCGCAGCCATACATCCGAAGAGGATGAAGCATTGTCTGACCATAATTTACACGATGAAGGGTTATCCTATTAACACTCTTATAATTGTAATCGGGTGCAAAGGTATATAAAATATCCGACATGGCGTGTACTTATGCCCCTAAACTTTAGGATAGTCCCCTTGCAGCCCCCGCGTTACGCCCCGCCATCGCCATCATGCCCTTGCGAGGCGTCGGGGCGTCGCAAGGGGTTGTGCAGCAGGCGTCTGCCGGCCTCCTGTTGACCTCTGTCGGTTCGTATCTTATGTTACGGGCGCACGTGCCTTACGATACGTGTCCTCGTAACATAAGTCATGGACCCACGTATCGTATGACACGAGCCGCCAATGTGGCTCCGTGGCTCAGCCAGTGGGCCCGGCAGAGCGCCGCCAACGACAGAGAGCAGCCTGTGGGGGCTGCTCTCGTGGTCTTGTAGGGTCGGTATGCTGGCGGGCGTCATCGTCCTTGCGCTATGGATGGTGCTACTGGTTCAGCCGGTGCTCTATCCACAGACAGTCGTCATGGCTCAGCCGTCGGCTTGTCTCTGCCTCGAAGTCGTGCTGGCTGCCTATGCGCTTGGCAGCAAGATGGTGCATGAGGTCGAAGAAAGCCTTGTCGCCAATGCGCTGTTGCAGGTCGTAGAGCAGAATAGCACCCTTGTGGTAGAAAGTGTGCTGCGAGCCCTCGGCCTGGCGGGCCAGGCCCTTGATGGGGCAAGCTGTGCGTGCCCACTCGCGGTAAGCCTCTATATAGTCATCAAAGACGGCAGACCCCAAGTGCTGCTTTATGGCGCACAGCGAACTGTACTGGGCAAAGCTCTCGTTGAGCCAGTCTTCCCACTGGTCAGTGGGTGCCGATGACCACCAGAAGTGCCCAATCTCATGGGCAAGCAGCTGGTACAGCCATTCGTTGTAGCGCTGACAGCAGCAGACGATGAAATTGCGTCGGCTGTATGCACCGCCGCCCCCTGCAGGAAAGAGGAATATACGCAGCTGTCGCCCGTTGGGCTCAAGGCGGTACAGACGGGTGTAGTAGTCCATTATCTCGGCACTGCGGACAGCCACCGAGTCGGCATCGGCGTCGGGGAAGCCCAGCGATACCACCTCAATCTTGCGGTTGTTGTGGCTGACGGTCTTCTGCTTGAGGTCGGGCGAGGCGATGATGGTGTAGTCGAAGCCCTCCCAGGGCTGCGCCATGTGCCAGGTGTCGGCCTTGCGGCTGATGATGCCCGAGCCGGTAAGCTCGAAGCCTGGGGTGATGTGGATATCTATGTTGGCGGTCGACGTCTCGTGGTCGATGTCTATCGGATACCACCCCATGTAGTAGGTGAGCATGACCAGACTGCTGTCGCAGGAGGCAAAACCATCTTCGGGTATGCTGTCGAGCCGGCAGGTATAGGCAGTGGTGATGCGCGCCGCTCCCCGCGCTGTCCCGGCGTCTATGCGTAGCCGTCCCGATGGGCTAATCCATGGCGCCTCGATGTCTCTGGCAAACTCGTAGCGGGTGGCTTGTCCATTGACAGCCACTCGTGACAGCTGAGTATGCCGCCACAGATAGAGGTCGGCATGGCTGTTGCCACGGAAGTCGATGTCAATGTCGGCCCGCACATCGATGCGCTTGGCGGCAACGTCTATGGTCAGGTCTATGTCGTAGCTGTTTACGATGGGGGTGTTGTCGAGCTTGGTGGCAGTGTCGGTCTGGCATGGTCGCGGCGACTCTGACGCTGCTTCTATCCTTGCCTTGCGCAATCGGTCTTTGACCTGGCTCCATCGGCTGTCGCTGTGGTAGGGCCTTAACCGAGGCTCGAGCAGCAGTTCGGGCAAGAGGTCGGCATCCCGGGCTCCGTAGAGAGTGGCCATACGGTCGAGACTGTAGAAGAGGCTGTCTTTGCAGCCTTGTCGGGCGAAGTTCATGGCATGCCCATACAGGGTGCTTTCGCTCTGGCATGCTGCGGCGATGGTCTGCAGCAAGGCGATGATGATGGCAATGGTTCTGGTTTTCATGTCGGGTGTTGAAAAGAAAACCTCGGCAGCGCCCCAGGGTGCTGCCGAGGTCGTTATAGGGTAACGTGTGGATATTAATAACCGAATATCTGCTCGGTGGTCACGCGGTGGATGGGGCCAATCTTCTCGAGGGCTTTCATGTCGAGGCTCTTCTCGTCGCCCAGGATGATGTAGCGGTAGGGCTTCTTGGCCATGGTGCGCTGCTCAAAGTCGACCACGTCCTTGAGGGTCACGCCGGGCAGTGCCTGGTAAATCTTCTCGTTGAGGTCGTAATCGATACCCTTGAAACGGGCTTCGAGATAGGCGTTGATGACACCAAACTTGGTGACTCTGTTGCTTGCCAACTGCTTGGTGAGAGCCTGCTTGGACAGGTTGAACGCCTTGTCGCTCTGCGGGATGGTGTCGAGTATCTCGTTGAAGGTGCGTATGCAGTCCATCATCTTGTCGTTCTGCGAGATGATATAGGTAATTCCGTACTCTGGATGCCCGGGCTTTGGCGAGTTGTTGTAGAACGCGCTGGCGCTGTATGCCAGTCCGCGTGCCTCGCGCAGCTCCTGGAAGACTACGGTGTTCATGCCTCCGCCGAAGTACTCGTTGAAGAGGGAGCTTACTGCTGCCTCGTCGGGGTTCCACGACTTGTTCTCATTGTGATACATTACGAGATAGATGTTCTTGGCGTCGTAGGGCGCAATCCACACCTCGTTCTGTGGAGTGGTCTGCTCCATGTAGTCGCGGTTCTTGAGCGGCTCAGCCATCTTCTTGGGAGTGGCGTGCTGCTTGTCGATGATGGCTGTGAGGTCCTTGACGCTGCGTGGGCCATAGTAGAGTATCTCGTGCTTGTATCCGGGCAGTGCCTTGATGAGGTCGATCAGGCTCTGTGGGTCGGTGGCGCGCATCTGGTCAATGCTCATCTGGTTGAGCTGGCTGTTGTACTCGCCATACTGAGCCAGGGCGCGCAGGGCGCTGAAGTTGGCGCGCTGGTTCTTCTTGCTGTCTTCGCGGTCTTTGACATAGAGACCTACCACGTCGTCATAGGCCTTCTTGTCGGCCTTGGCGTTGTGCATCATGTCCTCGGCTATGGCGAGCGCCTTGGGCAGGTTCTCGTCCAGACCGCTGATGATGAGGCTCAGGTTGTATGTACCCACGCTGAAGCGGGTCTGGCATCCCAGCTGGTACAGCTCCTTGTTGATGTCGGCCAGCGTCTTGCTCTTGGTACCGATGTAGCTGAGATAGTCTGTGGCAATGGGGTAGCGGTTGTCGGCCGATGAGCCAAACTCCCAGCGCATTACCATGGTGCTGAGTCCGTTCTCGGTGTTGTGCTTGTAGATGACGGGCAGTCCCTTCTTGGTCTTGGCGAAGGTGAGGTCGCGCTTGAAGTCTACAAACTGGGGCTGGATGGGCTCCACCTTAGCGTTCTTGATGTCGGTGAGGAACTGGCTCTGATACTCTCGGTTGCTGGGGATGGCGGTGATGGCTGGCTTGTCTATCTTCTTCTGCGTAGAGTCTACACCCTGACGCTTGTAGACGGTCACTACGCTCTCGGGCGAGAAGTAGCGGTTGGCAAAAGCCACAATCTGGTCTTTGGTAATGCGCGACACGCGGTCGAGGCTGGTCACCACATCTTCCCACTTCTGGTCGTTGATGAAGGCGTTTACAAACATGTCGGCGCGCGAGTCGTTGTCCTCCAGGGCGCGATACTGCTGCACCTTGTAGTTGTTGATGACCGATGCGAGCAGATTGTCGTCAAACTCTCCCTTCTTCAGTCGTTCCATCTGGTCGAGCAGCAGGGCTCGGGTGTCTTCGAGCTTCTGTCCCTTTACGGGGATGGCGATGAGGTTGAAGCTGCCGTAGTCGTGCAGACCCTGGTAGCCGGCATAGGCACCCATGATCTTCATGGGCTGTACCAGGTTGAGGTCTATCAGACCCGCCTTGCCATTGTAGAGCAGTCGGCCCATGAGCTCGAGCGTGTCGGCAGCGGCACTGTTGGCCTGGGGCATACGCCATGCCATAGCCACCATCTCGGCCTCCTGGCCAATGACGCTACTGTCGCGTGGGGCGGTGATGGGCTTCTCTGGCGCGTACTCCGGACGGCTGAGGTTGGTATTGGGCTTCCAGTCGCCGAAGTACTGGTCGATGGTGGCGATGACCTTGTCGGGGTCCATGTCGCCCGCCATGCAGATAGCCACATTGTTGGGAGCGTAGTAGCGGCTGAAGTAGTTCTTGATGTTGACTATCGAGGGGTTCTTCAGGTGCTCCTGTGTGCCGATGGTGGTCTGCGTGCCGTAGGGATGGGTGGGGTAGAGCAGCTTGTTGAGTGCTCCCCACATCTTGCGGTTGTCCTGCGCGAGTCCTATGTTGAACTCCTCGTAGACAGCCTCGAGCTCGGTGTGGAAACCGCGTATCACCATGTGCTTGAAGCGGTCGCTCTGGATTTTGGCCCAGTTGACCACCTCGTTGGAGGGAATGTCCTCGACATAGCAGGTCACGTCGTTGCTGGTATAGGCATTGGTGCCCTCGGCTCCGATAGACGACATGAGCTTGTCGTACTCGTTGGGGATGTTGTAGCGGGCTGCCAGCTGCGATACCGAGTCTATCTCGTGATAGGCCTTGCGGCGCTGCTCGGGGTCGGTCATCTTGCGGTAGCTCTCGTAGCGCTGCTCTATCTCGTCGAGGTAGGGCTTCTCCTTGGCGTAGTCGGTGGTGCCAAACTGCTGGGTTCCCTTAAACATAAGGTGCTCCAGATAGTGAGCCAGACCGGTGGTCTCGGCTGGGTCGTTGCGCGAACCTGTGCGCACGGCGATGTAGGTCTGGATGCGTGGCTTCTCCTTGTTTACACTCAGATACACTTTCAGACCATTGTCAAGCGTGTAGATGCGACTCTGCATGGGGTCGCCCTTCACGGTCTGGTACTTGTAGTCCTTGGCGATGGCTTGCAGCGCCGAGGCCAGCAGGACCAAACCTAAAGCCAGGCCGCGGCCCAGCATACTCATAAAGGTTCTGTTCATATTGATATTTGATGATAATATTGTTACCTATTATTATAATAGACGCATGAACGGTTGGAATTGTGACGATTTTAACATACTTTTTGACAGTGGCGTCAGTTCTCGTAGTCTATCTCGTGGTCGAGCAGATTGATGAAGTCGTCGAAGACCTCGCGCTCCACGTCGCCCATATTGAACTCCTTCTCGGCGTCCTTGCGTATCTCGCTTATCCACATACGGCGTGCCTCTACATAGTCGGTATGTATGCGGTCTATGTCGGCTTGGGTGATGTGGTCTATGTGGTAATAGTCGAGTATAAGTCTGTAAGTCCACGCCCACTGATAGTCGCGGTAACGGCCGTCGATGGATACAAACTCGTCGATGATGCTCTGCACGTCGTCGAGGGTGCCGTCCTTAATCTGCTCGATAAGCCGCTGTTCCTCGCTCTCGGGCAGCAAGAGTCCGGAGAGGTCGCTCCAGGCACCTTCACCTATGGTCGATGCGGGCGGCTCTACGGCTCCGTAGCGCTTGAGCACACGCTTGACCACGGCACCCATATAGATGCGCAGTGCCATGTCGTAGTGGCTGATGCCCATGCGCAGCGACGAGGCGTTGATGACATACTCGTGGTAGTTGTAGGTCGACACGTTGTCGCCCGATGCCTCGCGCAGCCGCTCCAGGATGGCTTTGCCCTGTATGACCTCGTTGACGGAGAAGGGCGAGAGCCAGTCGAAGTTGACGATGCTGCGGTGCTTGCTCAGCGGACGTATGTCGCGCTTGGGCCACTTGCGTATGTCGCGATACAGACCTACCGTGGTGAGGTTGCGTCCGGGCGAGAGATACATCGTGTCGCCATAGGCAATGAGGTAGGAGAACGGTATGCAACGCGTATCGGGATGATACATCAGTTTGCCGAAGCACACGGAGAATGTGCCTATCTTGGCGGGCATCAGGATGTAGGCTCCGCTGGCGGTCTTGGCTCCGCGCTCGAGTATGCCGTAATGCATGGGGCCCATCTTGTAGGCATGGTTGGAGAAGTTGGTGGCAGAACCGGCGTTGTAGAAAGAGAACTGCCCGCCGATGAGCAACGAACTCTTGTGGTGTGAGGCGGTAAAGGGTCCGCAGAAGGCGGCGCAGGCTTCACCGTTGCTCATATATGAATTGGCGAAGAAGATGCTCTGCGAGGCGGTAAATCCGTTGCTTATCTTGCAGGCTTCACCCACAAAGCAGTCTTGCATCTTGACCGAGTTGATGACCGACGAGCCGTCGGAGATGATGGAGTTTTCACAGATTACACCTGTGCCGATATAGACGGGCTGTCCTACGCTCTGCAGGGTGCAGTCGCTGAGTCGCGAGGCACCGCTTATCTCGCAGTCGGGCCCTATCACCGAGTTGATGATTTCCTTGGTGTTGACGATCTTGACTCTCTCGCCGATGGTGCCGCGGTCGGGCATGGTGCAGTTGATTTCCTCGCGTATGAGCCGATAGATGGTGTCGCGCAGGTGATGGTCGCTGTGGTGCTTGACCATGAAGGCGGCAAACTGGCTGTTCAGGAGTCCGAACATCATGATGTTGCCTTCGCCCACCTCGTTGAGCACCGACACCACGTTGCCCTGGCCGAAGGTGGCGCCCTCGATGGTCTCCATCACACAGACGTTGGAGATGTAGCAGTTGGCTCCGATGGTGTAGTTGTTGATGTAGTTGCCTATATTCTCTATCAGACAGTTGTCGCCGATAGTCACATTGCGCAGGGTGGCATTGCGTATGCCCGAGTGCTTGCTGAAGCCGGGGCTCACCTCAATGGTACGCTCGAAGACGCCAAGGCTGACGTCGCCGTAGAACATCACGTTGCGCAGATAGTCGGGCGTGAAATCTTCGCTCACGCTCACGGCAGTCCAGTCTTCAGCCTGGCAGCCGTTGAGTTCCAGGATATTAATCTCCTGTTCGCTTAATAGTCGCTGCATAGTTCATGGATAAAAAAGTTATACTTATTCTTCAGATGGATATAAGAAGTCGTTGTAGGGATATTTCTGAACATGGAGCTCGCGGATTTTGCGATAAAGCACATCGCGGAAGTGGTCTATGTTCTCTCGCTCACGGGCAGAGATGAAGAGACAGTTGTCGCTCATCTTGGCCATCCACGTACGGCGCAGCTCGTCGAGCGTAATGTTTTCGCGGGTCATTGGGGTGAGGTCGTCTGCCTCTTTCTCGACCCAGTGGTAATTGTCTATCTTGTTGAAGACAAGCACCATGGGCTTGTCGGCCGAGTCGAGGTCCTTGAGGGTCTGGTTGACCACCTCTATCTGCTCCTCGAAGTCGGGGTGGGAGATGTCTACCACGTGGACCAGCAGGTCGGCTTCGCGCACCTCGTCGAGGGTCGACTTGAAGGAGTCTACCAGGTCGGTGGGCAGCTTGCGGATAAATCCTACGGTATCGGCGAGCAGGAAGGGGAGATTGTCTATCACCACCTTGCGCACCGTGGTGTCGAGGGTGGCAAAGAGCTTGTTCTCGGCAAATACCTCACTCTTGGCCAGGAGGTTCATGATGGTCGACTTGCCCACGTTGGTATAGCCCACGAGCGCCACGCGCACCATGCGGCCGCGGTTCTTGCGCTGTGTAGTCTTCTGCTTGTCTATTTCCAGCAGTCTCTGCTTGAGCAGCGTGATGCGCTGCAGGATGATACGGCGGTCCATCTCGAGCTGGGTCTCACCAGGGCCGCGCAGTCCCACGCTTCCCTTGCCACCGCCCGAACCAGAGCCACCACCCTGACGCTCAAGGTGGGTCCAGAGGCGCTGCAGACGAGGCAGCATGTAACGATACTGCGCCAGTTCGACCTGAGTCTTGGCGTTGGCGGTCTGTGCGCGCATGGCAAAGATATCGAGGATGAGGCTCGTGCGGTCCAGGATCTTCACCTTGAGCTCGTTCTCGATGTTGCGCATCTGCTTGGCAGACAGCTCGTCGTCGAAGATAACCATACCGATTTCCCGGTCGTTGTCTTCTTCGTCTTCTATATACTGCTTGATTTCTTCCAGTTTACCCTTGCCCACGTAGGTCACCGTATTGGGGCCGTTCACTTTCTGGGTAAACCGCTTTACGGTCACCGCTCCAGCCGTATCGGCCAGAAACTCCAATTCGTCTAAGTATTCTGTCGTCTTCTCTTCGTCCTGGTCTTTGGTGATGAGTCCCACCAGTATAGCAGTCTCTGCTTTTACCTCTGAAATTACAAATTCTTTCATCTATAATATATAATATGTGGACAAAGGTAGTGAAAACCGAAAACAATACAAAGAGAATTGTCCTTTTTTTTACCATCGGGACCTATTCTGCCAGTGATAAAGACGGTATAACCCTTGCCGCGGATGAAAGATATGTGCGGCAAGGGTTATACGGTCGTGGTAGTTTATGGCTTGGCGGGCTCTGCCTTGACCTTGGCGGGCTCCACCTTGATTTGGAATGGGGTGGTGGGCAGCCCGGCTGAGTTGTAGAGGTTGGCGTCGTCGGGGTTGTCGCCCCAGGCATATCTTACCATCATCGGCACGACGCCCTTGGGGGTGGTTAGCCTTACCTGGTTGGGCGCCACCACTTCGCCCTTGGCCCAGCGGTAGACGCCATCGGCACCTGCCACGGCGAAACCGCAAGCATAGCCGTAGCGGTCGTGGCAGACGAGCGTCTCGGCTTCGTTGCGGAGGGTGAGCAGTATGTTGCCGTCGGCAGTACGCTCGGCTCTTACGGGTTGGGGACTGTCGCAATAGACATCGTGCATGCCATACTCATGATTGAGAGCCATGAGCGACAGACGGTTGGCCACGGTCTGCTTGTCCTTGGGGTGCACGTCGTCGGCCTCGCCCACGTCGATGATTACCGCCTGACCCGTATGAGGCAGGCTGAGCGTGGCGTTCTGCGCATCGCGCAACGTGGCCCAGCTGCTCTCCGCCGGTGTGTCGACAGGCTTCATGAAATTGGCCAGCTGAACCCAATAGAACGGCATCTCAGGCCGCTTCCACTGCTCTCTCCAGTCGTTGATCATGGCAGGGAAGAGGCGGTAGTACTCCTGGGCACGGTTGGCATTGTTCTCGCCCTGATACCAGATGACGCCCTTGATGCCATAACGGCAGATGGGGGCAACCATAGCGTTGTAGAGACGCGAGGGATACTTGTTGGGATTGTCGGGCACGAAGCCTTCGAGGTCTTTGACGGCAGAGATGCGGTATTTCCACGGATGCTTGAGGATGGGAATGCGCTGGCTGCCCACGCGGATGAAGTAGAGATAGCGCGGGCCGTAGCAACCGCCGCCACCGTGGTCGTCGATGATTTTCACGGTCAGCTCGTTCTTGCCTGCCTTGAGCACGCCGGCAGGTATGGTGTAGGCGCGTTTGACGGTAAATCCCTTGGTTTCGCCTATGCGCTGGCCGTTGACCCAGGTCACGTCGTCATCGTCTATCATGCCCATGTAGAGGGTGGCCTCCTTGCCGGTCAACTCTTCGGGCACATCAAACTGGGTGGTGGTCCATACCACGCCGTCCATCTTGGCGAGCGTGTCGATGGTCCACAGTCCCGGTACTTCAAGTCTCTGCCAGTCGCTCTTGTCAAAGTCGGTGCGATACCAGCCATCGCGCTCGCCACACTCTTCCCTTACGGCCTTGTCAAACTTGGCTTTGAGCTCCTGCCAACGCTTGGCCTGGGCGTCGAGGTCGGCGGTGCGCATCTCTTCTACCAGCGGGTTGTATTTGGGGAACGACTCTATCGCCTTGGGACTCATCCAGGTCTCGATATCGGTGCCTCCCCACGAGGTGTTGATGATGCCCACGGCGCAGTTGAGCCGCTTGGCGAGTTCGCGGGCAAAGAGGTAGCCCACGGCGGTGAAGTCGCCCACCGTCTCGGGTGTCGATACCGTCCAGCTACCCACGACATCGGCTTGGGGAGTCTTTGCCATCGTGCGTTCCACCGTGAACACTCTGATGCCGCTGTTGTGGGCAGAGAGCGCAGCCTCCTCGGCGTTGTCGGCGCTGCAGAGGCGGAACTCCATGTTGGACTGGCCGCTCGCTACCCATACCTCGCCCACGAGGATGTCGCTCACGGTCAGGCTCTCCTTCCCTGTGGTCACGGTCATGGTGAAGGGCCCGCCATAGTTCATCGCCGGCAGCACGGCGCACCATGTGCCGTCTTTCGCCGTGCGCACGGTGGTGCGGTGGTTGTCTATCGTCACCGTCACCTTCTGACCCTTGTCGGCCCAGCCCCATACGTTTACTGCCTCGCCGGCCTGTATCACCATGTGGTCGGTTATCACTGCCGGCAACTTCAGCTTCGCCGTCACGCCCGTGACAAGCATCAGGCATAACATTACTAATATTGTCCTTCTTTGTTTCATGATAATTGTATTGTTTAAGTCAACTGTATTGCTGTCTTTTGCAAAGATAGTGCAAACCGAACGCCATAAGCTCGCTTTGATGGCTGAGGTGCCGCCTATCTTCTGCAAAGATAGTGCAAACCGAACGCCATAAGCTTGCTTAGATGGCTGAGGTGCCGCCTATCTTCTGCAAAGATAGTGCAAACCGAACGCCATAAGCTTGCTTAGATGGCTGAGGTGCCGCCTATCTTCTGCAAAGATAGTGCAAACCGAACGCCATAA
>OLSX01003000.1_pt1 | contig 14126 bp, 9 predicted proteins | sample 1673141 | NCBI WGS metagenome assembly OLSX01 (sample SAMEA3136759, study PRJEB25190) | human gut metagenome | biome: human gut; feature: human-associated habitat; material: faeces | place: Austria | collected 2013
TGGGAACGAATACATAATCAGCGCTCCGAGGAATATGACCTTAACCACCAGCCACAGCCAGAACAGTCCACCGGACTCCCCTTTAAACAGACCGCCCACCACTGCCAGCACCAGCAACGTAAGCGTATCCGTCACAGCCGTACCGCCCACAGCAATACTTACACTGCGATGACGGGACACACCGTAACGAATTACAATCGGGTAAGCCACCAGCGTGTGCGAGGCATACATGGCGGCCATCAGCACCGCAGCGGCCGCACCATAGCCCAGCATCGAGTTGGCGGCATAACCAATGCCCATCGGTATGACAAAACTGAGCAAACCGAGCGTGGCGGCACGCCCCTTGATGCGCTGCACGTCCTGCAGGTTCATCTCGAGCGAGGCAAGGAACATGATGTAGTAAAGCCCCACCTTGCCAAACAGCTCAAAGCTGGTGTCGCGCTCAAGCACACCGAACCCGTGGGGGCCGATGAGCACGCCGGCAAATATCATGCCCACTATCGAGGGCACGCGCAACTTGTCGAGCAGCATGGGCGCAAAGAGTATGATGCCCAGCACAATGAGGAATATCCAGGTAGGGTCTGTTATCAAGGTCTGTAAGTGTTATGTTTGCCCCATAAAAGGCATAAAATGTGTGTATGATGCTGCAAAGTTGCGAAAAAAACCGCCATTTACTGCCAACTGACGCGCACAAATAGGACGGACTGACCAAAAATAGCAAAAAATGTTGTACATTTGCACACCTAACGTCGGCTGACGTTATGCAACCAATCATAAAACAGACAATTACAAAATGTAACATACCGCCCCGCTGTGCGGGTTGTGATGAAAGCAATAACCCCAGTTGGGCGGCATAAAACACACCACAAGCAATATGAACGTAGCAATCGTTGGCGCAAGCGGCGCCGTAGGCCAAGAGTTTCTGCGCGTGCTGGCCGAGCGCGATTTCCCTATCGACAATTTGCTGCTCTTCGGCTCAACCCGTAGCGCAGGCACCAAATACACCTTCCGCGGCAAGGAGTACACTGTCAAACTCCTGCAGCACAACGACGACTTTAAGGACGTAGACATTGCCTTTACATCAGCCGGTGCCGGCACCTCAAAGGAGTTTGCCGCCGACATCACCAAGTATGGCGCCGTAATGATTGACAACTCTTCGGCCTTCCGCATGGACGACGAAGTGCCCCTCGTTGTGCCTGAGTGCAATGCCAAGGACGCCCTCACACGTCCGCGCGGCATCATTGCCAACCCCAACTGCACCACTATCATGATGGTGGTGGCACTGCAGGCCATCGAGAACCTGAGCCACATCAAGCGTGTGCACGTGGCCTCATACCAAGCCGCGAGCGGTGCTGGCCAGGCTGCCATGGACGAACTCGTGGAGCAGTACCGCCAGGTGTTGGCCGGACAGCCCGTCACCGTCAACAAGTTTGCCTACCAGCTGGCCTTCAACGTCATTCCACAAATCGACGTGTTCCAAGACAACGGTTACACCAAGGAGGAGATGAAGATGTACAACGAGACTCGCAAAATCATGCACTCCGACGTGCTCACCTCTGCCACCTGTGTGCGTGTGCCCTCGCTCCGCTCTCACTCTGAGGCCATCTGGGTGGAGACAGAGCAACCCCTCGACATTGACACCGCAAAGCAGGCCATATCGGGTGGCGACGGTCTGGTGCTGATGGACAATCCCGAAAAGAAGGAGTACCCCATGCCCCTCTTCCTGGCCGGCAAGGACCCCGTATATGTAGGTCGTATCCGCAAGGATCTGGCTAACCCCAACGGCCTCACCCTTTGGCTCGTGAGCGACCAGATACGCAAGGGTGCCGCCCTCAACGCCGTACAGATTGCCGAATACCTCATCAAGGTGGGCGATGTGAAGTAACTTGCCCGTTACTATTCCCCCTCCTCAACCAATCAACCCGTTAGCCCATAATTGTGCCAACGGGTTAACATAAGCGCCAACGCTCGCACTGCCACAGACGTAATGTCTGCCACAGTGCGAGCGTTGTTTTTTGTAGGTTCCAATGCACGTTTGGATAGTGCATTCATATCATCAAAGCAGTCCCTTGCTGCGATAGTAGCGGTTCACAGCGCGCTGTATCTTAGAGTACGAACTGCCGAGCTTGTCCTTGCGCTCCTGACCGTTGCCATAGTCTCCGTGCAGCACCTTTTGCACCTCTGCGTCCATATCTGTTGATGGTGTCGCAGTCTTGGTGGTTGAGGGCGTTGAGGGGGTTGAAGACGTTGAAGTTTCAGGTTGGGCTGAAGGCGTTGCAGCATTTACTGCATCGTCTTGTGGTTGCACCTCGTTCGGTGCGCCTGCAGGCGCATTCTGGTCGCCACTTCCAAACTGTGTGCTGTCAGCGCGCTGAGTGCTGTCAGTTGGCGCAGTGGGCTGCTCGTCCATAACGGTGTCAACCACGGGCTCGTCCACAGGCTGACTGCTATTGCTGTTGCAGCCACGGAATGCGGCAAAGCCAATGGCTGCCACCACTGCGAGCCCCACAACTAACGACAGCACATGCTTGCCCTTGTTGCCGCCATTGCCAGTCTGTGTAGCATCGCCACCGCCTGCAGGGGCGGGCGCAGGCGCAGACTGTGGGATAGCAGGTGCTTCTGCTGATGGTGCAGGAGTTGCTGCAACCTCTTTCTCCAAATTGAAGGAGCGCTTCACGTGCTTTTCAAGGTTGAACTTGCGCGTACTCTTGCGTTTGCTCTTATCTTCTGTCATGAGTGTAAACTTTATTAAGTAAACAAATCAATGAGCGTTTGCAACCCACCTTCATGGCCCACGCCAACAGCCTCAAACTCCCATTCGCCTTCGTCGTTCAAAAAGAGTTTGGCTATCTCGGCCGCGTCCTCAGCCGCAAATGCCTCGTTGAGCGCATAGCGGCACAGCTCCTCGCCAGTGTCGGTGTTGGTCAGTGTGATAGCGGCATCTTTCACGTCGCCAAAGGTCTCATTGCCATGAACAGTGGCCACAAATACAATCTCCTGTATCTTGGCGTCCACCTTGTCCAGGCAGATGTCTATGGTCTCGCCGTCGCCGCCGCCGTCCACCTCGTCAATCGAGCCGAGCACCGAGCCATCGGCCGACATGGGGCGCACCGTGGCTATATAGTTGCGCTTGGCACCATGTTTGGCCTTGTCGTAGGGCTCCTGGCGGTTCTCTGAGTTGTAAAATACAAAGTCAGCGTCATTGTTTATCACACCCTCCTCGCCCAATAAAAAGGTTGATGAGTCAAGGTCGTGGTCGCCGTCCCACGACAAGTGTACTTGCAGGTTATTCAGGCCCGCGTCCTTGCTGAGCTTGAAGCGGTCGCCTTTGTTCAAATTAAAACGTGCCATGTGTTCCTCTGCGTTTTTAGGTTAAGCGTACATGTCTATCAAGGTCTGCATACCGCCAGTATAACCCTGGCCTACAGCCTCAAACTCCCATTCGCCGTCTTCGTTGCAAACAAGTTTGCCAGCCTCAACGGCAGTTTCTGATGAGAAATTCTCCTTCAAGTCGTAGCGGCAGAGTTCCTCGCCAGTTTCCTCATTGGTGATGACTATAGCCGGTTCACGTACCTGGCCAAACGTCACGTCATCGTTCGCAGTGTGATAAATTGTTACGCAGAAAATGATTTCCTGCACTTTGGGGTTCACTTTGTTCAGTATCACGTGCATGGTTTCGCCAGCGTCGTCGCCTTCTTCCTCATCGCCTTCGCCCAGGTCGTCAGGCGAACCAAGCACCGAGCCGTCGGCAGACACTGGGATCGTTTCACCGCGCCAGTTCGCCTTTGAACCAAACTTTTCGCGGTTCCAAGGCTCGCTGCGATTGTCAGAGTTGTAAAAAACAAAGTCTGCATCGTCCATAATCACGCCATCGGCACCAAGCAAAAAGGCCGAGGCATCAAGGTCAGCCCCAGACTTCCAGGTTAAGTCTACCTGTATTTTGTTCAAGCCGCTCTCCTTGCTAAGCGAGAAGCGGTCACCTTTCTTCAAGTTAAATCTTGACATAATGTAATTGATTTTTGAGTTATAAGTTATTCTTTATGCGCAGATTGAATAAAGTCAACGCGCGTTTATAATCTTTTTGTAAGCCTCAACCAGCGTGTCAGTCTCCGTTGTGTCAATTCCGGCCTGCTGTTGGCATTCGTGCAGTTCGAGCAAATCTTTCAAGTAAGCCTGTGCCTTGGTGTGGTTGTGCGCAGTTTTTACCGATACCAATTCGGGTTTGATAGCACGTTCCACGCGCATTGTGTACTTTATCAGTTTGGTACAAAGGGCTGACATAGTACTGTCGTGTGCCATGGCAAACGCCTTTTTGGCCTCCTGATAGCGACCTTGGCTGAGCAAAGTCGCAGCCTTTGACTTTGGGGCAACGGTCTCTTTTTTTACGTTTGTTTTGTCAGAGTTTGGTATTGCACAGCCAGTGCTTTTAGTCTTTGTTTCAACTGTCTGCACCTTTGCAAACAAATGCGCAAACTCCTGCATCTTGCGGTCAAGGGTTGCTTTGCCAATCAGCTTGGCTTGTGCCTTCAGATAGGTAAATTCAGCCTCGGCTTGCTTGTAGTTGGTGTTCACCATCTCGCGCAACGGAGCCAGGCGCATGCGCACCTCGCGCTCCGTCAGTTCGGCACATGGTTGAGGCGTGTAGGGAGGCACTGGCGGCTGCGGCTGTCCGGCTGTAGCATTGTCTGGCGCTGGTTGCGGTTTGGGCGTGGGCGCAGTTTGGGGTATCTGTGCCAGCAGTTCCTCAAGTTGCGCATCGTAGGCGTGCACCGGCGCATTGTGCAGTTCGTCGAGCAGCCCTTTAATCTTGCTGCGTGCAGCCTTGTAGTCTGCAGCAGCTATCTTGGCTTTAGCCTCGCGCACCATTATCTCCACCCGCCGTTTGTAGCGTATCACGAGCAGCGGGTCGTCATCTGCCCCAGATACCTCTGTGCCCGTAGGTCCGGCAGGCGGTTCAGGTGGTGGCCCCGGGTTGCGTTCTGGCTTGTGACCTGCTGTGCCGCCCTTCCCAAAATTATAGTCGCTGGCCTTCACATCGCCCAGCAGGCGGTCGAGCAGCATTTGCTTTTCGCGCGCTGTCACCTTGGTAATGGGCAAGGCCCAGCGGCCTTGGGCAAACAAGTTCTCAAAGTAGTCTGTGGCAGCCCGTCCGGCCAACACCACGCGGCATTGTTGTGCCGACAGACCATGGCGCGCCAGTTCATTGCCAAGTTGGTACAACACCATGCGGCTGGCTGTGCTGGCTGCCGACATGTCAAGCTCGGTGCGGCGCAGCATATAATCTTGCATCGTGCCGTCCGACATGCGCAACACATCGTTCACCTCCTGCGCCGTGCTGCTCAGGAAACGTTCGGCAGCCTCGCGCAGTATGTGCTCCTCGAGTGCGCGGTCCTTGTAGTTATAGTTGTATAAGCAGTTCCATATATGGCTGGCAGCCTCGCCTATGCGCGGGTCGCGTCCCTGTCCATCAATGCGCACCACATTGCCAAGCGGCTCATGGCGCACTGCGTCGTAGAGTTGCACCAGCAGGTCATCACCGTCAACCGAAGCCAACACAACCCCGCTCACGCGCTTGCGGTCAGAAGGGGGCGTTTGTGACGCTACCACGGGCAGCAATAGGCGCGCATAGTTATAATCGCGCATATTTTGGAAGCCACCCTCTTCAAATGGGGAAAGAATAAAGCGCTGTTTGTTGGTGTCGAGTTCGGGGCCGAACAAGAACATCAGTGGCAACCGTGCCACATTACTTTCGAGTGTGCCAGTCTGGTTGTAGAATATGTTTGACAATATCTGCTCTATGTAGCAGCGTATGGCGTAGTAGGGCAGTTTGCCAAGTGGTTCGTCGCGGTCGGCAAACTTAAAGGTGCGACTGGCCGTGCAGGTGCTGAATATGTTGGCATAGGCGTTGGGGTTGTGGTTATGGCATGCCGCCTCGTAGGCGCTGCGCCCTATCACAAACTTGTTGCCAGTGCACAATATGGCAAAGGGCATGTTTACCTCGCCGTTAGGGGCATAGTCCACAAAACGGTTGTCACCATCACTGCGGTTGTAGCGAAATGCAATGGTATCGGCCGTGATGGTCACCAATATGCAATAATTCACGTTTATCATTACTTGCTCTGCTTCAAAGCCCTAAACAAATATTCATCGTAGAACTTCATGCCCTCTATGATGATGATTGGGGCCACATAGTCAAACTTCTGCTCACTGTTGCGGTGGGCGTTTTGCACCTCGGGCATATTCTGTATGTAGGTACAGATGTTCGACATCGACGCCATACCTTCCTTCACTGTCTCAATATCTAACATGCCATTGCCAAAGAAGCGGGCCACATACTTGCAGTACACAGCGGCAAAGGTAAAGAAGCAAGTTTTGCTCATGTCAAATATTCCCGCGTCAGGTGCATTAAAGCACACGCCAACGCTCTCCATGTAGTCGGGTGTAATGTTGCTGTCGAAGCTGAGCGCCACCTTCTCGCGGGTGTCGGTGTTGTAGAGTGTAAAGCCGTTTTCGCCCACTATCTCGATGGCACTTTCCGACATTTGCAACGGGCTGTTGGTGGTCTTGGCCAAGCCTTTTGACACCTCAAACTTTACATCATGTGCCGGCTTTGTCTGCAACTCAAACTTGGGCCAACCGCCAAGGTTGCCCTTCAGCACCTGTTCACCGCCCATGCCCATCATAAACATCTCAAGGTAGTAGCGCTGTGCCGTTTGGGCATTCATGGCGTTGAGCCATTCAAATATGCGCGAGCCCTTGCCGGCAAACACCACCTTGACGTTGGGGCGCCAGCTGTCGGCAAACATGGGCAACTCCTTTGAGCGGCGCACCTCCTTAAGCAGTTTGGTGGCCAACTGGCCTGCATAGAAAGAGATGAGGCCCGTTACGTAAAGGTCTACACAGAATAGTTGTGGGCAGTCTGCACTGACCGTCTGGTAAAAGTCGGCCAATTGCTCGGGGCTGAGTTGGTCCACCACCTGCTCAAAGTAATAGGGCGCACTTTGTGCCGAATACAAGTTCTGCCCGTCGTTAAAGCCAATGATGCTTAGTTGGTAGTTATGACACACCTTTTGCAACACACGCTTAAACTGGTCGGACATTTGGTTGGTGGCACGCGACAGGCATTGTGCGGCAAAGCGTATAGAGTTCTGCTTCAGCATTTTGCAACCATCGTTGTCCTTACATAGCACCGAGATGTCGGTAGTGCTGCCACCCACATCGAAGCAGAAGGTCAAGTCGTTTGCCACTATGTCAAATGACAGGTAGTTGGCCACAGCACTGGCCTCGGTCATGGCCTTGGTCGTGTCGATGGGTTTGAAATCGAACTTAAACTTGTCGTCCTCAGGCACAAGAGCCTTTTGGGACGACTGTTGTGCGGCAGCGGGCTGCGTGGGGGCAAATGGGTCGTTGGCAAAGCCCTGCGCAGCTGGTGCGGCAGTTGGTGTGGCAAATGGGTCATTGCCCGTGCCAAATGGGTCGCTGCCAAAGCCCCCGCCTGCGGGAGAGTCAAAGGGCGAAGGACCGCCAAATCCCGTCGCCTCGTCGCCAAAGGGTGAACTGGCGGCCGGAGTGTTGCCAAACACGTTGTCAGTGCCAAGTTTGATGTTGAGAGCCGGTATTTGCGCGATGTCCAACCGCCAGGCCGTGCCCTCCTCGTTTGTAACTGGAGTAACATGTTTGAGCGACTGCCATATCTGGTTGTACTGTCGCATCAATTCGTAGCCCATGGCCGAGGGATATGACCATCGCAAGTCGTTGGGCACGAGACCCTTGACATATAGTTCGGCATAAATGTGAAGCAGCAACGACGACAGGAAGGCCTGTTTGTGGGCCTTGTCCTCCTCGCGGCCGCTCCACTTCATGTTGTGTACCAGTTCTACCACGTTCTGCCCCCCTCTGAACCCGAGACGCATGGCATTGTCCGTCACATTCTCAACCGGCAAGTGCCGGCCAAAGCAGGGAAAGCCGCCTTGCACAGCTTCGGCACGCATGGTGTTGATGTCGTTGTTGTTGCACTGTGGCAGGCGCTGGTCGTCGTGTATGGCCAGTATGCTCTTAACAGCGTTGGAGTACACCTCCTCGTTTTGGAAAAACAATACATTGCGTTCGGCAGGTATGTTGTTCTGCGTGCCGTCAAGGTCGGTAAAGAGCGATATGCGCTGGTTGGCAAAACTGATTCCCTGGGCATCGCGTGCGTTGCCGTCGTGGTAGGCCACCGAGGTATTGGTACTGCCAAAGTCGATGCCCAACTTCACCTCATCCAACTTATGGTTGTTGTGCAGCATGTCCTTGGGCAGCTTGTCGTCGGCCATCAGGTCGTTGCTGTAATGAATGAGCACAAAGCCACCCTCCTGCCCGTTCACGCAGGTCAGACGCACTCCCTTGAAGGGGTGCGCACTCTCATATACTTCATACTTATACTGCCGCGAGGCTGTGCGGCTGTCGCTCACCACCAGCAGCTTGCCATCGCCTTGTGCTTGGCCCTGTTCGGCCAAATATTGAATGTTGCCGTCGCGGTCGGTTATAATGGCAAAGTTGTCGCTGGTCTCGTCGCCCACAAATGGCACTGCCATGTAGGGACAGTCGTTTTGGCGCACATTGTGGGGCAGTTCTGAGTAGAGGAAGTAGCGGTTCCAGTCACGCGCTATAAAGTTGGGCCACACTATGGCGTCCTTGTTGCGGGCAAACATGCCGCCCACCTTGTAGTCGATGGGTATGGACTTCTCCTTGCACTTGCCCGTCTGCCCGTCCTTTATCATGATGGTCAGGCGCACCGACAGCGTGTTGGTGGTCTCCTCATAGTCGGCAGTGAGTTTTGAGTCAATGTTGTAGCCGGCATTCTGATAGCCTAACAATATGCTGGCATTGGTGCCAAACACCTGTATGCCCTTCTGGCTCAGGGGAATGGCAAAGTAGGCATACCGCGGTGTACCCTTGATTTGGGCCCGGAGCAGGTACACGGGCAGTGAGGCCACGCGTGTGGCATCCTCTTCGTAGTCGCGCGGCAGCCATATGCGTGCTATCTCCGACGTTTTGGGCAGCAGCAATTCCTCGGGCTTGAATGGCTTGGCCAGTCCTTGTGCATCGGGTTCGGTGGTTATCTCGCCGTTGTTGCCATATAGCTCCTCAGTGTAGTTGAGAAACTTGAATGGTCCCTCAAAGCCTTGCACAGGCAGCGCACTGGCATCGTCCTCGCGCAATTGGCGGGCACGCACAAGGTTGAGTATCTCGCTTTGCCACACACCCAGTTCCAGCTTGATGGCCTGGTAGTTCAGTCCGGCCTGCTTGTAGTAAGCCTCAAATTGGGTTATGCGTGGCAGCAGAATGTTGACATAGGCCAGCAAGTTGAGCAGTTGGTCGTCGGGTATGCTGCTGTGAAGGGGGTCGGTAAAACGGTGCGTGTTGGAGTCGACAAAGGGCAGATTTTGCTCAATGGTGTAGGCCACCGAGGTGAAAAACACCGAGCGGGGCGACGTGGCGCCCACCACCTGGCCGTTGTATTTGATAACGTAGATGAAGGGCTGAGCCTGGTCGTTACGCGCCAGGCCCTGCTCGGTCCAGATGTGGCGGTCGCCCATGAGCATGTTGCCAAAGGCACCCTTCGGCTCATACATGTTCTGCGTTTGCTTGATGTCCTTGCCATCGCTGTAGGCCATGTTGATGCGGCGCACTTGTATGGCCGTGTTGTTAAGGGCGATGCAGGCTATCAGGCCGCGCCACTCGTCCACCAAGTTGATGTAGTATTGGTTCAGCCCTGAGGCTGCGTCCTTGCGTATGGTTTGTATTTCGTTGAGCGAATGGCTGAACAGGTCGGCACGTGCAAACACCGAGGGCACGCCCGACACGATGGCGCTCACGTCAACCCCCTCTTTTATGGCGGGGGTCTCAATGTCGCGTGTGAAGGCTTGCATCTGCGATGTGAAGTCCTGCCACTGGCCGGCAGCTCCCTGCTGCTGGCTGCGCTCGCTCACTTTGATGGTCAATGCTTTAATATCTGGCATAGCTGTGTGTACTTACTTTACTCGTTGGTGTAATCAGGTTGCAGAGCTTCAGCTTAAAGCTTCGTGCTGAAGGGAATGGTGGCGTTAATAGCACGGTACATGTGCGCCAGGAAACGCTCCTTCATGGTGCTCACACTCTGCTCCTCGTTGTTAGGGCGGCTGTTGGGCAGGTTCTTGACAAAGTCGTCGTACTTGGTGCGACTGTCAGTCTTGATAATCAGCCCAGTCTTCTTTTCCTCCTGTATCTCCTTGCAGGGGTCCATCGTAGCAAGGGCACTGATATTCTCTTCAAATATCTTTGGTGCAAACAAAAACTTGCTTGCACCCACCGCACGCACCGAGTTGTACACTTGATATATCCAGCCGCGCACCAGGGCACCTGCGTTGGTGCTATAGGCAAACTCCTTCATGTATTTGTCTATATCCTCGGTCTGCTCGGGCTTCAGCTCATTGTAGTCGGTAATTTTGAACTCAGAGAGTCGACTTATGAAACCGCGTGTGCCTAATTTGTCTTTGCTCATGCCAACGCGCGGCAGTGCGCCACCGTGCATTGACAGTATGATGTGGGCCAACACAAGGAACGACCCCATCTTTTGCAGAAACTCGTCGGCATTTCTGGCACTCACAAAGTCGGTGCCCTTAAAGGTGAGGTTCTTGTTATCGTCCAGTTCGACCGAGCGATACAGATACTGCGCTGTGGCATTTTGCAAGGTTGCATCGTCAAGTCCGAAAAAGTCGTAAGCGGCACAGGCACACATTAGCTCCACCACGTGGCAAGCGTTCTTTTGCTCAGCACCGCCTGTAATGGTTTGGCTGGCACCTTCCGACACATTGAGCTCTTGTGCCGGCCACCCCACGTGGTAGAGGCGCTTGTATCGGTCCTTCACCGTGCGGTCTTGCTGGTAGAACTGCAGAGCGGCTTGTGAGTTGATGGCAAAATAGTCGGACGTGGCCACAAGTTTTTCCTGTCGGCGCTGGGCGTCGGAGGGCGAGTTGAAACTGAAGTACTCGGTGAGCAGCGTGGCACCAAATTTCACGTTGTTAAAGTCGATGGTATTTTGCGATATAAGGCTGACGGCCTCCTTCAGGGCTTCGGGTACTACGGGAATGGACGATGCACCGGTGCCGCCAAACACAGAGCCGAACACAAACACACGTGCACCGGCACCGCTCTGCTGCAGTTCGGTCAGGAAGGCTGCCAGCTGCTTTTCGGGCTCGGTGGCGCGCTCCTTGTCCTCGATGTAGTGGCGGGCAGCCTCAATGATGCCGTGATACATCAGCATCGAACCAAGGTGCGTTTGCGCGCGGTAGCCGTGGTCGAGGTTAAAGCTCTGCACGGTGTCGTGGTCAAGAAAGAGGTCGGCCAGGTCGCGGTCATCATTCTCCACCTCACGCTGCAAGCCTTGCGTAGCACTGATTTTGGCATAGGAGCTGCGACTCGCTTTTGAGTAGTCGGTGTAGAAACGGTAAAGGTTGAGCTTTGCCGAAAAGTAGGTGTTGGCATTGGGACTTCCACCTGGTGTGGCGGGGTTGTCAGTCTTTACCTTGTTGTAGAGTTCAATCAGGCGCTCCACCCGTCCCTTGTTGCCGTTGCTTTGGTCGGTGTCGAGTGTGAGTATGTTGATTTCTTCGTTGTCGAACATGCCAATGGCGCACAGGTGCACAAAGGCCTCAAGGCATCTCATGCCCGTGCCGCCTATGGCTATTACAAAGAGTCTGTCGTTCATGAATTTGTTTTTATCGTTTCACGTATTTGCGTTTGAGTAGCCAGGCCGGTGTCAGAACCATGAGCCGAGTTTGCCCTTGGGATTGGCCTTCGACACCACAAAACCCACAATAATGTAGAGCGCCCACGACGCGATGGCACCTATGCTCATGTGCAGTATGCAGGCACTCTTTTTGGAGCCAGTCTTAAGGCTGATGTATACTAACAAAAAGGCAAGCAAGAAGGTGAGCACCGGGGCTGCAATGCTTGTAAACCAAAAAATGCCCTTGCGCTTGCCTACATCGCTCATGTCGGGGCGGAAGGCTACGCCATTTGATAGTACTATGGAAAAAATGAGGGCTACTACGGCGGCTATGGCCGCATAGGCGTAAACGGGAATGATGATTGATGACATGGTTGTAATGGTAGTGTTAGTTCGGTTAAACCCGTTGGTGGAATTCATGGTTAATGGGTTAGCAAGTAAGTATGTCCTGTACTATTCAAGGGGGTAAAGACAGACAGGCAGGGAATGTAAAGTTCCCGACAAGCTTGCTTGTTAACACGTTTGACTGTCAACTAATTCCGCCAGCGTGCTGATTAAGTAAGTGGTTAATTCATTCTGACAAAATAGGTGTACACATTGCTGCCGCGTGGATTGCAGTGTTGCAGCACATTGCGCACAGCAGAGCTCAGGCAGTTGTTGCCCGGCCAGCCAAAGAGTGCGTCAATTTGCGGTCCGATGTTGGGCTCGGCATCTGCCACGTACAGGTCGATGCGGTAAAGGCCCGACTGGTCGTCCTTGCCGGCTATGGTGCCGCCAAAACTTGGGCTGAGGTTGACCGCCAGCTCAACTTTGCGTCCTGCTGTTTGGGCAAAGGTTTGCTCAAAGAGTTTTTGGTCAAACACTGCCACGCCTGCCACCTCCGACACTTGAATGCCGTTCTTGACATAGTTGTATTTGGGCAGCAACTGGCCTTTGTCGTTGTAAAAGGCTGCACTCTCGTCGGGCACCTCAATCTGTCGCTCGCCATCAACCACAGTCACTTTGGGCTGATGGGTCATGGCCGTGAGCCAGTTCATGTAGCGCTCAAAGTCGTTGCCCACATCGGTCATGCGCACGTCAAGCGCTTTGATTTGGTAGGAGTCGGTGTTTGAAAAGTCGGCATAAAGGTTCTGAAACAGGTGCTTGAAGCGGAACGCAGCGGGAATTTCAGCATCTTGCTGGTCGCGCGCATTCTGCACGATGCCCTCCCACTGCTCGTCGAATGTGTACACCTCGGCACGTGCATTAGGCAGGGGGTTAAAGCCATCGGGCTCACCATTCTCGACGGAGGCCGTTACTACGTCCTCGCCATTTTGGTCGTGGTAGGTGCCGCCCAAACAAGGACCAGCGTAAGCACCGCTCGTGCCGCCGGGCATGGGGGCTACAATGTAATTGTGCATGGACAAGGTGAAACGCTTGTAGTTTTGCGGCTTGCCAGCCAAAGCGTCCTCCACCTCTTTGAGCAGGCGGTGGCTCTCATCGTCAAACACGGTGTAGTACAAGTGCTTGGGCAGACTCCCCTCCATATAGTCGGTCACAAAAAAGGTGATCTCCTTGCCGCGCTTGAGCCACTCTTCAAAGTAGGGTGTGGCATAGGCCTGTTGGTATATCTTGTGGCCGGGGGTGTACTCCTCGTAGTCGGTCACGAGCAGGGCACTGCGGTCATCGGCCACAATTTTATGCAGAGCCTGCTCAATGGGGGCATAAAGCTGACCTTGCGCAGCGGGGTCGTGCAAGCGTTCAAATATTTGGGCTGCCGATTGCAAATCGCCGCTGCTTAACTGCTCTATCTTGCTGTTGGCCAGCGAGTAAAGGTCATAGTTCTGTAGCGAACCGGTCACCTTTTGCGTGATGCCGTTGAAGGTTTGCGCTGTGGCGGGGTCGGCGTAAGCCACATACACACCCGAAAAGTCGAAGTAGGCTGCAAACTTTTCGTGCGCCTTCATGCGTTGCGAGTCACGCTCGTAATACTTTTGCAAATTTTCAGGAGATGGTGATATATCGGGGGCGTTGTTGCAATTGCATATGCACAATGCACATATTAGCGATAGTGACAAGGTAGTAATAATGGATAGTGCCTTTTTCATAACCTGCTTCGTGTTAGAATATCTGTATATATTGTCCTCAGAGGTGTATAAAACGCATTCTTTCTTGTTAAATAGTTAACTCGTAAGCCCTAATTGTGTCAGCGCGTTTATATACATTATTTAATGAACGCAAATATAGACATTTAGGAATTACCCCCCCGTTTTATACATACATTAACAATGTAAACCGTAGTTTTATCACTCTGCGTTTTGGCTTTGGCACATTATGCAGAGTGGATTGGTGCATTTATTAACTAAGTAGCGTTAATAAAAACTTTTGACTCAGATAC
>OLSX01003001.1_pt1 | contig 14125 bp, 9 predicted proteins | sample 1673141 | NCBI WGS metagenome assembly OLSX01 (sample SAMEA3136759, study PRJEB25190) | human gut metagenome | biome: human gut; feature: human-associated habitat; material: faeces | place: Austria | collected 2013
CGGTACGCTCTACGGAGTGAAAGCTAAATATACGCTGCTGTTTATCAACAATCCGGGATGTCATGCTTGTGAAGAAGGCATAGAAGCACTGAAACAAGCACCTGCCATCAACAAGGAGTTTGCAGCAGGAAGCCTAAAAATACTGGCTATTTATCCGGATGAAGATAAGGAAGAATGGGAAAGACATCTACCGGACTTCCCCAAAGAATGGATAAACGGGTATGATAAAAAGCTTGTTATAAAGGAAAAGAATCTGTATGACCTGAAAGCGATACCTACCCTGTATCTATTGGATAAAGACAAGAAAGTACTGCTGAAAGATGCAACGGTGGCACAGATTGACCAGTACCTGCAATAAGTGATTAGTGGTGAGTGACCACTAAAAATATCCCCTCTCACCACTCCACTTCGTGAAGGATAAAAGGGGATGAAGAAACGAGAGAAGAGAGAGTATATGATTTATTCTTTATTCCCTGCCACCACCTAAGGCCTGGTAGAGATTGATAATTCCCTGTATCTCATCGAAGCGGTCGGCTATCTGCGTCAGTTGGGCAGAGAGCAACGATTGCTGGGCGGTAAGTACCTCCAGATAAGTGGAGTTGCCATGTTTCATCAACAATTGCGTGCTTCGGACTGCGGTTTCCAATGAAGTGATTTGTCCGTCGCGCAACTCTGTTTTACCGCGGGCCACCTGCACTTGGGTAAGGGCATTATTCACTTCACTTCCAGCATTCAGCAGCGCCTGCTGGAAAGAAAGTTTAGCTTCTTCCTGTTGGGCTTTGGCTATTTTCAACTGTGCCATGTTTAATCCTTTATTAAATAAAGGTTGTGTCAGTGAACCAACTGCGGAGAGTAACAACTTGCCCGGATTGATAATCATGCTTCCGGCAGAGTTTGTCCAACCTGCCGTACCTCCCAAAGTGATGGAAGGATAAAAGGCCGAACGTGCCGCATTTGTACTATAAAAGGCCTGTGCCAGCGAGAGTTCCGCACTCTTCACGTCGGGACGACGGGAGAGCAACTGCAACGGAACACCAACGGTAAGTTCTTCCGGGAAACTTTGTCCCTGTAACTTTCCACGTTCGATGGCGTCGGGCACATCACCCAGTAAAATAGAAAGTGAATTCTCTACTTCACGGATTTGCTGTTTAAGGTCGAGCAAAGAGGCTTCTACCATATAACAGTTTGCTTCGGTCTGGGCTACTCCGGCCTCATCTGTCATACCTGCTGCTTTCATGGCACGCATTGTCTTCACGCTCTCACGCCACTTGGCGGCAGTTTCGGCAGAGACGTTGTATTGTGCATCGAGCATTAATAAGGTATAATACATATTTGCCACATTGGCTATCAACGAAGTAGTGACAGCTTGTTCGTACTCCAGGCTCTGAAGATACAAAGCTTTTGCACGGCGTTTCGCATTGGTCAGTTTACCGAAAATATCAATTTCCCAACTGGCGGACGCTATGCCGCTATACGTCCAGGAACCTTTTGATTTATCAAAGCTACTGACACCTCCCTGCGGAGTCAGCATAAAAGAAGGCAGATAGGCCAGACGGGCGGATGACAGAGTGGCTTCCGCTTCTTTGATACGCCACTGAGCGGACTGCAAGTCGGTATTGCCTTGCAGTGCATGCTCAATGAGAGATTGTAGTTGCGGGTCGGTAAACAACTCGCGCCAGGAGAGAGAGGCGATAGAGGTGGTGTCTTCCACCTCTATATCCTGCCCGTAAAGTCCGTCGGTCTTGACTTCGGGACGTTCATATTTAGTATAGATGCCGCAACTACTCAACAGCAAGGCTACGACAGCTAAAGTGATGATTTGTTTCTTCATTATTTATATTGTTTATTTCATTAGAAAATGATGAATTTGCACAACCGGAGTATCTCAATTCCCCTCCTCCCGGGAGGAGGAGAATGAAAATACTCCTGTATCCAGTGCCAACCTATCATTTATGTGATTCTTCTATTTCTTTCTTACTCACTTCCATCTCCTCCTCAATCTGCCAGTCTTTGGTCGGCATGGACTGAGCCGGACGAAGACGTTCCTGCAACCACTGGAAGGTGACAAACAAAGCCGGAACGATGAAAAGCAATGCCAATGTACCGATGGTCATACCACCTACTACACCCGTACCCAACGAACGGTTACCGTTAGCACCTACTCCCGTAGCTACCACCAGCGGGAACAGACCGAAGATCATGGTGAGTGCCGTCATCAGGATAGGACGAAGACGTGCTTTGGCTGCGCTGACTGCGGAAGCAATCAATCCCATGCCCGCTTTTCGGCGCTCGGCAGCATATTCCGTCAACAGAATGGCTGTCTTGGCAAGCAAACCGATCAACATAATCAAACCTGTTTGCAGATAAATGTTATTCTCCAATCCTGCTATCTTGGCAAACAAGAACGTACCCATCAAACCTACCGGAACCGCAAGAATAACTGCAAACGGAACGATGAAGCTTTCATAAAGTGCACTCAGGATAAGATGGATCATCAGAATACAGATACCGAAGATAATTACCGTCGTACCACTCTGCTGGTTCTCCTCACGTGTGATACCACCGAAGTCATAACCATAACCTTTCGGCAGGCTGATTTCTGCTGTCTCTTTCACGGCACGGATGGCATCACCCGTACTATATCCCTCGGCAGGCATGGCATTCACGGATATGGAATTATACATATTGAAGCGACTCAATGTTTCGGCACCATAACTGCGGGTCAGCGTAACGAACTGGCTCAGCGGAGCCATCTCACCGTTTGCCATCCGCACAAAAGTGTTGTGCAATGAAGACTCATCCATGCGGTATTCCGGACCGGACTGTATCATAACCCTATATACCTTTGAGAAACGGTTGAAGTTGGATACATACTGTCCGCCATAGTAGCCCGAAAGTGTAGAGAGCACTGCATCCGGAGTAATGCCGGCACGCTTACATTTGGCAGCATCTACCTCGACAGTCCATTGCGGATAGCGCACATCGAAAGTAGAATAAGCCATGGAGATTTCGGGACGCTGGTTCAAAGCACCCAGGTATTGCTGGGTAGTCTGGAAGAAGGTGTTCACATCCGTGCCCAACTTATCCTGTACATTCAGGTCGAGTGCATTACCCATACCATAACCCGGAATCATACCCGGAGCAATTGCAAAGATCGTGGCATCCTTGATATCTGCCGTGCGGGCATAAATCTGTCCGATGACAGCCTGCACCTGATCTTCTTTTTTCGTACGTTCATCCCAGGGTTTCAGTTTCATAACAATCATACCGAATGTATTTCCCTGTCCGGAAAGCAATCCGTAACCGGCTACTTTCTGAATATGCAACTTTTGCGGAATAGCTTCCAAGCGCTCTTCTATACGAAGCATAACATCATCCGTAGTCTTCAGTGAGCTACCCGGAGCCGTACTTACGTTGACGAACAATACACCCTGGTCTTCATCAGGCACCAAACTGGTTTTCGTTGAATTCATCAGGAGTACTAACAATACTACTGAACAAGCCAGCAATGACCATGACAACCAACGACGCTTAATAAAAAATAGTACCGCATTCTTATACTTATTCACCACCACATCGAAAGCCGCATTGAACGAATTACGGAAACGGGCGGCAAAATTATTTTTCTGCGTACCATCTTCATTAATATAAGGTCTCAGCAACAAGGCGCAAAGGGCCGGACTCAGTGTCAAAGCGTTAATAGCTGAAATACCTACGGCAACTGCCATTGTCAAACCGAACTGCGTATAGAACGTACCGGACGTACCACTCATAAACGATACAGGAATAAATACCGCCATAAATACCAGTGAAGAGGTGATAACCGCATTACTGATACCCTTCATAGCGTCGATACTTGCCATATAAGGAGACTTATACCCGACATCGAACCTCGACTGTACTGCCTCGACGACGACTATGGCGTCGTCCACCACCGTACCGATCACAAGTACCAATGCAAACAGGGTAATCAGATTGATACTGAATCCGGCAACGGACATGAAAGCAAACGTACCAATCAGTGAAACAACGATACCTACCAGCGGAATCAGCGTAGAGCGGATGTCTTGCAAAAAGACATAAACCACCAGGATAACCAGGATAATAGCCTCAATCAGCGTTTTCACCACTTCGTGGATAGAGGCGAAGAGGAAATCGTTGCTGGACATCATCTGGGTAAGCTCCACGCCTTTCGGCAAGTCCTTGCGTGCTTCTTCAAGGAGCCGGTCAATCTGCCGGTTCACTTCCGTGGCATTGGAGCCCGCGGTCTGGAACACCATGCAGGAGATACCGGGATGTCCATCCATGGTACCTTTGTAGGCATAACTGTCCTTACCCAGCTCTATATCGGCGATGTCCTTCAGTTTCAGCACCTCGCCGTCTTCGGTAGAACGGATGACGATGTCGCCGAACTCCTCAGGAGTAATGAGGCGTCCCGTATATTTCATGGTATATTGATACGTCTCATCCGAGTTCTCACCAAACGACCCGGTGGCCGATTCGATATTCTGCTCTGCCAGCACAGCCGTCACATCCGAAGGTATCAGCTTGTACTGCGCCATGACATCCGGTTTCATCCAGATACGCATGCTGTAGTCACCACCCATAATCATCATATCGCCCACACCGGAGATACGGAGAATCTGCGGCTTCAGGTTGATACTGATATAGTTGGCAAGAAAGTTCTCGTCATAGCTGTCATCAGGGCTATATAAAGAGAACATCTGTAAGATACTGGTCTGCCGCTTGCTGGTGGTGACACCCACCTGGGTTACTTCGGCAGGAAGCTGCCCCGTAGCTTTGGACACACGGTTCTGCACATTGACCGCCGCCATGTCCGGGTCTGTACCCTGCTTGAAGTAAACAGTAATGGAAACCGACCCTGCATTGCTGGCGGTAGAAGTCATGTAAGTCATGTCCTCCACACCGTTGATGGCCTCTTCCAACGGAGCGATAACACTTTTCTGAAGGGTTTCCGCACTGGCACCATAGTAAGTGGTGCTCACCATGATGGTGGGCGGCGCAATGTCGGGATATTGCTCAACGGGCAAGGTGAACAATCCGATGATGCCCAGAATGACAATCGTAATGGAGATGACTGCCGAAAAAACGGGGCGTTCTATAAAAGTTCTGAGGTTCATATTCTATCGGTTAAAAATTATCATTCATTCGTTTTGGGTTGGACGGAGGTACCTTCACGCAGCAAACCCACGCCTTCGGCCACAATTGTGTCCCCCACTTTCAAGCCACTCTCTACGATATATTCCTGACCTCCATTCACACGGGTCACTTGCACGGGAACTGATTGCGCCTTGCCGTCAACTACCTTATATACATAGACCTTGTCCTGTACTTCGTAAGTGGCACTCTGGGGAACAACGATGCAGTTCTCTTTCCGTACCGGGATGATGACGTTGCCCGAACCGCCACTGGTCAGCAATCCCTCTTTATTGGGGAACACGGCACGCAGACTGACTGTACCCGTAGAGGTATCAATTACACCACTGATAGTTTCTATCTTACCTTCTTGCGGATAGACAGAACGGTCATTGAGCTGTAATTCGATAGAGTCCATCTCTGCCAGCGCCTTATCCTTGGAGCCGTAGCGGCGGGTGAGGTCAAGCAACTGATTCTCTGTCATGGAGAAATAGACATACATATTAGAATTATCGGATACGGTCGTCAGTGGTTTGGGCAAACTGGCGCTGACCAACGTCCCCACCCTATAAGGGAGCGTACCTACCATTCCATCTGCCGGACTCTTCACTTCTGTATAAGAGAGGTTATTGGCGGCATTCACCTGCTGCGCCTCGGCTTGGGCCAACTGGGCTTTCGCTGTCAGCAGGCTGTTGTAGGAAGTCTTTAAGTCAAACTCGGAAATCACCTTCTGGGCATAAAGCTCCTTCTTGCTGTCATATGTCAGTTGCGAAGTGGCCACGCCGGCACGGGCAGCTTCCACATTGGCTTCTGCTGTGCGCAAGGCTGCCAGATAGGGCACCTGGTCGATAATAAACAAGACTTGCCCCCGACGCACGGTCTGTCCTTCCTCCACACAAAGTTTGGTGAGTGTACCGGACACCTGCGGATAGATGTCAATGTCCTGCCGTCCGCGGATGGCTGCGGAATAAATTGTCTGCAGTTCTTTGTCGGTAGTCGAAATAGTCATCACCTGATATTCCGACTGGGGTTGCACGACAGGCGCGCTGCCGCAGGCTGCCAGTGTTGCACTACAGATGACGGTCATCATCTGTTTCATCATACTCTTTTTTGTTATCATACTTTTTATCTTAAAAAAATAATACGTCGGCTTTCTCTTTCATTTTTTAAGCCGGCAGCAAAGGTATGCCGTTTTTGAACAACCATTTGTTTCATTGAAGGTACACGACTGTTCATTTTCGGAACATGCCATTTAACAATCCAAAAAGAACTCGTACCTTTGTAACCGCAAATCATAAGCAATCTAACATATGAACCCATTACTGACTACCAAACAAGAAACGTTCAGAGCCGGAACAGACAAGCTGGAATTCTTCCGGGAACGTCTTCTGAAAATGAACAATGGAGCACTGATGTTCTGCACCCGTGGAGAAGCAAATATCACAATAGATTTAAGAAAATATCATATTGTACCCAATACGCACATTACGCTGCTTCCAAGTTCCATTATTTCACTGACAAGTGCGAGTAAAGATTTCCTGGTGGACTTCTTTGCCTATTCCGAGACAATGTTCAAGACGGCATGCTTCCGTTTAGAGCCGCCCTTCATACATTTTATAAAGGAGAATGCATGCTATACGCATACCGAAGACGAACCGGTTCGTGCTATCACAGGACTCATCACGGCAAGCAATGCCATCTACCGCGATTCTGAAAATCTGTATCGCGAAGCCATTGCACAAAACCTGCTGCAAATTTTCTTTCTCGACACCTACGACAAGGTTCAACGTTACTTTACGGAAGAGCAAATCAATGGCAGTAACCGGAAAGAAGAATTGTTCAAAAAGTTTATAAATCTGGTACATACGTACTGTGCTACCCAGCGGGATGTCGTTTTTTATGCTGACCAACTCTGCATTTCGACCCGCTACCTATCTGCCATCACCAAACAAGTGGCAGAAGATTCTGCCAAAGAAATCATTGACGAAAACCTGATATTGGAACTGAAAATGGCACTGCAATCCACCGGCATGTCACTGAAAGAGATTGCCGACAAATATCGTTTTCCCGACCAGTCTTTCTTCGGACGATATTTCAAGAAACACACGGGAATGTCACCCAAGGAGTATAGAGCAAAAAAGAACTGAGGTATGAGCATGCATTTATCCCCTTCTCCTCTGCCTCTTTAGTATTTTTTTAGTATATTTGTCAGACACTAATTTAATCAGTTCAATACCATGAGAAAACTTACACACATGCTCCTTGCAGGCACTCTCATCCTGGCCTGCTCTTCATGCGGAGTAGAAACAACAGCCAACTATCAAGTCATTCCCCTGCCCCAGGAGGTTGCCTTGAGTCAGGAATCCCCCTTCAACCTGAATGACGGTACCATCATCGCCTACCCCGAACACAATGAACTTTTGAAACGCAATGCCGAGTTTTTGGCCGAATACATCAGCCAGTCCACCGGCCACACCCTCCAGACAGAAGCCCTTGCCCCGGGGAGCGAAGCGCCCAAAGGCGCCATCACATTGGGACTGGATCCGGCCATCGGCAACCGGGAAGGCTATGTGCTGACCGTCAAAGCCGACCGGGTGACCCTAAACGGACAGACCGAGAACGGGGTGTTCTACGGTATACAAACCCTGCGTAAATCAATCCCCGCCGAAACCAAAGCCACCTCTATCCTATTGCCTGCCGGCAGCATCCAGGATGAACCCCGCTTCAGCTACCGGGGCATGCACCTCGATGTGGGCCGCCACTTCTTTCCCATTGAGTTCGTAAAAAAATACATAGACTTGCTGGCACTTCACAATATGAATACCTTCCACTGGCACCTCACCGAAGACCAAGGCTGGAGAATAGAAATAAAGAAGTATCCCAAGCTGACGGAAATTGGCGCCTGGCGCGACCGTACCGTTATCGGCCGGAACACCGAAGAGTATGACAACACCCGGTATGGCGGTTTCTATACGCAGGAGCAAGCCAAAGAAATCGTAAAATATGCCGGGGAGCGCTATATCACGGTCATCCCCGAAGTAGACCTGCCCGGACACATGCTTGCCGCACTGGCCGCCTATCCCGAAATGGGATGTACCGGTGGACCGTATGAAGTGTGCCCACGTTGGGGCGTATTCGAAGATGTGCTGTGCATCGGCAACGAAAAGTCCATGCAGTTCCTCGAAGATGTCATGGCCGAAATCATTGACATATTCCCTTCCAAATACATCCACATCGGCGGTGACGAAGCTCCCCGCACCCGTTGGAAAAAGTGTCCCAAATGCCAGGCACGTATCAGAACCGAAAAATTGAAAGCCGACAAGAACCATACTGCCGAAGACCGTCTGCAGAGCTATTGTATGACACGTATCGAAAAGCTCCTCAATAGTAAAGGACGCCAGATTATCGGCTGGGATGAGATTCTGGAAGGCGACGTCGCCCCCAACGCAACTGTTATGTCATGGCGTGGCTCGGCAGGAGGAATCAAGGCGGCCCAACTGGGACACGACGTGATAATGACACCCAATGACTATTGCTACTTTGATTATTACCAAAGTGAGGATACCCGGCACGAACCATTTGCCATCGGAGGCTTTGTCCCATTGGAGAAAGTATACAGTCTGAATCCTACCGCCTCACTGACCGAAGAACAAGCCAAGCACATACTCGGCACACAAGCCAACCTTTGGACAGAATACATCCCGACCAGCGAACAGGTAGAGTATATGGTTCTCCCCCGTATGGCCGCCCTTGCCGAAGTACAATGGACACAACTGGAAAAGAAAGATTATACAAACTTCACTACCCGACTGGCCGGACTCATCGGCCTCTACCGGAGAGACGGGCTCAACTACCGGGAACCCTTCCGACAGCAGGCAGACTCCACAGCGACCGAGAAGAAGTAATCAGAACTGGAAATAGATAAAGGGCACATAGGACGCCGCCGATAAATGCAGAATGTCCACCAACAGAAGTGCCAGCGCCCCCGCATAACTCAGCACTCGAAGACACACATACACACTTCCGGTCTGCTGCTCCGCTTTACGGCAGACTAGCGGCAGAACCGGTGTGCTGCCCACAAGGCCAAGCAGCAGCGCAAACATAGTCAGAGGTGTCAGGCACTGTGCCAGCAGCAGCCCTGTCTGGGCAGAAGCACAGATACCCGAGAACATCGCCCCGATCATCGAGAAGGCCTGTCCCATGTTGTCTGCCCGGAAAATCACAAAACCAATCAGTACCACCAGCAAGGTGTATAGGTGTTTCAGCACTGTTTCCACCGGGTTTCGCCTGTTTTTCCCATGCTTTCCAAGCCCGAACAGCTTTTTTGCTGCGTCCTCTGTAACGATAAAGAAGCCATGCCACAGACCCCAGATGATAAAAGTCCAGTTAGCTCCGTGCCACAGGCCCGTACAGAAAAACACGATCAGCTTGTTGCGGTATGTCTTTGCCTTTCCCTTCCGGTTTCCGCCCAGAGGGATATACAGGTATTCCCGGAACCAAGTGGAAAGGGAAATAAGCCATCTGCGCCAGAATTCCTGAATGCTGGACGAAATGTATGGATAATTAAAGTTTTCCTTGAAGTGGAACCCGAAACACAGACCAAGTCCAATGGCCATGTCACTGTATCCGCTGAAATCAAAGTAGATCTGGATCAAGTAGCATACTGCAGCCAACCAAGCCGTCCGGCTGTCCAACACAGAACGTTCTGCACTATAGATCAGCGTCACAACACTGCCGCAGACATCGGCGATCAGCAGCTTCTTGCTCAAACCAATAATGAACCGGCGCAGGCCATTTGCCAGTTGTTCCAGCGTATGGCGGCGGCCCTTGATTTCATCCGCCACATCTTCATAGCGAACGATGGGCCCGGCCACCAGTTGCGGAAACAGCGCAATGTACAGCAGTACATCCCGAAAGCGGGTGCTTTTCAGTCGTTCGTTTCGGTATACGTCGATCACATAGCTCAAACCCTGAAATGAAAAGAACGAGATGCCCACCGGCAGGAAGATGTTCTGGAACTGCAGGAATCCCTGCCCGAAGAGCTGGTTCGCGATGTCGATGAGAAAGTTCGTGTACTTGAAGTAGCCGAGCATCGAGAGGTTCACCAGGACGCTCAGCGCCACGAGCCCCCGCCGTGCGCCGCGCCGCGTCGTGCGGGCCATCGCGAAGTCGCTCGCCGCGGCGAAGACGAGCAGCAGGAAGTAGATGCCGCTCGACTTGTAGTAGAAGTAGAGCGAGAAGAGGATGACGTAGACGATGCGGGCCATCGGCGCCCGGCGGAATGCGCCGTAGAGGAGCATGAAGCCGGCGAAGAGGAAGAGGAACAGTCCGCTGCTGAATATCAGCGGCGACGAGGCGTCGTAGGCGAGCAGCGCCAGCAGTTTTTCCGGAAGAGCGTCCGCCGAAGGTAGGATCATCGCCGCGGGTCGTTAAAGGGTTCGGGGCCGATGCCCGGCAGCAGTTGGCGCTCGATCCGCCGCCTTTCGCGCGGCGGGAGAACGCTTTTGCGCATCTGCCGCCGCAACTCCTCGGCGGCGCGGAGCGTGGCGTGCCGGGCCGTGAAGTCGTTGAGCGCATCGACGAGCGCCCAGGCCACGCGGCTGCCGCCGGCGTAGTTGATGTGGGTGAAGTCCTTGCCGGCCCAGCCGTTCTGCACGAACCGCTCCATGCCGCCCTGCGCCCGCATGGCGTCGCACGTCGGCCAGAAGGCGGCGCCCGTGTTCCGGGCCGCGCGCCGCTGGAAGTCGGTCATGTGAGGAATGGCGTCCATCGGTTCGAAGCCCGCGTCGCCCTTCACCGAACGGTCGCTGACGCCCAGCACCAGCACGGCGGCTCCCGGGAAGCAGCGGCGGACGTAGTCCACCATCTTCTCGATCTGCCGCGAGTAGCCGGAGTAGTCCTTCACGCCCGCCTGCATGATGTTGAGCCCGTACTGGAGGATCACCAGGTCGTAGTGCAGCATGGCGTCGATCTGGGCATTGACCGAAGGGTCGGTCCAGAACATGGCCTGGCCGTTGTTGCTGCGCACCGAGTAGTTGTCCACGACCACGCCGGCATCGCTTTCGAACACGGCGCCGTAGCCGGCGAAGCCCTCCGTGCCCGAGAGCACCTCGAACGCCAGGGCGTGCAGATGCGGGGCGCGCACGACGATCCGCCGCACGGCCTCGTCCCCGGGGATGTCGAACGTGCGGCGCAGCGTGTCGTTGAGCGTCAGGCGGACGCGGCTGTCGGAGGGCGAACGGAAAAGCACGTGCGCCGTCGTGCAGGAGTCGAGCCGCTGTCGCGCGTCGGTGCTCTCCCAGCGCGTCGAGGCGCCCGCGGCGGGCTGGCTCATCCAGCCCGAGACATAGAAGTGTCCGCGCAGCGTCTCGGGCGCCCGCTTGCGCTGCATGATATTGTAGGAGGTCCACCCCTTTGCATCGGTCCGGACGGTGCGGCGGAAGCCGGTCAGCGGCGAGGAGGTCGGGGCGAAGCCCGTGCCGCCTCCGCCGTAGGCGAGTTGCAACTTCTCGCGCAGGTCGGCCGTGAGGATGTCCCCTTCGACGAATGAGTCGCCGAAGAAGGCGATGCGCACGGGCCGCCGGGCGTTGAGCAGCGTGTCGCAGAAGGCCCGCATTCCCCGTATGCCCGTGGTGTCGAAGTCCTCGATCGGCGTGAGTTGCGCGACGAGCCGTGCGGTGTCGGGCGCGGCGGTGCGGCGGCGTGCGGCGCTGTCGCGGCGGAGATCCCACGCGAAGGTGGTTTGCACGGCGCGCGGCGCGGTGTCGGCTTCGATGCGTTCGGCCACCCGTTCCATATCGACATGGAATTCCGCCTCGTCGAAAGGCTGCGGCTCCGGCGCGGGGGCTGCGGCGTCGTCGAACGTGACGAGGTCCGAGAGGATGTTGGCGCGGCGGAGTTTCACGCCCCCGACGCTTTGCGGAGGGATGAAACTTACGGCCACGAGCACTGCGATGAGCGCTGCGGCCGCCAGCCAGCTGTGGTGGGTGTAATCTTTTCCGGGGGTGTTCATCGGTGGGTCAGTCGCGCCGTCCGAGGATCAGGAAGACGTAGTAAAGCACCGACGCGATGGCGCTCAACGCCGCTACGAGGTAAGTGCGGGCCGCCCACGAGAGGGCCTCTTTGGCCTGCGCGAGCTGTGCTCCCTGCATCGTGCGGCTGGTCTGGAGCCACTCCACGGCGCGGGCCGAGGCGTTGTACTCGACGGGCAGCGTGACGAGCGAGAAGAGGGCCGACATGGCGATCATGCCCACGCCGATCCAGCACAGCAGTTCGTTCTGCGTCGAGGCGAGGATGACGAGACCCAGGATGATGACCCACGTGGCGGCCGTCGAGGCGAACTGCACGACGGGAACCAGCTGCGAACGCAGCGTCAGCGGGGCGTAACCGCGGGCGTGCTGCACGGCGTGGCCGCACTCGTGGGCCGCCACGGCCGCGGCGGCGACGCTCGACGACGAGTAGACCGAGTCGCTCAGGTTGACGGTCATCGTCTGCGGGTTGAAATGGTCGGTGAGGTGTCCGCCCACGTGCGTCACCTTCACGTTGTGGATGTTGTTGTCGCGCAGCATCTTCTCGGCGACCTCGGCGCCGGTCAGCCCGCCGGGGAACTGCACCTTCGAATACTTCTTGAACACCGATTGCAGGCGCGCCTGCACGATGAACCCGATGACGCCGATGGCGATGATCAGGACGAACATGCCCATCGTCGCGGCGTCGTAGCGCGCGGCGTGCGGCTCTGCATAGTAACCTGCCTGGAGCAGGGCAATCATAGGAAATGTCATAGCGTTGTCTGTTTTGTTTTCCGGTGCGTGTAATACGCTCCCGCCTGCTGCGAGGGCATCAGCACCATATCATTAACGTTTATATGGGCGGGTAATTGTGCCGCCCATGCGATTGCTTCCGCAATGTCGGCGCCGGTGAGCGGTTCGACGCCGTCGTAAACCGCGTCGGCGCGCTTCTTGTCGCCGTGGAAACGCACTTCGGAAAATTCGGTCTCGACCATTCCCGGGCGGATCTCCGTCACCTTGATCCCGGCCGAAAGTAGGTCGGCGCGCATCGACTGCGAAATGGCGTGCACGGCGTGTTTCGAGGCGCAGTAGACCGCGCCGTTCTCGTAGGCCTCGGTCCCGGCGATCGAGCCGATGTTGAAGATGTGCCCGCGGCCCGCGGCGACCATCTTGGGCGCGATGACGCGCGTGACGTAGAGAAGCCCCTTGACGTTGGTGTCGATCATGGCGTCCCAGTCGCGCGTGTCGCCCAGGTCGATGTGCTCCAGTCCGGCGGCGAGACCCGCGTTGTTGACCAGCAGGTCGATGTTTTCGAGCGGAGAGAGGTTGCGGCGCACCTCCTCCTCGGAGCGCACGTCGAAGGCGAGCGTCGTGCAGCGGCCGCCCGCCGCTTCGATCTCCGCGCGCAGCGTCGCGAGCCGGTCGGCCCGGCGGCCCGTGGCGATGACGGCGTATCCCTCCTTTGCCAGCCGGAGCGCCGTGGCGCGTCCGATGCCCGAAGTGGCTCCCGTAATCAATGCCTGTTTTTGCATACGAAAAACGTTTGTTTTCCGCAAAGATACAAAAAAGTAGGATGGCTGCAAAACAGAATTGCGGGCGCGTTTTAAAACCTTCCGGCTGATAAAAAGTGTCGTTACGATACCGGAAATACGAAATTTATATGTTACTTTGTACAAATTTTCGACAAGACAGCGCACCGTGAATCTCTCCTTTTTCATCGCACGCCGCATGGCGCAGCCCGCGCCCGGGAACAAGCCCGGGGTGATGGAGCGTATCGCCGTGGTGTCGGTGGCGCTGGGGATGGCGGTGATGATCCTCGCGATGGCCGTCATCATGGGCTTCAAACGCGAGGTGGCGCGCAAGATGACGGGGTTTGCGGCTCACGTCGCGGTGACCGACATAAGGGGCGTGAACGCGCTCGATGCGCAGCCCGTGCGCCGCAGCGCGCATGTCGAGGAGCT
>OLSX01003006.1_pt1 | contig 14105 bp, 15 predicted proteins | sample 1673141 | NCBI WGS metagenome assembly OLSX01 (sample SAMEA3136759, study PRJEB25190) | human gut metagenome | biome: human gut; feature: human-associated habitat; material: faeces | place: Austria | collected 2013
GCATAAAGAAAAGAGCGCTGTTACCAACTTTTTAGAGTTTTCGACAGCGCTCAATGGAATTGGGGGATGGATTGTATTATATTGTTTGCACATATTTGAGTAATGAAAAAAATAGAACTTTGTTTGCTCAAAGAATAAGTGAAAAAATTGTGTTTTTGAGCGTATTTTCTAAATGCAACTGATAATATCGTAATAGTTGCTGGAAGCAATCGTATGCTTGATTATAAAATGACAGCGAAAAGAGAGGTATTTATATGAAGTATAGTTTTGTTGGGGTTATTATCTGGGGAATTGTTTTGCTGATTGGATTAGCTGTGATTGCTGGTTTTATTACTTTATTGTTTTTTGGCATCAAAGCATTAAAGAAATACTTAAATACAAAAGAAGTCAGAGAAGAAAAAGCAACAATTAAAAAGAGTCTTGGGGAAGTTATTAAGCAACATCGAGAAGAATGTAAAATGACACAAGAATTTGTTGCGGAAGCAATCGGTGTCAGCCGTCAGGCAGTATCTAAGTGGGAAAATGGAACTTCAGATCCAAGTACATCTAATTTAATTGCGATAGCGAAGCTGTTTCACATTACACCAGAAGAATTATTGAAAGAGGTGTTATAACGAATAATGAAGAAGAAGGTTTTGGTAATCAGTGCTGTTGTGATCGTGACTATATATGTGTTTACTTATTTTGGTGGATTTACTACGGGTAAATCATTAGATGTAAATGAATTTAAAGCGTATGCAAAAAGTGTTGATGAAATCTCTATTCCACAAGAATACAACATCATTGCTTTAGGTGAAGCAACACATGGAAATAAAGAATTTCAACAGTTAAAGTTAGAAGTATTCAAAAAACTTGTAGAAGAGCATCGTGTTCACAGTTTTGCTTTAGAAGGTGATTTTGGCGGGTGTGAAGAAGTGAATCAATATATTCATGGTGGAGAAGGAACACTGAAAGAAATTGTTCAAAAGATTGGTTTTCAAATCTACAAAACAGAAGAAATGATGCAATTGATTGAATATATGCGGGAATATAATGATGATGCTGAAGAAGATGAACAGCTGAATTTTTATGGTTTTGATATGCAGAGAATTAGATATTCTTTTGATGCGTTGAAAAAAGAATGTATTGCTGAAGGAGTTGATTTATCATTTTTGGATAATTTCATCATAGATGGTCAATGGAATCAAAATTATAGTTATGAAGAGAAAAAAGATTTACTGATGAAATTAAAAAAGACATTAGAATTGAAAGAGTTTAATGGTGATATGATTCATTTTGTAGATGTGTTATTACAGAATGTTGAAGTTTTACATAGAAAAGATACTGATGGAAGCTTATTAAGAGATCAGTATATGTCTGAAAATGTTTCTTGGATTTTGCAAAAGGAACAGCAAAGAGGAAATGATTGTATTTTCATCAGTGGACATAATGAACATGTTGCAAAATGGGGAAGTTATGACTCTATGGGGAAACTGTTATCAAATCAATATAGATATTATGTGATTGGAACAGACTTCTATAAGACAAGATGCAATTTACCTGAAGGAAATCATAAACGTACCATACAGACATTTTATTCACATGATCCATTAGCTAAAACAGCGAAATTAGCCGGCTTTAAAATGTGCTGGATTGATTTTTCTTCTCTTGAAGAAGGTACAGAAATTAAAAGGTATGCAGATGCATATACCTATATGGGAACACTAGGAGAAAGCTACTCTATCATGAATCGATTCCTTCCTCCTAGCTATCGCATGTTTCAGCCACCCACAACGCTTTATGACAGTATGATTTATGTCTCAAATGCATCACCAACAAAGATTATTGAATGATTATTGATTTACATGTTACAAAGGAACTATAATAAACATGTTGAAAAATGGGGAGCTGAGTGGCTGAGAGTAGGTTCGACCTTGACCCTGAAACCTGATTTGGATAATGCCAACGTAGGGATGATATCTTTATTGTATGTTAGCTGCAGATTAGGTTTTTCTGCAGTTTTTTGTTTTTTGATCAGAATATGGCGGCAAATTGGGGGCACCACCTTATGTCGCATTAAAAAAGTAATGCAGGAAGGAGATAGAAAATGAAAACAGCATTAACAATCGCTGGAAGTGATTCCAGTGGAGGCGCTGGTATCCAGGCGGATATCAAAACAATGTGCGCAAATCACGTATTTGCGACGAGTGCAATTACAGCACTAACGGCACAGAATACATTAGGTGTTACAGGAATTATGGAAGTAACACCAGAATTTCTTGGGGAGCAGCTGGATGCAGTCTTTACAGATATTTATCCAGATGCTGTGAAGATTGGAATGGTTTCTAGTTCTGATCTGATTCGTATGATTGCTTCAAAACTACGGGAATATAAGGCAGCTAATATTGTTGTGGATCCGGTGATGGTCGCAACAAGCGGTGCAAAACTTATTAGTGATGATGCAATTGAAACATTGAAAAAAGAATTGTTGCCTTTAGCAACAGTCATTACACCAAATATTCCTGAAGCAGAAGTTTTAGCGGACATGAAGATTGCAAATGAAGAAGAGATGATTATCGCTGCTGAAAAAATTTCTAAGAAATTTGGATGTGCAACTCTGGTGAAGGGTGGTCATCAAATCAATGATGCAAATGATCTGTTGTATAGAGATGACGCATATACATGGTTTCATGGAAAACGTATTAATAACTCTAATACACATGGAACAGGATGTACATTATCCAGTGCTATCGCATCCAATCTTGCAAAGGGATATGATTTGGATACATCCGTAAAACGTGCAAAGGATTATATTTCTGGAGCATTGAATGCGATGCTTGATCTTGGTAAGGGATCTGGACCAATGGATCATTCATTCGCAATTGATAATGAATATGCAAAGGAGAATGTTCAATGAAAAAAACTTCTTTGTTTGAAAATGCATTGATCTGGTTTGGTGCAGGTGTTTCTATTGCAGAAATACTGACAGGTACATATCTTGCACCTTTAGGATTGAAAAATGGTATTTTAGCCATTGTGGCTGGACATGTCATTGGCTGTATCTTATTGTTCCTGGCTGGTGTTATTGGTGGGAAAATGCGCTTAAGTGCGATGGATTCTACAAAGATGAGCTTTGGACAGAAAGGTTGTCTTTTGTTTGCGGCATTAAATGTACTGCAGCTTGTTGGATGGACAGCAATCATGATTTATGATGGTGCACTTGCGGCAGATGGTATTATGCATACAGGTGCATGGATCTGGTGCTTGATTATTGGTATCTTGATTCTTGTATGGATTGGTGTTGGTATTACAAACCTTGGAAAAATCAATACAGTTGCGATGGTTGCTTTATTTGTTTTGACTTTAATGCTTAGCAAATTTATCTTCTTTGATGGAAACAGTGCAGTTGTATGTACAGAAGCAATGACGTTTGGTGCAGGTGTTGAACTTGCAATTGCGATGCCTTTGAGCTGGCTGCCTTTGATCAGTGACTATACACGTGAAGCGGAAGATCCTGTAAAGGCTAGTTTAGTTAGTAGTATTGTGTATGGAATCGTTAGCTGCTGGATGTATTTGATTGGTTTAGGTGCGGCTTTATTTACAGGAGAATATGATATTGCACAGATCATGTTGAAAGCAGGTTTGGGTATTGCGGGATTATTGATCATTGTATTCTCTACAGTTACAACAACATTCCTGGATGCTTATTCTGCAGGTATTTCTAATGAATCTATCGTGCCAAAGTGGAATGGAAAACACGTAGCAATGGTTGTAACTGTTGTTGGTACAATTGCGGCAATTGTATATCCAATGGATAATATTACTGATTTCCTGTATTTGATTGGTTCTGTATTTGCCCCTATGATTGCAATCCAGATTGCTGATTTCTTTATTCTAAAGAATGATAAAAGGAATGTAGAATTTGATGTACTGAATCTTGTATTATGGCTTGTCGGATTTGTTGTATATCGCTGTTTTATGCAGATTGATACACCTGTTGGAAATACAATTCCATGTATGATCATTACAATTCTGTTAAGTGTTGTAATTCACAAGATTATCAAAAAGAACAATTAAAATATAGATTTATGAAAAAATGAAAAAGGATGGAATGGAATTCTTGAAAATAGACTTTATTCGATCCTTTTTATATTGACGGTACATATTTGCTTCAGTATAGTTGAAGTGTCAAAGGCAATGACGAAGAGCGCTGTTTTGCTAAGAAGCTAATAAGAGAATCCGACATTTGGTGAAAGCGGATAGTGGAAACAAAATCAGTAAATCACTTCTGAGCTTGTGTGCTGAAATATAGTAAGTATACACATAATAAATCACGTTACAAGTTTCGGACTTGTTGGAGTCTAGTAGAGTGGCATAGTTTTCTATGCAAATTGAGTGGTACCGCGGATATCAGATTCGTCTCATGTTTTGGGATGAATCTTTTTTGTGTGCTGGAGGGAAAAAGAAATGAAATTAAACAAAAAGAATATGGTGGTTATCAGTTTTATGTTGTTCTCATTGTTCTTTGGAGCTGGAAATTTAATCTTTCCACCATTCTTAGGACAAAATGCAGGGGAACATACGTTTACTGCGATGGCTGGCTTTTTATTAACAGCGGTTGTATTGCCAGTGCTTGGTGTCATTGTTGTTGCTAGATTTGATGGATTAGATAAGTTAAGTGGAAAAGCTGGAAAACGTTTTGCATTCATATTTACAGTATTGATTTATCTTTCAATTGGACCTGGTCTAGGTATTCCACGTGCAGCTTCTGTTCCGTTTGAAATGGCAGTTTCACCATATTTGCCGAATGATGCGAATCGTACACTATGGATGGTTTTATACTCTGCTCTTTTCTTTCTTGTTGCGTTATGGCTGTGTTTGAATCCTGGTAAACTTGTACAGCGTATTGGAAGGGTATTAACACCTAGCTTATTGATTTTGCTTGTTCTTTTGTTTATCAGTTTTGTGACAAAAGGAAATGTCAATGTTGCTCCTGCCTTAGATAGCTATCAATCTTCTGCATTTTTAAAAGGCTTTACAGAAGGCTATAACACAATGGATACCATTGCAGCATTAAACTTTGGTCTAGTGATTTCAACAACACTTGTTTCGTTTGGATTAAATGAGAAGAAAGATCGTATTACACATACTGTGTATGCTGGTATATTTGCAGGCAGTATCTTAGCAATTGTATATATGATGCTTTCTTATATGGGAATGTGTTCTTCTGGTGTATATGCAGTACAAGAAAATGGTGCATGGACATTGAGGTGTATTGTGCAGCAGGTGTTTGGTGATGGAGGTGCAATTCTTTTGGCAGCAATCTTTACATTAGCTTGCTTAACAACCTGTGTTGGTTTAATTAATTCCATTTCTCAATTCTTTTCTATCTTATTTAAGAAAATATCTTATAAAGTATGGGTCATTGCTATCGTCTGCTTCTCATTTTTGGTATGTAACCTTGGATTGAATGTGATTTTGAGTATTTCTGTACCTGTGTTGAATATTGTATATCCAGTTTCGATTGTTCTTATTTTATTAGGTTTAACAGATACACTGTGGGTGGATCATCCATATGTATATCCATTTACAGTTTTAGGTACTGCAGTATTCAGTGTGCTTCATACATTGGATACATTAGGAATTACATTTGGAGTATTTTCTGATGCGTTGAAAATGATTCCTTTATATAGTTCTGGATTTGGGTGGGTGATCGTTGCCACTGGTATGATGCTTGTAAGTATCCTTGTTGATAAGATGAAGAATATTCATGCATCTGAAACACAGAATGCGTAAATACGAAAAAATCCTTTTTAAAATGAGAATTGAATTCTTGGATTTTGTATTGAAATTGTGCATCAACAAGCGTATAATCGTAACGTTTTAAGCGATAAGAAAGAAGGTGCACGTATGGATTATCAGAAGGTTATTAATATTGCGGTGATTGCTCACGTAGATGCTGGTAAATCAACTTTGGTTGATGCGTTTCTTAAGCAGTCTCATGTCTTTAAGGACAATGAAAAAGTAGTTGACTGTATCATGGATTCAAATGACCTTGAACGTGAAAGAGGCATTACAATTTATTCTAAGAACTGCTCCGTACAGTATAAAGATTACAAGATCAACATTGTGGATACACCAGGCCACGCAGATTTCTCAAGTGAAGTTGAACGTATCATTAAGACAGTAGATACAGTTATTCTTCTTGTTGACTCTGCAGAAGGTCCAATGCCACAAACACGTTTCGTATTACAGAAATCATTGGAAAATGGTCTAAGACCAATCTTATTGATCAATAAGATGGATAAGCAGGATGCTAGAGCTACAGAAGTTATTGATGAATGCTATGACTTAATGCTTGAACTTGATGCTACAGATGATCAGTTGGATTTCCCAATTCTTTATGGTTGTGCAAGAGAAGGTATAGTTCGTTATGACTGGGAAGATACAAACACAGATATCGTTCCATTATTCGAAACAATTACACACCATGCACAGGCATATCCAGATTTAACAAGTGAATCATTACAGATGCAGATTACAGCATTGGCATATGATGACTATATCGGCAGATTAGGTATTGGTAGAATTTATAAAGGTACATTAAAAGCTGCAACAACATACACTGTATGTAATGCAAATGGTGATGCACCACATCAGGGAAGAACAAACCAGATTTTCGTATATAAAGGATTGTCTAGAGTCAGCGTAGATGAAATCCAGTCTGGTGAAATCTGCATGATTTCTGGTATTTCCGATATCAATATTGGTGATACTTTATGCCCAGTTGGAGAAGCAGATCCACTTCCAGCAATCAAGATTGAAGAGCCAACACTTTCTATGAACTTCATGGTAAACGACTCTCCATTTGCAGGACAGGTTGGTAAGTTTGTTACTTCTCGTAATATTAGAGAAAGACTTGACCGTGAATTACAGGTTAACGTTGGTTTGAAGGTTGAAGATACGGATTCTACAGATACATTTAAAGTGTCTGGTAGAGGTGAATTGCATTTAACAGTTCTTCTTGAACAGATGAGACGTGAAGGATATGAAATTGCAGTATCTAGACCAGAAGTTATTTTGAAGAAGATTGATGGTGTTACGTGTGAACCAGTTGAAGAAGTTGTGATTGATGCACCTAATGAATATAGCGGTGCTGTTATTTCTGCATTGAATGTTCGTAAGGGCCTTTTAAACAACATGGAAGATGTTGGTACATATACAAGAATTACATATATGGTTCCAACTAGAGGATTGATTGGTTTTAGAAGTGACTTCATTAACATGACACATGGTGAAGGTACAATGGTACAGCGCCTTGCTGACTATGAACCTTGGAAGGGTGAAATTCCACAAAGAGAAAATGGTGCTTTGATTTCTACAGAAACAGGTGGTGCTATGACATATGCTCTTTGGAATATTCAGAACAGAGGTCAGTTGTTTATTGGTGCACAGACTCCAGTATATGAAGGTATGATTATTGGTGTATCTGCAAAGAACATGGATATGACTGTTAACCCAATCAAGAACAAGAAGATGACAGCTGTTCGTTCTACAGGTAATGATGAAGCAATGAAACTTGTTCCACCAAAGGTATTAACATTGGAACAGGCAATTGAATTTATCAATGATGATGAATTGGTTGAAATTACACCAACAGATATTCGTGTTAGAAAGAAGTATCTCACAGCAATTGATCGTAGAAGACACGCTAGAGAGCTTGGAAAGATTGAAAACGAATCTGATGAATAAGAAGACGGTAGAAATATCGTCTTTTTTTATAAATTCTTTAAGTAAACAATGTGCTGTTATGTTAAAATAATCACATATGGAAGAAAATAAGTGTGCCATTTTCCTTGCAGATGGCTTTGAAACATGTGAGGGATTGATCGTAATTGATCTATTAAGAAGAGCTGGTATTCACATTGATATGATTTCAATGAATGAAACGCTCACTGTTACAACATCGCAGAATGTAGTCTTACAGGCAGAAAAACGATATGCAGATATTGATCCTGAAGATTATGATGTTTTGATTTTACCAGGTGGTAAAGTTGGTACAAAGAATCTAGAATCTGTTGATTCTTTAAAAGAGGCCATAAAGATGCACTATTCAGAAGGAAAGCTGACATGTGCAATCTGTGCTGCACCATCTATTTTTGGCCATTTAGGTATGTTGAAAGGAAAACGTTATACATGTTTTCCAGACTTCGATGGTGCGTATGGTGGAACATATATGCAGGAATTGGCGGTTACGGATGGAAATCTGATTACTGCCAGGGGTATGGGTGCTACTTTAGAATTTGCTAGAGAAATCTTAAAGCAGTTGATTGATGAAGAAGCAATGAAAAAAGTACAACATGGCATTCAATATGAACATTCATTCCGTAATGAATAAATTGAGGAGGATACACTATGGAAAACATGTTTTCAAATGATTCAAGACAGTTTAAGTTTGATGTGCTTGTAGCATTATGTCGTTCAGCAAGCAAAGGGGAAGTTGATGAAGATGAAATTCAGGCATATGCCCACAACCTGGTTTCATTGTCATCTCCTAGAGTTAGATGCTGCGTATATAAAGAAAGAGAAGTATTAAGGCAGAGAGTTAGACTTGCAATGGGCAAGAATGCTTCTGAAGAAGGTGAACATTCTAAGGAACAGATCGTTCAGGTGATTGATGCTGCATGTGATGGATGTACGATCAAGAAAGTTCGTGTAACAGATAACTGCCGTAAATGTATGGCAAAGAGCTGTATGGCAGCGTGCCGTTTTGGTGCAATGCATATGGGTGTATATCATTCTGAAATTGACTATAAGTTATGTAAAGAATGCGGAGCATGTGCAAGAGCTTGTCCTTACAATGCCATCGTAATTACTGAAAGACCATGCTATGCACATTGCCCAGTACAGGCAATTGGCTGGGATGAAAATAATCTTTGTAAGATTGATGAAAAGAAGTGTATTAACTGTGGTGCATGTGAAAATGCCTGCCCATTTGGTGCAATCGAAGATAAGAGCATGGTGCTTCCTGTAATGAATCATATTCGTGAAGGTAAGCGTGTATATGCAATTGTTGCTCCAAGTATTCAGGGACAGTTTGAAAATACAAGCCTGGCACAGGTTATGAAGGCAGTTGAAATGATTGGTTTCAAGGAATGCGTTGAAGTTGCTGGCTACGCAGATGCAGTTGCAGTGACGGAATACAAAGAATTGAAAGAACACAAGGAAGCTGGTGTTCCATTGACAACTTCCTGCTGCCCTGCATTTGTAAATATGTTAAGAATTCATTTCCCACAGGTATATGAAAATAACAAGAGTTCAACATTATCACCAATGCAGGCTTGTGCGAAGAAAATCAAGGCAGATGATCCAGATTGCGTCGTAGCATTTATTGGACCATGTATTGCTAAGAAGAGCGAAGTATTAAGTTCTGATCTTTGTGATTATGCAATTACATATGAAGAATTAGCTGCAATGTTTATTGCTAAGGGAATCAACCCTGCAGATGTTGAAGTTAGTCCACTTGAAAAGTATGCTTCTAACTATGGCAGAAACTTTGCACATTCTGGCGGTGTTGCTGCTGCAGTTGTTCAGGCTGCGAAGGAAGCTGGTGATCCAGTTGCTTATAATGCAGTTATTGCAAATGGTGGATTTGAATGCAAGAAGCAGTTACTCTTAATGAAAGTCGGCAAGTTCAATGGTGATATCTTAGAAGGTATGAACTGTGAAGGCGGATGTATTGCTGGGCCTGCCTGTATGACAGATGCAGCTACTGTTAGAGGTAGAATGACTAAGGAAAACCTTCAGACAGACAAGAAAACAATTGAACAGTCAGTTGAATTGTTTGATATGAAAGATTTTGATATTGAAATCAAAAAGAATGCAGAATAAACTGATAACCGTGGACACTGTTCACGGTTATTGTTTAAGTGAAGCTTATGGAAAAGAAATTAAACTTAAAAGAGCTGAAATGGGTTCATCAGCCAGATCGATTTGTTGTAAGAGAAGATAAGATCATTATTGAAACAGAGCCACATACTTCTTTGAATTTACTTGGAGGAAGTGCAGAAGGAGTAGAAATGGAACTCGTTCCAACGGGAAACTTTCATTTTTCTATCCGATGTGATTTCCAGTATAAAAATACGTTAGATCAATGTGGAATTGTTTTATACGATCAGCATGGTAGAAAATTGATTGTTGGTTGTGAGATGATGGATGGTGAAGTATCTAAAATCGTTGTTCGTGTGAATCATATGGATGGAACAGATCGTTCGGAAAGAGAAATTGGATCTGGAATACAATGGTTGTATTATCGTATTTGGCTGAGAGGTGGTATTGTTAGAGTGCAGTACAGCTTCAATGGAAAACGATATTCAGACTTGAGAGAGTTTGTCATAGGAAATGATGAAGTGAAACTTGGTATTTATGCATGCAGTCCAAGAAATTCATCATTTGATTGTATATTTTCTGAAGCAATATTAGATGAGGAAGTGAAAGTATGAGTGAAGTAAAAAGATTGATTCGTTATTGTAAAGTGGATACACAGAGTGATCCAGACAATGAAAATGTAACACCAAGCAGTGAAAAACAGTTCAATCTTGCTAAGATGTTAAAGCAGGAATTAGAAGAGCTGGGGTTAGAAGATGTAACTTTAGATGAACATTGCTATGTTTATGCATGGCTTCCTTCTAATGTAGAAGGTGCAGCAAAGACTGTTGGTTTCATTGCACATATGGATACAGCACCTGATTTTTCTGGAACAAATGTGAATCCAAGAATCATTGAAAACTATGATGGCAATGACATTGTGTTGAATGAAGCAATGGTTACAAAAGTAGAAGATTTCCCTGAATTAAAAGCATTGAAGGGAAAAACACTGCTTGTCAGCGATGGTACAACACTTTTAGGTGCAGATGATAAAGCTGGTATTGTCAGCATTATGGAAGCACTTGTATATCTGAAAAATCATCCTGAAATCAAACATGGTCGTATTGCGATTGGTTTTACACCAGATGAAGAAATTGGCAATGGTGCAAAATATTTTGATATTGAAAAGTTTGGCGCAGATTTTGCATACACAATGGATGGTGGAACAGTTAGAGAAATCAGTGATGAAACATTTAATGCTGCAAGTGCAACGGTAACATTCAATGGTTTTTCAATTCATCCAGGTTCAGCTAAAAATAAGATGGTCAATGCTGGTTCTATTGCTTGCAGCTATCAACAGTTATTGCCAGAATATGCACGTCCAGAACATACAGAAGGTAGAGATGGATTTATTCATTTATGTGGTATGCAAGGCAGCACAACACATGCTGAATTGAACTATATTATCCGTGATCATGATCGTAATAAACTGGAAGAAATGAAAGGCTGGATGCTAAAGGCTGTTGATTTCGTTAATGCGATGCATGGTGAAGGTACATGTTCTATTGAAATCAAAGATGCATATCACAATATGAAGGAAGTACTGGATGAACATCCAGATGCAGTAAAATATGCTTTCCAGGCATATGATGAATTAAGCATTACACCATTACATGAACCTGTTCGAGGCGGTACAGATGGTGCGGAATTATCTTTACGCGGACTTCCATGTCCAAATCTTGGTGTCGGTGGAGGCAATTTCCACGGTCCATATGAATATTGCTGTATTGAAGAATTACAGCAGGCTGTAACTGTTATTTTAACGATTGTTCAAGACGTGGCAAAGGGAGAATAATTATGATCTGTACTTGTACAATGAATCCATCTTTAGACTATTACCTTGAATTTGATGAAAATATCAAAAATGGGAAATTAAATCGTTCTAATCTTGAATACTATGAAGCAGGTGGGAAAGGAATCAATGTTTCTATTGTTTTAAACAACCTTGGTATTCCAACAAAAGCTTTTGGCTTTATTGGCGGTTTCACGAAAGACTTTTATATTTCTTTGCTTGCAAAGTATGAGAATATTCATCCAAACTTTACGTATACTGATGGTCATACAAGAGTGAATGTGAAGCTTCATGGAAAAGATGAAGTGACAGATATTCACGCAATGGGTCCGTATATTACACATGAAGATATGCAGAAACTTGTGAAAAAGACGGAAAGCATGTATGAACAGGACTACTTTGTTTTAGCAGGTAATACACAGGAATGGTTAATTGATGAAACAGAAGAAATGTTGAAAAAATTAATCAATGAGGGTGTGAAGGTTTCATTGGATACAAATGTCAAGATCATGCAGGATATGCTGCAGTATAAGCCATTTTTATGTAAAACGACGAGTAAAGAATTAGAAGAAATTCTGAATATTAAAATTGAAAATGATCAGCAGGCAATTGATGGGGCAAAAAAACTATATGCACTAGGTGCAAAACATGTCATTGTATTAACAGATACACTAGCAATTCTTGTGAATGATCATGGTACATTTACATGTGAATTCCTGGATCAGGATTCTGTTGTAAATACGGTTGGTACTGGGGATTCTATGATTGCGGGATTCTTGATGAATTATTTGAGAACAAAAGATTCTTATGATTCATTAAAGTTTGGGGCATCCTGTTCAAGTGCAACTGCATACTCTAAAGGATTGGCAACACGCGAAAAAATTGATGCAATCTATCAGAATACAGTTGTACAGAAGATTGATTGAGGAAAATGAATGAAAAAAATTTTAATTAGCTTGTTAGCAGTGGGAATGTTAGTCGGCTGTTCTACACCAGCTTCCAGTAGTAAAACATCTTCTGCTTCTGTTACGCAGAAAGATGAAAAACTGACAATTACAAGTAATGTCGAGCTTGTTTCAGTAAAAACAAATTTAGAAGGATATAAATGGGTTGGAAGTGAAATAGGTGATTTTAAGGAAACATCTTTAAAAGAGACAATTCGTTTGTTCTCTGAAAAGGGTACAGGAATTGTGTATTATGGATATGTTGGCTGTCCTTGGTGTGAAAGAGCACTTCCTGAATTGAATCAGGTTGCTTTAAAGTATGGCGTTCCTATCTACTATGTAGATGCATCTGTATCTCCGGATCACGATGACTATATAACACTAACAAATGATTTTGGGGACATTCTGAAAACAGATGAAGAAACTGGAGAAAAAGAAATGTATGTGCCTATGGTTGTAGGTATTAAGGATGGAAAAGTCGTTGGCAGTCATACTGCTTTGGTTGACAGTTTTGAAATCAAAGATGAAACTTCTCAAATGAATGACAAACAGAAAAAAGAATTGCAGGACATTTATACAGATATTATTTTGAAAGTTGCTGATGAATAGAAAAATATTAATCGTTTTCATATGTGTATTTCTTTTATGTGGGTGTACTTCAAATGTATCAGAGAAAGATAACAACGGCCTTTTTAAAGATGGATCCATTAAAGTGAGTGAAATTCATGACTCTGATATAAAAGAATATGAATTTTTAGAAGATGATGATCCTGCATTTATTGAGATCAGTTTTGAAGATGCGTGTAAGTTTTTTAGAAACCAATGGAGTGGTATTCTATATTTTGGACATGTAGGCTGCCCTTGGTGTGAAAGAGCAGTTCCTGTACTGAATGAAGTTGCTAAAAAAGCAAACATTCTTGTTTACTATATAGATGCATCAAAAGATGTTGGAAAAAATGACAATGAATCAGACAAACTGTTCGAAGAAATGAAAAGGTATATCTTTGATAGCTATCGAGAAGATGAAAATGGAGAATTAACATTTTTTGTGCCGAATGTGATTGGCGTAAAAAACGGAAAGCTTGTTGATTACAAATCGGGATTACCTGACAGTTACGACATTAACGAAAAAAATCAGATGAGTGATGCAGAAAGAAATGAATTATATAAAAAGTACGCAGAAATCTTTCAAAAAGTATACGGAAAATAGCAAAAACTGAAGTAAAGATACAAATTCAGCATGGACAAAGAAATGTGGAGTTTGATATCAAAAACTTCAGTTTTTTATAATATTTGGAAAAACCCCTTGCAAAGAGAGAGAAAAGAGAGTATATTCAATAGGCCGCAGAGAAGTGTGAGACATGGAAGCAAAAAAAAAACGAAAAAACATGTTGACAGAGGAAGCGGAAAGATGATATACTCATCGAGCACTGTTCGAAAGGGCAGTGAGGAAGTTCTTTGAA
>OLSX01003024.1_pt1 | contig 14063 bp, 11 predicted proteins | sample 1673141 | NCBI WGS metagenome assembly OLSX01 (sample SAMEA3136759, study PRJEB25190) | human gut metagenome | biome: human gut; feature: human-associated habitat; material: faeces | place: Austria | collected 2013
TGAAGACGGCGTCTTTGAAGATGGTGATCTTACCGTTGAATCCAAAATTTTTGACAACGATTACTTTGGCTTCACGAAGGTGTCTGTTGAAACGCCGCTTTGCGATGAATCCGGTAAGCCAATACTCAAAAAAGGTAAAATGCAGCCGGATAAGAGTAAATCCGATAATGAAATCATCCCGCTTCAAGATGATATAGATGAATACATGAAGAAGAACGTGCTTCCGTACAATCCGCTTGCCTACCTTGATAGAAGCAAAGATAAGGTGGGATATGAAGTGCCGTTTACGAGACTGTTTTATAAATTCATAGCGCCGGTGGCTTCTGATGATATCTTTGCGGAAATCAAAGCTCTTGAAGCTGAGGAAACGGTGCTTATGAACGAACTGTTCCATAAGGAGTAAAAACATAAATTGAGAGAACTTTTTAGCTTTATTTTCGATAAACTTACTGATCCCCTTGGATTGCCCATCGCCGTTTGGAAAGAGTGGCTGATTCTCCTTGTCCTCGGTGAACTTGCATACGTAATCGCGTTCAGAGTTGTTGGCGATATGTATGATGCCGGAGATATTTCCACCGGCGTTGGCGGCAGCTTTTTCCATTGGCTGATCCGATTCATTGTGTTTGTGGCAATGTGGGCTGTTACATACGGTGCAATTCGAGCTTGGCAATTCTTTGCTGCTCATTGGATCGCGGTTATCAGCACGATTGGCGGTTTGCTTGTGTGCGGGATTGTTGGTTTTATCGTTTACCGCAATGTGAAAGGTGGTACGCAAAATGCGTGAGATGAAAAACAGCGGAACAGAATGGTTATCTGATATTCCGCATGATTGGACATTGTCTAATATCGGCTCATTATATACGATGCGTAATGTCAAAGTAAGTGATAGAGATTATCCTCCGCTTTCTGTGACAATGAAAGGTGTTGTCCCCCAACTTGAAACAGCGGCGAAAACTGATGCCCACGACGATAGAAAACTTGTTAGGAAAGGCGACTTTGCAATCAACAGTCGTTCTGACAGACGCGGCTCTTGTGGAATTGCAGATAGAGATGGCTCGGTATCGCTGATAAACACTATTCTTGCTCCAAGAACAAAAATGAATCCTGATTATTATAATTGGTTATTTCATTCCACATCGTTTGCGGATGAGTTTTATCGTTGGGGGCACGGAATCGTTGATGATCTTTGGACTACCCGTTGGCAGGAAATGAAAAAGATTGATGTTCCGGTTCCTTCATACGAAGAACAAGCGCAGATCGCTTCGACGCTTGAAACGGAATGTACAAAAGTTGATGCCCTCATTGCAAATCAGGAAGCACAAATTGAAAAACTGAAAGTGTACAAACAGAGTCTTATCGCTGAGATCGTTACCAAAGGGCTTGATTCGAATGTGCCGATGAAGGACAGCGGAGTCGAATGGATTGGCTTAATACCAAAGCACTGGAACACTATTGCAACAAAGTATCTTTTCCGAATTGAATCTGGTGCTACACCCAAAAGCGAAAATCCGGAATATTTTGATGGGGATATTCCATGGATTACACCGGCAGATTATAAGACCGAAGAAGTCTTTGTTTTTGGTGGAAGAAGAAATATTTCAGAACTCGGACTGAAATCTTGTAGTACCACGCTTATTCCAAAAGGAAGCCTTATATTTTCTAAGCGTGCTCCGATTGGAGCGGTTGCGATTAACGCTGAAGAACTTTGTACAAACCAAGGTTGCCTTTCTTGTATCCCCAAAACGGAAGACATTGTAAAGTATTATTATTACGTAATGTCGGGTTGCACTGAACAATATAACTTGCTCGGTTCTGGAACAACATTCAAAGAAATATCATCCAAAGATTTTGCAAACTTTGTTCTCCCTAATCCAAGCGTAAGTGAACAAGAAGAAATGGTCGCATATTTAGATGAAAAATGTTCAAAAGTGGACCGTCTTATTGCAATTAAAAATGCCAAGATTGATAAGCTAAACAAGTATAAGAAATCCTTAATCTATGAGTATGTCACCGGAAAGAAAGAGGTAATGTAATTGCTGCTGAGTCTGATCAACGATATGAATAAGGCATTGGATAATGACTGCTTCTTTTCCGCTCTCTCACTTGCACTAACTTTGCCGGATATTTGCGGAAAAGCAAAGTATCCTACAGATGGCAATAAAAAGAGATATATTGCTTGGTATGATGAATATGTCGGTGCCTATGAACAATGCCCCGGCGAAGAAGGTGAAATGCCTTATCTCAGCGGTGAAGTCGTTTATCAACTCAGGTGCTCATTCCTTCACCAAGGAAACCCTAATATTGATAAGGGCAAAATCAATGAAGAATGCTGTAAGATAGATAAGTTTGTCCTCCTGACCGAAAAGAAAAAGGAGTTTAACATTCTTTCTGATTCGGCATCCTCTTCCGAGCAATTTTGGGGCGATAAGAAAATCGGAGATACCTACCGCACTTACGAAGTTAATGTACGCAGGCTATGCTTTATTATTTCCGCGTGTGCCAGAGCTTATTACAAGGATAATCCAGCCCTATTTAACTTCTTTGACTTCAAGGTAGTTGATTTGGATGAACGTTATCGGATGCTGCGAGGTATAAATAATGATTAACATTCTAACAAAAGGCGCAGAGTCCTTGCTACAAGAAATCATCGAGCACAGAAATGAAAACGGAATAGTCGATGCCGATTATTTCTTCAAAAAGCTTGAAGCAATGAATCAAGCGGAAGATGACTTGTATAGAAGTTGCTTCAAAGAACTCTCCGATTATGACTTGGCAAAGACTCATTGGGCTGACAACGGCCCGTACATGATAAGTTTGACATCTGCCGGACTTGAATATTTTGAGCAAAGGAAATCGGCGGAAAAAGAAGAACGAAAAGAAAAGCGCAGTTCTCGATGGCATGATGTGTGGGTAGCTGCGATAGGTGCTGTGTTTGGCGGAATAGTGACGTTTTTACTGTTCAAGCTGTTCGGCATCAGCTAATAGTATTTAGGAGGCTTAACAATGGATACTTCCGAAAAAAGATTTGAATATGACATAGAACAATATCTGATTTCTCACGGATATGAGCAGTTCAATGGTCAGGACAAGGATGGCAACTGGGTTCACAATCGCCAGCATGATGTAGATAAGTGCATCTATTTGGATGTGCTTTGCGAGTTTATTGCCAAAACTCAGCCGAAAGAATGGGCTAAGTACACCAAGTATTATGGTGATAAGGCTGCTGATAAGCTCTACACCAGACTTGAACAGACCATTTCTAACGAGGGACTTATTTCTGTGCTAAGAAACGGAATTACAGATATGGGCGTAAAGCTCAAGGTCTGCTATTTCAAGCCAGAGTCCACTCTTAATGAAACTCTGAACGAGCAGTATGCTGCTAATATTCTCGGATGCACCCGTCAATTCCAGTATTCCGCGAATAACGGAAACACGATTGATATGGTTCTGTCCGTCAACGGTATTCCTGTTGTTGCTATCGAACTGAAGAACCAATTCAACGGGCAGGATGTTTATAACGCAATGAAGCAATACAAGAAGGATCGCAGCTCGAAGGAGTTTGCTTTCCGTCTGGATCATCGTTTCCTTGTTTACTTTGCAGTTGATCTTAATGAAGCGTGGATGACTACACAGCTTAAAGACGACGCAACATATTTCATGCCGTTCAACATGGGTTCTAATGGTGCCGGTGTAACTGGCGGGGCTGGAAACCCGAAGAATGAAAACGGCTATGATACATATTATCTCTGGGAAGAAGTTCTCCAGAAAGACTCCCTTCTTGATATTCTTCATCGCTTTATCTCCCATGTAAAAGAAAAAGAGGAAGTAACGAAGAACGGCGTGACCAAAATGGTAACAAAGGATAAGGTTATCTTCCCTCGTTATCATCAGTATGACGTCGTAAAAAAGGTTATTGCCGATGTGCGTGAAAAAGGTCCCGGCACAAATTATCTGATTGAACACTCTGCCGGCTCCGGAAAATCCAATTCGATTGCGTGGATTGCATATAGACTGGCATCTCTTCACAACGATAATAATGAAAGTGTATTTGATTCCGTTATCGTCGTTACTAACCGTGTCGTTCTCGATAGCCAACTTCAGGACACCATTAACAGCTTTGAGCATGTTCCCGGTCTCCTTGAATGTATTGACGAAAAGAAGCATTCTCGTGATCTTGCAGAAGCAATTAACGATAAAAAGCGTATCATCATTTGCACAATTCAGAAGTTCCTCTTTGCGTATAAAGATATTGAAAGATTCTCCGGCAGAAAGTTCGCAATCATCGTTGATGAAGCGCACCAAGGACAGAGTGGTGAGTCTGCAAAGACACTGCGCCGCAGCCTGATTGATATTGGTGTTGCAGTAAAGAATTACGCCGAAGAAGAAGGCATTGACGAATCTGAAGTAGATCTTTCTGATGATTACATCAACGCTGTTGTCGGTCAAGGCAAGCATGAGAACCAGTCGTTCTTTGCCTTTACTGCTACACCTAAGGGTGAATCTCTGGAACTGTTCGGCGTTACGGAATACAACGCTTTGGACGGACATCCTACGCACAGGCCGTTCCACGTTTATTCAATGCGTCAGGCTATAGAAGAAGGCTTTATTCTTGATGTTCTTGCAAACTACACGACAATCAAAGAAGCATTCAAACTCGTCAAGGTTTCTGATGATAACCCTGAACTGATTGAGGGACCGACTTCAAAGGCTCTGTTTAAGTATTACAAGAAGCACGGCTACACCATCACTCAGAAAACAGAAATGATTATGACCAACTTCCTTGAAAACTGCCGTTATCAAATCGGCGGCAAAGGAAAAGCTATGGTTGTTGCCGACAGTCGTGCCAATGCTGTTCGCTATTACTTTGCAATCAAACAGTATTTGAAAGATCATCCGGAAGAATCAAAAGGCAGCGATGTAATGATTGCGTTCTCTGGCGAGATTTCTCTTGAGGATATGCCTTCTGAGAAACCGTACACCGAGGCGACTATGAACCTTGATGAGAATGGTAAGTATATTACTACTGATAAGAAGTTCCGCAAGGCATTCCATTCTGACCTCTACAATATTCTTGTTGTTGCGAACAAGTATCAGACCGGCTTTGACGAGCCTCTGCTCCACACAATGTATGTGGATAAGAAGCTCAAGGATATTACGGCGGTTCAGACCCTTTCCAGACTGAATAGAACTGCTCCGAATAAGCAAAGCACGTTTGTCCTCGACTTTGAGAACACCGAAAAAGATATCAAAGAATCCTTCCTGCCGTACTATGAAACGACCACAATGGAGGGCGATTCCGATATTAACAGAGTATATGATCTTCGCTCCAAAATTGCCGAGTTCATGCTTTACAATTTTGAAGACGTTGAGACATTTATCAGCTTTATGGGCAAGCACAGCGGAGGAGCGCAGAGCGAGGCTTCCATTGGCAGACTTGCCGGTCTGCTCCGTCCCGTTGTTGACCGCTATAAAGAACTGAGCGAAGACGATCAGTACACGGTACGCGACTATATCCGTAAGTTTAATGGATCGTATTCGTATGTGACACAGCTTGTAAGACTCCACGATCAGGAGCTGTTCAATGAGTTCCAGTATACAAGCAATCTTATCAGACTTCTTCCTCGCAATAAGGTTGACATCATTGATGTTGAGGACAAAATCAAGCTTGAATACGCCAAACTCACTGAGACTTTCTCCGGTCAGATTACGCTGAATGAGAAACCTCCGGTCTTTGTACCCGGTGGCTCAATCCAGCCGAAGGTTCCTAACAAGAAGCAAGACACTTTACAGAACATTATTGATAAAGTCAACGAGCGCTTTGAGGGTAAGTTCACGGATGCAGATAGAGTAATCATTGAAGGCATTTATCAGATGTTTATGAAAGACTCTGATGTTAAAAAGTTCAAAAAATATGCCAAGGACAACTCTACTGAAATGTTCGTGGAATCGCTCTTCCCGGATAAGTTCAAGGATATCGTTACGCAGTGCTTCCTTGACAACAATGAAGCATTCCAAAAGCTGTTTAACGATCCGGACTTCTATCAGAAGGTTCAGGATGAGATGGCAAAAGAACTTTACAAGAGCTTGAGGAAAGACTGATTATGAATTGTAAGATTATCAGAAGCAATAGAAAGTCGTTAGGACTGGAAGTAAATGCAGAGGGTTTGATTATCAGAGCCCCTCTGCAAGCTTCTGATGCCGAAATAAACATGTTCATTCTTCAGCACAAGGATTGGATTGAAAAGAATCTAAACAGGGTTGAAGAACGTCAGAAGACAGTTGATTCAATACAACCGCTAAGCATGGATGAAATCAAAGATCTTGCAAACAAAGCTTTGAAAGTGATTCCAGAAAGAGTGAAGTATTATGCTCCAAAAGTCGGCGTGACTTATGGGCGCATTACAATCAGAAACCAGCGCTCTAAATGGGGCAGTTGTTCGGGAAAAGGAAATTTGAATTTTAATTGTCTTCTGATGCTTGCTCCCCCGGAAGTCCTGGATAGCGTTGTTGTGCATGAACTCTGCCACCGCAAAGAAATGAATCACTCCGATAAGTTCTATGCGGAAGTTCTTAGAGTATATCCGGATTACTGGACGTGGGACAAATGGCTTAAAGAAAATGGCGACTTGTTGATGAAACGGTTAGCTAAGTAAGATATTCTATATTGAGGTTTTATTATGACTGAACAAGAGCGAATACAATCAATAAAATCCAATGGTGGAGAGCATCTAAAGAATTTCAAAAAAGAAAATGTGACTTATAACATGTGCTTGGTGGCTGTTCAGAGTAATGGCGAAGCTATTTCTTATGTACCTGAGCAGTATCGTACGGAAGAAATATATCAAGAAGCGTGTAAACATGGTGGCATGGTTCTTGGTAGAGTTCCGAAAGAGTATATGTCAAAAGAAATCTGTGAATATGCGATTGCATCTACCGGATTGGCTTTGCAATATGTCCCAGATGCTTACCGTACTATGGAATTGTGCAAAAAAGCAGTATCGTGCTCATCTCAGGCGTATTGGTATGTTCCAATAGAATATATCACTCCGGAATTTGTAGTGGAGGTTGCTCATAATAGCAAGTATTCTTATTCAACGATAAGTAGTTTGCCAGATTCTTTGAAAAAGAGCCCATTCTATTATGAGGTTATTTGTATTGAGCCAGAGTTTATTTGGCATATTCCGAGAAAGGTTTTAACAGCCAAAATCGGCAAGGCAGCAATAAAAGCAATGGGATATACAAGTGTTGCAGAGGCGGTTAAAGCTCGACCGGAGTTGCTGAGTAGGTTGCATATTTCTTTGTATGACCATGAGGCATGTCTAAACTTCGTTAAATCGGAGTATTTTAAGGAATCTACAGGAAAAGACCGTTATGGAAACTGGGCGTATGGTTTCAATACTCAAGAAGATGAGAAGAACGGACGATTCTATCTTGACCAAAAGTATACTGAAACATATTCCTTGCCTAATATGATGAGATGGGCTGATGTCGCCACCCCGTTTTTGGCATTGAACGGTTATTATATCGTTTTCGCTGATGAAAGAATAGTAACTGAAGAAATGTGCAGAGTTGCTATTTCCTCCAATCCGCATTCTTTTGAACATATTCCGGAAATATTTAAGACAAAAGAAATGTGTTTATTTGCTTTTGAAAAGGAACCTTTTCTTATCAAGCATTTTCCTGAGGAGTATATTACTGAAGAGTTGGCGTTAAAAGCAGTACAACACAGCGGCTTTATTTTGAATGATTTATCGGATAAATACAAGACAAAAGAGATATGCCTCATAGCAGTAAGCGATGAAGGAAGCGGAAAAATTGAAAGTGTTCCTGATTCGGTTTTGGATAAAGACATCGTTTTGGCGTATTTGCATAATACAAGGTGGGCAGTTCATGAACTTAAAAAAATCCCTCAGCAATTATGGGACTATGATGTATGTCTGGCTGCGGTAGAAAAGGACGGCTCTGATCTTCAATATGTTCCTGCGGAATATTTGGATTATAACATGTGTATTCATGCAGTTCGTAAATCTGGTAGCGCATCAAAATATGTTCCTCAAGAATTATTTACTGAAGAGTTGGCTTTGGCGACTGTTTCGTATAGCCAATATGAATTCAAAAACATCCCCAAGCGCTGTATTACTGAAGCGGTTTGTCTTGAAGCATTAAGCCATGGTGATAGATATGCGGGGACAATTCTTGGCGAGATTCCACGAGAGATTATTACGCAAAAAATCTGTGATGTTGCCATAGCAAAATCGCCTCGCTCTCTTGAAGCAGTACCAGAAGAATTTGTAACAGAAGATATTCTATTATCTGTTGCACGACGGGCTTGTGCGCTTGTTCCGAGAAACTTCCCCAAGAGATTGAGAACAAAAAAATTTATTCAGCAGCTTATTGAGACAGATTCATATATTGGAAAGTATTTGGATGGAATAGATCCTATAGATTGAAACCTTTTGCAAATCCAAGGTGGTGAAGTTGATTATGGATAACGATAGTAAATTAAGGCTTTTATATATCGAGAAAATGCTTCAAGAAACTGATGAAGCTCATCCGCTAACAAATGCGGATATGATGCAAATCCTTGAAGAGAAATATGGGATTACTACGCATCGTACCACTGTTCCGTCTGATATTGATCTTCTTATCAAGTCTGGAATGGAAATAGAAATAATCGAATCAAAGCCGAAGAAGTATTATTTGAACGATTACGCCAGAACATTTACGCTTCCAGAACTCAAAATGCTTGTCGATGCAGTTGCTTCATTCAAGTTCATCACAAAGAAAAAGAGCGATGAACTTATTGCGAAGATCATCACTCTTGGAACGCCTTCAAGCGTACCTTCTTTGAAAAGAAATCTCTGGCCTGAAGGACGAATCAAACAAGAGAACGAGAGAATATATTTCAACATTGAGGCAGTCAATCAGGCTATCAATGAAAAGAAGAAAATCTCCTTCCAGTATTTCCAATACGATGTAAGGAAAGAACAGAAATTAAAGCATAACGGCGAGTCATACATGTTTTCACCGTACGCGCTTGTCTGGAATGGCGACTATTATTATATGGTCGGGTTTAGCGAGAAGCATAATGGGATTGGCAATTTTAGAATAGATCGTATCGCAAGTACGCCGCAGATTCTTGATGAGCAAGCAATACCAATGCCAGAAGATTTTGATATTGCTGAATACACAAACGGTATGCTTCGCATGTATAACAGCGAGCGTTGCGATGTAGAACTGATTTGCGATAACAGCGTTATGGACGCAATCATAGATAAGTTCGGAACTGAAGCTAAGACTTATGCGTATGACATGACTTCATTTAAGCTTGAAGTAAATGTTGCTGTAAATCACGTTTTTTTGAGTTGGGTATTTGGATTTAGCGGAAAGGTTAAGATAAAAGGACCTGAAAACGTTCTTGAAGAATACAAGGATATGGTTCAGAAAGTTTTTGCCTCGTTGCAATAGCGGGCATAGAAGTGGAGGAAATAATATGACCGAGATAAAGAGCATAAATGAATTATTAGGGATGGAACTGGACATCCCTGATTATCAGCGGCCATATAAGTGGACGATTCAAAACATTGAGGATTTATTGAGCGATATTTCAAACTCAATTACAGATGCAGAGATGTATCGGACGTTTAAGTATCGAATCGGCACTATTATTCTCCACAAAAATGATAATGGCAGATACGATGTGGTTGACGGACAACAACGTATTATCTCTCTTACGCTATTAAAGCACTGTATTGAGCCAGATTATACTTGCAGCATTTTAGAAAAGGACTTTACAAACAAAACTACTCAGTTAAACATTCATAGAAACTATAATTTTATCCGTGAATGGTTCTCTCTGAAAAGCAACGATATAAAGAACGACTTTATACACGCAATCGATGAAATACTTGAAGTCGTTGTAATCTGCGTAGATAAGGTCTCGGAGGCATTTCAGCTCTTTGATTCTCAAAACACACGCGGCAAGGCTCTTGACCCTCACGATTTGCTTAAAGCATATCATCTTCGTGAGATGAAGAAATATCCCTACGAGATGGAACACGCTGTTACAAAGTGGGAAGCTAAAGATACCAAACAAATCCGAGAATTATTTGATCTATATCTGTTCCCAATATGGAACTGGTCAAGAGGAATAAAAAGCAAATCATTTACTGCAAATGAGATAGATACGTATAAGGGCATTGCAGAAACATCTATGTACACCTACGCTCGGAGAGCCAGTAAAGCGATGCCGTATTTCCAGATTACAGAACCTTTTATCGCCGGCAATGATTTCTTTGAGATGGTGGATCACTATTTGAATCTTTTGCAAGACATTAAAACAGAAATGGAGAACAATAAGTCGTTCTCGTTGATAAACAATGTCTTAAAACAAAAAAGCGGATCTGCCGGGTTCAGATACACAAAGAATTTGTTCTACTGTGCACTGCTTTGTTATTACGACAAATTCCATAATTTTGACGAAATGGCAGTCAAGAAGCTGTTTTCTTGGGCATTTATGGTTCGAGTTGATATGAAAAACTTGGGCTTTGATAGCATCAATAAATACGCTATCGGGTATGAAAACAATTCTCGATATACAAATACAATCGCTATTTTCTCAAAGATAAGTTTTGCAAGATTGCATACTGAGGTTTCAAGTTTACAAATCAAGGTGAAACGCGATCCAGATCAAGCGGCAAGTTCAAATTGGTCTGAGCTGTATTCAACAATAAAAGAAATCAATGGAATTATGGAGGTGTCTCATGAGTGAATTGGTAACAGAACTTAGAGTCATAGACACCGATAGTAATATCTTCGACACGGATATGAATTATGTTATTCCGCTGTATCAGCGTGCGTACGCATGGGAAGATAAGCAGTTAATTCAGCTTGTCGAAGATATTTCCGATGTTTCAGAAGATGCGAATTACTACATTGGTTCACTTATCGTGGCCAAACAAAATGGTAAGTACGAAGTGGTTGACGGGCAGCAACGACTTACATCGCTTTATCTTCTGCTCAACTGTCTCGGATTAAATGTGAAAAACACACTGACTTTTGCTTGCCGCGAAAAGTCAAATTATACATTGCAAAATATTCAAGAACTGCTTCATGAAAACCGGAGCAAACTTGATATGGATAGAATAGAGCAAGGAATCCAACGTGGAATTAAAATACTTACCCAAGAGCTGAATAAAGAAGACTTTGATAAAGAATTGTTTCTGAAGAAGCTTTCTAAGGTGGTTGTTTATAGAATTCAGGTTCCTGACAACACGGATCTAAACCGTTACTTTGAAATAATGAATACTCGTGGAGCGCAGCTTGAGCAACACGACATTCTTAAAGCAACGCTTATGAGTTATCTGCCGGATGCAGAAAAAACTATCTTTGCAAAAATATGGGATGCATGTAGTGACATGACCGGATATGTTCAAATGCATTTTGTCAGCAAAAATAATGACCTCCGCGAGTCTATTTTTGGCGGGTCATGGAACAATTTACCTTCAAATCTATGGAAAGATTATCTCAGTATGGGAAAATCGGGAAGCCTAAATACAGGAGGCCAAAAAATCTCCGATATTACCAGTTTGGATTTTGTCGTGGAAGATGATGAAGGATATATTGATGACGATGTTAGAGTAAGATTTGAAAGCATAATTGATTATCCTTTCTTTTTGCTCCATGTGTTAAAGGTGCTTGTTGAAATAGATGGCATAAAGAGTGATGATACAGATACAGCTTTAGTCGCAGAATTGTTGGACGATAAGAAACTTATCGATAGTTTCAATCGTGTTATTTCTCACGGCGTTTTGTCCACCGGAAAAATATCTGAGAATCCCAATAACAAAGCAGACTTTTCAAGGGCATTTATCATTTGCCTATTGCGGACGAGATTCCTTTTCGACAAGTATATTATTAAGCGTGAATATGCAAATGAGAACGCTGATGGAGAGTGGAGCTTAAAGAGCTTATATGTTTCAGGACAGCAATCCAAAAAGAAGCCTTATTATAGAAATTCGAGATTTATTAACACAGGCGAAAGGAGCACGACAAATGACTGGAGAACGAAATCCAATATAATGATCCAGTCCGCATTGCGTGTTTCATACACTTCTCCAAAAGTAATGCACTGGATTACTCAGCTACTTATCTGGTTGTCTGCGGAATCTTGCAAGCATACCTGTGACGAGGATATGACCAAATATGATGCAGTAGCAGAGGCTATTGCTCAAAAGGCCGTAAAGGAAAACTTCTTTGATGTATGCAAAGACGGTGCCTTTGCTATGGGAGTAAATACTCCTCATATTGTCTTTAACTATCTGGACTTTCTTATTTGGAATAGTAACAGGAAGAAGTACGATAACTTCGATTTTGAATTTAGAAATTCAGTTGAACACTGGTATCCTCAAAATCCGTCCGAAGGTACTTTTGCTCAGTGGAAAGACGGAGTAGATCAATTTGGTAATCTCTGCATTATTCAGAGAAATGTCAATTCCAAGTTTTCTAATATGTCACCCGAAGCTAAAAAAAGCACTTTTAGAGATATGATCTCTAAAGGAAGTCTTAAGCTACGGATTATGAGCGAATTGACAGAAAAACGTGGAGAAAAACCAGCAAGTTTGTATTGGAGAGAGACGGCATATAAGCAGCACGAGGAAGAAATGCTTTCAATGTTAATGAAAGCATGTGGTATTGAATCGGTTATTATTTTCCCCGATTCAGAAGTCATCGCTCCTGTAGAGGCTGACGAATCATCCGGCGCAAAGAATGGTACAAACTTGAATGTCGCGTCCATAATGCTTGAATGGGCAAAAAGGAGAGAGTTATTAAATGAACTTGTGGTTCATGAGGATAAATGCGGCAAGAGATATGTGAGATTTACAACTGCATTGACATCCAGCGTTTTACCTGAAGCGCAGGAAGCTTCAAGTGGTTGGAGAACACGGACTCACTATTTCTATGAAATCGTCAATGAGCAGGGCAAAAAAATATATATTCAATTTGCTCTCAGCGGAGAAAACCTACCTGATGATTTGAAAGTAATATGTGAAAGGATCAATGAAAAGTTCCCGTCAAGAGTTCAAAAAACAGACTGGAAATGGAGATGTCCTTTCGTATCTGAACGTGTTATGCTGACTGAGAAAATGTCTAAGGAAGATATAGTAAACATTCTGAATAAACTCTATGCTCAGACGAAACGGTTTGAGAACAATATGGTGTCCGAAATGACATCCGAGAAATAATCAAGAATAGAAGAAGGAGGTCAGATTATGCCAAGAACAATAACCGTAAAAGGAATAGGAAAAGTCTCAGCGGCTCCCGATTTTGTGGTTCTGTCCATGGGATTAGAATCTCAGGATATGGACTATGAAAAGGCAATGAATATTGCTTCTGAGAACATTGATAATCTGAACGCTGCTTTGGAGCAAGTTGGCTTTGAGAAAAAATCAGTTAAGACAACAAACTTTAATGTACATACGGATTACGAATATAGAAGACGGAAAGACGGAAGTAACGAAAGAGTATTCAATGGCTATGTCGTAAGCCACAACCTGAAAGTGGAGTTTGATTTTGATTCAAAGAGACTCGCAAAGGCTTTGTCTGCTGTTGGCTCTTGCCTTGCTCATCCGCAACTTTCGATAGCATTTACTGTAAAGGACGCTACTGCAATCAATGAAGAAATGTTGCGCTCAGCAACAGCAAATGCAAAACGCAAGGCGGAAATACTATGCGATGCTTCTGGCATGGAGCTTGGAACTCTCTTGTCTATTGACTATAACTGGGGCGAACTGAATGTTTACTCAAACACCCGTTATGATATGGAAGAAGAATGCCTGGCAGCTCCAATGATGGCAAAGTGTGCTGAAATAGATATGGAGCCGGATGATATTGATGTAAGTGATACTGCAACCTTCGTTTGGGAGATTAAGTAACTATGGAAGATATTTTTGCAAGAAGAGTAGAAAAAGCAATTTTCAACTGGTACTACGGTGGAGAGCAAGCAGCTCCGGAACCGATTTTCAATGCGCTGCATGATGGATTTCAGAACGAAATGCAGGTCC
>OLSX01003029.1_pt1 | contig 14037 bp, 9 predicted proteins | sample 1673141 | NCBI WGS metagenome assembly OLSX01 (sample SAMEA3136759, study PRJEB25190) | human gut metagenome | biome: human gut; feature: human-associated habitat; material: faeces | place: Austria | collected 2013
TCCAACACATAGGTTCCTCCTTTGAGAACTTTCTCGATGCGTGGGCGGGTAGTACGGCGTAAGTCGAACCAACGATGACCTTCGAAAGCAAGTTCACGGGTACGCTCATTCAGAATCTCTTGTATCAAGGTTTCTTTATTCATTGCGTTGACCGCAGTTACTTTAGCTGCATAAGCTTCTGGGGTATAGCGTTTCTGCATTAGCTCCAGCAGTCGGGTACGTGCCTGGGGCAGTTTGTCCGATTGTGCTGCTGCTTCTGCTGAGTTCAGATACATTTCGCCTACACGGAAAGAACAACGGAAATCATCTTTTCCACTCTTCTGGCTAAAACGGTAGCCGTTCTTGTCAGTCGGTTTGAAGTAAGCATCCAGACGCAAATCTCCTTCTCCGTATGAAGACGCTAAAGTTTCGGACAGAGCAGCCGCCTGCGTATAGTTGGAGGACATGCCGCGTTCCAAGGCTGTGATATTCTCTACAGACTGGTAGTGGTTTGGCAGCATAAAGGCTTCGTCATTGAAATCTTCCAGACTATTTTTCCCGGTAAGAACAGCTTCGGCGGCTTTATACGCATTCTCCCATTGCCCCATATACAAATATACACGGGCGCGCAGAGCTTTTACAGATAGGGTTGTGAAACGATAAGAAAACTTCTGTTCCCAGGATTCCTTATTAATCAGTTTTTCAGCTTCATTGATATCTGAGAGTACAGCCTCGTAAATCTGTGCAACGGTATTTTTCTTCAGAATTTCGTTGATATCGCTGTTCAGCTTCAGTGGCACTGCTTTCGTTTCTAATGCTCCCGGACGGGTATAAGGCTGTCCGTAGAGATTTACCAACAGGAAATGCATGTATGCACGGAGCAGATAACATTCACCGATCAATTGGTCGATGTCCTCTTCGCTTCCTTCATTGATTGAGTTTCGCTCTTCTATGGTATAGTTTGCGGTGAACATGATGCTATAGAAATTCTTCCATTCAAAGGAAGTAGTCTGTCCCGGAGCACTGAAGTCATCCCAACATTCTATTTTACCATAACGGTCCTGTTCCCAACTATCATCTTTTACATACAGTTCATCAGAACGGAAGCAGGCGAGTCCTCTGGCATCGGGAACGTTTTTATATGCTGTGGCAATCAGCGCTCTGTACTCAGCTAAGGTCTGGGGGATCACTTTTCCCGTAGGCTGGATATCCAACATATCGCAAGCAGTCAGCAATACTACACTGCTCATCAATAACATGATATATATTTTTCTCATTGTTGTTACTCTCTATAAAATTAAAAAATCAAGTTCAGGCTTAAGGTCACAGACTTGGGAGCCGGTGTTGCATAAGCATTGGACATGGTTTCCGGATCGAGATAGTTTTTGTAGCTTGAGCCGAATACCAATAAGTTGCGTCCCTCTATGGCAACTGTGGCGGAAGTCATTCCCAACGTGCGGCTGAAGTTAGTAGGCAATGTATAGCCCAACCGGATATTTTGTAGTCTCACATAGTTCAGGTCTCTGATCCAAATATCCAGGTTACGGTATATTTCATTCTGATTTGAATACCACATATATTCGTCCAGACGTTCGTTCTGACTCAGCAGAACCGGGAAGATCGTTTCCGTATTTTCCGGAGTCCAACGATTCAGGATATCACGGTTCGTGTTGCGTCCTTTGTCGAAATCAACGATAGAGTAGGTGGGTTGACTGCGTACCTTTCCACCGAAGTCGAAGCTGAAGTTAACACCCAGTTCAAAAGCCTTGTAGGTGAAAGTATTATTGAAACCGCCTGTATAAGGGCAGTCAGCAGTACCAACATACGTGTAAAGTTCACGACGCTCGCGGGCTGTCAGGTCGGTTGCTCCGAATCCCCATTCCTGAAGTTTAAAGAATTCCATGGCCGATACGGCTTTTCCGTCTTTGTCCTGGAACATCGGATAACCTTCTTCATCCAGCCCGGCTGTTTTCAGGGCAAACAAGGCTCCCGCGGGATATCCTTCACGGCCCGGTTCTAAGGCATCTTCACGCAGTGCTTCTTTCAGTACCTTATTGTTATTGTATGCGAAGTTGAAGTTAGTGGTCCACATAAAATTCTTGGTGTGGACATTGCGTGTACTGAGAGCGACTTCGACACCTTGATTTCGCATGCTGGCCCAGTTGACGGTCAACATTTCGAAACCTGTTTCCAGCGGTAACATCTGGGTTCCGATCAAATCTACACCTTTTCTGTAGTAGTAGTCCACACTCAGGTTGATAGCCTGATTCAATACAGCAAAATCGAATCCTGCATTTACGGAATGTGTTTTCTCCCAGCGCAGCTTTTTGTTCGGTGCACCGGAAACGTCAATCATATCTTCTGAACCTCCCGGCAGGATATTTTCAATTCTGTAATTTCCCAAAAGGAAAGGAGAGGTGTTCTTGTCAATGTTTCCCTGCAAACCGTATGATGCACGGACTACCAGGTTGTCTATCCATTTGGCACTTGCCATAAAAGGTTCTTGGGAAATGCGCCACAAACCACTGACTGAATATAATGGCAGATAACGGTACTTCTTGTCTACACCGAAAAGGTCGGAACCATCGAAACGGATACTTCCTCCCAATGTATAGCGGTTCAGTAAAGAATAGGACAGGGTTGAGAAAGCGGACACGTATGCATTCTCCACATGAGCCTTCTCATGCAATTTGAATGCCTGACTTTCTTCCGGGAAGATGATCGGCTTTGTTGTCAGCGTCTTCCGGTCAAATCCATAACCGGCACTGTATAGCTTTTCTTCCCATGTCTTCCGGATTTCCGTTCCTACCATTGCTTCGAACTCATGGATGTCGTTGTAGGTATCGCGATATTCTCCCATCGCTTTCCAAGTGAGTTGGGACAATGAATTTTCATTGGCCTTGTGAAATCCTCCGGCGGGTAGGTAAGTTACGCCATTGCTGCGATGGTTCTTCTTTTCTTTACGCATGGCAAAAGATTCTTCATCGGCAATCTTCTCGATGGATGTTTTGTCAAGTTGTAAACCGAGCTGGGTGGTAAACTTGAACCGGTCGTCAAAACGTAACTCTGCATCAAAAATAGATGAGAGACCATTGATAGTGGTTTCGTTGGTAGTGTTTTTTAGTTCTTCAAAAGGGTTGAATCCAAAGTCCATATCCACATCATTCTCCACGTCAATGTCGTAGTTGTAATTACCGTGTTCGTTGTATGGCGTGAAGTAAGGGTTAGCCAGGCGAGAATAGAATATCGGATTGGTTAAACCATCTGAATCCGGCAGATAACTTGAATTCTTACGGCGGTTGGCAAACATAGAAGCACCTACTTTCAGAATGCTGTTCACTTTATAACTGGTCTTCATCACTAAGTTCAGACGTTCGGCAGATACATTCGGAACGTTACCATTCTCTTTCATATATCCGAAAGAAGTATAGTAAGTTGCCTTTTCACTACCACCGGAAAGAGACAGGTTATACTCTTGTGTGAATGCGTCGCGGAAAAGGATATCACTCCAGTCTGTGTTTGTTGCCTTCAGTTTATTTATTGCACTTTGAGCGCTGGATGACAAGGCGTTCCACCCTCCGTCTTTGAAATTGTTGAGTTCTCCCAACCCGGAGATAATGCGGTATACCTCGCCTTTGGTTTCCCTGTATGGATAACCGGATGCCAGTAAGTCAAGTTCCAGACCTACCTTCTCTTCTGAGTTCAACAGGTTCAAACGGTCTATATTCAACTTCGGAGAATAGGTCAGTTTAGTGGAGAAGTTAATAACCGGTTTGCCCACTTTACCTTTCTTGGTAGTAATCACGATTACACCATTGGCAGCACGGGCACCGTAAATGGCAGTTGCGGCAGCGTCTTTCAGAACGGTGATATTATCGATGTCGGCAGGATTCAGACCGGCAATAGCGGTTTGACCTATGTTATCGATGTCTTTCAATACTTCCATATTGGGAATGTTCGTTCCTTCCAATGGAATACCGTCCAGCACCCACAAAGGGTCTTGCGTACCATTCAGGGAGGATGTACCGCGAATACGGATTTTGGCAGGAGCACCCGGAGTACCGGAAATGTTGCTTACGGAAAGTCCGGCAATCTGTCCGGCCAATGCTTGGTCTATACTCTTGGTTGCACCCATCATCTGATCCGAGATATCGATCTTCGATACGGCGGCCGTCAACTTACGGCGTTCCACAGTCTGATATCCCGTCACAACTACCGCATCGAGCATGTGGGCGGAAGGTTGGAGAGTAATATCATATTTATTCTTGCCCGGTATGAGCTTTACTTCCAGCACATCATAGCCGACGTAACTACAATAAAAACGGGTAACTCCCTCCGGAATGGAGATGGAGAATTGACCGTCAATATTAGTAATGACACCAATGGTGGACTGATTATTCCCAACTTTCTTCAAATCATCGGCTGTCACATAGACAGAAGCGCCGATGAGAGGCAAATTATCCTCAGAAGAGATGACTACACCCTCTACCTGCCGGTTTGCGGCAAGGGCGTACGTGAACGTTCCTATTAGTAATAGGAATGCGACAGATAAGCGTCTTTTCATCCGTTAAAATAATAAAATTAATACTTAAATTGAAAACGAGTTAATAGTGTGATAAAGTGGTAATGTGATAGGGTGGTACTTTATCACATTACCACCTTATCACCCTTTAGCGTGCTTTGCGCGCTAACTTAAAGCCCTAATGCCGTGTTAATACGGAGAATCATGTCTTTATAATGATATTTGGTTGCCACATCCGATGTTCCCAGGCGACTTTGAAGCAGATCCTTGATCCGTAACAGTTCACCTCGCTTCACGGAAATGGCATCTGAGATGCGGTTCAGTTGAGAGCCGTAGAAGTTCAATTCGCGACGGGCACCCATCCGGTCTGCATCCAACGAGCGATGAGCATGTTCATCACAACTGCAAAGCGGTAACTGGTTATCCAGCAGGAAATGATTGTCCATAAGCTTCTTGTTGATTTTTACCCCTTCGCTTTCGGCAGCGGCCGTAATCAAGGCATCCAGGAAGTTTTTCTGCAAGGTGCGTGTCATGACGTCAGGCAATGCTCCCCGTTCTGTTGTGGCAAAAATGCTGCGATGTAAACCATCCATCAGTTCTACGGCAGTAAAAGCCTTTTTGCCATTTACCGCTTCGTTTTCAAGCATACGTACCAGGCGGTTGTTGGATAAAAGATCCCACAGAATATAGGACTGGGCATTCTTCAATATCTGCGTCGGTGCATTTTCTACCACACCCAGCGGAGTGTTACGAAGCAGATAGGTATATTCACCTACTTCTGTGTCGAATAACCACTTCGGATAAGTCAGTACCTCATCCAGTAAGAACTTCAGGGCAGCTTGTTGCTTTTCTTTTTCTACAAAAGTATAAGTCTTCTGTCCGTCACCCACAATTGTATTTTCTATATAGATACCACCGATGTTGGCGAGTACATGGTACAGATAATTATTCCATTGATTGATTACGGCATAGTATAAGCGGGAAGCTTCTTCATAAGTCTGTCCTTTTTCTCCGGTCGTCGTCCATTTTATAATTTCGGGAACGATCCGCTTCAGGTTTGCAATACCATATTGGGAAGAACGTACAGCATCATCACCCAGATCTTCGTTCTGTGCACGGGGATCTACGGCATCACGCACATCCTGCGCTTCGCTGTATTTATACAGACGGTCGGTATGGCGGCTCAGGAAATCATAAAGTAAATCCTTTTCTTCTTCCGGATTTTCTTTTCCATACCAACGGTAACCGTATTCGATGGCGAAGATATCGTAAGGACCGATATGCGGTGAAAGAGCGGTTATTCCGTCACCGGGTTGTGCCACGTAGTTGAAACGGGCATAATCCATGATGGAAGAAGAGGTCGAATTCATCCGGTCGGTGAATGACTTGGAGCGCAGGGAATCGGTGGGGAATGCCCATGATCCCATCATATTGTGGCGTAACCCTAAAGAGTGACCTACTTCGTGGCAGGCTACAAAACGCATGGCATCTCCCATCAGTTCATCGGATAACTTGATGCCACGGGCTTCCGGACGTACAGTACCTGTTTGTACGGTGATCCATTCCTGAAGCATATTCAGTACATTGTGCCACCACATGATATCCGCTTCCAGGATTTCCCCTGATCGGGGGTCCAGAATAGACGGTCCCATAGCGTTTGCTTTGGTGGAGGCTGCATAGGTCAGTACGGAGTAATTCACATCATCCATATCTACCGTCATGCTGTCGGTGATTTCTTTGGCGATAATGGCATTCTTGAATCCGGCACGTTCAAATGCCACCTGCCAGTCTTCAATGCCTTGTTTGATATACTTACGCCAACGATACGGAGTAGAGTTTTCTATATAAAATACAATCGGTTTAGCCGGTTCCACCAATTCGCCACGCAAATAACGTTCGCGGTCTTCCGGTTTAGGTTTCAGGCGCCAGCGGGTAATGAACTGTTGCTTGCTGACCCGTTGTTGTCCGTCGCTGTAACTGAGCAAAGGATTGGTAAAATACCCTACACGAGCATTATCCAGTCTACCGGTCATAGGTGTTTCCGGCAGTAGCATTAGTGAAGAACTAACTTCAACGGTTACGTAGACGGAAGTTGTTCCTTCGGTCACTTTCGTTGTCAGTTCGGACGTGGCCACTACATTATTCTCGAATGTTTTGATGGAAAGAATACGTGAAAGGTTTTTGATGGAAGACGTTCCCAGATTAATATTGGTAAATACGTTGTTGATACTCGTCTCCGTTCCATCATAAATATCATTCACCTTGATAACCATCGTCGTAGAGTCATTATTGAATGCCTCAATCTTGAAGCCGGCTATCAATGGCGAGATGTAGTTGTCACGTACTGACTGGCTGATTGCGTCTCCGGCAGGAGCGAGGGGGAGAGGGCGGCTTTGACGGATAAGCAACTTATTCGTCGCCTTATCCTGTTCGAAGCGTACCATTTGGTTTTCATAATTCGTACCACGGTTCACTCCGGCCTCGTTCAGTTCGGAAGGAACGCGTTGAAGCTTGTTCACTACCAACATATCCCTGCCCAGTAAGTTCACCGGTACCTCAAAATAATAGTCGTTCTTTTTCTGGTACACATTGAACATACCACGGTGAATGATGCTACCGTCTCCGGTCAGTTTCTCGTACTCGTTTTTGGATTTAACACTGTCGTTTGGTTCACTCTTCTTTTTCTTTCGGAACCATCCCATAGAATCGGGTGTAGAATCTACAGCATACGCCATCACAGGTTCACACATCAAGGTGCCTGTAGCCACTGTAGTTAGCAGAATTGTTTTTAGTCTCATCAGTTATATCAATTATCATCAGGTTACCTATTCTACTCATAGAATTAAGTGTCGGCAAAGATAGTAAAACTATACTATGCTACCAGATGAATAGGGTTAGTTTTGACGTTTTTTCTTTTATAACGCAAAGAATCTTTCAATTATAAAAAAACAGTATCGTTTAAAACGGTATAGTTATGAATTTGCTCACCACAGATTAACACAGATTTCCACAGAATTTTATTTCTCTGATTTTAATTGATTAAACTCTGTGAGAATCTGTGTTAATCTGTGGTGGGCAAATTCATTACTATACCATATAGCTCACTAACCAGCAAAAGACCCAATCTTCATCACCTCTTCCTCAAAATTATCACGGCAAAGAGAACGATTCTTCAATTTGGAACGATAGGTATAAATAGTAGTAATGGAATAACGCAGGAAGCCTGCAATCTTGGCACTGTCCGTAATTCCCAAACGAATTAAGGCAAATATACGAAGTTCCGTTGTCAGCCGTTCATCCTGTTTAGGAATAATTCTTTCTTCTTCCGGCAACAACTCATTAAAGCGTTTCACAAAATCAGGGAAAATACTAAGGAATGAATTATCGAAGTTTTGATAGAATTCTTTCAGTTCTTCATCGATGAAACGGGACGATTTCAACGTTTTATAGAGCTCTTCCACCTTCCCCGAAGCTGCCTGTTTGTTAAGCATCCGACGGTATCCCTCCAACTTGTCAATGTATGTGGAACACAATCCCATAAATCGGCCGACATACTCCTCCTTAATATGATTAGCCTCCGTCAGTGAATCATTCGTTTCGTGCTGTCTCTGATTTACTTCGATCAATCTTTCATTCAGAAGTTTCAGCTCTTCATTCATTGCCAGCAAATCCTGTCGCGCACGGGCCAACTTCTTCACCTGACGAATTACATACCAGACCGCACATGCCAGAAACAGCGTCAACAAACTGGTAACAACCAGGAAGATCTGTAACACCTGCTGATGCTTCTGTTTCTCTACCTGATAGGCATGGTCTATGACCGGAAGCATCCTTGAAGCCTGCACATTCCGGAGACGGGCATTGTAGAAATTGGCATCTTCCATACTGCGCTTCATATAAACATCCGCCCGTTGTAACTGCCCCTCTTCATATAACAGTTCCGCCAATGCACGCAAGGAATTATTCTCTTTCACCACACCACGAATATCGGCAATTGCACTCTTTATCAAATATTCTTTTTGCTTTTCCCGCTGTCCCGTACTCTGATAGATAAAGGCAAGAATAGAGGTCACCACTGCATAATCCCGTGTATCCGGTGAAAGTTTTTGATGATAAACTTCCAACATTTCAATGGCTTCCTCTCCTCTTCCTTGTTGCAGAAGTTCGGGAGTATAAGCTATGACATACTGATAAGCCCCCTCTTCTACCATCTGCAATACAGAGTCGCGGTAGATATACAGGTTATTCAGATATTCAATCTGATATTCGTCATCCATCGCATACTCTGCATGATAGAGATAAATATCTTCAAAAGTGATGTAATATTCAATGAGTTGGTCTCTGGAAAGTTGCTTGCTATCTATAGACTTCAACAAGGCCACGCCTTCTGCATACAGACCTGTCTTTCCCAAGATACTTGCCTTCTTCAGTTTGGCCTCATTCAGCCAGTCTTGATTGTTGTGCTGAAGGGCAATCTCGATATTGCGATTGATATAATGTCTTGCTGAATCGCAAATATACGCTTCATATTCATCAAAAAGTTGTTGATTGATATGGTACTCATCAGATGGAGAAGTACTTTTACGAGTCCGGAAATATTCTTTAATCTGATCAATGCGTTTCAGTCTGGCCTGCTCATATTGAGCGGTGTTTTCAATTGTCCTGTCCAGAACTACCAGTAAAGAATCTATTTTCTCCTGCGCTTGCAGAAGGCAACAGAACAGCAAAGAGATTACAAAAAGCAGGTACCGGTCTTTCATGCTTACAAACGTTTACGAACAGGACAAAGATATAAAATCCTACTATAATAACCATCTTACCAGTTCGTTTTTAATAAATCGTCTCAGCTTTGAAGAGCATATATACATAAAAGGGACGCTGCATCTCGCGGCGTCCCATCTATCTTAGTTAGTTTTTATAAGAATTTGAGAGAATTGAAACTTCACAGCCTCAATTTGTTGTTTTAATAAAGCACACTAACTATATTTATGTTTAAAGCAAATGAAAATGTTATTCTTAAAAGCAAATGAAAACGTTACTTCTTCAGTTCCACCTTCTTGTCTATCCGTTGCAGACTATCCAGAATCTGTTGTTCATGGGTAATCGTCACGTCTCCCGAGAGAGCTACCGAAGGTGTGCGGTAATTTGTTTGCCTATCGTATCGACTGCGGCCACTTCTTTTATATCACTATAGAATGAATGTTGCATCACATTCCCTAATGAAAGTACCACTGCCACTACTGCGGCGGCCTTGAACAGCGGAACGAAACGTGCGGTAAGCGTCAAGCGTTTTGCCTTCACCACCGGAGTCTCCACTTCTGCAAGCACACGGGCATCGAAATCTGCTCCCAACCCCACTTCTTGTTGCAGTTGCTGATATACGAACAAATCTTTGTAGCGAAGCAAATGCTCCGGAACGTCGCTTCCGTTAAAGAAAGCACGCAACTGCGCTTCTTCCTCAAGGGAAGTCTCACACTGCCAGTAGCGTTCTAAAAGTTGTTCTATATATTTACAGTCCATAACCATCTATATCTAAATACCGTTGTTTTACTTTTTGCCTCGCCCTGAAGAGGTTCACTTTTACCTGTTCCTCCGTCAAATGCAGGACGACCGCAATTTCTTTATAACTCTTACCCTCTATATCCCGAAGCTGCATAATCAGCCTTTGTTTATCGGGGAGTTCATTGACCAGACGATGGATGAGTGTCATTTGCTCTTTATCCACCAAGTGATCGTAAGGATTGGATGCTCCGGAAGTCTGTTCCATTTCAGGTGTCAGTTCCACGGTCTGAGCGTCTTTTCTTTCGCTACGGTCTATTGCCAGATTCTTTGCCACTGTCAGGCAATAAGCCTCGATAGAACCGAATTTCGTCCACTCATCACGTTTGTTCCAGACTCTTATCAGTGTTTCCTGCACAACGTCTTCTGCCTCTGCTCTGTCGAAAGTAATCCGGAGAGCCAACCGAAAGAGTTTGTCTTTCAGAGGGAGAATGTCATTCCGAAAACTGATTTCTTGCATCTCTATTAATAATGACGGTTAAGTATATGGAAAGTTACAGTTGATCACTACTTTTTTTGAATTATTTTTTGATGCGGGTTCCGCTATTCTCGTTAATTGCTGACGCTAAGGTAATTACCACTTCAGTTACTCCCGCATTCAAAGCTTCAAAAGAATTCTCCAGCTTGGGTATCATACCTCCTTGAATAACACCGTCCGCTACATATTGTTTGAATTCGGCAGGAGTGATCTGAGGTATCACGCTATCGTCATCGTTCTCGTCACGAAGCACACCCTTCTTCTCAAAACAGAATACCAATGTCACATCGAACAAAGCAGCAAGGGCTTTTGCAGTCTCTCCTGCAATAGTATCGGCATTTGTATTCAGCAGATTGCCTGCACCGTCGTGCGTCAGCGGAGCCATTACGGGAACTACTCCTTTATGGATCAAATCACCCAAAAACTCTGCATTCACTTGCTTTACATCACCCACAAAGCCATAGTCGACGTCTTTTACCGGGCGTTTCACGGAACGGATTACATCCATATCCGCACCAGTCAATCCCAGTGCATTGACACCACGCGCCTGAAGTCCGGCTACAATATTCTTGTTTACCAGCCCGCCGTACACCATCGTCACTACTTTCAGCGTTTCGGCATCCGTGATACGACGCCCGTTTACCATCTGGCTTTCAATGCCCAGTTGGGCAGCCAATTTTGTGGCCGAACGGCCACCTCCGTGTACCAAGACTTTGTAGCCCTCAATAGCTGCAAAGTCATCCAACAACTTATGGAGGGTAGCTTCTTCCTCCACGATTTTGCCACCCACCTTTATTACTGTTAGTTTTTCTCTCATAATTCAGTTGACAAGTTTTTTAGTTAACAAGTTGACAAGGGGAAAAGACAAAATGAACAAAGCAATAAAGCGCAGCTCCTTGTCAACTTGTTCCCTTCTCAACTCGTCAACTTTTCTTATTCCAAATAGGTATATCCGTACAGACCGGAACGATAATTGGAAAGGAACTCTTTACCCTCTTCCAACGAAATACGTCCCTCTTTTACTGATTGAGTCACCCAAGTCTCCAGTGTACGCACCAGCTTCTTAGGGCTATATTGAACATAGTCAAGCACTTCCGCTACAGTTTCACCATCAATCACCTGTTCGATGGTATATCCCTTCTCGTTAACAGATACATGCACAGCATTCGTATCGCCAAAAAGATTATGCATATCACCCAGAATCTCCTGATAAGCACCTACCAGAAACACACCCATATAATAAGGTTCCTTACTCTTTAAAGAATGAGTGGGCAGATAGTGTGCCACATTCTTAGTCGAGATAAAGTTAGCTATCTTTCCATCCGAGTCACAAGTGATGTCCTGCAAGGTTGCCGCACGGTCGGGACGTTCATCCAGGCGCTGAATGGGCATAATCGGGAATATCTGGTCGATAGCCCAGGAATCCGGCAGGGACTGGAACAGCGAGAAGTTACAGAAATATTTATCCGCCAACAGTTTCGGCAATCCGCGAAGTTCATCGGGAGCATGCTTCAAGCCGCCTGCAATCTGGTTCACCTCACGCATAACAGACCAGTAAAGACGCTCAATCTGTGCACGTGTTTTCAAATCCACAATTCCATGACTGAACAAGTCGAGCGCTTCTTCACGAATTTGCTGTGCATCGTGCCAGGCTTCCAGCATCTTATTTTGATTCAATGTATCCCAAATGCCATAAAGTTCCTGCACCAATTCATGGTCTTCCTCGGTTACTTCTTCATCATCGTCCCATTCGGGCAAAGTGGTGGTTTCCAAGACTTCAAAAATAAGTACGGAATGATGGGCAGTCAGTGCACGTCCGCTTTCCGTAATAATATTGGGGTGGGGAATACCATTCTTATCACTGGCATCTACCAAAGTGGAAATAGAGTCATTCACATATTCCTGAATGGAATAATTGACGCTACTTTCGCTACTGGACGAGCGTGTTCCATCGTAATCTACGCCCAAGCCACCACCGATATCCACGAATTCGACTTTGAATCCCATAGCATGAAGCTGCACATAGAATTGAGACGCTTCGCGCAATGCCGTCTTAATACGACGGATCTTTGTCACCTGGCTTCCGATATGAAAATGTATCAATTTCAGACAATCTTTCAGTCCTTTTGAGTCTAAAAAGTCGAGTGCTTCGAGCAATTCACTGGAACTGAGTCCAAACTTACTTGCATCGCCGCCTGAATCTTCCCATTTGCCACTTCCTGAAGAAGCCAGTTTAATACGAATACCAATATTAGGCATAACATTCAGCTGCTTCGCCATCTTGGCTATCAGTTTTAGCTCGTTCATTTTTTCTACTACAAGAAAAATGCGTTTACCCATCTTCTGGGCAAGCAAAGCCAACTCTATATAGCTCTCATCCTTATAGCCGTTGCAGATAATCAACGAGTCAGAATCTGAATTAATAGCAATCACGGCATGAAGTTCAGGCTTCGACCCGGCTTCCAACCCAAGATTGAATTTCTTTCCATGGCTGATAATCTCCTCTACCACAGGGCGCATCTGATTAACCTTGATAGGATAGATGATAAAGTTCTGCGCTTTATAGCCGTACTCCTCAGCGGCCTGCCTAAAACATGAAGAAGTCTTCTCAATCCGGTTGTCCAGAATATCGGGAAAACGTATCAGCATAGGAGCCGCCACGTCTCGCAATTGCAATTCATCCACCAATTCTTTCAAATCGACGCCGACACCGTTTTTACGAGGTGTTACCACTACATGACCTTTGTCATTGATACCAAAGTACGAAGTGCCCCAACCTGTAATGTTGTAAAGCTCTTCTGAATCTTCAATACGCCATTTTCTCATTTTTTGTAACTCAGATGTTTGTTGTTTGATTTTAATAGGGCGACAAAAATACGATAATTCTCGATATTTATTGCGTTTTCCACCTAAAATTACACATTTACAAGCGGTTAAATGCTCAGCAAGTTACGTAACTGCTGCACAGAATCCGCAATTTGCCGACGGCTTTCCAACTGCCCGGCATCGAAACGGTATCTTGCCTTACCATAGTGCGGTGCACGTTTTTCCAAGGCTTCTATAATGAAAATCCGCAGTTCTTCGTCCGTTTTTCCTTGCAGAATAGGACGTTGCTGCGTAGCCACTCGCAAGCGGCGGAACAAAACGTCAGGATGAACATCCAGAAAAACAGTCTGCCCATGCTCGTTCATATACTCCATGTTATCGAAAAAGCAAGGAGTACCGCCTCCGGTCGAGATAATGACGTTTTCAAACTCAGCCACTTCATGCAGCATGGTTCGCTCCAGTTCACGAAAAGAGGCCTCTCCCCGCTCAATGAACAATTCACGTATGGATTTGTGAAGACGTTCTTCGATATACCAGTCCAGATCGATGAACGGTATATTCAATTCGCGGGCAAAAGCCTTTCCTAAAGTTGTTTTACCGGCTCCCATGTAGCCGGTTAAGAAAATACGTATCATATCTGCTACGAGTTACAGGTTTCCTGCAAAGGTAGCAA
>OLSX01003030.1_pt1 | contig 14036 bp, 11 predicted proteins | sample 1673141 | NCBI WGS metagenome assembly OLSX01 (sample SAMEA3136759, study PRJEB25190) | human gut metagenome | biome: human gut; feature: human-associated habitat; material: faeces | place: Austria | collected 2013
GGACAAGACAAGATGACATTCATGATCCCCTATTGTGACACCGTCTACCAACTGCGTGATCCGCAAACCGTCACCCCGCTCTACGCTATCCGTTATGGAGAGCAAGGACTTCATCTGAAAGAGATGAAGGACGCTAAAATCCCGGAAGGCAAAATATGGCTAAAGACCTTCTATGAGAATCCCAAAGGGCTGTTCATGGGCCTCTACCAGAAAGGAGGCAGAAAGATCGTCGATTGGATCGGCTGGGAATATACCTACAAGCCGACCTTAACCCATCAGGCCGTCTACCTGAAAGAAGAAGGACGCACTGTTATGCTGCCTGCCGGCAAAAACAGGGGCTTCATCAACGACCTGGACGACGGACTGCCTTTCTGGCCGGACGGACAAACGGACGATTGCCTGTATATGCTCCGCACCGTCACCGAGATGCGCGAACTGGTGAAGCACACCGGCTCGCCCAAGCAAAAGAAGCTGCTCGAACTGCTGAACAATCCGAAAGTATTCGAACGGGATTATGTAATGATCGTCGTACGATAAGGATAGCCCTTCCGGTCACAAACCGTATTTCCGCATCTTGTTATAAAGCGTCTGCCGGCTGATATCCAGCTGTTGGGCGCAAAGTGTCAGATTGCCGTTCTTCTCGCGCAACACTTCACGGATAAACTGCTTCTCCATCTCCTCCAATGTTACCGGACGGGACGAAGGAGCGGTTTCTTCTATATAGAAATCGTCCGCACCAAGCGAAGACGAATCCGTCAGCAGGACAGCCCGCTCGATCGTTTGCTGCAAAACTGAAAGATCCCCTCGCCGGATCAGGCCGGACAGCTTGACAAGTCCGTCAGGCGTGACGGCCGGCAACTGTTTGCCATACGCCTGTGCATATTTTTTCAATAAAGATCCGACCAAGAGGGAAACAACCTGCTCATTCTCCTCCTCCGCCGATATCCGCCTCACGGAAGCCACTTCTGCCCTCTCCTTCCTCCTGCGCCGGAAAGCTCCTTGCAAAGTGGCTATCAACTTCTCGTTATCCCACGGTTTGACAACGAAATCAGCCGCTCCCCTTTTCAAGGCGGAAACCGCCAGTTCAATATCTCCGAAGGCCGTAATCAAGACCCCCTGAGGAGAATCGGGACAGTCGACAATACGCTCCAGCCAGAACAAGCCCTCGCTTCCATCCTGCCGTCCGGTCACAAAATTCATATCCAGCAGGACAATATCGACATCTCCTTCACGCAACAAAGCCGGTAACAACGTCGGCACAGACACTCCTACCACCGTCTTAAATTCACGTGCCAGAATCATCTTCAATGTTTTCAGCACCGCTTCGTTATCATCCACAAGGACTATCTTTCCATCCAGCATAGTTTCATTTTTTTCTTCCTACAAAGTTATTATTTTCTGCCAAGAAATCCGCAATCAGATGCAAGTGTAATTTGTTTTCGACAATGTCGAATATAAATTGCATTAGCATCTAATTTTTATTTCATTTGTTTCCAAGTCCGCGAATGATTTGTACATTTGTGACATTATTTAAAAAACAATGACGGAAGATATTCAAAAAGCCTGCGAAATTATGCAGGCGGGAGGCATAATACTCTATCCTACAGATACGATCTGGGGTATCGGTTGCGATGCGACCAATGAGAAAGCCGTACAAAAGGTGTACGAGCTGAAGAAGAGAATGGATAATAAGGCTATGCTGGTATTGACCGACAGTTCGGCAAAACTGAGCATGTACGTGTCGGATATGCCCGATATAGCTTGGGACCTGATCGAAGTGGCCGATAAACCGCTTACGATTATCTATCCTCATGCAAAGAATCTGGCGAGCAATCTCTTAGGTGAAGACGGAAGTGTCGGCATCCGGGTGACGAACGAAGAGTTTTCCCGTAAACTGTGCGAACGTTTCCGCAGGCCGTTGGTTTCCACCTCTGCGAACGTGAGCGGCGAGCCTTCTCCGGGTAATTTCAGCGAGGTGTCGGACAGTATTAAGAACGGGGTCGATTATATTGTGAAATATCGCCAGGATGATATGAGCAAGGCCAAGCCTTCCCATATCATTAAATTAGGAGACGGTGGCGTTGTTCAGGTAATGAGGTAAAAATGAAGAAAAGCAAGCATGCAGGAAAATACATATTATCGGATTTTATATCGGCTTCGATTGCGTGGTTGCTATTCAATATCCTTCGTTATGAAGTCTTGTTTGTCATTAATGAGGGAACAGATAGTCTACTTGACTATTTGCAATATCCGGGTGTGCTCACTGGCCAGTTCGTCATCCCTTTTTTCTGGCTGGTGCTTTACTATTTTTCGGGATATTACAACAAGCCGTTTGGAAAGTCTCGCCTTACCGAACTTTTCTCGACATTCATTACCGTGCTGATCGGGACGGTTTTCGTCTTTTTTGCATTGCTGCTCGACGATATTCCCCGTTCGATCGATATCTATTATAAACTGTTCTTCGGAATGTTCGGATTGCAGTTTTTCATTACTTATATCCCGCGTTTACTGATTACACAGAACGGGGTAAAGAAAATAAAGAACCGGGAATGGGCGATGAACGTGTTGATTGTCGGTGCGGGAGGAAAGGCTGTCCGTATCGCTCACGATTTGTACCGTCTAGGTTATGATATTTGTGGGTTTGTTTCGGAAGACGGGAGGACGCCGGTCAAGGTCGACCGAAATCAGGTGCTGGGGACGGTGGAAGATATTCCGGTCTTGATGGAAAAAGAGAATGTGGATGAAATCGTTTTAGCTGTCGAGTCGAAGAATAATAAGGTGCTTTTGGGAGTTCTCTATTCGCTTTACCGGTATAAACGTCCGATAAAAGTGTTGGCGGACCGGTTTAATATGCTTTCGAAAATCCAGCTTCGGACGATACGGGGAATCCCGTTGGTCGATGTGACGGATAACAATTTTTCACCGGCCGAACAGAACATAAAGCTTTTTCTGGATAAAGTCTGTTCTGTCGTTGCACTGCTGTTGCTCTCTCCCTTATTCGCCTATATCGCATGGCGGGTGAAGAAGGATTCTCCGGGACCCGTGTTTTTCCGTCAGGAGCGGATTGGTTATCTCGGACAGCCGTTTGGGATGTACAAGTTCCGTACCATGTATGTCAATGCCGAAGAGAACGGACCGTCGCTTTCGTCGGAAGACGACCCACGTGTGACGCCATTCGGACGTATCATGCGGAAATACCGGTTGGACGAATTGCCGCAGTTCTGGAACGTGCTGAAAGGGGATATGTCGCTGGTCGGACCGCGCCCCGAACGGAAATATTTTATCGACGAGATCGTGAAGATGGCTCCCTATTATTATCTGTTGCATAATGTCCGTCCGGGCATTACTTCGTTGGGGATGGTGAAATATGGCTATGCGGCAAGCGTGGATAAAATGGTGGAGCGTATGGAATATGATATATTATATTACGAAAATATGTCGCTGACACTGGATCTGACAATTCTGATCTATACAGTTAAAACAGTAATTACTGGTAAAGGCGTTTGAGGAATTAAGAATTAAAAAATTAAAAATAGAGGTTGTAGATTATGAAGGATAATTTTCAATTTTTCTATCGGTTCCTGTTATGGCGGGACAAGCATATAAAAGAGAAGCATTTCATATTGATCGTCAGTTTTCTGGTCGGTATTTGTACGGCAGCAGCAGCTATTGTCCTGAAGTCGATCATTCATTTTATACAACATCTTCTGACCGGCAATTTTAATCAGGATGGGGCGAATTACCTGTATCTGCTTTATCCGGTGATCGGTATCCTGCTTGCTGGTTTGTTTGTAAAATATATCGTACGGGATGATATCAGCCACGGGGTGACGAAGATACTCTATGCCATTTCCCAGCGGAAGAGCCGCATTAAGCCTCATAATGCTTGGACTTCCATTGTCGCCAGTTCCGTCACCATCGGTTTCGGCGGATCGGTCGGGGCAGAGGCGCCTATTGTGTTGACAGGGGCTGCGATCGGATCCAACTTGGGCCGCCTGTTCCGCATGGAGCAAAAGACTTTGATGTTGCTGGTCGGCTGTGGGGCTGCCGGGGCGATTGCCGGTATATTCAAAGCTCCGATTGCTGGGGTGGTGTTTGTGGTGGAAGTGCTGTTGTTGGACCTGACGATGACGTCGGTACTTCCTTTGCTTATCACTTCGGTGACGGCTGCGACTGTTTCCTATATTTTTACGGGTACGGAAGCAATGTTTCCGTTTTCCCAGACCGAAGCGTTTGTGATCGAGCGTATTCCTTATGTGCTGTTACTAGGTGTCTTCTGTGGTTTGGTGTCTCTCTATTTTACCAAAGTCATGAACCGGGTCGAGGGGATGTACCGGAACTTGAATAATTACTGGAAGAAATTCGTCGTTGGGGGGATCATGCTGAGTGTGCTGATCTTCATATTTCCTCCGCTCTATGGTGAAGGTTATGATACGATTTCGTCTTTGTTGAACGGGCAGTTCTCCCATATAATGGATAAGAGTATGTTCTATAGTCTGAACGATACCTATTGGGGATTGCAGATATTCCTTACGCTGATCTTGTTGTTTAAGGTTTTTGCTTCGAGCGCGACGAATGCTGGAGGCGGTTGTGGTGGTATATTTGCTCCCAGTTTGTATTTAGGATGCATTGCCGGATTCGTGTTTGCGCATGCGTCCAACTATTTTCCCTTTACGATGTATCTGTCGGAGAAGAACTTCGCCTTGTTGGGAATGGCGGGTATCATGTCCGGTGTCATGCATGCGCCGCTGACCGGTGTCTTCCTAATTGCCGAGCTGACCGGCGGGTATGCTCTTTTCCTTCCACTGATGATCGTATCTGTGAGCTCCTATATCACGATCAAGATGTTTCTTCCACACAGTATCTATTCGATGCGTCTGGCCCAGAAAGGTGAGTTGCTTACCCATCATAAAGACCGTGCCGTGTTGACGTTGCTGAATACCGACAGTGTGATCGAGCGCGACTTCCTGACTGTCTCTCCCGAAATGTCCTTGGGAGATATGGTGAAGGTAATTGCCAAGAGCGGGCGAAATATGTTCCCCGTTATCGACGAACGGGGTATCCTGTTGGGGCTTGTTCTGTTGGACAATATCCGGAACATTATGTTCCGCCCTGAGTTATATAATCGGTTTCACGTCTCCAAGTTCATGGTTTCGGCACCTGCCAAGATCCAGGTAGGGACGCCGATGGAACAGATCATGCGTATCTTTGACGATACGAAGGCCTGGAACCTGCCGGTTGTAGACGAGGAAGGACGGTATATCGGCTTTATGTCCAAATCGAAGATATTTAATTCATACCGCGAAGTGCTGGTTGAAAACTTTTCAGGAGATTAAAAAATGAAGAAAGAAGATTTACGAATCGTTTATATGGGCACTCCCGATTTTGCGGTGGAGAGCCTGCGTGCCTTGGTTGAAGGCGGATACAATATAGTAGGGGTGATTACGATGCCGGACAAACCGGTCGGCCGTCATGGCAGTGTCTTACAGGCAAGCCCGGTGAAGCGATATGCCCTGTCGAAGGGATTACCGGTACTCCAGCCCGAAAAGTTGAAAGATGAGGCTTTTCTTTCCGAGTTGCGGGCTTTGAAAGCGGACTTGCAGATCGTCGTCGCTTTCCGTATGCTGCCGGAGGTTGTCTGGAATATGCCGCGTCTGGGAACGTTTAACCTCCATGCCTCTTTGCTTCCCCAATACAGGGGGGCGGCTCCTATCAACTGGGCGGTGATCAACGGAGATACGGAAACCGGTGCGACCACCTTTTTCCTGACTCACGAGATCGACACAGGTAAGATCATCCGCCAGAAGCATTTGCCTATAGCCGATACGGATGATGTGGGGATCGTCCATGACGGCTTGATGACGATGGGAGCCGGGCTAGTACTGGAAACCGTCGATTTGTTGTTGGAAGGAAAAACAGATGCCGTTCCTCAGGAAGAATTTTATAAAGATCCTTCCGAACTCCGTCCCGCTCCGAAGATTTTCAAAGAAACTTGCCGTATCGACTGGCTTCAGCCGGTGAAAAGGGTTTATGACTTCATCCGCGGCCTGTCTCCTTATCCGGCTGCCTGGACTGAAATCGTTTCTCCGGAAGGCGTGCGCACCTCTTTGAAAATCTATCAGGCAGAGAAGTGCCCTGCCGCACATAAACTTCCCGTCGGAACCATCCGGACCGACCGTAAAAGCTATATCGATATTGCAGTGGAAGACGGATATTTGCGTCTGCTGTCCGTGCAACTGGCCGGTAAGAAACGTCTGCCGGTTACGGATTTCCTGAATGGGTTCAAGCAGATAGGAGAATATAAAGTCGATTGATAAAAGAAGGAAGATGTGTCGAAAGCCCCTTTGTTCCCGCGCTTGACGGCTATGCCCTCAATGTGGGAACAAAGGGTGAATTCGACACATCTCCCTATGTTCGGTGTTACCTGTATCCCGGCTTATTTCTGTTTCCGGCTGAATTTGTCCAATACCTTTTCCTGGAATAACTGCATCAACTCGTAGAAGCTGGGGATAAACATCGTTGCAAAAATGGTGTTTACCGCCATGCCGAATACGACTGCCGCTCCTAAGGATAGACGGCTTCTCGCTCCGGCTCCTGTTGCAAACAGCAGAGGCATCACCCCTAAGACGAATGCGAATGAAGTCATCAGGATCGGACGCAGACGGACATGGCCGGCTTCGAGTGCGGCTTCGCGTACCGGATTGCCGGCCTTATGGTAGTCACGGGCAAATTCGACAATCAGGATGCCGTTCTTTGCAGAGAGGGCGATCAGCAGGATGATACCGATTTGTGTATAGATGCTAACTGGCACGCCCATGACGAGACAACCCAAAATGGCCCCTAACAGGGCGATCGGAAGTCCCATAATCGCGGCGATCGGGCTTGTCCAACTTTCATACTGGGCCGAAAGAACCAGGAAGGCGACCAAAAGAGCCATTGCAAAGACGAGCATGGTGGTGGAGCCTGCTTTCGTTTCCTGATAAGCGACGGATGTCCATTCATATCCGAAATTATTGCCTAACTGCTCCTGTACGAGTTCTTCCATAGCCTGGATCGCTTCGCCGGAACTATATTTCGGATTGGCTATGCAGGTGATGGATGCCGACTTATACATATTATACAGGTTGATCTGATCCAGTCCCAACTGCTCCTTCACCTCTGTAAAAGCGGAGAAAGGAACCATTTTGCCTGACTTGTTTTCGAGGCTCAGGTGCAACACGTCATCTATAAGCTTTTGAGCCTGGTCATTGGCCTCGATCTTTACCTGGTAGATACGCCCGAATTCGACGAAGTCGTTTACATAGGCAGCCCCCATGTAGTAGCTTAAAGTCGCGAAAACCTGGTTGAGCTGCAGGCCGAGCAATTGCACCTTGTCGCGGTCGATCTCCAGTTTGTATTGCGGAACGTTGGCTTGATACATGCTGGAAAGGTTGAGCAATTGCGGTTTGCTCCGGTACGTGGCTTGCAGTGTTTCGATAGCATGCTGCATCTCCGTCGGGCCCAGATTATTACGGTCTTCCAATTGGAGTTGCAGGCCTCCCGAAGCTCCCAATCCGGGGATTGCAGGGGGGACCATTGCGAATATCTGTGCTTCCTGGATGCCGTAGGCTTCGCGGTTGAAACGGTTTACGACGTCCGAGGCGGTATGCTCTTTTCCTTTTCGCTCGTTCCAGTTTTTCAGGATCACGAAATAGGTCCCTGCGTTCGAGAGTTCGCCGCCACCCATGATAGAGAAACCGTTTACTCCGATATAGGTCTTGATTTCAGGATAGCTGTCGAGGATCTTGTCGATCTGCTTTCCGACTGCTTCCGTACGGTTCAGGCTGGCTGCCGGCGGGAGCTGGGTGGATATCAGGAAATAACCGTCATCCTCTTCCGGGATGAAAGTGGTCGGCCAGCGCATAAACATGACGATGGCAATGGCCGTTATGATCCCGAATATCACCATCGTGACAAGCGGGCTTTTCAGCATGCGGCCGACAATGGCGTCATATATTTTCTGGGTTTTGTCGAATCCCTTGTTGAAGGCTTTGAATACAAAGAATTTCGGCTCTTTGTTTGCTTGCAGGAACAGGGCGCACAGGGCAGGCGTAAGCGTCAGCGAGTTGAACCCGCTTAAGACGGTGGCGGCTGCGATTGTCAGGGCAAATTGTTTGTATAATTGGCCGGAGATACCGCTGATGAAGGTCGTCGGGATAAAGACCGCCAGCAATACCAGCACGACGCCTACGATCGGGCCGACAATTTCACCCATAGCTTCGGTCACGGCTTCACGGGCGGTATATTTCCCCGTATCCATCAGTCGCGACGAGTTTTCCACCACCACGATCGCATCATCCACCACGATCGCGATGGCCAGGATCAACCCGAACAAGGTCAACGTATTGATCGAGAATCCTAAGGCCGACATGACCGCCAGTGTTCCGATCAGGGAGACGGGGATGGTGATGCAGGGGATGATAACGGCACGGAAATTCTGGAGGAACAGGAAGATTACCAGTATGACGAGAGCTGTTGTTTCCAGGAAGGTGACGAGCACTTCGTCGATGGAGGCATTGATTACTTGTGTCGTGTCCAGTGTCACATCATAAACGACTCCTTCCGGTAGGTTTGCTGCCAGCTGCTCCATTTTCTCCCGTACCCTTTTGGCCACTTCCAGGGAGTTGGAACCGGGGAGTTGGTAAATGGCTATGGCGGCACTCGGCTGGCCTTTCAACTTGGAGGTGACATTATAAGAAGAACTGCCTAATTCGATACGGGCGACATCTTTCAACCGGAGAATTTTTCCGCCCTCTTCCGTACGGAGGATGATATCTCCGAATTCTTCCGGAGTCGTCAAACGGCCTTTTACCGTCAGTGTGTACTGGAACGGATTGTCCGCTTTGGCTATTGGCTGCCCGACGTAACCGGCTGAAACCTGTGTGTTCTGTGTCGAGATCGCCTGGAAGATCATATCCGGCGTGAGGTTGCGGATGCGCATGGCATTCGGGTCGAGCCATATACGCATGCTGTAGCTTCCGGCTCCCATGACACTGACGGAGCCGACACCCGGCAGACGCGTCAGTTCGTCCGTCATGTTGAGGCTGGCGTAGTTGCTCAGGTATAGACCGTTGTATGTGGAGTCACGGGAGCTTAGCGTCAGCATCATAACAATGTTGGATGATTGCTTCTTGGTGGTGATGCCTTGTACGATCACGGCTTCCGGCAGACTGCTTTGTGCAATGCTGACACGGTTCTGCACCATGACGGTCGCCATGTCGATATCGGTTCCGACTGCGAATGTGACGGTGAGTGAATAGGCTCCGGAGCTGGATGAATTGGAATTCATATAAAGCATTCCGTCCACACCGTTTACCTGTTGTTCAATGGGTAATCCTACGGTCTGTGCCACTGTTTCCGCATCTGCACCCGGGTAGAAAGCTGAAACTTGTACGGTCGGCGGTGTGATTTCCGGATATTGCGCAATGGGAAGTATATGTAGCGTGGCTAATCCGGCTACCACCAGAATCAGTGCGAGGACGGTAGCGAATATCGGTCTGTTTATGAAGAATTTTACCATAGCTTTTTATTTTATAGGCTTAATACTCATACCGTCTCTAACTTTCAACAGGGCGGTTGTCACGTACTGTTCGTTAGGGCGGATACCGCTGATGACTTGACGAAGCGTATCGTTTACCAACTGTCCGGGTTCGATATGACGGTATCGTACGATATTCGAGTCGTTTACTATGTACAGGAATTTTCCTAACTGGTCGGTTCCAATGGAGGCATCGCGTACGAGGACAGCGTTTTTCTGTTCGCTGTAGGGCAATGTGATCGTTACGTACAGCCCACTTTTCAGTTCGCCGTCTTTATTTTCGAGATTGGCACGGACGTTTAGCGTACCGGTTGACAGATCGACGTTAGGGGAGAGGTAGTCCAATGTCCCGGTATACCTTTGCCGTCCGTCCTGTCCGAGACGTACGGAAACGTGGGTAGGCATCTTGACGTACGGATCGTTCTGGGCGGCAATCATTTTCATCCGCATGAACTGGTTATCTTCGATATTGAAGTTGGCGTACATGATGTCATCTTTGTATAAGGTAGCCAAAGTGACGGGTTGGACGGCACCGTTGATATAATTGCCCACGTCATAGCTTGCACGGGTGACACGTCCATCATAAGGGGCCCGGATATAGCAATAGCTCAGGTTGATTCGGGCTGTTTTCAAAGCTGCTTCGGCATTGTTTACAGATGCCTCCATTTCCGCTGCAGTCGATTCGGCTTGTAAGACTTGTATTTGACTGACGGCCCCGCTTTTAGCCGCTTCTTTCATGCGTTCGTAATTACTGCGGGCATATTCGGTCTGGGCTTTTGCCGTGTTTAGCGCGGCTTCCGCCTGGGTGACATTGTTTTGGTAGACTTCCGGTTCGATCACGAATATCAGGTCGCCTTTCTTCACTTTGGCGCCCGGCACGAGTTGCGAGGATTGCAGATATCCGTTCACGCGTGCTACCAGGTTGACCATGCGGTCGGAACTCAAATAGCCCGGATAGTCTTTTGTCAGCGTGATATCTCGCACGACCGGCATCGCGACGCTTATGGAAGGAGCCGGCATCTCCGTCTGGTGACTTTTCTCTTTACATCCGGCAAGCAGGACGATGGACAATCCCATCATCCCTATTTTAATAGCAGTCTTCATCTCTCTTATTTTTTAATTCTTAATTATCAATTTTCATTTTCCCAACCGCCGCCTAGCGCCTGATAAAGCTGGATCAGGCTTAGCAGGGAGGAGCCTCTGGCTTGTGTCAGCTCGTTTTCATAGGAAAGGAGGGAGCGTTGTGCGTCCAGGACATTCTGGAAAGGAGTAAGTCCCTGTTTATAGAGGTCGAGCGAAAGCTCCAATGTCTGCTTCCCCTGATTGACGACTTCCCGGAGCGCGACAATTTGTTTGATCGAGTTCTTGTAGGAATTCATGGCATTGTCCACTTCCTGGACAGCTGTCAGTACATCCTGGTTGAATTGTCGGATCGACTCGTCGAGCTGGGCTTTTGCCAGCCGTGTCGCCTGCGCCAACTTTGTTCCCTGGAAGAAATTCCAGGAGATGGCGGGGGCGATCTCGTAGGTGAAGCTGCTATGATTTACCAGTTTGTCCAAATCATGCGAAGCGAATCCCACTGACCCTTTGACGAAAACTTTCGGCCACCAGTCTGATTTGGAGGCGCCGAGCGATGCCGCCCGTGCGTTTACCAGGCGTTCAGCCGCCCGGATGTCCGGCCGGCGTAGTAGCAGGTTTGCGGGAATGCCGATGCCGATTGTCTCGATGTATTCCGGCAATGGCTTCCGTGTTTCCATGATTTCCCGGACGTCCCAGGGATAAAGTCCCATCAGTACGCCCAAAGCGTTTGTGTACTGGATGATTCCGGCTTCCAACATGGGGAGAGAGGCTTTTGTGTCGTAGTAGACGGATAAGGCCTGTGCGACATCTAATTTTGAGACAAGCCCTGTTTCGTACCTTTTTTCTGTGATCTTGACGACCGCCTGTTGCGACAGGCAGTTCTTTTTGACAACTTCCACTTCTTGTTGCAGTTCCCGTAAGTTGATATAGGCGGATGCCACTTGGGCGCAAAGGGAGACCATCACGGCGTTGTAGTCCTCTTTGGAGGCTGCAAAGTTCTCCTTTTGGGCCTTTACGCGGTTGCGGATGCTTCCGAATACATCGATTTCCCAGTTCATAGACAGGGCGGCATCGCTGTATTGGGTTATCGTCTGCGGCAGATTGCTTGTATGCCCGCTACTTTGTTGCCGGGTCCAGCCGGCAGCGAGTCCCAGGATTGGCGAATAGCTACCTTGTTGTATACGCAGATTGGCTTTTGCCATAGCGATACGGTCTGCCGCCATCAGTACGGAGTAGTTCTGCTTTACGGCTACTTCAATCAGCGAGTCCAGGGTGGGATCATTGAAGTTTTTCCACCACTGGTCGTCTACCGGTAATGTCTGTTGAAAATCACTGTCGTTTTCCTGCCACGCTTCCGGTAATGCGTGATCCAGGTATTTGTGTTCTTTCTGCGCCGGCAGCGTTATCGGCAGGAACAGGCAGAGCACAGCATAACACCATGTACGTATGTGCATAATTTTTTTGTTTAGATTTAGCCATTAAAGAACAGACTTGCCGTATAATTGTTTGCCTCTTTTTATTTCTTTCTGTTTATTTTATACGTGGGATGCTTTGTATCTTTGCCACGAAATGAAATGAGAATAACAGTGGGAAAGAAAGAAGAATATAAAGAAAAGAATCTACGGTTTTTAGAAGAAGTGGCTACCGGTGAGGGAGTCGTCAGGCTTCCTTGTGGTGTGTTGTATAAGGAGATAGAGAAAGGGACCGGTGTGGTTTCACCGGAACTGACGGATGTCGTTTCCGTCCATTACCGTGGAACGCTGGCCAACGGACGCGAGTTCGATAATTCCTGGAAACGGGGATGTCCGGAGGCATTCCGCCTCAATCAGGTGATCGAAGGATGGCAGGAAGCACTCCGGCGGATGCATGTGGGAGACCGTTGGATGATTTATATCCCGTATACATTAGGTTACGGGACACGTACATCCGGTCCGATCCCCGGTTATTCCACACTGCTGTTCGAAGTCGAACTGTTGGGGATTGCATAATTTTCCTTAAGGCTCTTTTTCAGTTTCCGATAGACATATATGAATGCCGGGACGAGGAAGAGGTCTGCTGCTATCCAGGCGGTCGGATCGCCAAAGCAAACAGCTAAGAATCCGAATATCGGTACGGCATAGATACTGACCAGCGTGCGTGCGATCATTTCGGAAACTCCGGAAAGCATCGCCAGATTGGTGTATCCTGCGCCTTGTATGGTGTAGCGCAGGATACAGAGCAGCCCTAAGATCGGAAAGAAATAGCAAGAAACGTGTAGGAAAAGTACCGTGTTTTTAAGTATTTCCGTTTCCGAAGCGTCTACGAACAGCAATGATATCTTGTCGGAGGCCGACATCAGTATTGTAAAAGTGAAGACGGCATAGATCATCATCAGCAGCGAGCTGGCTTTGATCCCTTGCCAGATACGTTTCGGCTTACCTGCTCCGTAATTTTGTCCGCAATAAGTCGCCATAGCGATTCCCAAACTTTCAAAAGGACAGATAAAAAACATTTTGATCCGCATAGCAGAGGAAAAACCAGCCACAAAAGCCGTTCCCAAGGCATTATTTGCACTTTGAAGCATAATACTACCGATCGCAGTGATCGAAAACTGTAATCCCATCGGTACGCCGATATTTAATAAAGTCCTTGCCAGATGCAACTGAAATTTATGCTCTTTGGCTTCCCCTTTCAGTATCTGAAAATGCCTGTACATGTATACATAACACAATAAGGCAGAAATTCCCTGAGAAAAAACAGTAGCGATCGCCGCTCCCAAAACTCCCCATTTCAATACCAGAATACAGAAAAGGTCCAGGATAATATTGAGTATAGTCGAAAAGAGCAGAAACCAAAACGGTGTCTTACTATCTCCCAATGCACGGATAATGCTGGATAGAAGATTGTACAGAAACGTACAGGGTACTCCGATAAAAGTCACCAGCAAGTAGGCATACGCACCCTCGAAGATATTCTCCGGTGTACGCATAATCCTCAAGATATCTGCACAATAGATACTGGTAATCAAAGCAATCATAACAGACATCACCAACGAAAGCTGCAAACTCACAGCCACCTAACGCCGCATCATGACATAATCACGGGCACCGAACTTCTGGGCCACCGGAATACCGAAACCACAACTACACCCATTACAGAAACCCAAAATCAGGAAAATCACGGAACTACTGGCTCCGACAGCAGCCAACGCATTTATTCCCAAGAATTTTCCGACAATAGCAGCATCTACCAACGAATAAGTCTGTTGAAGCAAATTGCCCAAAAGCAAGGGCATCGTAAAATTGAAAATAAGTGGCAGCGCGGGCCCTGCTGTCATCTCTCTGGAAGTTGCCATAACTTAATTTCAAATCAAATCATTGTATTTTTTCACCCATTTTCT
>OLSX01003035.1_pt1 | contig 14017 bp, 5 predicted proteins | sample 1673141 | NCBI WGS metagenome assembly OLSX01 (sample SAMEA3136759, study PRJEB25190) | human gut metagenome | biome: human gut; feature: human-associated habitat; material: faeces | place: Austria | collected 2013
CAAATGATACGTGAGCACGTGCCAATTGTCACGTGACCGCGTGACATACGATACGTGGTCACGTGACTTCCGATACGAGCCCGCCAAATGGACTCGGGGATGACTACTTGGGCTGGCAACAACCACCATCTGCACTGGCGCAATATCCGTATGCAATGACGCAACCACCATCTGCACTACCGAGCCAACCATCCACACTCCCTGCGGGCGGCACGCTCACCTCGGGCGTAGCCAAAAAAATGAGCGGGGAGGATAATCACTACCCTCCCCGCCTTGCGGTGTTCCAGTCTATCACTGGGATGACTGGGAATTAAAACAAAACCCTAATCGGTCTTTGTGAATTAAAGGACTACCTTCACAGTCTTGCGGCTTCCGTCCTTGTAGGTCTTGACCACTACATAGACTGTGCTGTCACCGGCCTTGGGGTTGGCTACCCTTACGCCCGATGTGGTGAAGTATTCCTTCTTGACTACGTCCTCGTCGGAGTCGATAGTGTCGATGCCTACGGCAGTCTCGTCGACCTTGCAATCGAAGGTGAGGTCGCGGGTCTGCTCGCCTGCAGCGAGAGTCAAGGTCAGTGTGCCTGTGAAGGCCTTGGTGAAGCTGACCTTGTTGCCATTGACAGTGACACAGGCATTGTCGGCGGTGATGGTCACGTCATCGGGATGACCGATGTAGAAACTCTTGGTGACCGTGCCGCTCTTCAGGTCGGCATCGTCGAGCAATGCGGCAACAGCAGCGAGCTTGGCGTCGGTGTTGTTGCAGAAGCCCTGGAGTACGGGGAAGCAGTAGTCGTCGTCGGAGGTCCAACCCTCGCCCATATCCTTCTTGAGCAGGTCTGCCAGAGCCAGAGCTGTACCGGCATCATTGACGCCCTCGGTAGCATTCTGGCTTACGTAGTACACGTTCTTGACATAGTTGTACTCGCTGTTCCACGACTTGGGGTTATCGGTCATCTTGACGCCTACAATCATGGCGCTGGTATCGGCGGGAGCCTCAACCTTGCCAGCGAAGTAGCTGTCTTCGACGCGGGTACCGATGACTGCGCCGTTGCGGAGAGAGCCCACCTGCGTATAACCGATGAGTCCGCCTACGCGAGCCACACCCTTGATGGTGCCATAGCTGTAAACATTCTTGTAGTGACCGCCACCGTGTCCGGCGATACCACCGATGCCGTAGCAGGTCTTGGCTGCGGTGCCTGTGGTAGACACGTTGCCGAGGTTGAAGCAGTTGGTGATGGTGGTGCCGCCAAAAGCGTTGTAGCCTATCACTCCGCCGGCGCGGTTGGAAGTGGTGGTGATGTCACCCTTGTTCCAGCAGTTGGACATCACGGTATTGTTGCCGGTAAGTGCGGCAACCACGCCACCAAGTCCGAATCCGCCTTCGATGTTGCCTTCATTGTAGCAGCTGTCTACCACGCTGTAGTTGGCAGCATAGGCTATCACACCGCCGCCCTGGTTGCCCGAAGCGATGATGTCGCCCTTGTTGTAGCAGCCGATGAAGCGCACGCGGTTGGTCTCAGTGAATGAGCCCTTGTTGTTGGCAAACAGTCCGGCGGCATATACCGGCTTCTGCGAGAGGATGGTTCCGCTGTTCCAGCAGTTGCGGTAGGTAGAGCCAGCGGTATAGAGTGTGGCGATACCTGCGGTGTTGGTGCCCGAAACCGTACCTGTGGCTGTCGACGAAACGTCGCCGGTGTTGTAGCAGCCCTCCATATAGAACTTAGAGTTGCCAGAAGAGTTTACATCTACGATAAGGCCTGCATTGTTGGCGGCAGAAGAGATGCTCGCCGTGTTGTAACAGTCCTTCATGTAATAAGGCTCAGAGTCCTTGTCGGCAGTAGCCATACCGATGAGACCCGAGAGGGTGCATACGGTGGTGGGGTTGGCTGCAACCACCTCGCCGGTGTTGTAACAACGGATGAGCGAGTCGGCGTAGCAGTAACCGATAAGTCCGGAGAGGTAGCACTTGGTGAGTTTTTTGCTGGTGCCGGCGCCGGTATAGGTCACCTTGCCCTTGTTGCCACAATCTACATACTTGACTCCGGCGTAGCTGTAGCCCACAAGTCCGGCGGTATATGTGCCGGCAGAGGTCACAGCGCCCTCGTTGACACAGTTGACGAGCTTGGCGCCCTTCTGTACTATACCTACGAGTCCACCGAGGTAAGCCTTCTTGGCGCCGGTGACGGTGGCACGGTTGGTGGCGTTCTCGAGGCGGCCCTCAAGGGTACCCACCATACCGCCATTCTTGGAATAGGCTGTGGTGAACGAACCATCTACGGTAATGTCGTGAACGTAGGCATCGCTGGCAAGGGTCTTGAACAGCATACCCGAAGCGTCGCCATCGGCGGCGTAGTCGGCGGTCACCTTCTTGCCGTTGCCGTCGAGGATACCGTTGAAGGCTGTCACGTCATCATAAGAGAACGGCTTGATTTCCTTGCCTTCGAAGGTGATGTCGGCAGTCAGCTTGACATGATTGCCGGTCATAGGCTCGCCACAGGTGGCGATGTAGTCGGCCAGAGCATTCCAGTCGTCGGCAGTACCGATGAGATAGGGATTAGCTGCTGTACCTGCTCCTACAAGCGGCACAACGGGGCGACTCTCTACGACAAATGGCTTGACCATGCCGCTCTTGCAGGTCACCACGAGGGTGTCGATGACAAGAGCCTTGACAGAGGTGGGCACAACGAGGCTGGAGCCTACTATCTTGAAGGCGGTGCCGGTCTTGAGTGTCCAGGTGTTGTCGGTGGTATTGCCCAGACCCACGTTGCTCTTCAGACTCTTGGCAGTCTCGCCGGCAGCCACATTGATGATGATGCCGCGGGCTACCTTGACGTCGGCCTCTTCGGCAAAGAGCTTGAGTGAAGGATACTTGCCTGCCTCAAACGACCAGAGGTCGGTAGAGTAGTTTGCCAGGGGCTTGCCGCTGGTGAGTACTGAGGTCTCTACGGCCTGGGTGCCAGCGAGGGTGGCATTGCCGTTGGCCTGGAGTACGGTAATCTGACCGTCATAGTAGTTGTCCTTGCACTCGCCCTTGGTTCCGGCCTCGCCACCGAGCGAACCTACATCAATCTTGTCGACCGAGAGGACGGTACCATAGTTGATACAGTTGACAGCCTCATTGAAGTGATCGTAGGTCGAGCCAGTGACCTCAGCCATAGTACCCGAGATACCGCCCACGCGGCCGTAGCCGGAGATGGTACCAGAGTTGACGCAGTTGACGACACGGCCGCCGGTGAGTCCGCCGGTAATACCGCCCACGCTTCTGAGCTTGTTGACCTTGGAGCCAGAGATGAATGTAGACAGCATGGTGGCTGTGATGTCACCCGTGTTCTGGCAGTTTTCGATGACTCCATAGTTGGAGCCTGCGATACCGCCTGCGTTCATATATCCGGTAGTAATCTTTCCGGCGTTGTAGCAGTTGCGCACTACTGCGCCCTTGAGGTTCTGACCGACGATACCTCCAATCCAGCAACTGTAACCTAAGACATCGGCATAGTTCTTACAGTTTTCTACAGTACCGTAGTTGTAACCTACCACTGCGGCAGAGGTTGCCCAGTAGTCGGTGAGCTGGCAGTCGGCAGCGATGTTCAGATTCTTGACACTACCCTCGGGAGCCAGACGGCCCACGAAGCCCTTATAGGCGATGCACGAACCGGTCGTGGGGGTTCCCAAAGCGGTGGCAGTGGGCTTGGTGGTCCACGTCATCGAACCGTCGATGACCATGTTGTGGATGGTATGACCAGCGCCGTCGATGTGGCCGGCAAACTGTACATGGGCGTCAGAAGAGCCGGTGATGATGCTTGCGCAGATACCAAGGAAACGGGTATCCTTCTGCAAGTCGATATCATTGGCGAGCTTGAAGTAAGTGTCGGGGAAGAGCTGCTGCGACACGGTGGTGACGCGCGACAGAGAGATGAGGTCTTCCTTGGTCTTGAGCAGATAAGGACTGGCCTCGGTGCCCTCGCCCTCGTAAGAGATGGGCGATACCTTGATGGGCAACATTCTCAGTCCGACATTGGGGTTGACGAAGCAGATGGTATCGGTACCGAATGCTTCCTTGATCTTGAGGGTATTGCCGGTGATGGAAGAGTAGGTTCCCTCGTCGGCCAACTTGCCTTTGACCACATACTTGACGGTGGTGGCACCGAGCAGAGTGAACTGGGCTTCCTTGCACACCTTGTCGAGCGAGCTCTCGGCGTCGAGGACGAGGGCACTGGCGCTCAGCTTGGCAGCCTCGGTGTCGTCCATACCCTTAAGGCGCGGATAGGCACCGGCAGTGAAGGTCCATACGCTGGCGTCGAAGCCCTTGGGACCTGTGGCTGATGTCAGCTCGGCGGTGGTGGCACCATACTCGGTAGACTTGAAGTTGGTAATCTGCTTGTCGAAGTAGATGTTCTCTACCTTGGGGTTGGCGCCTTCCATGATGGTGCCAAGAGACTCTCTGCGCTCCTTCTCGGGGTTGTACTGATAGGTCTCGGCATCCACGAGTCCGGCAGAGTAACAGTTCTTGATGACGCTCTCACACACGTTGCCGGCGTCATCCTTCCAGTTGCGTACATATCCAGTCATACCGCCGACGTAGCGCGAAGAAACGCTGACAATCTCGGTATTGCTGTAGCTGTTGGTGACGGTGCCATAGAGGTTGCCCACGATACCGCCCACAGAAGCCTTGTTGCCATAGCCATAGATATGGCCGGTGGCGTAGCACTTGTCGATTTCGCCCAGGTAAGCCACACCGGCTACGCCGCCCAGGCTCAGATCGGACTGATAGCGGCCGTCGAGCGTACCGGAGAAGTAGCAATTGACGGCTTTGCCCTTGAACAATGAACCGACTACACCGCCGGATGGATAGGTGGCGGCGACACCTCCGGCCTTGATGCTCACGTTGACGGCGTAGCAGTTGCTGATGGTGCCGTTGACCTGGCCAGATACGCCGGCAGCATAACCGAAAGCTCCGGTGATGTTGCTGGTGGTCACGCTACAGTCTTTGACATTGTTGGCGATGGCAGCGATACCACCGGCACCGGTCTGGCCGGTATTGCTGACAGTAGAATTGGTGACATGACAGTTGATGATGTCACCGAGAGTCCATGCGGCGACAACGCCGGCATAGTAGTTGGCGGTCTGGATGACAGCCTTGTCGAACTTGACATTCTTGACGACACTCAGGGTGTCGAGCTTGCCGAAGAGTCCGGCATAGCCGTTGGCTCCGGTATTGACGGTGAGGCCGGTGATGGTGTGGCCGTTGCCGTCGAAGGTTCCGGCAAACTGGTGAGCCCAGTCGGCACCGATAGGTTCAAAGCGATAGTTGGTCATATCGATGTCGTTCTCCATACGGAAAACCTTGCCCAGGAACGGGCGGGCGTACTTGGTATTGGTGCCGTAGGTGGGTTCCTCGCCGTTGACCTTGTCGGAGAGGAGGATGAGGTCGTCGAGAGTCTTCAGTTTGTAAGGGTTGGCTTCGGTGCCTTCGCCTTCAAACGCAGTAACTTTAAGTTCAGGATAGGTGATATCGAAGTTGGTCTCTATCTTGCCTTCCTTCATGGCACCCAGATAGTACTTGGTGCAGAGCATGGTCCATCCACCCCATGACACGACATGCTTGTCGGTCGACTTGTTGCAGTTGATGACGGCGCTGTAGGCTGTCAGGCCGCTATAGTCGTCCTTGAAGGTGGCTGAATAGGTAGACCAGTCGCCATTGGTGACGTCCTTGCGGGCAATCTGGGAAGCGATGGTGGCTGAAAGGTCGCGCTGGAGCTGTATCTCTACCGTCTGACCGTAGTTACCGAAGTTGCGTACAGAGAGGATGTTGGTAGAGGGCTGCGTGGCATAGACGCCGAAACTAACCGTCTGGAACTTGGATTCCTTGGAGTTCCACACCGTGTAGCTCATCGTGGCATTGGCGGTGACAATCTCGGTGTTGTAGAAGGCACCGAAGAACTTGTTGGCATTCTCGCCGCTGACGATGAACACGCCCCACCAGGAATCGATGCTGATAGAGCCGTCGGCGTTAATCTTACCAGTAATCTTGGCCTTGCGGTCGGGCTTGCCATCCTTAGTAATCACTGCCAGGTCGAAGTCGCCATAGGTGGCGTTGGTACCTATCACCTGGTTGGGGATAGAGACGGTCTTGGTGGTGATGTCGTACTTGGCTTTGACCACGATACCAGCCTCAAAGAAGTTGGTGATGGTGATAGAGTCCTTGCTGGTCTTCGACATGGCGAGGGTCACAGCATGACCGCCATCGTTGCCCGATGTGGTGAGCGTCTTGTAGGTCATCACGGCTTCCGAATTGCCCAGAAGTCCGATTTTGGCCGGTGACAGACTCTTCGTCTTCGCTGCGGGACGAGCGACAGACAACGGTACGCTTTCAGCCTTCAACTTAGTGCCGGGTCCAAACAACTGGTGTGCGACATTGCCAGCCAATGGCTGCTGGTTGACCTGTCGTACAGGCTGCACAGGATTCTGCGCTGAATTGAAGATTTTGGTATCGTCTGCCTTCATCTGAGCAGGAAGCAACAACGCTACGATGAGCATTGTAACTACAGATAAAAATCTTCTCATGTTGGTTTCTGTTATGAGGACTATAATACTTAGTCATGGCAGAGGGTTGGATGTGAGTGTGGTCCCCGTTCACACTCACCTCCCCGGTCAAGACTCTTCTGTTATCCAGGGGTTAATAAGCCACCTTGAAGCGCTCGCGGCCTATGACCACGACATAGACTCCATGGGCGGGCAACTGGAGCGAGGTGGTTCCGGCGGTGAGGGTCTGCTGGAGCACCAGAGTGCCGCTGAGGTCGTAGACAGCCACTCGCTCGGCAGAGGCTGCGGAGCTGACGGTCAGGGTGTTGCCCGTGAGCGAGAAGTGGGGGTCGGCAGAGCCGGTAACGGTGGTTATGCCCGAAGCCACCGACTCACAGGTAACGGCGAAATCGTCGATATGGCAGAAGGCGGAGGTGCTGCCCACGGTCTCGGTAATCTTGAAGCAGGGCTTCTCTGCCTCTATATTATATATAATGTGTAAAGAGTTGTTGGCAGATACGGTGATATTGTCTATGCCGTCGACATTCTTCATGGCTACCCAGGTCTTGCCGCCGTTGAGCGAGTAGTAGCAACGCAGGATGCACAGCGAGCTGGTGGTGTTGTAGGCCATGAAGGACACGGAGGTGACCTTGCCGTCGATGACTGAGGTGACAATCTCGGCCTTCTTCTTCAGAGCCAGCGCGCGTTGGCCGTTGCCGTTGCCCTCTGACGGGGCGACTATGGCAGCGCCGCCGGTGAGCGTCCAGGTGCAGAAGCGGCCCTTGGCTACGGTCTTGGTGGCGGTAGAGAGGTCCATGGCCTCAAAGTCTTCGGTGGTCACATTGAGGGAGGCCTTTTCGACATCGAAGGTGATGACTCCGGCTGCACTCTCCTGGATATTCTTGATTTCCAGGGGAGTAGATGCCTGGGTCCAGGAGCGCAGGGAGGGCGTGGACTGATTGGTGATCTCGGTCACATTGCCGCTGCCGGGGAACGGGTCGCCATCGGAGTCGGACACGGTGACCGTGCTGCCCGATGTCTTGGTCTTTGGAGTGGCCCTCAACAGTTCGAGATACTGGTGAGCAGGGTTGCAGTTGATTTTGTTGTTCTCCCAGACATCGACACTGGTAGAGTCAACGCGGGTCACGGTCATGCCGTGGCCAAGGAGATAGGCGTCCCAGCGCGTCTGCTGGCGGTTGTCTATCAGGAAAAACTCGTTGGGGAGAGATGTGTTGATGCGGTAACCGCTGTTGCTGGTGTTGAGGGCGTCAAGGGAGAAACTGCCGGGGGCATCAATCAGCTTGGGAGTGGCAAAGCCCAGCGCATAACGCTCATAGAGGGTATAGCCGACGGGCGTGCGCGACTTGTTGCGATAGCTGCCGCTGGCCATGATGGACCAAGTGGAGGGATGGACGCCCTGACCACCACTCGAAGCATAGTCGGTGTCGTACTCGTCGGGGAGACCAAGGACATGGCTGAACTCATGACAGATGGTGCCGATGCCGTCGAGGACATTAGAACCTTCTCTGCCGTACATCTCGGTCGAACAGGCGTAACGCTCAACAGAAACTCCGTCAAGACGCACACCGAACATCTTGGAAGCATGGGGCCACAGGAGGTCGGAGTTGTTGCCCGAAGTGTTGGCACCGTAACCGGCAAAAATGAAATAGACCATGTCGGCCTTGCCGTCGCCATCGCCGTCGTAGCGCGAGAAGTCGACGAGCTCGTCGGCGGCACGACAGGCTGATGCAGCGAGCACCATGCCATTACCAGAGCCACCGGCATCATACTTGGAATAGTTGATTTTGACGGGTCCGACGATATCAAACTGGGGCGTGAAGGCACCCATGGAGTTGTCGTAATAGTAGTCTCTGACGCTGCCGGTACACTCCACCTTCTCGGGGATAAGGGAGGTGGTCATATAGCCGTCATAGTCTTTCTTGTTGACCATGTCGTTGATGTGGTCATGGATGTCGGCGCGGGAGAAGGCGCAATCGTTGAACTCGACAAGGATGATGAGTCCGCGAAACTTGCTGATGTCAAACTTGGCGTTCTTGCGGGAGAGCAAGGGGTTGGCTGCCATCGACTTCATCACGCCTCGCATGGCGGAGCCGGTAGCGGTAAGCTCGGGCTTAAGGTTCTTCTGGACCGTGTGGAGATAGGTGAGGTCGGCAGAGGTGCGTGCCACCTCGTCGCGGGCGATGTGCAACGATGCCACCAGCTGTCCGTCGGCGAGCTCGGCATACATATAATATCCCGAGGGCGACTTCACCACGGTATATCCATCCTGGGTGGTGGTGTAGTGCATGAACTCGTCGCCGAAGAGGCAGACGGTAAGATAGGAACCATCGGGCTGAAGCACCTTTGCAGGCGTGGGGTTGGCGGGGATAGCGTTGGCAACAACATAGCCCATGATATTGGCTAATAACAACAAGTAAAGTTTTCTCATCTACTAACGTAATTTATAATCTCATGACAAATTTACACTTTGTCTTACGTTTTGGCAAATATTTTGATGATTAATTTATAATTCATTATCATTTTCCCTGTATTTTAACACAATTTTAATTTCTATACATTTTTCTTCCACTATTTTTTGTGTCATCATCACCATGAGCGAGCCGATGCCCACGCGCAGGGAGACAGCCTTCGTTAGGACGGGGATGGATGCCGTGTTTGAGATGGCCACAAGCAGCAGCAACTCTGTAGGAGTTGCGATTCCCCAGCCCAGGGTTGCGGGCGAAGCACGCTACCCTGGGTATCCACCCCACCAACCTTAGCTACTCTGTAAGAGTTGCGATTAGCCGCAGGCGTTACCCGCTGCAAGCCATTTATGGTTTATGGATTAAATTGTAAGCGTTGCCGCTTTTATTTATATACACTCCCAACATTAATATAGGGCATATAATGTATTCTCTTTAGAGTTTTAGCGGACAGCAATATATTCATTTACTATTGCACTGCACGATTCTGTCCTTCCCTATAGGCACACGTGCCTTGGGTACTATGATCTCTGCTGATATCTCAGGACAAACTTTACTCCATGACTTTTGTAAAAGCAACTAATTGCCATATCCGTGAGACCTTCTCGGATAAGGGCATTGTCTTTCCATCTTATACCCAATTCATTTACACCGACCGTTCCGAATAGTTATCGGGCTTTGGTTTGTCTGGCAACCCTGCCCACGGCCATTTGCCTTGTATAAAGTTTCTGTCCGTTAGGCCTGATGTTTGCCGCCAGCTTCTTTCAGATACCACCTCATGATGCCCCCTTGCCTTTGGCTATGTAATTTCCGCAATTATGGCTTTCTCGGGACTTGCACCATACCGAGCATACCTACAAAAATCATTTGTGACAGCATTTTATAAATCATTTGTGACAACTGCGATATTGTTGCCAATTAATATGTCCTGTTTTTAACTGATAATACCTTCTTAGTTTTTTTACTTACAACTACAGTTGAGGCCCAATCCCTAAACATTCCGCCTACTTTATACGTTCTGGTTGTTTGGGTTTCGGATATTAGTTCAGAATTCGTATGATTGCGCACCAACCCTTCTGGTGTCCCCACAAGAATTATTCCCTGCTTAAATAGAGCATCAACGTATTGCTTGCCATATTTCTGATAAAGAGACCGCAGCTGCTTCTGTTTCTCAGCTTTTCTGGCCTGAATCTCTGCATTCTCTTCTGCTTTTCTCTTTGCATATAATTGATTCTTATATTCTCCATATGAACCATAGAAAAAAGTTCCGTCATTAAGAAGGAGTTGATATTTGTTAGTCTTAGGATTGTATAAGGAATCACCTCCACATATATCTGCAACTATGTTTTCTTTTACTAAGCAAAGACCATAGTCGCTATCACTTATTCTATCAGTATAAACTAATCCTTGCCATTCTTTGGTCGTAAATTCAAATTTTGATTTTGGTACGCCATTATCTAGCTTAACAGTCCAAATGCCATTAGGACGATGTATCAAACAATCATAGACCGCCCCATATTTTAGTTTAGAATATTTTAGATAATCACCATTTTTAAAATACACCTCTTCTACATTATCATTTGATTTCGAACCGACAATAGTATCAGTAGGAAGACAATAATACGCTGATTCTTCCTTATTACTGAGCGTGTATACAAAAGCAGAGAAATCGAAAGGATGAGGAGATCCAGGTTTTATTTCTGAAAAAAAATATATTCGTTGTGTCAATGGGTCGTAATATCCTGGAGGGGAGAAACTTACCCCTTTTAAATGTACTTTTTTTAGGGACAGGTTATTGCCATTAACACCTTTGATTCCAATCTCTGTATCTATAAGACCTTGTGTTCCTAAGAAGTCGCTGATATGAGTTTTTATGTCTGTAATGAAACATTGGGTTACCAGACTCGGAACATACCTGTTTCTGGTCACTCCATGATGTCTTTGGAAATCAGCTTCAGCCCAATAAGCAACTGAGTCGTTGATATCGGGTACTTTCTGCTGACTCTCCTTAACACCTCGTAAGTTTAGTTTTTGGATGCGAAAATGACTGATATAATAGGAGAAATCTGATGGAGTTTTAATCAAAACGCTATTATTATTCAAATCTAACGAGTAACCAAACTGATCGTGAATTCTTGCTTCAAATATCACTCCATAATCTGAAAACCCTTTAGTTTTTGGAAGATAGGTTTGTAATTCATATGGCACCGTACTCTCACCAGTATATTCGTCTTCTCTATATTCAGTATAGAAATGTATCCAGTTGTTATTCTTGTCGAATATCTTGGACGTACCGTCTGAATATCTTTCCAAACGATAGTCATTATATTTTTCTTCGCCTATCACATTCTGAGCAGATGCTTGCAAAACACAAAGGACTGATATTAAAATGGCATATTTTTTTTTCATTTCCCGTCTTTTTTCAAATATTAATAATACTTTTCATATTTAAGTTTTACTTTCTATACTTGTTATTATTTAAACAACCATTCGATTTTACGGCCATTTACTCTCCCTTCGGCTGGAATTGTGTATAGTATATTATCACCTTTTAATTTGATTTGTATATTGGGGAATTTGTTTCCAATTATGGAGAGAACTTTCGCAAAATCATCATTTTTATACTTACTAAAGTCAGTACTGATTTTCACGTTATGATAATTCTTTACTAACCGAAGAGGGTTTAAGCGATTTGATACATACAAATACAAATCAGAATTTTCATCATTATATCCATAACATATCCTGTCTGTTTCAAATGCTACTCCATCAACAATCTTTCCAATGACAAAAAAGTTTTCTCCAAAGTCGTCCATTCCCCAATAAACATAATAATTTGTGTCTTTGTGAAATCCTGTACGAAGAAATGCAGTATAATATGACTTAATAACATCATATGTTAAATCTTGTCTAATTGTCTCAACCCAGTCTTCACTTGGTACATAGCCAACAAACTGGTATTCATGAGCTTCATAAATAGAGGTTTCCACATAGACTTTGTACCAATCGTCCTTTTTTTCAATTACAGGAAGAACCTGATAATAATTATCTTCTGTTCCAGATGTCTTCTTCCAGGTATAATATCCACCTATCCCATCTGCCTCTGCAACTTCATCAACTGTTACATAGACCAGGTGAGCAGCTGCTTTTGATGGAGATTTGTAAATGTTAATCTTGGATTTTTGAGATGTAATAAAAGTACTAATTTTAAATAATGTGGTGTCTTCAGCAGCAGTTACGTAAACACTATCACTATTTATGAAATCCTTAGTGTCCTTTCTACATGTTTTTGCGCATGATATAGTACCGATACTTAAAATAAATGCAGTTAATATCAATACAATCCAATAGAAAGAACTATTCGCCCTTTTCATCAATGCATGCCTCATTTTTATATCCCTTATTTGTGTCGGGAGCAACTTTTAATGTATATCTCTTATTTTATTTAAAGAACCAAAATGTTATTTTAAACAATGTCTTTATAATCTACCAAGAATCACTATTATCTGACGTGAGCGTTGTAGCTTATTACCCTCAGCCGTGAATTGTCCAGTTTCCTATGAGAGGTAAAGTGCCAAACGCCCTGCAATCAGTCCGCTCATTATAGAGCACACCTCATACGAAGCAAAGATACAAAAAAATGTGAGATGGTCCCCTTTTGGGGTAGAAAAAATTTGTTTTTTAAGGAATTTTATTGCACAAAGGACCATGATAACCACAAAAATAGTCCATTTCTGTTTTTTGGGCAAATAAAAAAGATGCATATTTGCAAAAAGGGCATCGTGTATGACACCTCCACTATGCCCGATAATGAACAACAGAGGTTTTAACAAAATAGAAAGAAATGAATAAGAAAAGAGAAACGATTTGCGTACCAAAATTGATTAAAACTCATGGTTGGCCGAACACGCTCATCATGAAGTTCCTGCCAATTCCAAACACTACAAAAACCGATCCTATTTACAAGAGTGCTGCACCAATGAAACTCTATAATATTAATAAGGTTAAGCGTATTGAGAGATCACAATCTTTTAAAGAAACAATAAGAAGGACTCAGCACAAAAAGCTACAGAAACGACGAAAGCGAAAACATTTAAGAAAATCGAAAACCTGAATTTCAATGTTCCTGATATTGATAAACCTAAATCGGTCATTAGAAAAAGCTTCTTGTCATTTTCTAATGACCAATTTGGGGTAATTCCTACTTTCAACAAGAGGAAATGAACAACAGCTGCCCCCACAACTTTCATCAACAGAGGAGAAAAGCCAATCCACCACGGGTTAGCGCATTGAGACCGGTCTCCTTTGCCTTTGGGAGAAGTGGGAATGGGGCTTATGTTTGAGATGACCATAAGCAGCAGCAACTCTGTAAGAGTTGCGATTAGCCGTAGGCGTTATTTGCAGCAAGCCATTTATGGATTATGGATCAAATTGTAAGCGTTGCTGCTTTTATTTATATACACTCCCAACAGTAATATAGGGCGTATAATGTAATCTCTTTTTGTTCCGGCGAACAGTCGGACTTTTTTTACCGCCAACGGCGGCTTTTTGATTTTGTTCCTTGTCAGCCTGCCATCAGGCGGGCGCGGCGGTGGGTGGTGGCGGATATCCGAGAGCATGCTCTCGGGAATATCTGCCACCGCACGCTGACGCATAGGGCGAAGCCCTGAAAAGGAACGAAACTTTTTGTATCATGTTTACGACTCCACCTTATTATATATATAGGACATTCCGCGCCAAAGGAAAGAAACACAACAACTATGGAGAAGCCCCTATCTGGCTCTCCCCAAGGGGAGAGTGAACTAAGGTACAACGGGTTAGCACATTGGGGCTGGACTCCTTTCCCTTGGGAGAAGTGGGATGGGAGCTGTGAGGGTGTTACAGCCCTATATCAACGATGAGGTACAACTATTAGCAGTAGCCGTTATACCTAATCTTATATTTTCCACCTACATATTTCTGGCAATTATCCTGCTGCAAGTAACGCCTACGGCTAAGCGCAACTCTTAC
>OLSX01003036.1_pt1 | contig 14012 bp, 10 predicted proteins | sample 1673141 | NCBI WGS metagenome assembly OLSX01 (sample SAMEA3136759, study PRJEB25190) | human gut metagenome | biome: human gut; feature: human-associated habitat; material: faeces | place: Austria | collected 2013
GGCAGGTGATAACGTTCTTCCAGAAGTTTTGCCAGCGGAACATCGTGGATCCCGTTAAAATAAGGTGGCGATTCGATCACGCCCTCAATGCTGTTCAGCGGCCCGATGCAGGCAACACCGATCCCGCCTGCCCGGTCTGTTCCAAGCATCATCTGATCCGCCAGGCTGTAGACCGTTTCCATCAGTTCCTCCTGATCTTTCCAGCCCCGGGAAATTTTTTCACTCCGTAAGATCTCCAGTTTCAGATTGCAGAGGACTGCCTCGCAGAAATCTCTCATGATCAGGATTCCGATCACCAGGGGCGCTGTATCCGCAATCCCAAGACCAATGGGATTTCTCCCCAGATCCGCATTTTCCTGTTTTTTCGTCTCAATGAGATAACCGTTTTTCATCAGCTCTGTCACGATCTTGGAGATGGCTGTTTTGGTCAGGTGCATTTCCCTGGACAGCTCAATTCTGGAACTGCAACGCCCGGTAGCAATCAGTTTCAGAACGGTTCCTCTGTTCTTTTTTTTCATATCCTCTCTGTCTGCATTCATTTTTATCTGTAAACTCCCGTCTTTATGATTCTCTGATTTCACTGTCTATATTTTAGGTGATATCAGGGTTTAAGTCAAGTGAGTTTACTTTTAGTTTCTGTTCTTATCTTTTACATTCACGTCGATTGTTTTCTCGTTCTCTTACTGGTATAATACGAAAAGACTTTTCAGTATCACGGAGGAAAAAATATCTATGGAACTTTTATTTCTGGCGCTGTTTGCAGCCAGTCTCATCGCATGTGTAGTCACCGGTGCTTCTGTTGTTTTTGCCCTGATATTCGGGTACATTCTGTTCTTTTCCTATGGACTGATCCATGGAAAAAGTGTAAAAGAGATGCTTCGTTTTTCCCGGAACGGAATTTTCACAGTAAAAAATGTTCTGCTGACTTTGTTGCTGATCAGTATGCTCACAGCGATCTGGCGTGCCTGTGGTTCCATTGCCTATATCGTATATTATGCATCTGCCATCTGTACTCCTTCCGTGATGCTGCTGGCGTCTTTTCTTCTGTGCTGTCTGATCTCCTTCCTTACGGGAACCTCCTTTGGAAGCGCTGCCACCATCGGCGTAATCTGTATGACTATGGCCAACAGTATGGGTATTCCTCCCTTTCTTACCGGCGGCGCGATCCTGGCCGGGATTTTTTTCGGGGACCGGTGTTCTCCGGTTTCCACCAGTGCGCTTCTTGTCAGTGAACTGACAAAAACGGATCTTTTTTCCAATATCCGGAATATGACACGCAGTGCTCTGGTTCCCTTCATACTCAGTTGTGTTCTGTATGGAATTCTCGGCTTTTCCGTCCATACCAGCACGGCTGTCGATACCACCCGGAACCTGCTTGTGAATTACTATAATTTCACTCCTCTGATGCTGCTGCCGGTTATGATCGTGCTGGTACTTTCCCTTCTTCATGTGGATGTAAAAAAGACCATTGCCATCAGCGGACTGGTGGGAATGGCCATTGCGGTGAGTGTACAGCACTTTCCGGTGTCGGAACTTCCTGCTTTATGTTTCTCAGGATTTTCGCCTTCTGATGGGAAGATTGCGAAACTGATGAGCGGCGGCGGTTTTCTTTCCATGCTGCGGGTTTATCTGATCGTTGGAATTTCTTCCTGCTATTCCGGCATGTTTGAGGGAACCGGATTTCTGAACGGAATTGAAGCCCTGATGGAAAAACTGGGCTCCAGGATCACCCCTTATGGCACAACCTTACTGACTTCCATTGTCACTTCCGCCATCTCCTGCAACCAGACTCTTGCCATCATGCTCACCAGCCAGCTGTGCGGGGAAAACAATCCGGAAAGATCTTCTTTTGCCCTGGATCTGGAAAATACGGTAGTAGTCATAGCGCCCATGATCCCCTGGTCCATTGCAGGAGCCGTTCCGCTGGCTGCCATCGGTGCGCCAAACATCAGTATCGCAGTTGCCTTTTATCTGTATCTGCTGCCGCTGTGGGGACTGGCTGTGCATCTGTTCAGGTAGGGTCTGTTTTTACCGTCAGATCCTTCACCCAACGATACTTCTTATAATTCAGATACACAGCCGGGATCTTCACAAATTCATCCAGACTGATGATAAAGTAAACCGCAAGCACCGGAAGCTTCAGCACAAATGCGGCGATAAGGCCCAGTGGAACCATAATACACCACATGGAAATACAGTCACAGTACAGCCCGAACTTACTGTCTCCGCCTGCACAGAAAATTCCGCTGATGGTTACTCCGTTTACCGAACGTCCGATCATATAATAAGCACAGATCAGGAGCATTCCCTTAAGATATCCTTCCGCTGTAACGCTTAGGTTGGCCGCACGGAGAATCAGCGGACTGAATGCCAGAAGCACCAGTCCGGACATGATTCCGCCACCGTTTCCAAGTCCCATACAGAAACATCCGGCCAGGTTTTTGACAATGCTGGCAATGGAATTGGCGGCTACCGCATCACTTCCCAGATGTCCCATAATTACGGAATACATGGAAAATCCGGTTCCCCAGACGATCTCATTGCAGATCACCGGTGTTGTATATTTCCAGAAATCTCTCCTGAGAACGGGATCGTCTCTGCGGAGATATTTTGCCCGGAGTTTTACCTGATCTTTTCCCACAGTTTCCAGAACGCACCATGTAACTTCAATGATACGAGCCGTTACTGTTGCCAGTGCGGCTCCGGCAATCTCCATTCTTGGCATTCCGAATAATCCATAGATCAGCACTGCATTGATAAAAATATTTACTACCACACTTGTGGCGCTGATCATGCTGCTTTTTGCCGCTCTGCCGCTGTTTTTCAGGATGCAGAGATACATCTGTGAAATTCCGGTAAGCAGATAGGATACCGCGATCACACGAAGATACAGGGAACCGCCCCGGATCAGTACCGGATCATTGGTAAAGATCCTCATCAGCATTCCCGGGATCAGCAGCGCGGACAGAGTAAAGAGCAGGGAGATTGCAGTCGTAACTTTCATTACAAAGGCAAAGATCCGCTCCACTGCCGGAATATCTCCCTTTCCCCAGTACTGGGCTGCGATAAGAGAAAGGCCGATGGTCATTGCTTCCAGAAGAAGGTTATGGATAAATGTTATCTGCCCTGCCAGAGATACTGCGGAAAGAGAATCCTGTGAGATCACTCCCAGCATCAGGGCATCGGATGCACTGACCAGAGCCAGCATAAACTGCTGAAAAGCGATAGGCATCACCAGACTTATAAGCTTTCTGGTGAATGCCGGGTCTTTTTTATTTTTCATTTATTTTTGCCCATGCCTCCTCATCGAATTTCCGTTCTTTAAAGTAATATGGCTTGTCCGCATCCGTGATCTCGCGGATCACGCGGCAGGGATTTCCGGCTGCACATACATTGTCCGGAATGTCCTTTGTCACTACGCTTCCCGCGCCGATCACAACGTTATTTCCAATCTTTACACCCGGAAGAACGCAGCAGCTTCCGCCGATCCACACATTGTCCCCGATGGTGACAGGAATCCCGTACTCAAAAGCGGAATTCCTGCTCTCCGGATGGATCGGATGCCCGGCTGTGTAAATACCTACATTGGGGCCAAACATTACGTTATCCCCGATGGTGATTTTTCCCACATCCAGCATCACGCAGTGGGTGTTGGCATAAAAATTCTCTCCGACTTCGATATGGCTTCCGTACTCACAGTGAAACGGCGGCTCAAAATATACGTTTTTCTTATGTTTCAGTCCTGTGCGTTCCAGATATTCCATACCCTTTTCCGGGTCAAAAGGCATGGCCTCATTGTACTCCCGGACGGCCTTTTTTGTTTCTTTCTGCTGCGCCACTACTGCATCATCGGAGATGTATGCCATTTCGTGATCTCTTCTGTAAATATTGTCCATTGTAAATCCCTCTCTTATAAATACACTTTGTTTTCTTCAAAAAAATGCCCGGTGTCTCCTGACGCACTGTGAGTGATTCCGGAGAGGACGGCGGCATGCTCCACTATATCTGCCTTACAGTTTACGCGGACATTGACCGAAGCATCTTTTCGTTTTATAATTATATTGTATATTTTTAAGTTATTCTATCGGTTTTCTATCTAACTTTATAGCAATCCTGCGAGGTATGAATATGATCTATATAGACTTAAAGGATGACCTTTCTGAAAAAATGGTCTACGATTATCCTGACTGTCCGGCCTACACCATCCATGAAATGCTTTCCCACTATCCCAATTATTCCGCTATCAGCCACTGGCATGATGACATTGAATTTCTGATGATCCAGTCCGGCCAGATGCAATATAATGTCAACGGAAAAATCCTCACTCTGGAACAGGGACAGGGGATTTTTGTAAATTCCAGGCAGATGCATTACGGATTTTCTGAAAGTCACAGGGAATGTGAATTTTTTTGCATCCTCATCCACCCCATGCTTCTGTGCACATTACCTGCCTATGAAAAAAACTTCGTCCTTCCTCTGATCCGGAACAACGAAGTTCCCTTTTTTATCTTTGATCCCGGGATTTCCTGGCAGGCACAGATTCTGAAACAAATGGCCGACATCTATGTGCACCGTAAGAGTAAAACTGCTCCTTTACGGATCCTGTCCTCTTTTTCCCTGATCTGGGCTCTGCTTCTTGAACATCTGCCCTCTGCCTCCCGGACCGAAGACCATACCAATACAGATCTTACCGCCATCCGGAACATGACCGGTTTTATCCAGCAGAACTACACTTCCAGGATTTCCCTTAAGGAAATTGCGGCTGCCGGTTCCGTAGGTATCAGCAAATGCTGCAAACTCTTTTCCAGATATTTCAGCCAGAGTCCAAATCTCTATCTGAATCAGTACCGCCTGAATAAAAGTGCTCAGCTTCTCCGGGAAACCGATATGACTATAACAGAAATCGCTCTTTCCACCGGCTTTGGCAGTGCCAGTTATTATGCGGAATCTTTTCGAAAATGGGCAGGCATGAGTCCCGGGAAATTTCGCAAAGCCTGATAACTGCCCCAGGCAGATCACACTGTCTTCCGGAATTTTGCCGGTGACACCCCGAACTGTTCCCGGAACAGATGATAAAAATGGCTCACATTGGAAAATCCACAGCACTCACAGATGTCCAGAATCTCCCTGTCTGTCTGCGCCAAAAGATAGACCGCATATTTCAGACGTTCCTGGTTGATATACTGAGTAGGAGTTTTCCCGCTGATCTGCTTCATCAGCCTGCAGAGATGACTCGGAGAACAGGGTGCCAGCTCACACATTCTTTCATAGCCTTCCTGAAGATTTTCGATCTTGGACATATTTAGGAGAAGTTCTGACAGCCAGGACGGCATCTGATTCCAGGGATCCTTTTCATCGTAAGTAAAAAAATAATCCTCCAGAAGAAGCGCAATGATACACTGTGCATGATATCTTGCATGCCTGGGATGGCTTTCGTTTACCAGATTTCCGGCAGTATCCATGGCATCCAGGACTTTGCGGAAATTTTCCCCTTCCAGATGAACATAGGCCGGCATCTCGCTGTTTATCAGTTTATCCATCTTTTCTTCCTGTTCCAGAAACAGAGAAACATTTCGAAGCACCTGGGTGGAAAAGCCCAGATTCCGGACACAGAAATTCTCTGAATGAAAAAAGCTGTAACTGTGCATATCATTGGGGCGTATAAAAAACAGGTCTCCTTTTTTCACCGTCTGCACGGAATCATTGATCAAATGATAGGCCGTACCCTCTGAAATAATAAAAAGTTCATAATGATTATGGGTATGTAGCGGCACATGCTTGTAAATATCCGAGATCGTATAGGAAAGTCCGGACTCTTTGCGCAGTGGATATTGTTCTTTTCCAAATACCGGTATTGCCATTTTTTCTACTCCTCCCCGTTTTCTGATATCAATATACTACAAAAATCTGACAGCTGTAAACAAGAAACACGGTGGAAATTATGATATTCTTTTACCGCATTGAAGAAGATTTCTCTGATGCAGAAACTTGATCTTTATTTTTTCAGGGAGGACTTATTATCATGTCATCATCCAAAGCTCGATTTTTTAATCCGGCTGTTGTAGGCCTGATCATGCTCAGCTTTTTTCTGGGTACCAGTGAATATACAGTGATCGGTATCCTGCCGGAAATTGCTGACGGATTCGGGATTTCACTGACACAGGCCGGAAGTATTGTATCTCTGTTTGCTTTCGCCTATGGCCTGGGCACTCCGTTTCTGGCTGCCTATGTGGGAAAATACAACCGTTTCCGTATTACCATGCTTGGAATTTCACTGTTTGCACTCTGCAACCTGATCTGTGCCATTGCTACCAATTACATGGTATTTCTGGTATTCCGTATTCTTACGGCTGTCGTTTCCGGTACTGTGGTTTCCATCTCCATGACTTATGCGGAAGATGTTGCTTCCATCCCGGAGCATATCCCGGGTGTGATCGCAGGTGTTTTTTCGGGCTTCAGTATCGCTTCGGTCATCGGTGTGCCTATCGCTTCCACCATCACTCATGTTTTTGGATGGCGTGCGGCTTTTATCACGATCTTTGTGGCGACTCTGGCTCTGCTGGCGCTTCTGTTTATGAAACTGCCACGTCAGAACCGTCTGAAAGCAGGAAGTATCCTGGAACAGTTTAAGCTTTTTCTGGATAAAAGGATCTCCATCGGCTGTGCCATTGTTTTTCTGGCCGGTGCTTCCACTTACTGTTTTTATACATACCTGACACCGATCTTCCAGCAGGAACTTCACATTCCGGATTCCATGTTAAGCCTTGCACTTCTGATCTTCGGTATTGCAGCTATCACCAGCAACGTAAGTTCCGGTCAGGTGGCAAACAAAACCGGCATCCGCATGCTGCCTCTGATCTATGTGATCCAGACTGTATGTCTGCTGCTTCTTCCCATTGCCACCCACAATCTGGTAAGCGGAGGACTGGTACTTTTTATCCTGGGTGTTGTGATGTATCTTCTGAATTCACCGCTGCAGATGCATTTCCTGAAGATCGCCACCAGGGATCACCCTGCCTGTGTAAACCTGGCTTCTTCTCTGATCTCGGTTTTCTTTAACTTCGGTATTGCAGCCGGTTCTGCTATGGGTGGTGTGATCGTAAAATATGCCGGACTTCGGTTTGTGGGAATCGGAGGTGCCATTCCCGGTATCGGAGCGATCATCTGTGCGGTGATCCTGCTTCAGATCATGAAACCGGGTGCGGATATCCGGTAAATCAAACAATACTGTCCATTTACCGGGACTATAGCATTTCCATAAATTACTGCTATAAAAAATACAGTCAGGAATATATCAGAATCTACCTCCGATACTCCTGGCTGTATTTTTATCTGCATCTTGCCTTGTATCACTCTTTTTATTTTCCTGTAATTTTCATCATTCGTCGTTTTTACAGTACAATAAAAAGGACTTTATATCTTTCTTATTTCATCTCGATCTTAAATAGTCTGGCTGCTTTTTCCTGCGGCATCTTCACTGCAAGATTTCCATTTTCAACTTTATATTCGCACATCTCTTCCTTTGGATAGATCACGGATACTTTGCTGATCTTTTCTGCGTCTTCCAGCGGGATCACCGCTTCTGTTGTTCCCGGTGTCCATACAGAAAGATAGGTATTCTTCTCTGCTTTTACTCCGTAAGCGAGAACTTCCGACTTCAGAGTACCGAAGCCCAGCGGGAAGAACGGCACACCGTCACGGACTTCCTCACGGATTTCCTTATACAGGGCGATTCCCTCTTTCATACGGTTCATGGAATTCTCGCCAAGCTTCCATACCATACCGCTGATATACGGGCGAAGGAGCATACCGTTTACCACATTGTAGATCACATGCTCTTCTTCATCCTCATACGGATATACCCACATGCCACCCTGCTCAGGGGCAACCGCACTTGCCACATTGGCTGCAATATTGGCATTGTAGAGATAATCGGTCTGGTCACTGGTGGACTGCAGGCTTAAGACTTTCAGCATACCATAGTCCATACGCTGTCCGCCGGAACCGCAGTTCTCCACAACAAGATCCGGATAATCACGGAAGATCTCCTCATACCACTGATGGAGGCATTCATAATGCTCACGGATGGCATCTGCACAGCTGTCGCTGTTCAATTCACTTCCGTATCCCATCGTTACGTTATAGTCCACCTTGAAGTACTCTACGCCATAATCACGGATCAGCCTGTCCACTACATCACGGCAGTATTTCCGTACTTCCGGATTGCGGAAATCCAGCATGTAACGTTTGTTGTCAATGTGGCGTTTTCCATGGCGGCAGACAAACCAGTCATCCGGAAGTTTATTTGCAAGCTCACAGGCAACTCCCATAACTTCGATTTCCAGCCAGAGTCCCATTTTCAGGCCTTTGCTGTGTGCGTAATCGCAGACTTCTTTCAGGCCTCCAGGGAATCTTCCGGATGCTTCCTTCCATTCACCGACACGGTCCCACCAGAATCCGTCGTCATACCATCCTGCATCCAGACAGTAATATTCACATCCCAGCTCTGCCGCCTTGTCAATGATGGAAAGCTCCCGCTCTGTTGTGGGATCTCCCATCAGGCAGTTCATGTAATCATTAAATACCACGTTCAGTTTCTCATCGTCCGGATTCGCTCTGCGTACCTTTCTACGATATCTGGTCAGCGCTGCTACTGCCGGATTCAGACCTCCTTTTACAACGGCTGCCCCTGCCGGAACAGTTGTGAAGCATTCTCCCGGTTTCAGATTCTTATACCAGCCGTGCTCCTGCTCTGTGGCACCGCTTACAGTAAGATACAGATTCCCACCCTGGGCGGAACCATATTCTATCAGCCACTGTCCGGAACTTTCAACCTGGAAAATATAAGTTTCCCCTGTTTCTCTGTCTTCGGCAATTCCCATTGGAAGATACTCGCAGGTAGACCAGGTTCCCTTTCCACTGTAACAATAACGGTTCAGTCCATATCCCTGATGATTAAATCCGTCTACGACCATTCCGTTTAAGTTCAGTGTCTCTGCATCATATTTCTGCCACTGTGCCTCACAGCACCAGCTGTTAAACGGCACATAGATATCTGTTTTTTTGTAATAAGGTTTGTTACCGCCTCTGGAAATTCCCTGATATATAAAAGAAGAAACGTAAGTCAGGCCCTGATCTTCACTTCCCTCGTTGGTGATCTCTGTCCAGGTCTGCACTGCCGGAACTCCGTCAAACAGGCGCATATGATATACGGCTTTCAGCTTTTCCGGAGAAACCATTACGATCTCCAGTTCTTTTCCACCGTCCTGCTCTTTCAGTTCATGTTTCTCATAAACAAAGTCTACAGAGGACTGATTGATGTTGTTTTTGTAAGCATGCATATTCAGGCTTCCGGTACCGCTTCTGTGGATCTCAACAGCCGGATAATAAATATCTTCCTTCGGCTCCATGGCTGCCTTTTTTACTTCCTGTGAAGAAAGATCTGCCAGCTCTACCACGCCGTTTTCAAGGATACGGAACTGGATATCCAGGCCGTTTTCATGTAATTCGATTGTTTTCATGTTCCCGTTTTGGTCGCTCATACAAAATATCCTCCCGTTTTTGTAATCTTGCTTTCAGTATATCATCGGATTTTCCACAAGGTGACAGGTATCATCCCCTGAATGAAAAAATGCAATATATTGTCGCATTTATTTTTACGTGATATACTGTTCACAGACCACAAAACGGACATTACAGCAACTGTGGATTGAGAATATACGAGTCAAATGGATATTCGTGATCTCACGACATGCTCAGGAGGTTTTTCATGCCAGATATTTTTCAGGATTCTTCCAAATATTTTCATATTTCCTTTTATGCCCTTTCCCTGCCGTATTATCATATGGAACATCACACACATTCCAGCTATGAGATCATGTACATTACTTCCGGTTCCTGCCGGGTTTTCTGCATGGATGAGGAACAGGACATGGAATTTCCGCTGAAATCCGGGCAGTTTATCTTTATACGCCCGGGTATCCCGCACAGGCTTGAGATCCCGGACGGTTTTCCATGCTCGATCCTGAATCTGGAATTTTCCCTCACCTCCGAAAAAAGCCCGGTTTCTCTGGACCTTCTTCTGAAAAAAGATCCCGGATTTTCCCGGTTCTGGAATTTTATTGCCTCCTCCCGGGGATTCTGCTCCGGCACGGATTCCCGGAATTTCGGATACAGCCTGAAAGACCTTCTCACCTTTTTACAGCGCAGTTCCGATCAGATAAAGGAGGAAGAATTTCTCTTCTTTCTTCTGTTTGGCCGTATGCTCACAGAACTTGCTTTCTGCGCCCGCTCCAGCCGGAACACCCAGGGAAGTGTTTATCTGAAAAAAGCGCTCCGGTATATTGATGAACATTATCTGGAAGACATCGATATTCCTGCCATTGCCGCATATGCAGGGATCAATAAATCCTACCTCCAGGCACTTTTTACAGAAAAAAACGGCTGTACCATCAACACTTATATCAACCGCAAGCGTATGGAGCAGGCCGCCTTTCTTCTGTGCAACAGCACTCTTCACATTACGGATATTGCCTTTTCTTCCGGATATAACAGCCGGCAGCATTTTGCACATACCTTCGAAAAATTTTATCACATGAGTCCTTCCCGGTACCGGAGCCTGCATACCCGTCCTCTTCGCTCGGATACCGAAAAGAAACGCTATCATATGGCGGACGGACGGAAGCTGGAAAGTGAACCTTTTCCGCAGGAATAAAACTTACCATCTCAGATCCATCTTCAGGCTGATACCTGCAATACACATCTGATCAACCTGAAAAAAGCCGGCCAGGCACGAAGATCTTATCTCTTCGATAACCTGGCCGGCTTTTATATTTATGTCAAGCGGATATTCGCAATCCGCTTCGCTACGTAGCTCTACACCAAATAACTGCTCCGCAGTTGATTTGGTTAACTTTCTATGGAAGCAGATTCTGCATGCTCTTCAAACTGATCGCCAGTGTAGAAGTATTGTGAAGAAGTGCAGATGTAGTCGGCTGCAGGATTCCTGCAACGCCACAGGCGATAAGACCTGCATTAAAGGTAATGATGAAACGGTAATTACGTCTGATGCGCTTCATCAGTGCGTTACTGATCTCTTTCAGAACAACAAGTTCCTGAAGGTCATCTGCACCTACGGTAATGTCTGCGATCTCACGGGCAATCTCAGCGCCATCGCTGATGGCAATACCGACATTGGCTGCGGAAAGTGCCGGAGAATCATTGATTCCGTCACCTACCATGATCACCCTTCTTCCGGCTGCCTTCTCTTTTTCAATGAAGTTGGCCTTATCCTCCGGAAGTACCTCGGAATAATATTCATCCACACCTACACGTCTGGCAATAGCTGCTGCTGTACGCTCGCTGTCTCCTGTCATCATAACGATCTTGGAGATTCCTGCCGCGCGCAGTGCTTCTACAGAAGCTTTTGCCTCCTCACGAAGTGGATCTTCAATACAGATCACAGCTGCAAGACGTCCGTCAATAGCCAGATACAGGTGAGAATATTCTTCCGGAATGCTGTCGAATTTCTCCTGGCCATCCTCCGGGATCACACATTTCTCATCTTCAAAAACAAAGTGATAACTTCCGATCACGGCTTTATGTTCTTCTATGGTAGTGGAAATTCCATGTGCCACTACATATTCAACCTTGGAATGCATCTCTTCATGTGCCAGATGTTTCTTTCTGGCTGCACTGACAACGGCCTTGGCCATGGAGTGCGGGAAATGTTCTTCCATACATGCGGCAATACGCAGCATCTCGTCCGGATTGTTGTTATCAAAGGAAACCACATCCACAACCGTTGGTTTTGCTTTTGTCAGAGTTCCGGTCTTATCAAATACGATGGTATCTGCATCAGCCATTGCTTCCAGATATTTACCGCCTTTAACCGTAACTTTATGTGTACCTGCCTCACGGATCGCGGACAGTACGGAGATTGGCATTGCAAGCTTCAGTGCACAGGAGAAATCTACCATCAGGATCGCAAGGGCCTTGGTTGCATTTCTAGTGAGCAGATATGTAAGGGCTGTTCCTCCAAGAGTATACGGAACCAGCTTATCTGCCAGATGCTCTGCCTTGCCTTCCAGGGAAGATTTCAGCTTCTCAGATTCCTCGATCATGGTGACGATCTTGTCATAACGGCTGGAACCACCTACCGTCTTCACCCGGATAGTGATCTCACCTTCCTCCACAACGGTACCTGCATAGGCAACGCTGCCTTCTTTCTTACATACAGGTACAGACTCACCGGTAAGAGACGCCTGGTTCACCATAGCTTCTCCATCCGTAACGCTTCCGTCAAACGGAATCACAGTACCCATACGGACAACAACTTCATCTCCCGGCTGAACTTCTTTGGATTCTACAAGAATTTCCTGATCTTCTCTCTTCAGCCACACCTTGCCAACATTCAGTGACATGGTTCTTGCAAGATCACCGACCGATTTCTTATGTGTCCACTCTTCCAGAATTTCTCCGATTCCAAGCAGGAACATAATGGAACCTGCAGTACCGAAATCCTGACGCAGTACGGATACACCGATCGCAGTGGCATCCAGAACCGGTACTTCGATCTTGCGGTGAAGAAGTGTATCAATGCCCTTCCAGATATATTTCAGGGAAGTTGCTGTCGTATAAATTGCGTTCAACGGATATGGCAGGAAAAGCTTTCTTCCAAAATGATAGATCACCTTGGAGATCAGTTTCTCCTGATATTCTGCATTCAGTGCTCTTCCGGAGCTCTGCAGTACCTGCTGGGGAGCTTCCACATCCTGATAATGGAATGCTCTGATACCGCAGATAACAGCCTCACGGCTGCCCTGATAATTCACAACCGCATCACAGGTTCTCTCATATACCTTGGCGGAAGCCACTCCGTCAAGATTTTCGAGATAATACAGCAAAGTATCCGCCTGCTCGTAACTCATTCTCTTCTGGGCAAGATGAATACGAAGTCGTCCTCTTGTCTCATGTTTAATATAAAATTTCACGGGAAATCGCCTCTTTACTCAGCTGTCTCTTCAGTTGCTGCTTCTTTTGTCTCTTCTGCTGCCTCCTTGAATGCATCCTCATCTGCAGTCTCTTCTGCATTCTCTGCAACATCTTCTACAGCCTCTTCTGCTGCAGCTCTCTCCTCATTGATTCCCTTAGCCTCAGCATTCTCCTGAAGATTCGTAGCTGTTTTCATGATGCAGTCCTTAGCTCTTAAAACGGCTGCTGTGCATCCTGTGTAAAGCTTCTTCGCATCCTTGCTTGTAAGGATCTTGATTCCTGCTGTTCCAAAAAGAACACCTGCTGCAAAAAGTCCTGATTTTTTGAATTTAAAATCTACCATAATAATTTTTCCTCCTAAATATATATTTTTTTATTATTTTCCTGATTTCCGGCGGACATTTTTCCATGTCTGCCCTGATATTTTCATTATTATAAAATACTTGTAAAAAAATGTCTAGTGTTTTTTTTGTGAATCTAACACAATTCGCTGAATTTTCAGTTAATTTCCCCTAACAGTTAAGTTTTACTAATAGTTTCGTTTTTCTAATTTTTAGTCTGTACAAACCCTTTATTTCCTATTATATAGGGAATATCTCCTTGCTGTGTTTATCCCACTTCATGTACCGGAAGCACTGCATGTGTGCGGATATTCTGCTCATGGATCTCCCCGCATGCCCGAAGTCCCGCACGGATCACCTCATTAAGCTTCTGCCCGGACAGGTGGCAGATGGTATCATCATCCAGCTCCACTGTGCAGGCCCCTTTGGTACTGCAGGCTACCCGGTACATATTTTTGCGGCTGATGGCTCCGATGGACTCCAGCGTATTGATCATACGGTATACCGTTGCCACACCGATCTTCGGGTCCAGTGCGGAAGCCCTGTAATAAATTTCCTTACAGCAGGAGCACTCCCCTTCCAGAATGATATCAAGCAGGATCCTCCTCTGTCTGGTAATTCTTAAGCCCCGTTCTTTCAGCTTCTCTATAATAAGATCTTTCTGCATCTGTGTATGGC
>OLSX01003045.1_pt1 | contig 13971 bp, 9 predicted proteins | sample 1673141 | NCBI WGS metagenome assembly OLSX01 (sample SAMEA3136759, study PRJEB25190) | human gut metagenome | biome: human gut; feature: human-associated habitat; material: faeces | place: Austria | collected 2013
ACGCCTCCGACGGCCCGCACTACGGCGCCAACGTCAAGCTCGACAAGGCCGGCGCGTACAAGCTCGTGCTGAAGATCGAATCCCCGGAGAAGAAGGGCTGGATGCTGCACGTCGATCCGGAGACGGGTGTGAAGGGACGCTTCTGGACGGAACCGATCGAGGTCACCTTCCCGGACTGGAACTATACGCCGCAGGAGTGGTGATCTCCTAGCGTAGCCCGTTCGCGGTTTCGGTATGCATCACCCGACACACTCAAGGCCGTTCGGCCAAGTTTACGGTCGGGCAATGCATACCGAAACCGCTCTCTCGCGTTTAGGGGGATGGATTCACCTCTGCGATTGTGGAGGGGGTCCGGGAAATCCTCGCATTTTAGGGGAGGGATGAGAGGGGTGGGACTCTTTGGGATGGGGCGGAATGGGAATCGTTGGGCTCTTTGAGTTGGGTTTTTGGATGAAAGGATTTTGGGATGCTGCTGCAGTTTGTGACGGTGTTGCAGGGGGTGTTGGCGCCGGCGCTGCTCGTCATGGCGTTGAGCGTCATGCTCACCGTCGGTGAGGGGCGTGACAAGCCTCTGAGCGCGTACTGGCGGCTGGCCGGTTTCGTTGTTGGATTCGCCGGCGCAGTCGTATTCGCCGCGCTGCGCGCCACCGCCGTCATCACGCAACGCACGTTCGTCAACTATCCGACCCTGTGGTGCTGCGTGATCCTCGACGTGGCCGTGTTCGTCATCGTCCTGTTCGCCCGCCGCATCACCGCCGACTGGCACAACCACCGCGCGCTGCTCGACATCGCGAATCTCGTTGCGGCGCTTGCGATCGCGGCCACCACCTTTCGTGCGCTGCCCGACGTGATTCTGCGACTGACGATCTTCGTCGAGCCGGGCGATCCCATCTTCACTTCCGACATGCTGTTGCGCGCGCTCGGCTTCGCTTTGGGCGCGGCCGTCGCAATCATCGCCGCGCTTATCTTCCGCACGATGCGTTCCACCGCCGTCCGCTGGTCGTTCACGACGGCGGTGCTGCTGTTGGTCGCGCTGTTGTTCGCACAGCATTTCACCGACCTTGCGCAGATCCTCCAATCCAAACGCATCGTCAGCTTCCCGGCCGCCGCCTTCCTCGCGCTCGTGTGGGGCATCAACCATCAGCGCAGCCTGACCATCGCAATGGCGCTCGTCTTCGCCATTCCGGCAATCGCCAGCATCGTCATGGGCTTCAAAGTCAAGCCGACCGGCGCCAACGAGGCGATCGCACGCACGCATATCGCGTTCCGCCGCCGCGCGAAAGCGGCCGGCGCGTTCAGCCTGGTCGCCATGATCTGCGTCACCGTGGCCCTGACGTACGGCGTCGCGCAAACGCAGAAAGTCGTCACGCTGTCGCCGCCGGAAGACTACTCGCTCGCCGACGGCGTGGCCACCATCAAATTCAGCCAGATTTCCGACGGCCACCTGCACCGCTTCGAATACCGCGCGAAGGACGGCACCTCCATGCGATTCATCATCATCAAGAAGAACGGCGGCGCGTACGGCGTCGGCCTCGACGCGTGCGACAACTGCGGCGACGCCGGCTACTACGAGAAGGACGGCAAAATCATCTGCAAGAAGTGCGATGTGGCCATCAACCTCGCCACCATCGGCTTCAAAGGCGGCTGCAACCCGATACCGTTCGACTACCAGGTCAAGCCGGGCAAAATCGTCATCCAAACGTCCACGCTCGACGCGCTGTCGAGCCATTTCCAGTGAGCGCCGAGAAAGGTAAGGGGGTGCCATGTTCTTCCTGAAAATGATCTCTCGCTCGTTCAGCCGGCAGTTCAAACGCCGTCTGCTCATCGCCGTCACCGTGTGCCTGTCCGCCACCGTCAGCGTGGCCATGCTCGGCGTGGTGTTCGACGTGGGCGACAAGCTCAACGCGGAGCTGAGCGCGTACGGTTCGAATATCGTCGTGCAGCCGAAGTCCGACGCTGTGGTGAGCGATTTGTACAATACCGGCGATTCTGCTGGCTCGGCTTCGGGTAGTTCGTCCGGTTCGGACGGGGGTTCCACTTCCGACGGCTCGGCTGCGGCGGACAGCGCCGACCCGACCGCGTTTCTGAAGGAGTCGGACGCGCAGAAGATCAAGACCATCTTCTGGGCGTTCAACATCACCAATTTCGCGCCGGAATTGAACATCCACGTGGATGCGGGGTGTGTCGGTTCGGGGGCTGGTTCGGCTGGCTCTGCTGGAACGGCTGGTGCGTCAGGTGCGTCAGGTGCGGCTGCTTCCGCGGCGAAATGCAAGGCGACCAACGTGCCGATCGTGGGCACGTGGTTCGCGAAAACCCTGCACATGGACTCCGGCGAGTCCACCGTGGCCGGCATGAACGGCATGCGCTCATGGTGGAAAATCAACGGAACCTGGCCGAAAGACGACAGCGAGCAGGCGATGGTCGGCAGCGCGCTCGCCGCGAAACTGGGCGTGAACGTCGGTGACAGCGTTACGCTCGACAAGACGATCGCCGTCGGTGCGGACGACAATACGAACGGAGGTACCGGGAAAACCGGCAAATCCTCCACCGAACGCAATCGCGTGAAAGTGAAAATCGTCGGCATCTTCGATTCGGGCGATTCCGACAACAGCGCCATTTATATGCCGTCCATCGCCGCGCAAACGCTTGCGAATCTGCCGAATTCCATCGACAAGATTGAAGTCAAGGCGCTCACCACGCCCGACAACGACCTCGCGCGCAAGGCGTCGAAGAATCCGAACGCGCTCACGCAGGACGAGTGGGAGACGTGGTATTGCACCGCGTATCCGTCGTCGATCGCGTACCAGATCGAAGAGGTGCTGCCGGGCGCGGTGGCCAAGCAGGTGCGCCAGGTGGCCGCGCTGCAGGGCGATGTGCTGAACAAGACGCAGGCGGTGATGGTGCTGATGACCGTGCTGTCGCTGGTTGCCGCCGCGATCGCCGTGGCGAACCTGATGGCCGCGTCGATTGGCGAACGCGGTTCGGAATTGGCGCTGTTGAAGGCGATCGGCGCCACGGACGGCGCGGTTTCGCGCCTTATGCTCGCCGAAACGGCGGTGATTTCGCTGGTTGGTGCGATTGCCGGCGCGCTGCTTGGCTCGGGCGTTGCACAGATCGTGGGGCACGTGGTGTTCGGCTCGGGCATCACCATGCGTCCGATGGTGTTCGTGTTGGTTTTCGTGTTGCTGGCGGTCACTGTGCTCGTGGCCTCGCTTTCGTCGATTCGGGCGATTCTGGGCTTGCGTCCGGCGGAGGTGCTGCATGGTAGGTGAGTTGTGCTTGGCTTTCGTAGGGGGTGTGCGATGACGAATCGCAAGATGTTCTTCACTATGCTGTGGGGCGCGGTGTTCCGCCGTCGCTCCCGTGCGATGATGGCCGTGATCGCGTCGCTCGTCGGCGCGGCCACGCTGTTCTGCCTTGCATCCGTGTGCGTCGCGGTGCCGCAGCAGATGAACGAGGAAATGCGCGCGTACGGCGCGAACCTGATCGTCACGCCCGCGTCCGCAACGGGCAAATCGCAAGGCATCGATACTGCAACCGTACGCAACGTGACGGCGCTCATCGGCGCCGGACACAGCGTGAAATCAGCCGCATACCGGTATGAGAGCGTGCGCATCAATTCCGCGCCGTACACCATCGCCGGCGTGGACGTGAAAGCCGTCCGCGCGCTCAATCGCCATTGGAACGTGACGGGCGATTGGCCCGGCTCGGGCAACGTGATGGTCGGCCGCGACGTCGCCGACGCGCTCGGCGTGAAGGTCGGCAGCCGCGTCACCATCGGCTACCGCGCCGCCGACGCGTCTGCTTCAGCGTCTTCTTCCGCGTCCGCAAAATCCGATTCGGACGAATCAACTGAAACGGCAGAATCGTCCGCGCAGGGCACGCAGAGTACACAAACTACGCAAGGCGAACAGACCACGCAAGCCACGGAAAACGGCCGCGTCTCGTCCGACATCATGGATAACAACGGCACCGAATTCCGTATCGCTGGCATCGTCGACACCGGCGGCAACGAGGATTCCATCATCTACGCCACTACCGCGGACGTGTCCAAACTTGCGGGCCACGAGCGCGGCGCCGACGTGGTCGAATACTCGGTGAACGCCATGGGGGATGAGTTGAACGCCATCGTCAACAGAATCAACAAAAATACAAACACTGCCGTCAAAGCGCAGACCGTCACCAAAATCACCTCGTCCGACACCCGCATCATCGCCATGCTGCAGACCCTGTTCTGGATTGTCTCGCTCGTCGTGCTCGTGCTGACGCTCGTCGGAGTGGGCACCACCATCAGCTCCATCGTGAGCCAGCGTCGCAACGAAATCGGCCTGCGCAAAGCCCTCGGCGCCGACTCGCGCGCCATCGGCGTCGAATTCTACGTGGAATCCGGCATCTACGGCTTGATCGGCGGTCTGCTCGGCACTGCTATCGGCTATGTGCTGGCGCGTGTGCTGTGCGCCACCGTCTTCGGTCGCGCGATCGGCTTCGACTGGCTGCTCGGCGCCGGATCGCTGCTGCTGAGCGTGGCGATCGCCGTCATCGCCTCCATTCCGCCGGTCCGCCGCGCCACCCGTATCGACCCCGCCATCGTTTTGAGGGAGGAATAATCATGGACAACGAACATATGCTGCTGGAACTCGACCACATTTCCAAGATTTACGGCGATCTGCACGCCGTCGACGACCTGAGTCTGACCGTTCCGCAAGGGCAATGGCTGGCGATTGTCGGCTCGTCCGGTTCCGGCAAAACCACGCTGATGAACATGATTGGCTGCATGGATACGCCGTCGAAGGGTTCCGTCATGCTTGAAGGCCGGCGATTGGAGGATTTGAACGCCCGCCAGCTTGCCGATGTGCGTAAGAACATGATCGGACTCGTGTTCCAGAAGTTTTACCTCGTGCCGCATCTGACGGCGGTGGAGAACGTGATGGTGGCGCAATACTACCATTCTGTAGTCGATGAGAAGCAGGCGATGGAAGCGCTGGAACGAGTGGGATTGAAGGAGCGTGCGCATCACCTGCCCGGCCAGCTGTCCGGCGGTGAGCAGCAGCGCGTGTGCATCGCCCGAGCGCTCATCAACTGCCCGAAGCTGATTCTCGCCGACGAGCCGACCGGCAATCTCGATGAGAGGAATGAGAAGATCGTGCTCGACCTGTTCCGTCAGCTGCACGAGCAGGGCACTACGATCATCGTCGTGACGCACGATGCGCTCGTCGCCTCCTGCGCGCAACGCGAAATCATGCTCAACCATGGTGTGCTCGTCGGCGAACAGTGGAATGACGAGGAAGCTCGACGGGCGTACGAGGCGGCCGGTGGCAAGCCTGCGCACACCGGTTCCGCCGAGGAAGGCGCGCAGAACGGGGGTATTGCGATTTCGTTCGCCGACCCTACGAAGGCCGCAAAAACCGGAGATACGGACGCGGACGGCACGGAAGGGGAGCGCGCATGAGCGCCGCACAATCGAACGCAATCAAAGTCATCGCACTGTCCGCGGCGAGTATCGCGCTGTTGTCGGCATGCGGCGAACCGAAGGCAACGCCGATGGACGACGAATACGCCGGCAATTCCGGTGAAAGCGTGCAATCGCAGGAAGAGAAGTCGAAAACTGACGGCAAGGCGGCTGGTGACACGGCAGACGACGGCGACGCCACCAAAAACCGTGCCGACGCGAATTCCGCAACATCCGACAAGCAGGACACCGGCAACTACGCGGATGGCGACTATTCGATCAACGGCCAGTACGGGCCGGTCGGCGAGGATACCATCGACGTGCATCTGACCGTTAAGGACCAGAACGTGACGGCCGTGGAAATCGTTGGACATCCGTTCACGTCCATCTCCAAAAAGCATCAGAACGACTTCGCCAAAGCCGTACCGGATGCGGTGGTCGGCAAGCCGTTGAAGGATCTCAAAGTAGACAAGCTCGCCGGCGCCAGCTGGACCTCCGAAGCCTTCAACAAGGCGTTGGAAGTGGCGCGTCAAGAAGCGTCAATCCAATAGCCCATTCCTTCTGAAACCGACACGGCATGCCCGTCTTGCGTCGGTGCGGACGGTTTTCCTGTGGTTACCGTGCGGATTCGGCGCATACGTTCGGCCAGAGCAACGTGGCCATGTTCTCGGCCCAGGAATCAGACTTGCGTTCCTTGCCGGATTGCCGTTCCCCTCCGGCTTCCTGCCCCGCCAACGCTTTGCAAGCCAGCATGGAACCCAGCACCGTGCTGAACAGGAACGTGTAGTCCAAACGGTTTTGAAACACTCCGTCGGCGATGCCACGTTCCATGAACCCCACGAACCGTTCTTCGGCCGGCGCTAGAACTTGTGAGGCAATCGCCTTCAGCGTGGCGTTGTCGGAAGACAGCACCACGCCCACGGCTTTCAATCCGAGTTCGCTGTCGAAGCAGTCCTGGATGCGTCGCAGCATGGTGGCCAGTCCGCTCCGCGACGGCTTCAAATCGTTGAAATTCGGTAGTCCGGCAACTTCCGGTTGGATGCGTTGCAATAAATCGTCGGCGTTTCGGTAGCGTCGGTAGATTGTGGTCTTTGCTACCCCTGAACGTCGTGCGACCTCTTCGATGGTCACCGCTCCGATACCATCGGAAATCACTATCCCCAATGTGGCTTTCATGATTTTGCGGTCGGTTTGCTCCCGTAATCGCTCACGTCGGCCACGTACTGTGCCGACGTCTTCCTGCGTGGTTTTTTGCACCGTCTTTCGCGTGCCCTCTTGCGTGGTTCCGCCCATCATGCCGCGATCACTTTCGTGCTTTCCAGCTTGCTTACGTACCAATGGTTGAACTTGACCAGTGGAATGCGCAGTAGCAGGCCTATCAGCAGCAGCGGCGGAATGAACAGCAGTAGCGCGCCAATCGCAAACCAGTAATCGTTACTGTAGATTCCGCCGATCGCCGCGCGCATTGCTGTGATTGAATGCGTCGCAGGCAGGAACGGGCTGATGCCGCTGATGATTTTCGGCAGCACGGCCAGCGGATATGCGCCGTTCGCTCCGGAGATCTGCATGACGAGAAACAGTACGCCGATGGCTTTGCCGACGTTGCCGAAGCTGGCCACGAGCGTGTAGATGAAGAACGAGAACACTAGGCTGCTTACCCAGCCGGACAGCATGAATAGCAGCGGATTCACCGCCTGGACATGGAGGAACAGCAGACTGCCTCCCAAGGAGAACGTGCTCTGCAATAGTCCGATCACGCCGAACACACCGTAATGTCCGAGAAACAGCTGATGCGGTTTCGGGTCGCCGAGTTCCTTGCGCACCTTACGCGAGACGGTGGTCTTGAGCGTCACTGCCATGAGCAGCGAACCGACCCACAGCGGCAGGATCGTGTAGAACGGTGCCATCTGCGAACCGAAGTTCTTGACTGGGAACACCGCGTTGCGTTTCACTTTTACAGGGGCTGCAAGCGCGGCGGCCAACGAGTCGGTATTATCGCTGAGCACATCTTTGACGGCGCTCATATCGCCGCTGTTCAGCGCATCGGTCAATGTTCCTGTGAATGCGCCCAGTTTTTTGCCCGCGCCGGCCAGACTATCGGCGGTGGAATCCAACACGCTGCTGATGGCGGTCAGATTCTTATCCGCGGTCTTGGTGGTGCCGTTCAGATTGCCCAGCGCGCCTTTCAGATCGGCCGCTGTGGCATTGAGCGCGGTGGTGGTGCTGGTAATGGACGTGGCGATATCGTCAAGTTGCGGTTTCAGTTGGCTCTCATAGTCGGTTTTGATGCCACTGACGGACGTTGCCGCCTGCTGCGCCAGTTTCTTGATCTCCGCACGTTCGGCCGTGGTATCGCTTACTTTGGCGTCGATGTTGTCGGCGCTGCCATTCAGCGCCGATGCTAGGTCGTTGAGCTGTGTGATGGTGGTGCCGACGTTGGTTTTGAGATGGTCGATGGCGTTCCTCACCGCTTCCGGCAGCTTTTCGTTTGCGCTGAGCGCGTCGAGCGAATCATAGATCTGCTGGTAGCTTTGCGCCTGCTTGCTGATGTTCGTGGCCTGGTTGCGTAATGCGTTGGCGGTGTTGCCGGCCTGCGTGCCCGCATTGCCGAATAGGCTGTCCACATCTGCTTCCATGGCTGTGAAGCTGTTGGCGGAATCAGTCAGAGCCGTGCCCAGCGCGGTGGTGCCGGTCTTCAACGCGCCCGTCAGATCCTCCACGCCGCTGCCGGCTTGCTTGAGTGTTGTTCCTGCGCTTTTCGCATTGCCGCTGACATTGGCGATCAGACCGTCGGAGGACTCAAGCAGATGCCGTGCGCTTTGGGTCAGCGTGCTGAACGTGCGGAGCGTTCCGGAAGCGTCGGTGAGCGTTTCCGCGAAGTCGCTGATATTGCCGTTGAACTGCGTGAGTTGTTCCTGCGCGGCTGGCTTGTCGAGTTGGTTGGCGAGTTGCGATGCCACACTCAGCGCGGTGCTGGTCAGTGTTTCGGAGAACGTCTCGTTGACCTGCGCGCTGACCGTATCGGCGCCTTGGCCTGTGATCTTCGGAGCCAAGGCGTTCTTCTTTTCATTGTTGTAGTAGGCGATTTCGGCGTGGTCGCCATCGGATGCGAAGAACGTCATCATACGGGTGCTGAAGTTCTTCGGAATCACCACAGCTGCGTAATATTCGCCGGATTTGGTGCCGTTGATGGCTTCTTTTTTGGTGGTGAAGGTCCAGTCGAGCTGATCGTTGGAACGCAGCGTGTTAACCACTTGGTCGCCGATGTTGATCTTCACTGGAATGAGGTCGGACCGGTATCCGTCGTCCTCATTGGCTACGGCGAATTTCAGATTGCCGGTATTGGCGAACGGGTCCCAGCTGGCGGCCACGTTGAACCATGTGAAGATGCCGGGGATCACAACGAGTCCGATGACGATGATGATGGAGACGACGTTGCTGGTGATTCGCCGGATGTCGCCGACGAACAGTTTCCAGATGGTTTTCATGCGTTGCTCCTTTCCTCGGTGTTTTCGGTTGTCTCGGTTGTCTCGGCGGTCTCGGTAGTCTCGGTGGTGTCCGTGGCGGCATCGTTCGCGGCGGCGCTTGGACCGGTCGTCTGCATTTTCTGCATTTTCTGCACCAGTATGGCGATTCCGTCATCTTCATTGTGGTTGACGCCCGTCACGTTTTCCGTCGTTTCTTTGATGACGCTGGTATTGCGATTATCGGATGTCGTGCGTTTGCCGCTGGTGCGTCTCCGCGTTTTGCGCAGCAGTCTGTTCCGCCGTTCCTGTTGCGCCCGCTTTTTGCGACGGATGCGTGCCGCTTGGCGCTCCACCAGCATGGATTGGATCGATTCATCGCTCAAATGGCCGAGCTCCACTTGACGGTTCAGATTATCGCGCATGTATTCGATGACCATGAGGAAGCCCATGATGAGCAGAATCCAGACGACCCACGTGGCCAGTACCACCACTTTCTCTCCGTTGGTGAACGAGAACACCGCCGCCAGAGTTACCGGAACTACGAATCCGATCACCAGAGCTCCGCGCTTGAGTTTCGGGTACAGTTCCGCGAACCGACTTGCGCGTTCCTCGATCACCTCGCGGTAGCCGCCTTTGTCGGCCAGCACCTGAATGGCTTGGGACATGTTGTATCCGCGTTCCGGAAGCTCCACTTCCTCGCCGATAATCATGTCGCTTTCCTTGATTTCGCGGGCGAAGAGTCGGTTGAGGTTGACCAACAGAGGACGGACCGCCAGACCGATGACGAACGCCATGGCGGCAAACAGCAGCAGCGTGCCGATCGCCTTGGTCCAATGGCCGTCGTAGAAGCCGGCGATGGTCTCGCGGAATGCGTCTATCGAATAGCTGAATGGCACGAACGGATAGACCATGCGGAAGAATTTCGGCATCATCTCGATCGGATACAGGCCGGAAGCGCCTGGAATCTGCACGATCACCAACGCCACGCACAGGCCCTTGCCGATGTGCATGAACGTGGTGGACAGCGCGTACGTGATGCTCAGATATACCAGCGATGTGATCATGCCGGTCAGTATGAACAGTGGCGCGCAAGCCGTCTGCACGCCGAGTATCAGATCGCCAACGGTGCAGATCGCGCCTTGAATGACGCCCATCGTGCCGAGCAACAGGTATCGGGCCAGATACTTTTCGGTTGCGGTCGGATCGAGACCCTCAAGCCCCTCGTCGTCCACCTCCACTTTGCAGATCACCACAAAGGCGAACGCGCCCACCCACAGTGCCAGATTGGTCATCAGCGGAGCCATGCCGGAGCCGTAGGAGTTGACGGGATACACGTTCTTCGTGTCGATTACGGTCGGGGACTCCATGAACGAGGCGATCTTATCCGCGTCAAGCGAACCGCTGCCGGTCAACGATGCGAGCAGATCCGCAGTGCCCAGCGCCTTCAGGTCGGTGCTGACGGTGGTGAGCTTCGTCTCCATCTTCGCCAGCTGCTGGTCGGTTTGCTCAAGGCCGATGCGGGTGTCTGACGCCACTTGGTCGAGTTGGTCGAGCACGATGTTGGTTTGCCTGACCACGCTGTCCTGGCTGGTCACGGTGCCGGCAAGTGTTCCGGCCGTCCCAGCCAGCGAGCCCAGCGCGGAATTCAGTCGCGGCAGTGCGCCTGAATTGATGGCGTTGCGCGCCGTGCCTGCGCTTTTGAGCGAGTTCTGCGTGCCTATGTTGAAATCGGTGGACAGTTTGGATACGCTGCCGGCTGTGGCCTGTGTGTTCTCGCTCAGGGTTTTGAGGTCGGCGAGTGTTCCGGCTGCCGTGTTGTTGGTATTCTCCAGTTTGCTGATGATTTGCTGGTATTGCGCGTTGTCGCTGGCGGATTTGAGCTTCTCGAGCAGTTTCGCATTGCTGTCGGTGATGTTTTGCATGCCGGTCACCGCCTGCTGCGCCGATCCACTTGCCGCGGATACCGCCGACGAGATCTGGTTGATGCTGGCTGTGGATTGCGCCGTCGCTTGGGAAACAAGTCCGGATCCGGTTTCCAGCGCGCTGTTGGCGTTGGACGAAAGCGTGTTGAGCTGGGTTTGCGCTGTGCCGATGGCGGTGGATGCGCCTGCTAGTCCTCTGCCTGCGCTCGCCGCGGCCAGCTGCACGTCGTTCAGGGCATTGCGTGCTGCTTTTGTCTGCTGTGGCACATTGGCTAACTGGGTGTCGAAATCCGCGATTGCGGAGCGGATCGTGCCTACGTTCCGCTTGGTGTTGTCGAGTTCGCCGATGGTTTCGTTGGCGATGGCGTTGGTGTTGCCGCTGATGGTGCCGTTGGCCGAGTTGACGGCTTTGACGAGCACGTCGCTGACGGTGGAGACGAAGGTGTTGTTGACGGTGCGGTCGACCACGGTCGCGCCTTGGTCGGTGATTTTCGGCGAAATCGGACTCGCCTTCTCGTTCACGTAATATTCGAGCGTGGGGCGATGCTTGCTGTTGGTGACGACGTTGGCCAGATCTTCGCTGAAGTCGGAAGGGATGACGATTGCGGCGTAGCAGTCGCCCGACTCCACCGCTTCCATCGCATTGGCTTTGCCCATGAACTCCCAGCCGAGCTGGTCGTTGCTCTTCAGCGTGCCTTCGATTTGATCGCCGAGATTGACTTTGCCAAGCAGCGCGTTGTCTGTGCCTTCGTCCATGTTGGCCACGGCCACTTTGATGCTGTCCGTGTTGCCATAGGGATTCCAGAACCCGTAGATGTTGAACCATGCGTATAGCGGGGGAATGAGAATCAGGCCGATCATAATCACCCACGCGGCGGGTACGGTGACCAATCGTTTGAAGTCACGGCGCAGGATCTGCAGTACGTTGTGCATTGTCTCTCCGGTTTGGCGAATCAATTCCCTTATATGGCGATACGTGTTCCGTAGCGCTACGCGGTTCGTATCGTATACCGTGCTCTTGGACAAAGCCAACACGTATTCGCTCAACGCATCAACGTACCGCTTGCGTGATGGAATCGCTATTCTTGCTCGTCTGTGGCCAAAAGAGGCTGTCGGCAACGCCTGCCTGCGAATCCGTGCCCCCGACCTCTTCTTCGGCGGCGGATATTGCCCATGTTTGGTAGCGTGGATTGCGGGAAGGAGCGGCATATGAACGAAACCGCACAATCCGAGGAATCCGCCGCGGACGAATCCGTCACGCAGGCAACCCTAGGCAAGGTCGCTGAGGAAAGCAGGGCGATCGCATCGGAGGCTGAGATTACGGCCATCGAAGAAGGCGGCAGGCAGTCTGTCGGAGGTGGAATCAGCAATCCCGCCGATCGTCGTCTACCGCTGATCGCCCGTATCTACGGCATTGTCATGCTCATCGAAGGTGTGGTGATGATGCCTGTCATCGTGCTGGCGTGCCTATATGCGGTTAGAGCCGTGTTGTCGGGCGAATTGGAATTCAACGCGCTCAATCTCACCACGATTCTTTCGGTGATCCATGCCGCCGTGCTGTTGGTCGCCACCGCGTGTCTGGCGGTGTTTGGCGTGATGCTTATCCTCAATAGGCGTCGGCATATCGCGCAATGGACCTATCTGATGATTCCGCTCACGCTTGCCGAGGGACTGCTGTCTTTGGCGTTGAAAGGGCTTGGCGTGAATCTTGTCGGTCCGGTCGTGCAGCTTGCTGTTCTGATCGCCCTGCATATCACCGCCGATCCGTCGCTGCGTGAGGAGCGTCGTCTGCAGTTCGCGCTTCGACGTATGGATGCCCGTAGCGCGTACGAAAGTGCGGCTTCCCGAGGAATGGCCGGCCGTGATTTGACTGGCAGGGGCTATATTTCGCTGGATTTCTTCAATCTGTTCTGGCTGTTCACCATTGGTTGTGTGTTCGGTTTGGTGATCGAAACCATCTACCATTTCATCCTGTTCGGCGAATACCAGGACCGTGCGGGCTTCCTATGGGGGCCGTTCTCGCCCATCTATGGTTTCGGCGTGGTGATCGTCACCGTGTTGCTCAACCATTTGTGGCAGTCGAATTGGTTGCTGATTTTCTGCTCAAGCGCGGTGATCGGTGGCGCGTTCGAATATTTCACCAGCTGGTTCATGCAGGCCGCGTTCGGTATTCGCGCATGGGATTACACGGGGCAATGGCTTTCGATTGACGGGCGTACATCCGGCAAATACATGTTCTTCTGGGGCGTCCTCGGCTTGGTTTGGGTCAAGTTGATTCTGCCGCGATTATTGCGATTGATCCAGCGTATTCCGTGGAAGATTCGCTATTCGTTGACGCTGGTCTGTTTCATACTCATTTTCGTCGATGGCGTGATGACGCTGATGGCGCTTGACGCTTGGTATTCCCGCATGGCTGGGGTTGCGCAGAATTCGCCCGTTTCGCAGTTCTTCGCCACGTATTTCAATGACGATTTCATGGCCCACCGATTCCAGACCATGAAGATCGACCCGTCCACTGCCGGTCGTATGTAGGCTGGTTTTTGCGTTTTGCGGGTTTTGCTAAGCGGCTGGTCGGGCGATGTTCCGGCTGGCCGCTTTGCTTTGGGTGGCTGATTTTGAACGATTTCGGACGATTGCAGTGGGGTTTTGTTGCGGGTTTTGCCGCGGGGGATTTGATTCTTCCGGATTATTGCCGTTTGGGATTCGTGCCTTCCGGCTGTCTGGATGCTTGACTGCTGTTGCCGCGCCTACGCCGCGATGCTTTGCGCCAGCTGGCGGATGAGGTCGGGGCGATGTCCGCTCCATGAGGAATTCGGTGAGATGACGACCGGAATTTGCTTGAAGCCGGCGTCCTTGATCTGTTCGAATGTGGACGGATTCTGCGTCAAATCGACCGCCACGTACCGCACTCCCAGTTTGGAAAGCTCTTGTTCGGTGGCCTCGCATTGAGGATTGTTCGGATTGGTGAAGACGGTCACGGTCATTACTTTTCCTCCCTATGCAATCGGCTTCCTTTGGTGCGGAAGATCTTGTCGGCCATGTTTTTCGATTTTGCCCGGCTGCTCGGGCCGTTCATCAGTATACACTACCCGTAGTGGCGTTTCGTACGTTCGCCCACTGTATATAGTGGGGA
>OLSX01003046.1_pt1 | contig 13969 bp, 10 predicted proteins | sample 1673141 | NCBI WGS metagenome assembly OLSX01 (sample SAMEA3136759, study PRJEB25190) | human gut metagenome | biome: human gut; feature: human-associated habitat; material: faeces | place: Austria | collected 2013
TAATTGCCCGTGAACGGCGTGCCGGAGCACACCCGCCCCTCATCAGTCACCTTCGGTGACAGCTTCTCCCCCGAGGGGAGAAGCCTTTTCTTTACTTATAAATCGTATACACCGGCCCCACAAAGTAGTGCTGGAACAAGAGCACTGCCCCTGCAAACGCATACCACCCGCACAGGCGGACGCTGATGGCGGCGGCCTTTTCTGCGGTCAAGCGCGGGGCAAGCGCACGGCGGGCCAGCGCGGCAGCAGCCAGCACCGCCAGCAGCCACACCGGCAGGAAATACCGCGTCTGCAGGCCGACGATGCGCACCATGCCCACGGGGGTGTAGGTAATATACATGGCCGTCATCGCGCCCACGGCGTAGACGAGACCGAACGCCGACAGCCAGCCGGTGCGGCGGCGGCCCAGGGCATCAGCAGACGGCGAGCAGAGCAGCGCCGCCGCCAGCAGCACCAGCGGCGCGGTCAGGCTGATAAATGCCACCGGCATATCCTTCCAGCCGAACAAGCCCAGTTGGCCGATAAAACCGTCGTTCTCATACAGTGTACCCAGCAAAACCGCGATATAACGCAAGGGATTCTTCAGCACAAACAAAAGCTGCGCACCGCCGTTCACGGTGGTGCCGCCCTGCCGGGCAATCGCGCCGTAATTGTGGCGCAAAAGTGTGCCGTACTGCTCAACGCCAAAGGTCAGTGCCAGCGCACCCGCCGCTGTCAGCACGGCGTACAAGGCGCGGCTGAACCGCACCTTCCACTCGGATCTGCGCACCACAAAGGGCAGCACGACCCACAGCAGGTTGATGTAGGGCTTGGTGCCGTTGGCAAATACGCAGGCCAGCGCATACCACAGCGCCGTGCGGTCGTCCCACTCGGCGCGGGTCAGCAGCGCCAGCATGACGTAGTAGCAGCCCAGCAGCGTGGCGTCATAACTTAACGATGCGCCCATGTAGAGCGACATTGGCAGCAGCATTATACACAAAAAAGCAGGCTTGCACTTGTGCGCAGTGCGCAGCGCCGCATAGCACAGCGCCGCGTAGGCCAGCAGGTTGGCCAGTCGCCCGCCGTACAGGCAGCCCAGCGCACCAAATCCCAGCAGCCGCGCCAGCGCCATGCCCAGTGCCCCGGGCAAAAACGGCAAAATCAAAAAGCTGATGGGCTCAGTTACGGAATCTGCCGCAGAATCGCGGCTTTCCCAGTTGTGATACTGCGTAAAGCTGTCCCAGATGCTCTCGACCCGGCCGTCCTTGCCGTATTGCTTCAGCGCATAGCCTGCCGTGTTGTAGGCCTGCTCGGCGTGGGTATCGGGGTCCGTGCCGACGCCGGCCGAGGTATGGGCGTTGACCCATGCGCCGGGAAACGCCGCGACCAGCTCGTTCACGTCCTCGGGGTAGCCGCGCTCGGCGTCAAAGTCAAAGTGCCCCATGGAAATCGCATAGGTGCGCAGATAATGGTCTGTCTCATCGGGGGTCTGCATCGGCGGATTTGCAAAGGCAAACAGTATGCCGCACAGCAAAATGCAGGCGGCGCCCCGTTTGGCAAAGTCCTTGACCCGGCGCAGAAGCAGCGCCGCTGTGCCCGCCAGGATGCTGAGCCCCACACAAAAGCCGGTGACGGCCAGCGGCGCAAGGCCCCGGGCGTCCAGCCCGTAGAATACGCGCCAGTAGTAGCTGGCAACGATGCCCAGCGCGGCGCACAGCACCAACACGAAAGCCCACCGGGCGGCGGGGTGCTGCACGGTGGGTGAAAGTAACTTTTTCTTGGAAACTTTTGACATAAACTTAGATTTTGGTAGGGGCGAGGCATACCTCGCCCGGCTGTTTGCCGCGCCGCAAAGTGCCCGGTGCGGCAAGGTCGAAGGCCGGGCATACCCGGCCCCTGCATTACAGGATGTACTGGCCGACCTTGTACTGATCCAGGTTGCCGCGCAGGAACTCGATGGTGGCGGCCAGGCCCTGCTCAAAGGTGTACTGCGGTGCCCAGCCGGTCAACTCGCGCAGCTTGGTGGAATCGCCCAGCAGGCGGTTGACTTCGCTCTTTTCGGGGCGCAGGCGCTCGGCCTCGCAGACGATCTTTGCATTCGGGTTGATCTGGGCAATCAGCTCGTTGGCCAGATCACCGATGGAATGCTCAATGCCGGTGGCAATGTTCAGCTCCTGGCCGATGGCGGCGTCGCAGTCGGCAATCGTCATAAAGCCGTTGGCCGTGTCCTTGACATAGTTGAAGTCGCGGGTGGGGGTCAGGCTGCCGAGTTTGATTTCAGTCTGGCCTGCCAGCAGCTGTGTAATAATCGTCGGGATGATGGCGCGGCCGCTCTGGCGCGGGCCATAGGTGTTGAAGGGGCGCACGATGGTGACAGGCAGGTCAAAGCTGCGGTAGAAGCTCTCAGCCAGGCGGTCCGCACCAATTTTGGTGGCGGAGTAGGGGCTTTGGCCCTGGAAGGGGTGCTTCTCGTCGATGGGCACATACTGCGCCGTGCCGTAGACCTCGCTGGTGGAGGTGACAAGCACGCGCTGGGTGCCCAGCTCACGGGCGGCGTTCAGCACGTTCAGCGTGCCCTTGATGTTGGTGTCCACATAGCTGTCCGGGCTGTGGTAGGAGAAGGGGATAGCGATAAGCGCTGCCAGGTGGAACACCCGCTCCTGCCCGCGCATGGCGGTACGCACGCCGTTGGGGTCGCGCACGTCGCCCATAAAGACATCAATTTCATTGCGGATCTCCGGCGGCAGCGTGTCGATCCAGCCCAGCGAGCCGAAGGAATTGTACAGGCAGAATGCGCGGACCTTTTCGCCGCGCTTGACGAGTTCTTCAGTCAGATGGCTGCCAATAAAGCCGTCTGCACCGGTGACCATAACGGTATGTGCCATTTTGTGCTCCTTTATCAAAGGGGACAATGCCCCATATTTCAACTTTATTACAAAATAGTATAACCGATTTTTGGGAAGATTTCAACTATTATTCTAAAGGCGCGCGATTGCCCAAACAAAACACCCGGATGCGCGAACATCCGGGTGCTACCGCGTGGCAAATTAGACGATCTCGACCTTTTCCATCACGACCGGGGTGCGGGGCTTGTCGTTCCAGTCGGTGGCGACGGCGGCAATCTCATCGACGACCTCAATGCCCTTCACCACATGGCCGAAAGCAGCGTAGCTGCCGTCCAGGTGCGGGGCGTCCTGGTGCATGATGAAGAACTGGCTGCCGGCGGAGTTTGGATCCATGGAGCGGGCCATGCTGATGACGCCGCGGGTGTGCTTGATGGGGTTGGCAACGCCGTTCTGCAAAAACTCACCCTTGATGTGCCAGCCCGGGCCGCCCATGCCGGTGCCCTGGGGGTCGCCGCCCTGGATCATAAAGCCGGAAATAACGCGGTGGAACGTCAGGCCGTTGTAAAAACCGTCCTTGACGAGCTTTTCAAAGTTCTCGCAGGTGATGGGGGCGGCGCTATGGTCCAGCTCAATGTCAATGGTCTTGCCGTTCTGCATGGTGATACGGATCATACGGAAATCTCCTTTTCAGTTGTGGTATTTTGTGCGTCAGGGTCGCTCACCGGGGTGGGGATGCCCTGCAAATAGCTCATGCTGCCGATCTTTTCGGCAAATTCGGCGGGGGTCAGCTTCTTCATCCAGTAGAGCAAAGCCGCGCCCATAAACTGTTCGCTGCGCAAAACCGCGCGGGGTAGCAGCGCAAACAGGCCGTCGTCGTGGTGCTCGCCGGTGAAGGGGTCAGTCCACTCGTCGGGCAGGTGTTTGTCCAGCTGCCGGGGCGATACATGGCCGGTGATGAATCCACGCCCGCCGAACAGCGGCTCCACGAGCCAGAAGAACGCCCGGCGCACGCCGTGCTTACTGGGAAAGATGCCTCGCAGCTTGTAGGTGTGCCAGAACGCATCGGCCAGGTACTCCACCGGGATATCTTCACCGTAGGTTTCCAGCAGGCAGGTGTGCAGCAGCGCCGTAATGTCGGCCAGCTCCTCGCCGGTGGGCAGGGGACTGACGTCCTCGACGGGCACAAGGCTTGAGCCGGTATCCTCAGCGTGCAGGGTGGAGTCCAGTGCAATCTCCAGGTAGCCGTGGCCGCCCTTTTTGCCGTATGGCTGGCCTTTTTTGCACATGGCGCAGACGAAGGGATGCACGACGGTGTCGGTGGCGTAGTGGCTCAAAAAGCCCAGCGCATACTCCACCTGGGGGCGGGTCTTGACGTTGGCGCACAGGCTGCGCAGGAACGCGCCGGTCTTTTCCTCGTGCATACGGTTGCCGAGGCCCGGCAGGTCGTAGTGGCGTTTTGTGCGTTTTTTCCAGACCTCATAGCAGAAAAAGCTGTCCGGGCCGTTGGCACCGGCCGCGAACGCCGCCGGGCACTGGATTTTGTAATGGATCGCCACCGCCGCTTTTGCGGCGGTGCGCACATGGGTATAGCCTTCCGGCATCGGGATTCCCCTTTCGTTGGTGAGCGTAGAAAATATTGTAACGCGGGGCGGGGAAAATGTCAAATTTGCGGAGCATCAGCGACGCATCCCACCAATTTTATGATCTTTTATCTCTTATTTTTTATCTTTTTTAGATTTTCCTCTCATCATTCGTCATCGTCTTGGGCAGCACGCCGAAATACAGCACAGCACCGACAATAATAATCAGGATGATGGACAAAATACCATATGGGCCGGCAGCCTTGTTGATGGCGTCGATCTGCTCGGCGGTGGCTGTGGCGGCGGTCAGGCTCTGGTCAGCCAGCATTTTGTTGGCGGCAAAGGCGCTGACAAACCCCACCAGCGCAGGCCCCATGATGGACGAGAACTTACCGAAAATATCAAAGAAGCCGAAAAACTCACCGCTGCGGTCCTTGTCGGGGATCAGCTTGCCAAACATCGAGCGGGACAGCGCCTGGATGCCGCCCTGGCTGGTGGCGCACAGCACGGCCAGTATCCAGAACTGCCACAGGCTGTTCATAAAGAACGCAAACACGCAGATAAACATATACACGCAGATGCCCACGCCCACCATCGTGCGCGCGCCGAATTTCTCCGCCAGCTTCATGTACAAAAGGCAGAACGGCAGGCCCAGCACCTGCACCAGCAGCAGCGCCAGCAGCATACCGGCGGAATCCAGCCCCAGGTTGGTGCCGTAGCTTGTGGACATACTGATGATGGTGTGAACGCCGTCGATGTAGAAAAAGTACGCTACAATGTAGACAAGCATCGGCTTATCCGCGCCGATCTCCTTCAGGGTCGTAAACACGCTCTTGATGCCTGCGCCGACCGCGCCCTTCTTGTAGGGCTTGCCGGTGGTCTGCTCGCAGTTTTTCAAAAGCGGGAGGCTGAACACGAGCCACCACACGGCGGTCAGGCCGAAGATGAAGCCAAGGCAGGTCAGCATCGGCACGCCGACGGCGTTCATGATGAGGAAAATCAGCAGCGGAATCGTCGAGCCGCCGATGTAGCCGAAACCGTAACCCAGGGTGGAAACGGAGTCCATACGCTCCTCGGTCGTGACGTCGGTCAAAAACGCATCGTAGTAGATGCAGGACGCATCAAAGCCGATGGTACTTGTGATGTAGAGCACCAGAACCATCGCCGCGACCCGGCCCGCAGCTTCGGGCGAGGCGGTGAAGTCCATAAACGGGGTGAAGGCCAATCCCCCTACCGAAGCGATGCCAAGCAGCAGGAACACAAGGAACAGCTTTTTGCGCATTCCGCGGATATCGCCGAACACGCCCAAAAACGGTGCGCTGAGGGCGACGATGGCCATGGCAAGGCTCGTGGCAAAGCCCCAGGTGGACATACTGGAAACACTGTCCGCCGTGTAGCCCGCGACTGTGTCAAAGAAGATGGGCAGGATGGTCACGACGATGACCGAGTGGGCGCTGTTGGCCCAGTCGTACATCATCCAGCTGATCTCCTGCTTGGTAAATTTTTTCAGGAAGCCCATGGGAGAAAACCCCTCCGTTTCGTTATTACACGCATTGCGCACGTGTGTATAAATATTGTAACATTTTGGAAACATAAAAACAACACGCCCCCTTGACGTTTCGGTCAACAGGGCGTAAAACTTTCGTCATATTTTTGAGGCAGTTTGACGATGAGAAGCCTTCCCCCAAGGGGGAAGGTTTAGGGAATTATCTTTTCCTAAGCTCCCAAAACGCCACGGCTCCGGCGGCCGCCACATTCAGCGAGTCTACTCCGTGCTGCATCGGGATCATGACGGTGTAGTCGCAGTGGGCAATCGTGTTGTGGGCCAGGCCGTCACCCTCGGTGCCCAATACAATGGCGAGTTTGTCCTCGGTATGCAGCGCCGGGTCGTCGATGCTGACAGCGCGGTTGTCCAGCGCCATAGCGGCGGTCTTAAAGCCCATGGCGTGCAGCCGGGCCATGCCGCCCTCGGGCCAGTCCGCAGGGCTGTCGCCTAAAACGGCCCACGGCACCTGGAACACCGTGCCCATGCTCACACGCACGGCGCGGCGGCACAGCGGGTCGCAGCAGGACGGCGACAACAGCACAGCGTCCATGCCCAGAGCTGCCGCGCCCCGGAAAATCGCGCCGATGTTGGTAGAGTCCACAATACCTTCCAAAACGGCGACGCGGTGGGCGTTCCTGCACAGCTCCTCGGCCGTGTGGGGCGCAGGGCGGCGCATGGCGCACAGCACGCCCCGGGTCAGCACATAGCCGGTCAGCACCTGTAACACGCTGCGGTCGGCGGTGTAGACGGTCGCATCCGGGCAGCGGGCCAGCCCCCCGGCAGCCGGGCCGTCAATCTGGCGGCGCTCCATCAAAAACGAGAGCGGCTCGCACCCGGCATCCAACGCCGTACCGATGACCTTGGGGCTTTCGGCGATGAAAATACCCTTTTCGGGTTCCAGCTTGTTGCGCAGCTGGGATTCGGTCAGCTTGGTGTAAGGGGCAAGCTCGGGGATGGACAAATCTGTAATTTCAATAATCTGCATGATGGCTTTTTCCTTCGTTGAGGTGTAGGGACCGGGTATACCCGGCCCTGCCGTGTAAGGCAGGTGCGCAGTAAAGGCAAGGTCAAGGGCCGCACATGTGCGGCTCTTACAACTCTGCCTCGCGGTTTTTATAACAAGCATACAATATTTTAAAGCAAATTGCAAACAAAACCGCCGCCCGCAGGGCTTGCATCCCATGGGCGGCGGTCGTATTCAAATCCCTATATACCCTCTAAAAATGCTTTGCCGGATTACTCCACGGCGGCAAAGGCCTGATCGAGATCAGCGATGATATCATCGACATGCTCGGTGCCGATGGACAGGCGGATCGTGTTCTCCTGGATGCCGACGTCAGCCAGCTCCTCGGGGGAAAGCTGGGCGTGGGTGGTGGTGGCCGGGTGGATGACCAGGCTCTTCACGTCGGCAACGTTGGCCAGCAGAGAGAAGATCTGCAGATGGTCGATGAATTCAAAGGCTTCCTTCTGGCCACCCTTGATGTTGAAGGTGAAGATGGACGCACCGCCATTGGGGAAGTACTTCTCATACAGGGCGTGGTCGGGGTGGTCAGGCAGGCTGGGGTGGTTGACCTTCTCCACCTTGGGGTGATGGGTCAGGTACTCCACGACCTTCTTGGTGTTCTCGACGTGGCGGTCCAGGCGCAGGGAGAGCGTCTCGGTGCCCTGCAGCAGCAGGAACGCGTTGAACGGGCTGATGCAGGCGCCGGTGTCACGCAGGATGATAGCGCGGATATAGGTCACGAACGCGGCGGGACCGGCAGCATCCACGAAGCTGACGCCGTGGTAGCTGGGGTTGGGGTCAGCAAACGCGGGGAACTTGCCGCTGGCCTTCCAGTCGAACTTGCCGGAATCGACGATGACACCGCCCAGCGTGGTGCCGTGGCCGCCGATGAACTTGGTGGCAGAGTGGACAACGATGTCCGCGCCGTGCTCGATCGGACGGATCAGGTACGGAGTGCCGAAGGTGTTGTCGATGACCAGCGGGATGTTGTGCTTGTGGGCAATCTCGGCGATGGCGTCGATGTCGGGAATGTCAGAGTTGGGGTTACCCAGCGTCTCCAGATAGATGGCGCGGGTGTTCTCCTTGACAGCGCCTTCGACCTCGGCCAGGTCATGGGCGTTGACGAAGGTCGTCTCAACGCCGAAGGCAGGCAGGGTGTGCTCCAACAGATTGGAGGTGCCGCCGTAGATGGTCTTTTGGGCGACGATATGGCCGCCGTTCTGGGCCAGCGCCTGGATGGTGTAGTTGATGGCAGCTGCACCGGAGGCAACGGCCAGGGCAGCAACGCCGCCCTCGAGAGCGGCAATGCGCTTTTCAAAGACATCCTCGGTGGTGTTGGTCAGGCGGCCGTAGATGTTGCCGGCATCGCGCAGGCCGAAACGGTCAGCGGCGTGCTGGGCGTTGTGGAAAACGTAGGAAGTGGTCTGGTAGATAGGCACGGCGCGGGAATCGGTGACAGGGTCAGCCTGCTCCTGGCCGACGTGCAGCTGAAGGGTCTCAAAATGCAGTTTACGCTCGCTCATGATAAAATCCTCATTTCTGTTTTTATTCTTTAAGTTGTTGACGCAAAAGAAAAGCCGGGGGTCGTACAGTTACAACTCCCGGGCAGAAAATACAGTGCGGCGCGAAATTTTACAGGCAATGCAAAGCAAGCCCACGCGCCCGGACGTTTTCCACCCGGGAGTTAGGCATTCGGCCACAGCGGAAATTCTGACGCAGCAGACTGCCGAATACATGGGCCATATGCTTTGCACCTCCTTTGAATTTACTAAATAACCTATAATTTCCATAGGTTTGTCTGTATTATAATACGGATAAACCGATATGTCAATAGGAAAAAGGGGAAATTTATAAATTCCTAAGCCTTCCCCCTTTGGGGGGAGGTGGCCCCGCAGGGCCGGATGAGGGGCGCGTGTGCGGCGTCAACCCATAAACGGGTCATGGCGGCGAGGAGGCCCCTCATCAGCCAGCGGTCGGGGCCGCTGACAGTTTCCCCCTTGAGGGAAGCCTCGCTCTTTACAAAATCGTCCCCCCGCCGACGACCACATCCCCGTCATACAGTACCACCGACTGGCCGCGGGTGATGGCGCGCTGGGGTTCGTCAAAGACGACCTTGACCAGGCCGTTGTCCAACGGGTAGACCGTGGCGGGCTGCTCCACCTGGCGGTAGCGGGCCTTGGCCTTTACCCGCATCGGCGCGGTCAGCTCGGGAATCGAGATCCAGTTGAAATCGTCGGCAATCAGCGTTGTGGTGAACAGCGCGCTCTCGGGGCCGACGGTGACAGTGTTCTTCTCCATGTCCTTGCCGCAGACGTAGACCGGTGCACCCAGCGCCAGCCCCAGACCCTTGCGCTGGCCGTTGGTGTAGCGCACCGCGCCGTGGTGGCGGCCCACGACCTTGCCGTTCCTGTCAATAAAATCGCCGTCCGGGTAATATTTGCCGGTGTAGCGCTCCATAAAGCCGACGTAATCGCCATCGGGTACAAAGCAGATATCCTGGCTGTCATGCTTGCGAGCGTTGCAAAAGCCCTGCTCCTCGGCAATTTTGCGGATGGAGGGCTTGTCCATGCCGCCCAGCGGGAACTTGGTGTGGGCCAGCTGATCCTGCGTCAGCACGTACAGAACGTAGCTCTGGTCCTTGTCGGCGTACAGGGCCTTTTTCAGCAGCCAGCGGCCGGTGTCAGGGTCTTGCTCTATGCGGGCATAATGGCCGGTCACAACGTAATCCAGGCCGTTCTCCCGCGCAAAGTCCAGCATCTTGTCAAACTTCATCGTGCGGTTGCAGTCGATGCAAGGGTTCGGTGTGCCGCCTGCCTCGTAGGTGGCAATGAACTTGCCGATGACCTTCTCGCGAAATTCCTCAGTATAGTTCACGACCTGGAAGGGAATGTCCAGCTGGAATGCCACATCGGCGGCATCCTCCACATCCTGGGCTGAGCAGCAGGTGTGGAAGCCGCTCTGGCCCAAATCTTCATTCTGGTACAGCCGCATGGTCGCGCCCATGCAGCGGTAACCCGCCTTTTTCATCAGGTAAGCGGCAACCGTGCTGTCCACGCCGCCGCTCATCGCAATCAGCGCACCGGGGGTAGTAGTCATGGAAAACCTCCTTGTATAAAAAATGTGCAGCACAAAACCGTGCTGCACATTGAAAATTGTTGAGTTGTAGGGGCGGGGCATACTCCGCCCGCGGCCTTGCCCTGACAGAGCATTGCCGGGAAAGCTGAGGGCCGAACCTGTCCGGCCCCTACGGCCTCCACTTTGTATGCAACAGTACCCTTATTATAGCAAAGGTTTCCTGTTATTGCAATCAGTCCGCGAACAGCGGGGTGGACAGATAGCGGTCGCCGGTGTCGGGCAGCAGGGCCACAATGGTCTTGCCCTTGTTCTCGGGGCGCTTGGCCAACTGGATGGCAGCCCACAGCGCAGCGCCGGAGGAAATACCTACCAGCACGCCCTCCTTGTGGCCGACCAGCTTGCCGGTGGCAAAGGCGTCCTCGTTGGCAACGGGGATGACCTCGTCATAGACCTTGGTGTTCAGCACGTCGGGCACAAAGCCGGCACCGATGCCCTGAATCTTGTGCGCACCGGCGGTACCCTTGCTCAGCACAGGGGAGGTGGCAGGCTCGACGGCAACGACCTTGACGGCGGGGTTCTGGCTCTTCAGGTACTCGCCAACGCCGGTCACGGTGCCGCCGGTGCCGACACCTGCAACAAAGATATCGACCTTGCCGTCGGTGTCCTCCCAGATCTCGGGGCCGGTGGTGCGCTTGTGGGCGTCGGGGTTGGCCGGGTTCACAAACTGGCCGGGCACAAAGCTGTTGGGAATCTCCTTCGCCAGCTCGTCAGCCTTGGCGATAGCGCCCTTCATGCCCTTGGAGCCGTCGGTCAGCACCAGCTCGGCACCGTAGGCCTTCATCAGCTGGCGGCGCTCTACGCTCATCGTCTCAGGCATGACGATGATGATGCGGTAGCCGCGGGCGGCGGCGACGGATGCCAGGCCGATGCCGGTGTTGCCGGAGGTCGGCTCAATGATGACGGAACCGGGCTTCAGTTTGCCAGTGGCCTCGGCGTCATCGATCATCGCCTTGGCAATGCGGTCCTTGACGGAACCGGCGGGGTTGAAGTATTCCAGCTTGGCCAGGATCTTGGCGTCCAGTCCTTCGGCGGCTTCAATGTGGGTGAGTTCCAGCAGGGGGGTGCGGCCAATCAGCTGGTCAGCGGAAGTATAAATCTTGCTCATGGTAGTTTCCTCCATCGTCATTTCTGTTTATTTACAATGTTACGGTTTTTACAGCGTGTGACGGCGACATCGCGCGTATGGTGCAAAACCCTTTCGCATATCAATTCATACCTTTCTTGTAGGTTGATAGGATTGTACAACATATTTTCCCGTTTGTCAATAGGGTAATAGGGAATTTTCCAAAATTATTTTGCAAAAAGGTGTTGCCATCCTATTTACCAACCTGTATAATAGGTTATAAGAACAGTAAGGAGCATACCACTATGATGATTTCAACGAAGGGCCGTTATGCGCTGCGTGTTATGATTGATATTGCCGAGCACCAGCACGACGGCTATATCCCCTTGAAGGAGATCGCCGCACGGCAGGAAATTTCCGAAAAGTATCTGGAGCAGATCATTGCTGTTTTGAACAAGGCAGGTTATGTAAAAAGCGTCCGTGGTGCCCAGGGCGGTTATCGTATTGCCAAGGATCCGGCAGATTTTACCGTAGGAATGATCTTACGACTGACGGAAGGCTCACTGGCCCCGGTGGCATGTCTGGAGGAAGGCGCTGACATCTGCGAACGATGTGATACCTGTGAGACTCTGGAGGTATGGCAGGAATTGTATGATGCAGTGAACAAGGTAGTGGACGGAGTCACCATTGCGGATCTGGTGGAACGACGGAACAAGCGCCTGGAGAATCTGGATTACTCCATATAAAGATAGGAATAATAGAAGACAATAACGCAGCCCGACAGGAGATCCTGCCGGGCTGTTTTTTGGGTTTGCAAAGAATGAAAGGGGGTCATTCCTGCAGAAAATGTTAACCGGGGGAATGAATGGTTAACAACTCAAGTATATCGAGAGAACTGCCCATTGTCAACGAATGCCGTATGTCGGTTGACAAACTTTCATCGACAAATATCGCGTAATTCGGATTTTTCATACATATAGTTATAAAAACTACATAAAACAGCATAAAACACCACGAAATGAAATATAATAACAAAAACTCATTGCTTTTTACTCCACAACGTGGTAAGCTAAACTCTGCAAACAAGTAGAAAGGTGTATGCGAGAATGAGCGAAGCATTTCATATTATATCAGACGGTTCCTGTGATCTTCCCATGGAGCTGACCAAAGAAAAAGACATTACGGTAGTTCCTTTTTATGTATCTTTTGAAGAGGGGAAATACCAGAAGGAAATGATAGAGATCGGTGTCCGTGAGTTCTATCAGGAAATGGTGGATCACCCGGATGTATATCCGAAGTCTTCCATGCCTTCCGTGCAGGATTATGTAGATGCATTTCTTCCTTTTGTCAAGGCGGGAATTCCCATCATCTGCATCTGTATCACAACCAAGTTCAGCGGCTCCATGCAGTCTGCTCTGAATGCAAAAGCGATCCTGGAAGAGGAATATCCCAATGTACAGATTTATGTCTGCGACTCTACTGTGAATACCGTATTGCAGGGCATCTATGTATTGGAAGCGGTACGCCTTAGAGATGCGGGGAAGAGTTACCAGGAGAGTATCGACCGCCTGAATGAGATCAAGAGCTCCGGCAGAATCTTTTTCACCGTAGGAAATATGGAATATTTAAAGCACGGCGGACGTATCGGCAAAGTAGCCAGCGTGGCCGGCAGCCTGCTTGGCATCAAGCCCATCATTACCTTAAAAGAGGGAGAAATCTTCCCCTCCGGTATCGGCAGAAGCCGTCGCAAGACGGTAGATAAAAATATCGATCTGCTGTTAGCATATTTTGCAGAGGAAAAGGCAGATATTGCCAATTACAACGTCTGCGTGGGATATGGCTACGATTATGAAGAAGCCGTAGAGTTCCGCGACAGACTGGCAGGCAGACTGAAAGAAAAGGGATACGACATCGACACCATTCCCATCTTCCAGATCGGTGCCACCATTGGCGTACACACCGGACCTTATCCGTTGGGAATCGGTGTCGTGAAGAGAGCTATTTAAAATTTATTTCACCCTGGCAGGCATTTAATAATTCCTGCACATTTTCAAAAGCATAGTCCGGCAGATATTGGGTATTCGGCTCCCCCCCGGGAGTCAGAATATCCTTTTTTTGTGCCTCGCCGGTGAAGAGAACACAGGTGTCCACACCACCGTTGATGCCGCAGGCAATATCGGTGTACAGACGATCGCCAACCACCAGAGTCTCCTCGGGAGTGAAGCCGGAGACTTCAAGGCAAAGCTTTACGACCTCTTTGCTGGGCTTGCCCAGATAGATGGGCTGTTTGTCTGTGGTGGCGGTGATCATGTCGCAGATGGCACCGCAATCGGGGATAAAGCCGAAGTCGATGGGGCAGCGCAAATCCGGGTTGGTGCCGTAGAAAGGAACATCCTGGGTGAATAAAACCTTGCAGACTTCGGTAAGCTTTGCATAATTTAATTCACTGTCATAGGCAACGACCACGCAGTCAATGCCGTCCTCGCAGACCTCGGTTACCCAGAGGCCATTCTTTCGCAGTTCCGCCACAAAAGAAGCGGTTCCCAGCACGAAGATTTTCTTGTCTGCATAATTCTTCTTCAAAAAACGCAGCGTCATATAGCCGGAGGTGATGAAATGATCCTCCGTGCTGTCCAGGTGAAATGCATCGTAGAATTTTTTCACATAGTCCAGTCCGCTTTTTGTGGAATTGTTGGTAATGTAATAAGCCCTGCCACCGATGGCATTGATATAGCGGATCAGATCCGCACTGCCTTCGTACAGGGTATCGCCCACGGCGATCGTTCCGTCAATGTCGAACAGGAAAAGCTTTTTATT
>OLSX01003052.1_pt1 | contig 13956 bp, 8 predicted proteins | sample 1673141 | NCBI WGS metagenome assembly OLSX01 (sample SAMEA3136759, study PRJEB25190) | human gut metagenome | biome: human gut; feature: human-associated habitat; material: faeces | place: Austria | collected 2013
GGTTTGCCCCGGCAGGGCGCTGCTTGTCTGATATGCTTTTACTTGATGCAGCTCGAGCACGGGCTGTACCCTGCCGCAATGGCTTCCTCGTAGCTGGAGAAGAGGATCTGGTTCTTCTCCGCAGGGAGATTGGCACAGCTGGGCAGGTGGAACTTTTTGCTGTTCACGTTGCCGATATACCCCTGCTGCGCGGTGGACGCTGCCGCCGGGTCGGTGGGGTTGAGCTCAGCATCGGTGGCCGTTTTCTCGGTGCGGACGGTATAGTTCTGTCCATCGGAACCGATCACGATGGCCCCCAGCAGGTCCGTGCGGTAAACATCCACGCCCGCATCCCGCAGGATGCTCAGGGTCTCCTCGTGGGGATGGCCGTACTTGTTGTTCACACCGCAGGAGATGATGCCCATCTTGGGCAGGACGGCGTTCAGGAAGATGTAGCTCGTGCTGGTGCTGGAGCCGTGGTGGCCCACCTGCAGAACATCTGCCTTCAGGTTGGCACCGCTGTTCACGAGGTCGCGCTCCGCATCCGATTCCATATCGCCGGTGAGCAGAAAGCTGGTGGAGCCGTAGTCCACCCGCAGGACGATGGAGGTATCGTTGGTGTTGTCATACTGCGCCACAGGTCCCAGCATGGTCACAGTAGCGCTGCCCAGCGGCCAGACTGTGCCCGCAGCGGGCACCTCCACCTGCAGGCCCTGCTGCCCGGTGTACTTGACGAAATCCTGAAAGCACTTGGTGGAGGCTTCCGTCACGGGGCTGTACACATGGTCTGCCGGGAAATAGGCCAGCGCAGCGGACAGGCCGCCCACATGATCCTCGTGGGCGTGGGAGCAGAACACATACTGCAGCTCCTCCACACCGAGATTCTGCAGGTAGGAGACGACATAGCTGCCATCGTCCACGTTGCCGCCGTCGTAGAGCATATACTGGCCGTCACATTCCACCAGCACGCTCAGGGCCTGCCCCACATCCAGGAAGTGCATCTCGAAGTTGGCGGTCTGGCCGTCTCCGGCAGGCTGGGCAGTGCTGACCGTAGGGGTGCTGCTGCCCGGCACCACCGCCGAGGCATCACAGGCGGCAAGGCCAAGGGCCAGCGCCGCCGCCAGGGCCAGAGCGGCAATGCGCCGCCAGAGGCTTACTTTTTCTTTTTTGAAGTTTTCCACGCTGTATTCTCTTTCTGTTGATCATTCTTCGGCTTACGGGGTGCCGTACCGTTGGGCGCAAAGCGTGCGCCGGGGCTGGGCTGACGACCGACTGCGGTGCGGGCCGGGGCGGTTCCGCGGCTCTGATTCCTGCCTCCCCTGCCCTTGTTGGGGCGGACAGTATAGGTGCCGTCGTTGTGGATGGTCACCTCGGCAGGCTCGGCCCGGCGGGCAGAGCGCTGGACCGCGCGGCGGCCCTCGGCGGGCACCAGCAGCGGGATCAGATCCTCCCGGTGGGTCATTTTCAGCGCCTTGATGACCTTTTCTGCATTGCGGGGCTCGTAATACTGGAGCAGGGCGCGCTGGAGCGCTTTTCCCTCCGCGGTCTTTTCCACAAACACAGGCTTGAGGGTGTAGGGGTCAAGGCCGGTGTAGAACATACAGGTGCTCACCGTGCCGGGGGTGGGATAGAAATCCTGCACCTGCTCGGGGCGCATGTGGTTTTTGTAGAGATACTCGGCCAGATAGACGGCATCGCTCAGGGTGCTGCCCGGATGGCTGGACATCAGGTAGGGCACGAGGTACTGCTTTTTGCCCGCCTTCTTGCTCAGCTCGTAGAACTTATCCTTGAACTTGTTGAAGGTCTGGATGGGCGGCTTGCCCATGTAGGCCAGTGTATTGGGAGCGCAGTGCTCCGGGGCCACCTTCAGCTGACCGGAGACGTGATACTCCACCAGCTCCTTGAAGAAGGTGTCGTCCGGGTCGGCCATCAGGTAATCGAACCGGATGCCGCTGCGGATGAACACCTTTTTCACGCCGGGCAGTTCCCGGACACGGCGCAGGATCTTGAGGTAATCGCTGTGATCCACGATCATGTGGGAGCAGGTGGTGGGGGCCAGGCAGTGCTTGCCGCCATTGCACATGCCCCGCAGCATCTGCTCCCGGCAGGACGGGAACCGGAAGTTGGCGGTGGGGCCGCCGATATCGTGGATGTAGCCTTTGAAATCAGGCTCGTGGGTCATCCGCTCGGCCTCGGCCACAATGCTGTCGGCACTGCGGCTGGTGACCCGGCGGCCCTGATGCAGCTGGATGGCGCAGAAGTTGCAGCCGCCGAAGCAGCCGCGGTTCTGGATGATGGAGAACTGCACCTCCCGGATGGCAGGCACGCCGCCCATGCTCTCGTAGATGGGGTGGTAGCGGCGGGTGTAGGGCAGCGCATACACCTTGTCCAGCTCCCAGCGCACCAACGGCTTTGCCGGGATGTTCTGCACAAGGTACTTTTCACTCTGCTTCTGGACAATGATCTGGCCACTGACCACATCCTGATTGTCCATCTGGATGCGGCAGGCTTTGGCGTAGGCCACCTTATCAGAGGCCACTTTCCGGAAACCGGCGCACTCCACATACTTTTCAGGCAGGTGGTCGAAGTCGGTCAGGTAGCAGGTACCGTCCACATCGGTGATGGACTCCACCGGCTCCCCTGCCGCCAGCCGCCGGGCGATCTCCACGGTCTGGTGCTCGCCCATGCCAAAGCTGATGAGATCGGCTCCGGAGTCCTCCGCAATGCTGGGCAGAACGGTGTCCAGCCAGTAATCGTAGTGGGCAAACCGGCGCAGAGAAGCCTCCAGACCGCCCAGGATCACAGGCAGGTCGGGGTAGGCCTCCTTGGCCAGCCTGGTGTAAACGGTGGCGCTGCGGTCAGGCCGCGCGCCGCCGATACCGCCGGGAGAGTATTCGTCCTCGGCACGCGGAATTTTTGCCACGGAGTAGTGGCTCACCATGCTGTCCACGTTGCCGCCGCCGATGAAAAAGCCGTACTTCGGCCTGCCGAACCGCTTGAAGTCCTCGCAGTCGGAATAGCGGGGCTGGGCCAGCACGCCGACCTTATAGCCCTCGGCCTCCAGCAGGCGGCTGATGATGGCGGTGCCAAAGCTGGGGTGGTCAACGTAGGCATCGCCGCCCACCACCACAAAGTCCAGCTGATCCCAGCCCCGGGCTTCCATGTCCGCCCGGCTGATGGGAAGAAATTCGGTGTAGATCGGGGAAGAGTTGTCCATAGTGTTCCTCACTGGTTAAACCTCTCTGTCTGCTCCCCTGACAGGGAGCCAAGAGAATTGTTGCTTGTGTTCTTATTCCTCCGGCTGATTCATCTGCATCTCCAGCCACTGCTGGCGGCTGATGAGGACAGCGCGGGGCTTGGCACCCTCATAGGGGCCGATGATGCCCTTCTGCTCCATCTCATCCATAATGCGGGCGGCGCGGGCATACCCCAGCTTACAGCGGCGCTGCAGCAGGCTGGTGGATGCCTGCCCGGCATCGATGACCACCTCAACGGCCTGCTTGAGCATCGGGTCGCTGCCGGTCTCCTCATCCGCATCTGCAGAGGATGCGCCCTTCTTGCCATCCTGAATGGCGTGCTTTTCCATGGCTTCGATCATGGCCTCGTCGTACTGGACGGTGGCGCTCTGCTTGATGAAGTCCAGCACGCGGCTGATCTCCTCATCCCGCACAAAGGTGCCCTGGATACGCACCGGCTTGGGCGCGCCCACAGGCATAAAAAGCATATCGCCCTGGCCCAGCAGCTTCTCAGCACCGGCACCATCCAGAATGGTACGGCTGTCCACCTGGCTGGACACGGCAAAGGCAATGCGGCTGGGGATGTTGGCCTTGATCAGGCCAGTGATGACATCCACACTGGGGCGCTGGGTGGCAACGATGAGGTGCATTCCGGCGGCACGGGCCTTCTGGGCAATCCGGCAGATGGAATCCTCCACGTCCTTGCCCACGACCATCATCAGATCGGCCAGCTCGTCGATGATGATGGCGATATAGGGCATCTTTTCCAGCATGGGGTCGGTGGCCGCCAGCTTGTTGAAGGATTTGATGTCACGGACATTGTTTTCCGCAAACAGGTGGTAGCGGCGCTCCATCTCCTGCACCGCGCTGCTCAGAGCACCCGCTGCCTTTTTCGGCTCGGTGATGACAGGCATCAGCAGGTGGGGGATACCGTTGTATTCAGCCAGCTCCACCACCTTGGGGTCAATGAGCATGAGCTTCACGTCCTCGGGGCTGGAGCGGAACAGAATGCTGATGATGATGCTGTTCACACAAACAGATTTACCACTGCCAGTGCTGCCCGCGATGAGCAGATGGGGCATCTTGCACAGGTCGGCCACCTGGGCCACACCGGCAATGTCCTTGCCCAGCGCCACGCCCAAGGGCGAAGTCATCCGCAGGAAGGCCTGGCTTTCAAAGACACTGCGGATAAAAACGGGGGTCTTTTTGTGGTTGGGCACCTCAATGCCCACGGCAGGCTTGCCGGGGATGGGTGCTTCCATGCGGACATCGGCCACGGCAAGGTTCAGGGCGATATCATCGGCCAGCGAGGTGATGCGGCTGATCTTCACGCCCGCCATGGGCTGGACCTCATACCGGGTAACGGAGGGTCCCCGCGAGATATCCAGCACCCGGGTGCGCACGCCGAAGCTTTCCAGCGTGTCCACCAGCTTCTGGGCGTTGGCCTTCAGCTCGTCCTGGGCACCGGGGTCACTCTCCTCGGCAGACTTTTCAAACAGCTCGATGCTGGGGTACTGATACTGGAAGGTCTCCACCACCTCCGGCTCCTCGGCCGGGGCGGTGGCGGCAGCCTGCTCGCCTGCGGCGGGTTTTTCCATGGCAGCCGCCACCAGCGTGTTCAGGTCTTTTTCCTCCACCGGTTCGCTGGTAATGCTGATCCAGCCGTCCTCGTCCGGTTCACTGCGCATGGCCACCGCGTTTTCCGCGCTGACCCGCACCGGCACCACCGGCTCGTCCGTAGTGGGCAGGGTGGGGGTCTGGAACACCGGCATCTCAGGCTGCACGGGCTCTGCCGGTGCAGCCGCAGGGGCTTCCGGGGCCGCAGGCGGCACGGTGGGGTTCACCACAGGGGCCGGAGCAGGCGATCCGGCGGGCGCGAAGAAATCCTCGGCGGCAGTCTCCACGGCATCCGGCACCACCGGTTTGACGATGGCCCGGGGCGTGGCCTTTTGGAGCGGGTCCTGCCCAAAGGTGCCGCCCGGCCCGATGATGATGGGCTCAATGGGCTCGCTTCCGCCCTCGGAAACAGAGGTATCCGGCCCAAGGTCGATATCAAACGCCGCGCGGGGATGATTGGAGGTCACCTTGACCGGCTCAAAGGCTGGGGCAGGCTGGGCGGGAGCCGGTTCCGGCTCCACCGGTGCAGGCGGCTCGTAGCCCAGAGAATCGTCCACGGGAGCAGGCTCCGCTTCGCCCTCCATCTCCTTGGTCACCTTGTGGCCCCAGCTGAACACGCCGGACAGCCACCCGGGCACCGGAATGCCGCCGGGCACGTCTTCCTCATCGAAATTATCATCGTAATCGTCCGCAGGCTCCTCGGCGCAGTACTCCTCTTCCGCCTGCCGGGCCGCAAGGCGCTCAGCACGGCGGGCGGCGTTCTGCTCATAGACCGCCACGCCTTTTTCATGCACACCGCCGCCCACATTGCAGAGCCACTGCCAGCACTCGGCAGGGGTGATATCAAAAATATACAGGCTGGCGCACAGGGCCAGCACCGCCATGACCAGATTGGCCGCAGGCCGCCCGCAGAGCAGGAGCAGGTTGCCGCCCAGCAGAGTGCCCAGCACGCCGCCGCCCAGCCAGGCGTTCGCGCCGTTCTGGTAGCAGGCAGCGATCATCTGGGCAGCGGTCAGGTCGGCGGGGATATCCGAAAACACGATGACCGTGCCGCTGGCAAAGATCAACCCCAGCAGCAGCTTGAACACCTGCATCAGCAGGTCCTGCCCCCGGGTGTAGAGGATGGCCAGATAGCACACCGCCGCGCCCAGCACAAAGCTGCCGCAGCCGAACAGCCCGAATAGGATCTGGTGGGCACTCTTCCAGACGGAGTCCCCCTCCACGAACGCCAGCACGATGAGCAGCAGCCCCACAAACAGGGTGCCCAGCCCCGCCGGCATCCGCTCCTCGGCCCGGCTTTTTCTGCGTGCAGACGCGCGCTTTGCAGTTGTTTTTCGCTTTCGTTTTGCCATTTTCTGTTCTGACCCCTGTCCTTTGTTCCCATAGTATTCGATTCTTTCATTATACCACGGGTTGGGTCAAGTGGCAATTATAGAATGCAGACCGGTTTGACCCTTGAATGCCGCGTGCGGCATCCATTCCGCACAGATAAGGCAGCAAGCAAAAATACAGGGTGCCGTCCCGGTGCAGGCTTCCGCTGAAGCTGCCCTCGGCTGTTCCGGCCAGGGCCAGCAGCTTCCGGCATTTTTCCTCCGTCAGGCAGACGTTCCGGGCGGTGTCATCGTCTGCTGTCAGCTTGAACTGCTGTTCAAAGCCGTCCACGGGGTTTTGCACCGATGCGCTCCGGACAAGCTGCCCCAGCTTCCCTCTTGGGGTAAAGGTCAGGCTCACCGGCATTGGTGTACCGTATCGGCAGATGCCCCACAGACCGATATAATCATTGAGGTAGTCGTAACCATCCATGGCACTGACCTCCTCCACAGAGGAAGCCGTGCTGACGGCAGCCGGCGCACTGCTGGCCGGGGCGGCATCGCTCGCGACTTTGGCGTGACCCTGAACGAGAAGTTCCTCAACTGAGCCATTCTCCCCCATTCTTCTTCATCATAGCAGAACAGGCATCCTGCCCGATACCGCCAAACGGTAACGCAGGATGCCTGTTCTGCTTTATGTTTCCCGGAATTCCCGCGTATTGAACGGCGCTTTTTAATGCTGGATCTGTCCGCCTGCCCGGGTCGCTTTTTTCATCCGTAAATCTGTAAAGGGTGCCAATGCTTCGATCAGTGCATGATCGTGGTTCTGCACCAGACGGCTTTGAGGGCCGAAAAGCATGGTCTGTTCCACATCCTCCGTACTGGCAGCCCAGCCCGGCGCACCGGTACGGGCAAACTGCATCACAGCGCCAAAAATTTCTGCTTCCAGCTGCTTTGCTCCCTCAAAGGCACACACCGGCACAAGCTCTGTGTTGTGGAACACAAATGGGATATCCGCACAGTGCCACGGGGTGCTTTTTCCCATCAGAGGGAAGTCCTGATCAAACAGATAACTGTACACCTTTCCGCCCGCCTTGGCACGCTCCCGGACATATTTGATCGTGGGGGCGCGGAAGCTGGTATCTGCCAGCAGCAGGTCTTCCTCCGGGCGGTGCGGGTAGGCAGTGCGTAACTGCTTCCGCAGGGTCTCTGCGGCAGACAGACCCACTGCTTCCTCCGGACTGACTCCTTTCAGACCATCAAAGAAACCGTAGAACTCCGAATAAACCGTACCGATCAGCACCGGAACGTTTGCAGTCTCGGGCCGAAACCCACTGCCGTTTTGGAGCGGATCTCCAAGATAGAAGCGGTTCGGGTGGGGACTTTGGCCCACATTCGCGCCTTTTGCTTTCAGAGCCGGGCTGACGTTCCGGTAAGCCTGCGCCAGTTGGTGGTAGGGCACAGTTTCCAGCTGCTGTGCTGTCTGCACGCCAAGCTCCTGCATCAGCGCCTGCACACAGTCCCTGCCGCTGCCGACACTGTCGTTCAGCAAACCTTCCAGCACACCACTCATTATCATCGCCCTGTGGTACAGGCCATCTGCTGCCGGGGTCTGCAGCAGCGTTGTCACTTTGGCACCGCCGCCGGACTGGCCGAATACCGTCACGCAGCCGGGATCGCCGCCAAACGCTGCAATATTGTCCCGCACCCACTGCAGTGCCAGGATGATATCATCCCCACCCGCATTGCCGGAGTTTGCGTACTCCTCCCCAAAATCGGAGAGATCCAAGTAGCCCAGGATGTTCAGCCGGTGGTTCAGTGACACCACCACGCAGTCCCCTTCCCGCGCCATGTTTCCGCCCTCGTAAGCCACCTGCTCAATGGACGAGCCGGCAAAAAATCCGCCGCCATGGAGCCAGACCAGCACCGGTCGCTTTTGGGCATCGCAGGCCGGGGTCCAGATGTTCAGGTTCAGGCAGTCCTCATCCTGCACCCAGTAGCGGTGGGGCACACGCAGTTCGCCGCCGGGCTTGTCGATGCTCAGCAGAGGGCAGACGCAGCCGTAACTGGAAGCGTCCAGCGGCTCTGCCCAAGGCTGGGGCGGCTGGGGTGCATGGAAGCGCACCGCCCGCCCATACGGGATGCCCTTGAAGCTGCTGATCTCCCGGAAGCGATATCCCCGCACCGGGCCGTAATTTGTCTGAACCACTGGGAAATCCGGCGCACAGCAAAATGCCTTTTCCATAAATGACCTCCTTCTTTCAAAAAGACAGACCCCCGGTACTGCAAACATGGCACCCGGAGGTCTGTTTTTGTTATCCTAAATCTTCGCCGTTGGTGGCAATGACCTTCTGATACCAGTAGAAGCTGTCCTTCTTTTCGCGGCTCAGATCACCCGTGCCGTCGTCAAACTTGTTGACGTAGATGAAGCCGTAGCGCTTTGCCATCTCACCGGTGGAGGCACTCACCAGATCGATGCAGCCCCAGGGGGTGTAGCCCATCAGATCCACGCCGTCCTTTACAGCCTCAGCCATCTGCTCGATGTGGGCGCGCAGGTAGTCGATGCGGTAGCTGTCGTGGATCTTTCCGTCGGCATCCTTCTTGTCGTAAGCGCCCAGGCCGTTTTCCACCACCATCAGGGGAATGCGGTAGCGGTCGTAGATCGCGTTGAGGGTGTAGCGCAGACCAATGGGATCGATCTGCCAGCCCCAGTCGGAGGCTTTCAGGTAAGGATTCTTCTTACCAGCAATGATGTTGCCGCCCACATCATCGGCATCCTTGTGGGTGGTGATGCAGTTGGACATATAGTAGCTGAAGGTGTAGAAATCGACAGTACCGGCCTTCAGGATGGCAGCATCCTCCGGCTCCTGCCGGATGGTGATGTTATTCTCGGCAAAATAGCGCTTCATGTAGGAAGGATACTCGCCGCGGACATGCATATCAGAGCAGAACCAGTTGCTGATCTGCATGGCCTTCTGGTTGGCGATCTCGTCGGCCGGGTCGCAGGTCAGTGCGTAGCTGGTGATAAAGCAGATCATGCAGCCCATCTTGAACTGAGGGTAGTGGTCGTGGGCATACCGGACAGCCTCTGCACTGGCCACAAACTGGTGATGCAGCGCCTGAAAACGCTCCTGCTTGTTGTCCGGCACCTTGTCGGTAGGGCCTTCAAAGCCCCGGATGGTGCCTGTTTCCAGGATCGCGCCCATGGGCATGGTACCGCAGTTGATCTCGTTGAAGGTCAGCCAGTACTTGACCTTATCCTTGTACCGCTCAAAAATAGCCTTGCAGTAGTTCATATAGAACTCAATGAGTTCCCGGCTGGCCCAGCCGTTGTACTTTTCCACCAGCGCATAGGGCAGTTCATAGTGACTGATGGTGACCAGCGGCTCGATGCCGTGCTTCTTGCAGCAGTCAAAGACCTTGTCATAGAATTCAAGGCCCTTCTCGTTCGGCTCCGTCTCCATGCCGGTGGGGAAAATGCGGGTCCAGTTGATGGAGGTGCGGAAGGTCTTGAAGCCCATCTCGGCGAAGAGAGCGATGTCCTCCTCGTAGTGGTGGTAGAAGTCGATGGCCTCATGGCTGGGATACAGCCGGTCGGAGCGGACAGCAGTTGTCACCCATTTCGGGCTGGTGTGAGAGCCATTGGTGCACAGGTCAGGGACACTGGGGCCTTTGCCATCCACGTCCCATGCGCCCTCGAACTGGTTGGCTGCACAGGCACCGCCCCACAGGAAATCATCACGGAAAACGCTCATAAGTTTCTACTCCTATCCTATTTTGTTCTGGTTCAGGCGGGGTTCTGTTCAAAGAACAGCTTCAGGGCACCGATCAGGTTGGCATCGTTGCCATAGCGGCAGCGCACCAGCTCCGGCTTGACCGCCGGCATGACTGTGCAGCGCTCAAACAGCCAATCCAACTCGGCCTGAATCGCAGGCAGCAGAGCCTCCGCTGCGCTGATACCGCCGCCGATGGCCACCTTTTCCACATCCAGCACATGCTGCAGGCTCAGGATGCCAACGGCCACCCGCCGGGCAAAGATCTTGAGAGCCTTCTGCGCTTCCGGCTCCCCGGCATTGTAAGCCGCAAAGATCTCCTCGCCGGTGGGTAGCGGGCCCTGCAGCGACAGTTTCTTCTGCCGGGCATATTCCCGGATCAAACCTGTCGCCGAAGCGGCACCTGCCCACAGGGGTGCATCCGAGAAAGTTTCCACCTTGTTCATCTCAAAGGTTTCTGTCTCCATGGCTGCCATATTGGAAACAAGGCCGCTAACCTCGCCTGCGGCAGCGTGAGCGCCCATCAGCACCTTCCCGTTCAGGATGATGCCGCCGCCGATGCCGGTGCCCAGCGCCAGCACAAGACCATTTTCCACACCGGCCAGCGCACCGGTCCAGCCCTCCGCTGCTGCGGCACACTTGCCATCGTTGGCGATGGTCACCGGCACGCCCAGCCGTGCCTCCACCTGCGCAGCAAAGGGCTGCTCCCACATAAAGGCACTGAGCATTCCACCGGTATGGGCGATGCCGTTTCTGGTATCGATGCGGCCCGGCATAGAGATGGCGCAGCCCACGAACTGTCCCTGAAGGGGAGCGGCAAAGCCCTCGATGGCCGCCAGAAGGTCATCCATATTCGTCAGCGGTGTCGGAACCTTTCCACCAGAGATTTTCCGGGCCTGTTCATCGGCCAGGCTGTACTTGATGAAGGTTCCGCCGATGTCGATCAAAAGATACTGTTTCATCTTATCTCCTGTTTTCTGTTGGTTGTTTTAGACTCATGCAAAGCCCAACGCGGCAGCCAGCTCCACAGCTCCCTTTGCCGAATACTCAATACAAAATGATTTTAGCACAACACAGGGCAGCACGCAATAGAGCAGCAGCGGCAGCAGAGCATCCATCACAGGGCGGTAGCCGTTGGCATACAGGTGCATTCCTGCCGCGGCAGGCATCTGTTGCATAGGGGCAGCACTGTTCGACCATAGAACAGGAGGAACGGGATCGCCAGCAGAACAAAAACAGCGCCCATCACCAGCAAGATCTGATACGGCGCAAAGTACACTGAACTCTATCAGAAATATCGTCAGGCCTACAATATTGATGCCATCCTGCAGGGTGTGTGGGATAAGGATGTCCTCACGCAGGCACGCAGCGCCAAGATGGACGAGCGGATGAGCCTTGTCAGCCTGCTGCTGGAAGCCGTGTTCCTGCAGATGGAACGCTGCACCCTGCGCCACGATGCGCTGCGCCTTATCGTGGCCGCCCTCAAAGCCCAGCGCGGGACGCTGGATGTTCCCGGCGATGCCCTGACCGCCCTCGCCGGGCTGGAGGACAACTGGCGCGCCGAAGCCAACAAAGCCCCCTCTGCCCGGCAGAAGGTCTATCTCGATCTGCTGTCGCTGACTGCCCAATGGCACGGAGAGCTTTCCGGCTCTACCCCCTTTTCCGCCCTCAAGGCCTGCTATCAGCGCTCGGTCGCCGACCTGCAGGCTGAGGTCGCTGAAACGCAGAAGAAGCTTGGCAATCTGCTCCGTTTTTTGCAGGAAGCCTTCGGTAAGGGGACGGAGCTGAGCATGGCGGTAAACGATCTGACCGTAGCTCCCGTGGCCACCGCATTTCTGGGGCAGTTTCTCAGCACCGATTACTTTGCAGCCAGCCGGGATCTGCTGCTGCACCGGCAGTCGGAGCAGCTGCTGCACCAGATCGATCTGACAGGACTGGTGTAAAATGGAACTGCTGCAATTTGAAGTAACCAACGCCGGAACGCTGGGCAACCGCTGGACACCCCCCGCCCCGGAAACAAAAAAGGCCTCCTCCCTGCCCGGAGCCGCGCTGGCAGCTCTCTTGCAGGAGGAGGATGACGAGGATGATTGGGGCGGCGATGCTCCCGACATGAGCGCAGAGTTTGCACGGCTCGGCCATCTGAACGAAGAGGCCGACACCGATGCCCTGCCCCTGACAGCAGACTTTGCCCCTCAGCCGGACGGCTCTTTGGCGCTGGTGCGCTGGCCCCGGCTGGCACGGCCTGCTGTGGTCCCCGACACTGTAGAAGGCCGCACTGTCACCGCCATTGCCGCTACCGCCTTTGCTGCCAGCCATCTGGATGAGAGCTGCTTTGCTCAGTTCGGGCAATCGCCTATCAGTTTCAGCATATTTTGTATGCGAATGGGCCGCGCAGTCACCACCGAAACGCTGGACGAAGGCGGGCCGACTTCCGTCACACTGCCGGACAGCATCACTCACATTGGTCCCTACGCGTTCTACCACTGCACAAATCTGACTTCCATCACCCTGCCGGATGCCATTTTCGCCCTGCCTGCCGGTGTATTCGGCGACTGCAGCAGCCTTACCAGCGTCCATCTTCCAGAACAGCTGCAGGCTCTGGGCTATCTGCCCCGCCCCACGGATCAGGTCATGCCGGATGTGGGCACGTTTGCCGGGTGTCATGCCCTGAAACAGCTGACGCTGCCTCCACAGCTTAAAATGCTGGGCGCTCACAGCTTCAACAGTTCCGGTCTGGCGACCCTGACCGCCCTGGATGCTGGGTGTGAAACTTGGAGTCGTACTGTCACTGTGGCTGTGTCTGCATTTGACCACACTGCCGCACTGCTCTGGCTGGAAAAGGCCGATGTTTCCGGCCATGTGGTGGCGCGGCTGGGTCTACCCGTGGCCCGGGATAAAATTCTGGCAGGCGATGCCAAATTCGGAGCCATCCTGCGGGTACCGGTGCTGTTCTTCACCCAGCCGATGCCTTACTTTGACCAACTGGCCCGGGACGCATTCCGGCTGGATTTCTCGGCTCGTATGGCGCTGGCTCGGCTGGAAGCCTCTGCTGGACTGTCTCTAGCTGACCGTCAGTGGTACTGCTCCGTTTTGGTACAGTATTTTGACCATGCCGCGCAGTTCATGCCCTGCCCGCCTCAACAGGCTTACGCAGAGCTGTTCCGCTTCCTCTGCCGCACAGACCTGCTCACCGCATCTGATGTCAGCACTCTGCTTCGGATGGCCGGAGCACTCGCCCTTCCCGCCGAACTCATCAGCGAGATGATGGAGGTGCGCACCCGCCGGTTTGAAACAGTCACCGGCTTTGAGGATCTGGAGTTGGATTGATCAGAACAACAGACATTGCGTAGAAAGATGCTCAGTTCGTACAGGCTGTTGCAAAACAGCGCCAATGGAAGCAGAAAGCCGTTCACCGCGCAGATTTTCCAGCGTGGCGAACGGCTTTTTTGCTGCTCCTATATTTACAGGTAGGAGGAATCGAAGAAGTCTTTTAAATGCTGATACGGGCGCTTCTCTATTTTACACATCTTTTGCCGAAGCCGAAGCTGAATACTTCCAGCCCTGCAATGCTTTGGCACACCTGAATTCATCGGCTAACAGCAATAAGTTTGAATTAGTTCCTTAAGAGAGATGTTCTTCGTTCTCCTCCGCGCAAATCGTTATGCCGGCATTGAGAGTGTCGGAAAATTCCATTCACAGCATATCGGACTGCCCGGTGGCAGTCCGATATGCTGTGATGTGCTGATAGTTCCTTGCATGAGAACTGCCGACCGTTTGCGTCCTATTTTTCAAACAGGTACAGCAGGTATCCGTAGCCCTCGGTCTCCATTTTTTCATAGGGGACGAAGCGCAAGGCCGCGCTGTTGATGCAGTAGCGCACGCCGTTGGGCGACTCCGGATCGCCGGTGAACACATGACCGAGATGGGAGTCTCCGGCGCGGCTTCTGACCTCCGTGCGGCGCATTCCGTGGCTCAAATCCTCTTTTTCCACCACAGCGGGGCCCTCGATAGGCTTTGTAAAGGCGGGCCAGCCGCAGCCGC
>OLSX01003061.1_pt1 | contig 13928 bp, 18 predicted proteins | sample 1673141 | NCBI WGS metagenome assembly OLSX01 (sample SAMEA3136759, study PRJEB25190) | human gut metagenome | biome: human gut; feature: human-associated habitat; material: faeces | place: Austria | collected 2013
GTTAGCCTTCGTAAGAAGCTGTCCCCATCCCGAATGGAAGCTGTTCGGGAAATCCTGTCCTTTGCGGAGCATCAAGCCTTAGTTCTTCTCGGAACGATATGGATGCGCCATCCATTGCTTTGCCTTTCGGGTGCAAAATTACGGCTAAAATAGCACCCTTGGAACAGATGCACCCCAGACAACCACTGCAACTATCGGCAACATGCTGCCACAGGATTTGAAAACCATTGTTTTTCGGAAAAAGCGTTGTTACTTTGCAGCGTGATTCAAATGAATCGGTGTTCATTGGAATGCTTGAATTACTGTTTGTTGGACTATGTGGAAGCACATTTGGATGGTCAAAAATACATCCATAAATATCCGCATAGACCCACATGAACAATTGATTAGAAAAGCAAGTGTTCAAATGTTCTTTTGAACACTCATGTTGACAATAACACGTTCAATCACAAAAACGGATAAGTGACCGTTCAAGGTGACACTCAATCCAACAATATAATGTATAACAACTCATAGAGACAAACAAAATGGAAAAGACAAAGTATGTGGCATTCTCCACCCAAAAAGGAGGCGCAGGCAAGACGACGCTCACGGTGCTTGTGGCAAGTTACCTGCATTACGTGAAGGGATTCAATGTGGCAATCATTGATTGCGACCACCCTCAGTACAGCATCAGCGGCATCCGTAGCCGTGATGCAGAAGCGTCCGTCAAGGACGCACATTACAAGAAGATGGCTTATGAGCAAATCAAGAAGTTGAACAAAAAGCCGTATCCTGTAACAAAAAGCAAGGCAGAGGATGCCTTGGAGGTTGCCGAGAAGATGAAGGCAAAGCACCCTACATTGGACTTCATCTTCTTTGATTTGCCAGGAACCGCAAACAACAACGATGTGATTTGCTTGGTTTCCAAGATGAATCATATCTTCACGCCGATTATAGCAGACCGTGTGGTATTGACAAGTTCCATCGGATATGCCAAGACTATCAATGAGGCGTTCATCACCATCGGAAGGGGCAACGTCAAGAGTATTCATCTTGTCTGGAACATGGTGGATGGTCGTGAAAAGACGGAACTGTATGATACCTACGAAAAGGTATTCGCAGAGCATGCACTTTCTGTATTGAAGACATTTTTGCCAGACAGCAAGCGTTTCCGCAAGGAGACTGCCAATGAGAGAAAAGCGGTATTTCGCTCTACAGTGTTTCCCGCAGACAAGAGCCTTGTAAGAGGAAGTAATCTTGACAAGTTGGTGGACGAAGTATTAACAATCATCAAAACATAAGTAACATGGCAAAAAAGACAAAAGCAGAGGAAGAGTATGCCGACCTTGTCATACAGTCCTTGGTTCAAGAAGACTACAGCGTTTCAAAGCCTGTTGAAAGTGCTGCTACATCCAATGAGTCGCAAGACATGGAAGACAAAGGTGATGCACAAGAAGCAGATGGCTCAAAAGTGGATAAAAAATCTACCTCCACAGAAAAGAATGTGGCGATAGCAACTCCACAAGTTCCACAAAATAGAAAGAACAAGACGAAGGATATTGCAGTAAACAAGGAATGCATTGTGAAACGTGACTATGAGGAATCCTTTATGCGAGAGTCGGGAATGACGGCACGCAAAGGAAAGCAAGTCTGCATCCGCAGTAACTTCCATGACCGCATCATGAAGTTGATACAAGTCATCGGCAAGAACGAGGTGACGATAGCCAGCTACATCGACAATGTGTTGGCATCTCATTTCGAGGACTATCAAGAGGATATTGCCGAGTCTTTCGGCAAGCATATCAAGACATTCACTAACATATAAAAACAAGAGACATGAAACAGATAAAGAAGAATTATGGTAAAAAGCCAACGACAGCAGTAAGCAAGCAGTCCACTAATGGAAACAAGGGAAATGCACTCCGTAACAGATACACGGAGAAGTTCATACGTCCTACCGAGTTTCCTGCTCGTTCTGGAAGAATGACCTATATTCGCAAGGACTATCATCATATTATTGCGAATATGATACCTCTCATCAGTGATGGAACCGTGTCCATATCAAGCTACATTGACCATGTTCTGACGGAACACTTCAAGCAATATGGCACAGTGATAGACGAGATGTATTTGGAAAAGCAGCGAACATCTACGAGCGTTAGTGCTTTTGTGGGCAAATAACCTATCGAAGTGTAAGCCTATGGAGAATGTTTTTATCATATTGCTGGTATTGTTCAACTTTTGGACAATATGGTTCTTTATGAGAGAGGAAAAGGAGCGATGTCTGCCGAAAGAGGGAAAAGGTGAAGAAACAAAACCACCGATAGACCCTTATGAGTTTGTTCCCAAGAGCCAGTATCAGTATAAGCCTCCCTTGAAAGAAAATAAGGACGAGGATAAGACAGAAAGCAATATGTCCGAGCCAGTGAAAGAGGAGGATGTAACTTTTGAGGAAACACAACAAGAGACAAAATCCTCTGCTCAGATTCCTGATGAAGACTTGGATGAAACTTTCAAGGATTGTCGAATAGAGGATGTACCGACAGAATATTCTGACGAGGACGAGGCTGATGTACCACAAGCCAAGGGTAAATCCTTTGAGGACATAGACCTTGCTGTCCGCACGGTGAAAAAGCCAAAGGCATCCAAGGCAGAAATGGTACAGGCTGGAGAAGTGTTCAAAGATTTGGATGGAACGGAACTGTTCGCACGGATGATCAATGACGAGAAACTGTTTATGCAGATAGAGGAATCCATAAACATTGCCGTCCAAGCGATGAATGAAAAAGATACGGTGGAGGAAAACATCAGTTCCCGATTGCCTGACAATTATGAGGACTTCAATATCCTCGATTTTGTGTAACATAAAAAAGTACAAGACAATGAAAAAGAAAGACTACGGCTAAAATCTCAGCTCGCCACTGAATCCACAAGTCGGCATCATGCCGCATGAGTAAACAAAAGTATCAACCGCCAGCCGGGATCATCCAATCCCCAAGGCACAGAAAAAAAACGATTTATGAACAAGAAAAACAGAATCATTCTTCTTGCTGCGATGATTGTCGCAGCCGTATCACAGACATTCGCGCAAGGCAACGGACTTGCAGGTATCAACGAAGCAACAAGCATGGTGACCTCCTACTTCGACCCGGGCACGAAGCTCATCTACGCCATCGGTGCCGTGGTAGGTCTCATCGGAGGCATCAAGGTGTATGGCAAGTTCTCGTCGGGTGACCCAGACACGAGCAAGACTGCCGCAAGCTGGTTCGGAGCCTGCATCTTCCTCATCGTGAGCGCAACCATCCTCCGCTCGTTCTTCCTATAATATAATAAGGTATAAGACTTATGGCTGACTACCCAATCAACAAGGGCATCGGTCATTCGGTTGAGTTCAAGGGACTGAAGGCACAGTACCTCTTCATCTTCGCAGGTGGACTGCTTGCCGTCTTCTTCCTTGTGGTCGTCCTCTATATGGCAGGTGCGGACCAACTGGTCTGCATCGGCTTGGGTCTCACGCTCGGATCATTGCTTGTATGGGGAACATTCCACCTGAACAACAAGTACGGAGAGCATGGACTGATGAAGCTCCTTGCCGCCAAGAGCCATCCATGCTATATCCTCAACCGAAGGAAAACAAACCGAATGTTCAAACATAAAAAGAAAGAAGAATGAGAAATATCAGAAAATCAAGCACCCTTGAAAGCAAGTTTCCGCTGCTTGCCGTGGAGCAAGGCTGCATCATCTCCAAGGATGGCGACATCACGGTCGCCTACGAGGTGACACTCCCCGAAATCTTCACGGTTACATCGCAGGAGTATGAGTCGGTACATGCCGCATGGTGCAAGGCTATCAAGGTGCTGCCCGACTACAGCATCGTACACAAGCAGGACTGGTTCGTGAAAGAGAACTATGCGCCGGACTTGCAGAATAGCGACATGAGCTTTCTGTCAAGAAGCTATGAGCGACACTTCAATGAGCGTCCTTACCTGCATCACCAGTGTTACCTGTTCCTTACCAAGACCTCCAAGGAGCGCATGGCACACCAGAGCAATTTTTCCACCTTGTGCCGTGGGCATATCATCCCCAAGGAAATCAAGGACAAGGAAACGGTCGCAAGATTCCTCGATGCCGTGGAGCAGTTCGCAAGAATCATCAACGACTCCGGCTATATCTCCTTACGCAGACTGACGGATGAGGAAATCACAGGCACGGAACGGACAACTGGACTTGTAGGCAAGTACCTCTCGCTCTCCACGGAGAACGTGCAATGTTTGGAGGACATGGAATTGTCTGCAAGTGGTATGCGTATCGGAAACAAACACCTATGCCTTCATACCTTGTCGCAAACGGAAGACCTGCCAACGGAGGTTTCTACGGACAACCGCTTTGAGCGATTGTCAACTGACCGAAGTGACTGCCGACTTTCTTTTGCCGCTCCAGTTGGCTTGCTGTTGTCCTGCAACCATATCTATAACCAGTATGTATTCATAGACAACAGTGACGAGACCTTGCAGAAGTTCGAGAAGACCGCCCGTAACATGCACTCGCTGTCAAGGTACAGCCGACAGAACGCCATCAACAAGGAATGGATTGACGAGTATCTGAACGAGGCTCACTCACAAGGCTTGCAGTCTGTCCGTGCCCATTTCAATGTCATGGCATGGGGCGAGGATATGGAAGAGTTGAAGCATCTTCGCAATGATGTGGGCAGTCAGTTGGCAAGCATGGAATGTGTGCCACGCCACAATACGGTGGATTGTCCGACATTATTCTGGGCAGCGATACCCGGCAACGAGGGGGATTTCCCGTCAGAGGAGAGTTTCCATACCTTCATTGAGCAGTCAGTGTGCCTCTTCACGGAGGAAACCAACTATATGGATTCTCCCTCACCGTTCGGCATCAAGATGGCAGACCGCATCAGTGGCAAGCCGCTGCACATTGACATCTCTGACCTGCCGATGAGGAAAGGCGTAACAACCAACCGCAACAAGTTCGTGCTCGGACCCTCGGGAAGCGGGAAGTCATTCTTCATGAACCACCTCGTCAGACAGTATTACGAGCAAGGCACGCATGTGGTCTTGGTCGATACGGGAAATTCCTACCAGGGACTCTGCGAGATGATCAACAGAAAGACAGGCGGAAAGGACGGTATCTACTATACCTATACGGATGAGAGTCCCATCTCATTCAATCCGTTCTTCACCGAGGATAAGGTCTTTGACATCGAGAAGCGAGAGAGCATCAAGACATTGCTCCTGACGCTTTGGAAGAAGGACAACGAGCCTGCCACACGAGCGGAAGAGGTCGCCTTGTCAAATGCCGTGTCGCTCTACCTCGGTAAACTGAAAGAGGAAAGCGACATCGTTCCATGCTTCAATACCTTCTATGAGTTTGTGGGAACGGAATACCGCAAGGTGCTGGAAGAAAAGAAAGTCCGTGAGAAAGATTTTGATATAGACGGATTCCTCAACGTGCTGGAACCTTACTACAAGGGTGGCGAATACGACTATCTGCTTAACTCAGACAAGGAACTTGACCTGCTGCACAAGCGGTTCATCGTTTTCGAGATAGACGCCATCAAGGACCATCCAATTTTGTTTCCTGTCACGACGATTATCATCATGGAGCTGTTCATCAACAAAATGCGCCGCCTGAAAGGCATCCGCAAGATGATAGTGATAGAAGAAGCATGGAAAGCGATAGCTTCGGCAAACATGGCTTCCTATATCAAGTATCTCTATAAGACGGTCAGAAAGTTCTTCGGTGAGGCGGTTGTGGTGACGCAGGAAGTAGAGGACATCATATCCTCCGCTATCGTGAAGGACAGTATCATCAACAACTCAGACTGCAAGATACTCCTTGACCAGAGGAAGTTCATGAACAAGTTCGAGCAGATACAGTCATTGCTCGGATTGACGGAAAAGGAGAAGTCGCAGATTCTCTCCATCAACCAGTCCAACGACCCGTCACGTCTCTACAAGGAAGTATGGATAGGACTCGGAGGAACACAGTCGGCAGTATATGCCACAGAAGTGTCCACGCAGGAATATCTCGCCTATACGACAGAGGAAAGTGAGAAACTGGAGGTAAGGGCATTGGCGGAGAAACTCGGTGGCGACATGGAAGCCGCCATCCGGCAGCTTGCAGAGGACAAACAAGAGAACAAGTAAATTCATTATCCACTTAATCCAAAAGTAAAATGAGAACAAAAGTAATCATGACTATCTGCCTGTTCCTGCTGATGGTGGGAAAGGCAAGCGCACAGTGGTCTGTCATAGATCCTACCAACATTGCGCAGAGTATCATCAACTCGTCCAACAACATCGTCCACACGTCTTCGACGGCTCAGAACATGATCAACAACTTCAAGGAGACCGTGAAGATTTACGAGCAGGGCAAGAAGTACTACGATGCGCTGAAGTCGGTGAACAACCTCGTCAAGGACGCACGCAAGGTGCAGCAGACCATCCTCATGGTGGGTGATATCACAGACATCTACATCAACAACTACCAGAAGATGATGCACGATGACAATTTCTCCGTGGAGGAACTCTCCGCCATCGGCTTCGGCTACACCAAACTGCTGGAGGAAAGCAACGATGTGCTGACAGAACTGAAGAACGTGGTGAACATCACGACCCTTTCCATGACGGACAAGGAGCGAATGGACGTGGTGGAACGCTGCTACTCGAAGATGAAGCGTTACCGCAATCTCGTGAGCTACTACACCAACAAGAACATTTCCGTGAGTTATCTGCGTGCCAAGAAGAAAAACGACCTTGACCGCATCATGGGACTCTACGGCAAGTCAAACGAGAAATACTGGTAGCCTATGGATTTCGAGAATCTTCACCAGATACTGCGTTCCCTGTATGACGAGATGATGCCGCTGTGTTCCGACATGACGGACATCGCCAAGGGACTTGCAGGACTTGGGGCGCTGTTCTATGTCGCCCTGAGGGTTTGGCAGTCACTGTCAAGAGCAGAGCCGATAGACGTATTTCCGCTGCTCCGTCCATTTGCCATCGGACTTGCCATCATGTTCTTCCCGACCATCGTGCTCGGAACGCTCAACAGCGTGATGAGTCCCATCGTGCAAGGTACACATTCCATGCTGGAGACACAGACCTTCGACATGAATGAATACCGGGCGCAGAAAGACAAGTTGGAGTATGAGGCGATGAAACGCAATCCGGAAACTGCATACCTTGTAAGCAACGAGGAGTTTGACAAGCAGCTTGACGAACTCGGCTGGTCACCCGGCGACGTGGTGACAATGGCAGGAATGTATGTGGAGCGTGGCATGTACAGCATGAAGAAGAGCATCCGTGATTTCTTCCGTGAACTGCTGGAACTGCTGTTCCAAGCCGCTGCACTGGTCATAGACGTGCTGAGGACATTCTTCCTCATCGTCCTGTCCATCCTCGGACCGCTTTGTTTCGCCATATCGGTATGGGATGGATTCCAGTCCACGCTGACGCAATGGTTCTGCAGGTACATACAGATTTATCTCTGGCTACCCGTTTCGGACTTGTTCAGTACCATCCTTGCCAAGATACAGGTGCTGATGCTGCAAAACGACATCGAGGCATTGCAGAACGACCCGAATTTTTCCATTGAGGCAAGCAACGGTGTTTACATCGTTTTCCTCATCATCGGAATCATCGGTTACTTCACCATACCGACCGTTGCGGGATGGATCATACAGGCAGGTGGTGGCATCGGCAACTACAACCGGAATGTAAACACGGCAGGCTCACTGGGCGGAAGCATCGCAGGAGCAACGGCTGGAAATGTGGCAGGACGTGCCGGAAGGCTCATCAAGAGCGGATTTAAGAAAATATAGTCATTTATGAACAATACAACGAAAAGAAAAATGGAATTCAAGTCATTGAAGAATATCGAGACCTCGTTCAGGCAGATACGCCTGTTCTGCATCGTCCTCGTCATCGGTTGCGCTGTTGTTGCAATATGTTCGGTGGTGTTCGCATTCCGATTTGCGGAGAAGCAGCGCGAGAAGATATACGTCCTTGACGGAGGCAAGTCGCTGATGCTCGCCCTCTCGCAAGACCTCTCACAGAACAGACCTGCCGAGGCAAGGGAACACGTGAGACGCTTTCATGAGCTGTTCTTTACGCTATCTCCCGAAAAGAGCGCCATCGAGCACAACGTGAAACGAGCCTTGCTGCTGGCAGACAAGAGCGCATACAACTATTACCAGGACTTTGCGGAGAAAGGTTTTTATAACCGACTTATTGCGGGAAACATCAACCAGTCGCTGCAAGTTGACAGCGTGGTCTGTAACTTTGATAACTACCCTTATCAAGCCAAGACCTACGCACGGCAGGTGATACTCCGAGAGAGCAACGTGACGGAGAGAAGTCTTGTCACCGTATGCAGGTTGGTGAATGCCACACGCTCCGACGACAACCCGAATGGTTTTACCATTGAAGGTTTCACCATTGTGGAGAACAGGGACATCAGTACAGTAGAACGATAAAAATAGCAAGAATGGAAAATCCGATTAAGACAATCCAAGAAAAGGTGAATGGTATGAAGGGAAGACTGCGTGACAGGCTGGATTCCCTTCCGCCAAGGGTGAGACTGAAAGTCGTGCTCGTCATGTTCGGCTTGTTTGCCCTCTGTAGCCTTTACATGATAGGTTCAGCCATCATCAACTTCGGAAACGGCAAGACCTCTAATATAGAGGTTGAGCACATAGAGAGTGTAAAGTTGCCCACCGACAAGGGGCAGCAAGTGACCAACCTGAATGAATTGACACATGGAGAAGGAGAAGAATGACAAGGTGGAGCCGGATAAGGCTCCAAAGGAAAAGAAGCCTTTGACAGAGGAACAGCGTATCAAGCGCAACAAGATGATTGCCATACCGTGCATGTGTCTCGTCTGCGTACTGGTGTTATGGCTCATCTTCAAGCCGTCGGCATCAGAGGGTGAGAAAGGCAGCAAGGGATTCAACATGGAAATGCCCGATGCGGAGAAGACAGATGTGGAGGCAGACAAGCGCAAGGCATACTCCAAGGAGGATCTTGCCAACAAACAAAAGGAGAAAGGCAGAGCCATGAGCACCCTTGGGGAGTATATGCCAAGCATGGACTCCACGGCATCGGAGCAGGACAAGGACTTTGACTTGATGCAGTCTGGTGGACAGCCTACAAAGGCGGAAAAGCAGGAGGCGGATGCCATCCGCTCGTCTGCCGAGGCATACCAAACCTTGAACACGACCTTGTGCGGTTTCTATGAACAGCCACAGCAAGGGGGAAGCAGCGAAGATGCTGAGTTGAGGAAACGTCTTGACGAGCTGGAGGCAAGCATGATGCAGCAGGAAAACAAGCGTTCCAATATGGACGAGCAAGTTGCCCTTATGGAGAAGTCCTATCAACTTGCGGCAAAGTACATGCCTGGTGGAAATGCCAATGCGGCAAGTCCTTCATCAGCAGAAACTGCAACAGAGGAAAACAAGGAAACTGTCACCAAGGGCAAGAAAGCCAAGGTTTCACCTGTAAGGCAAGTGCAAAGGCGTGTAGTCTCGTCCTTGAACCGCCCCATGAGTAACGGGGAGTTTGTCGCCTCTTACTCGGAAAAGGCTTCGGCAAGGTTCAATACCGCCATCGGGAGAGGTGGTGTTTCCGACAAAAACACGATTTCTGCCTGCATCCACGGCAACCAGACCATAACGGACGGACAGGCAGTAAGGTTGAGATTGTTGGAATCTATGCGTGTCGGCAATAGGGAGATACCACGAAATTCTGTCATTGTCGGAGTGGCACGATTGCAAGGCGAAAGGCTTTCCATAGCCTTGAAGTCCATTGAGTACAACGGCATGATTATACCGATTGAGCTTGCCGTCTATGACAATGACGGTCAGGAGGGCATCTTCATTCCGAAGTCGATGGAGGTTGACGCAGCCAAGGAAGTCGGTGCCAACATGGGAAGCTCGCTGAACAGCAGCATCAACATTTCCTCCAATGCCGGGGCACAACTTGCCTCCGACTTGGGAAAAGGTGTCATACAAGGCGTGTCGCAGTATATCTCCAAGAAGATGCGTACCGTCAAGATACACCTGAAGGCTGGCTACAGGGTCATGCTCTACCAAGAGGAAGATTAGCCGAAAGGCAACAACATTTATACCACTTAATCCAAAAGTTTAATTAAAAGCAAACTAAAATGAAGAAGACAACAATCATGTTCGCCCTTATGCTGGGTGTAGCCTGCACTGCATCAGCGCAGAAGACAGGCAAGAAAAAAGCGCAGAAGTCTGTAAAGACTGAGCAAGTAAGCAATGTTTCTTCCGACCAGGAAGAGAGACTGACCTTGACCAAGGAGGTGTATCCACAGAAGGAAGAGAACAGCAACCTCTATCATGGCTTGACCAAGAAGCTGACCTTCGACCGCATGATTCCACCTCATGGTTTGGAAGTGACTTATGACAAGACGGTTCATATTCTCTTTCCTGCCTCTGTCAAGTACGTTGACTTGGGTTCAGAGGATTTGATAGCTGGCAAGGCGGACGGTGCGGAGAATGTTATCCGTGTAAAAGCAGCCGTGAAGAACTTCAAGAAAGAGACCAATATGAGCGTCATCACGGAGGATGGCTCATTCTACACCTTCAATGTGAAGTATGCCAAGGAACCGCTCATGCTCAATATCGAGATGGCTGACTTCATCCATGACGGTGAGGCGGTGAACCGTCCGAACAATGCGCAGGAGATTTATCTCAAGGAGTTGGGCAAGGAAAGTCCCATGCTGGTACACCTCATCATGAAGTCAATCCATAAGGAGAACAAGCGCAAGGTGAAGCACATCGGCAGCAAGCGTTTCGGAATCCAGTACCTTTTGAAGGGCATCTATGTACACAGCGACTTGCTGTATTTCCACACAGAAATCAAGAACCAGAGCAACGTGCCGTTTGACGTGGACTATATCACGTTCAAGGTGGTGGACAAGAAGGTGGCGAAGCGAACCGCCATTCAGGAGCAGGTGCTTCTTCCTGTCCGTGCCTACAACTATGTGGTGCGTGTGGCTGGCAAGAAAACGGAGCAGACGGTGTTCTGCTTGCCGAAATTTACCATTCCAGACGACAAGGAGCTTGTCGTGGAGATGAATGAGAAGGAAGGCGGTCGCCATCAGTCGTTTGTCGTGGAGAACAGTGACTTGGTGCGAGCTTTGACAATCAACGAACTTAGCGTGAAGTAACGGATGAAAAGAAGAAACATTGCAATCATGGCGATGCTTGCCCTCACCGCAGGGCAGGCATTCGCCCAAAGATGTCTTCCTCAGATGAAAGGCATCGAGGTGAAGGTCGGCATGGCTGACGGAGTATATAACGGCAAGAAGTCCTGCAAGGCTGGCTATTATGCAGGTCTCGGACTTTCGAGCTATACCAAGGGTGGTGACAAGTGGACGTATGGGGCGGAATATCTACAAGTACATCAGCCTTACCGTGAAACTTCCGTTCCAATAGCACAAATGACGGGCGAGTTCGGTTATTCCTACAACTTCCTTTCCGACAACAGCAAGACGGTGCTGTTCTATATCGGAGGTACGGCACTGGCTGGCTATGAGTCCGTAAACTGGGGCAAGAGAACCATGTCGGACGGAGCGACCTTGCAGAACAAGGGAGCGTTTATCTATGGCGGTGCCGTGGCATTGGAAACGGAAATATACCTGTCGGATGCAATAGCTTTGACCGCTTCCGTTAAGGAAAGGCTTGTTTGGGGCAACAGCACGGGACATTTCCACACGCAGTTTGGCATCGGCATGAAGTTCATCATCAACTAAAACAGTGAGCCTATGGACATCAATGAAATCAAACAAGTGCCTATCGTGGACTTTCTCTATATTCTCGGCATTGAGCCTGTCAAGCACAAGGCTTCGGGACTTTGGTATCATGCGCCATACCGCAATGACCGCAATCCTTCGCTTCGGGTATCAACGGACAAGAATGTCTGGTATGACTATGGCATCGCCAGAGGTGGTGACATCTTCAACCTCGCAGGGGAGTTCATCAACAGCAATGAGTTTGTGGCACAAGCCAAGTTCATATCTGAAACGCTTGGTGGCAGTTTCCCGACATCGTTTCCGCATCATCAAAGGATAGCGGAAAAGGCTGTGAAGGCGAAAGGCAATCCCTTTAGTGATATTGTGGAAAAGCCTTTGAGTCATCCTGCTCTCAGGCAGTACTTGCGTGAGCGTGGCATATCGGCTGACGTGGCGAGCCGTTTCTGCTGTCAGGTGGAATACCGATACAATGGCAAACAGTTCTTTGCTGTCGGTTTCAAGAACAACAGCGATGGCTACGAGATACGCAACCGCTTCTTCAAAGGTTGCGTGTCGCCAAAGGACATCACTCTCATTGGCAGGAACAGCAACGTCTGCCATCTGTACGAGGGTTTTATGGATTTCCTCTCTGCCGTAATTCTCGGCATAGGTCGTGGTGAGGATCATATTATCCTCAACTCGGTGGCTAATATGCAAAAGGTGCATCATCTTTTGGATGGCTATGCACAAGTGTACTGTCATTTGGACAATGACGAAGCTGGCGAGAATGCCTGTGTCGAACTGCAAAAGCGATATGGCGATAAGGTCATTGACCATTCGCATCTATACACAGGTTACAAGGACTTGAACGAGTACCTGATGAGCCATAAGACAAGAAAGTAACAATCATTCAAAAAGCAACAAGACAATGAAGAAGAACTATAAAATCAAGAAATCAGTGAGCATGTTGGCATTCCTTTTCGTGTGTGCCGTGTCGGTAATCCTTTCATCGTGCAGCGATGAGCTGGACATTCAGCAGTCGTATCCGTTCAAGGTGGAGACGATGCCTGTGCCAAAGGACATTGTGCGTGGACAGACCGTTGAAATCCGCTGCGAGTTGAAGGCGGAGGGCAAGTTTGACGGCACCATCTATACCATCCGCTATTTTCAGCATGACGGAAAAGGTTCGCTGAGAATGGAGAACGGAACGGTGTTCCAGCCAAACGACCGCTATCTGTTGGAGAACGAGAAGTTCCGTCTTTACTATACCTCGGCAAGCACGGAGACACAGACGCTGACAGTGGTGGTAGAGGACAACTTCGGCAAGTCATACGAAATGGAGTTCAGTTTCAACGATACTGACGAGGAGGAAGAGTTTGCGAGAAGTGCCAACAAACTCGGTAGCGTATGAGGTTGATGATATTGTTAGCCTTGCTTCTTGTGTCGGGCAGCTTGTCTGCCCAGACGCAAGGGGCGATAAAGCGAGTTCGTCATGTGTCACGTTTTGAGTTGGCTGTCGCCTGCATCAAGAAGTACGAGGGTCTGCATGGACCGAAGCACCATCCTTATGTCGGATATGGGCACAAGCTGTTGCCTGGCGAGAAGTTTTCTCCAAGAATGACGGAACGGCAAGCCGATGCCTTGCTGCGCTCTGACCTCAGAAAGCTCTGCGCCATGTTCCGTGGTTTCGGTTGTGACTCGCTGCTCTTGGCTACACTTGCCTACAATGTGGGGTGTGGAAAGGTGATGAAAAGCCGGATGTATGCCAAGATGCGAAGTGGCAACAGAAACATCTATCGTGACTATGTGGACTTCAAAAGGTGGAACGGAAAGATAGTGCCTTCCATCGAGCGAAGAAGAAAAATGGAGTATCTGCTCTTGTTTACTCCATAGAATAAGGTTTTATAAAATAGGACAGTCCTTTTGATTGGGGGCTGTCCTTTGTTCTTTGCAAGCATCGCAGATAAGGAAAAGACGGTTTCTTTGCCACTTTCTTTTCCGCTCCTCGGCTCATGAAAGAAAGTGGCGGAACGAATTTTCATCGCTCCGCCCTTATGGATTTCATGTCGTTGCAACCATACGCTGCTCTATAAGTCTTGCATTGCTGTTCACCAAGTTGATGATGTCGGCATGGTGCTCGGTGTCCTTGTTCTGTAGTCCGTGGCATT
>OLSX01003063.1_pt1 | contig 13926 bp, 8 predicted proteins | sample 1673141 | NCBI WGS metagenome assembly OLSX01 (sample SAMEA3136759, study PRJEB25190) | human gut metagenome | biome: human gut; feature: human-associated habitat; material: faeces | place: Austria | collected 2013
GTGGCTGGAGAGGACTACAGTCTTGGCCCGTGACGCTTCGTCGTGGAATCGGCCTGTGCGGGCGCCTTGTGATCCGGTTCCGGCCGGTCACGGTCCAGGCTTTGGGTCGGCTGGGGCTCCTTCAACTGGTCAAGCTGGTGGAGCGTCCACGTGGACAGTTCACTGTCGTATGACGCGCGGGTGAGGATCTCATCGCGGTTGTCCCAGACGATCTGGTCGGCCTGTTGTTGGGTGATGCCCGTCCAGTCGCCCTGCGCGTTGATGCGCATGAGCGGGTCCTTTCGCGGGTTCCATCCGCCCATCTCGCGTTTCTCCGCGATGTCCGCGGAGGTGAGGCCGTCTCCGGCGATCTGGACCGCCTTGTCGGATGGGTAGGCGAGGTAGGTGGCGCTGTCGTTCTCGGGGTCGTGCGCGTTGACCTCGCCCACGATGCCGTGGAGGATTCTGACTGCGTCCTGGTCGGGGGATTCGTATCGTTCCAGGATGTGGCTCGCGCGCATGCAGGACGCCTTGCGGTGCTGCTCGTAGAGCACGGCCGGATCCTCATCGACCTTCGTCACGACGTATCCGGCGTCCTCCCTCGCCTTCATCGCCTGGTCGCGGTCGAAGGCGGTGCTCAGGTATGCGATGTGCCTGTCGGGGTCCCCGGGCTTCCGCCACCGGTAGGCGTATTCCTCCGGCGGCTGGTTCGCGGCCAGATGGCTCGTCCCGGCTGCGCGGGCCGTGTGTAGGCCGCCCGCGCGTTCCCAGCCCTCCACCGCCTTGGCGAGTGTTTTCCCGGCGGCTGGGTCGGCCGGGTCGATGACGGTGTGTTCGCGGTCGGCCATGTCGTTGTCGTCGTATTGCCATTCCGCCTGTGGCCGGTTGGCGTAGGACACCTCGATCCGGCCGGCCAGACGGTCCGTGTCTTTCCATGCGGGGTTGTCGTGGAAGTCGATCTGCACGGCGCGTCCGTCCGTGAGCCTCGCTTCGAGGTAGTGGCCCATGGCGTTGCCGCCCTGGGTGACTTCGGTGACGTCGTGGTCCTGTTCGAGCAGTCGTCTGGCGTTTTCCGTTGTCAATGGCATTCCTGCGCTCCTTTCCTTGGTTTCCTGGTCTCTACTTTCCGTCTCCCGGGGTTCGTCGGGTTTGGACGTCAGCCGTTCGAGTTCTGCCTGTTTTTGCCGGTACTCGTCCTCGTGGGCGAATGGTTCGGCCAGCGTCTCCTGCGCGGCGGCGAGTTCCCTTTCGGCGTCCGCCAGCCGTTCCGTGAGCTTGCCGGGGTCGGTGGCCATGTTCTTGACGATCCGGTCGAGCTGGCTGACGATGCTGGAAGGTCCGGTCAGGTAGGGTCCGGGCATCTCGGTACCGGATTCGTGCTCGTGGACGGCCTTGACGGCCAGGGTGATCCGTCCAGTGGTGGCCGCCCTGCGTGCGATGACGGGCAGTCCGTCGTATTCGGCGATCGTGTCCCCGTCGTGCGCCTGGTGGGCGGCCTGGTGGAGGAGCCTGCATGCGGTCTGCCGGTCGCCGACCGGCCGGCCGTTGATGGTCATGCCCTCCCACTTGCCGTTCATGCGTGCGGTCTGGTGGATGCTCAGGGCCTTGGACGCGAGCGGCTTGTCGTCGGTCTTCTCGCGGATCGCCTGGCGGATCCCCTCGATGCGTGGCTGGAGCTGCTGGTTGATGTCCCTGCGGGTGTCGGCCTTCTGCTGCGCCCATGAGGCGCGCAGGAGCTTCAGCTGGTTGATCTCGTTCTCCAATGTCATGCGGCGTTGGATGTCGGGGTCGCCGGTGGCCAGCGCCTTGATGTTGGCGAGGGTCACCACGTCGGCGTCGAGGTCCGCGGCCTCGCGGGCGGGGCTCTTCGAGCTCATGAGCTGGCTGATGAACCGCTGCTTGCGTTCCACGGTCTGGTAGCTGTACGCGTCGAACGTGCCCTCGGTCACGTACCGGTAGTCGCGCACGTGGTCGTACGTGTTGCCCTGGCGCTGGATTCGGCCGAGGCGCTGTTCCAGGTCGGCGGGCCTCCATGGGCAGTCGAGGTCGTGGATCGCGGCGAGGCGTTCCTGCACGTTGGTGCCGGTGCCGAGCTTCTGGGTGCTTCCCATCAGCACGCGGATCTCGCCGGATCTGACTTTGGCGAACAGTTGCTCGCGTCTGGCGGGGTTGTCGCCGGCGTCGTGCACGAACGCTATCTGCTCGGCGGGCACGCCCAATTGGATGAGGCGGTCCTTGAGGTCCTGGTAGGCGTTCCATCCGCCCGACGCGGGCGTGCTCGAGTCGCAGAAGACGAGCTGCGTGCCCAGGCGTGGCGTCTCCTCCTGCCAGATCCGGGCGACGTTCTCGGCGCATGCCTGGATCTTGCCGTTCTCCAGGGGGCGGTCATTCTCGTGGCCTTTGAGGAGCTTGGGGTCGAGGGCGATCTTTCGCCCGTCGCCAGTGATCCGCAGGAGGTTGTCGACCTCCGGCGGCACGTCGCCGTCGCGCACGAGGTCGGCCCTGTCGGACAGTTCCTCCATCTCCTTCTTCTGGCGGTCGGTGATGGGCACGGGGACGGGCACCTGCTCCAGTTCGGGCAGCGGCAGCTGGATGTCGTCGTTGGTGATCATGTCGGTGAACTGCTTCACCGCGTTCATCAGTTCGGGCAGGTTCTGGAAGCGCGCGAACCTTTGCTTGACCTGGAATCCGTTGCCTTCGGGCTTCAGTTCCACGGTGGGTACTACCTGGCCGTAGGCGCCAGCCCATGCGGCGAACGTGTCGAGGCCCTGGGCCTTGAGGGTTCCGGGCGCGAGGTAGCGCTGCATGTTGTACAGCTCGCTCATGGAGTTGGAGACCGGCGTGCCGGTCATGAACGCGATGTTGCCTCCGTGCCCGGCCTCGCGCAGCCATTCGCATTTGTCGAGCAGGTCCTCGCATTTCGCGGCGGACGACAGTTGCATGCCCAGGTCGGCGGATGCGACGGGCACGCCGAGGTTCTTGAAGTGGTGGGCCTCGTCGACGATGAGCATGTCCACGCCAAGCGATTCGAACTCGATGCCCGCCAGTGCCTTGTCGTCGCGCGACTCCTTGCCGTCTCGCAGGCGCTGCATGGCGGTCTCGGCGCTTTTGCGCGCCGCCTCCAGCCGTTTGACGGTGGGGTCCTTGTCGCCCCTGGCCTTGGCGGCGGCCTCGACGGCCTGGGCGAACTCGTCGACGCGGGCGCGCATGTTCCTCAGCCGTCGTTCCTTGCTGACGTGCAGCTGGCTGAACCGGCTCTCCGGCACGATCACCGCATCCCAGTCGCCGGTGGCGACCCGGCCCCAGAAGCGTCTCACCGATTCGGGGTTGCGTTGCGCGTCCTTGTCCATGACGAGGATTCGGCTGGCCGGATAGAGCCTGAGCACGTCGCCGGCCCACTGGTCCACGAGGTGGTTGGGGACCACGAGCATCGGCTTGGACGCCTTGCCGAGACGTTTCGCCTCGTGGGAGAGTGTGACGCCCTCGAACGTCTTGCCGGCTCCGACGACGTGCGCGATGAGGGTCCCCTCGTCGCTGCGCAGGGCGCGGGCCACCGCGTCCTTCTGATGCGGACGCAGGGCGACGCCGTGGGTGATGCCGGGCGTGGTCAGGTAGGATCCGTCGACGTGGCGGGGCCGCATGCCGTTGAATCTGCGGTTGTACAGGGCGGTGAGCCTTTGCGCGCGGTCGGGGTCCTTGAACACCCATTGGTTCCACGCGTCGCGGATCGCGTTGGCCTTCTCGATGGCGGCCATCGTGGCCTTCTGGTCCTTGACCCGTTTGGGCTTGCCGGACGCCGTGGTCTCCGTGGGGGAGTCCTTGGTGACGGTGATCTGCGCGTTGTCCAGGCACGCCTCCAGCAGTTGGAACGGGTTGCGGTCCTCGGTGCCGTACGTCCTTGCTGCCTTGTAGTCGATGTCGCCGCCGCCCGAGTAGCCGACGCGCCATTGTCCGAGCTGGGGGATCCAGTCGACCGAGTACTGGGAGAGCTTGCCGGGCGTGAGCCCGTGGCCGCGCACGTTGAACGTCTCCATCATGAAGTCGTGGACGTCCCTGGCGGGGATCCACGGGGCCCCCAGCGGCGCCTTGATCTGCTCGGTCTCCAGCGGGGTGGGCTGTACGCGTTCCAGCAGATCGGCCACGTGTTCGAGCCGTTCCGCGTCCGTCTGGTCGGCGCGCGCGGCCTCGGCGTGCTCCGGCTGCTCCCGCCATTGTCCGAGCTGTTCCTCGCGGCGTGCGCGGAACGCCTGGTAGTCGTCGGGGCGCGCGTCGATGGCGCGTGGCGGCGCGCCGTAGGCGTCGTGTGCCGCTCCCTGGCGCAGGTCGGGCAGGTCGCGGGCGATGCCCCAGATCCATTCGCTGACCGACATGTCGGTGGCGAGCCGTTCGGCGAGCCGCGTGGGGTCGTCGGTGCCGGGCATGAGACGGCGTGCCATCGCGCCGATGGTCGTGTCCGTCCATATCGTGCTGCCATGCTTGTCGTGGGCCGAATAGCTCTCGAACAGGTTGGAGAGGATCGCGGTCTTGTCGGCGGCTTCGAGCCGGTCGGTGTGGGCGATCTTGTGGACGAACAGGGCGAGGTCCCTGACGGGCATGCGCCGGTCGGCGAGGATCGGCGCGTAGTGCTGTGGCGCGTCGCCGTCGCGCCATGTCCAGCACAATGCGTCCCACAGTGGGCTGGTGCCGTGCGATCGGTGCCATGCCGGCGCGTGCCACGGCTTCCGCTCTCCGGTGTCGGATCGTTCGAGGGTGACGCGTGAGTGGCGCTCGGGCAGTTCCTCCACCGCCCGCCAGACGAGGGCGAGGACGAGTTCCGGGTTGCGGTTCCAGCCCATGGTCCATCCGTGCCGTCCGTCGTTGATGCGTTCGATGACCGGCGTCGGATCCCTGTAGGATTCGGCGGCGTACGGGTCCGTGAGGCTGCGCCACACGTCCGTTCCCGCGGTGTCGATCCATTCGCGTGCCTGCTCTATGGCGGGCATGTCCTCCGATGTCGCGTAGGTGGATGCCGCGAACTCCGTCATGGCCTCGCGTGCCGCCCGGCGTCTGAGGTGTTCGGCCATGGCCGTGACGTGGTCGAGCTTCGTCCCCACGTCTCCGGCGAGGTAGTCCTCGGCGGGCATGACCTCGCCGGTGTCCGGGTCACGGATGATGCGGTCGCCCAGACCGGTCTCGGCCTCCTCGACGGTGGTGTCGGCCAGGCGCGCGATGAGTTCCAGGTCGACCCCGCCGGCGCGGTCGAGACTGATGTCCAGCGCGTCGTCCAAGCTGTCGGCATGGTCGGGCATGGGCGGCACCGGGCTGATGGTCCGTTGCGAGAGGCATTTCGCCTTGCCGGCGAACCTTCCCTTTTCGTCGGTCTCCTCCAACGCCATGACGAGATGGCAGCCGGATTCCTCGCCGCTGTAGGCGCGTTGGTTGGCGCGGTCGCACAGTCGTCCGAACTCGCTCGTGAACCGGTCGTATGCCCGGTCGAGTTCGGCGCGCTTGGCTTCCACGTCCGGGTCGTCTACGCGGGCGGGGTCGAGTTCGAGCCGTTGGAGCTCGCGCGCCAGGTCTCGCAGGCGGATCATGCCGCGCAGGCGTCGCGCCTCGTCGCCCTGGCCGTGGGCTATCTCGGTGACGGTGGTGCCGTCGCCGTACCAGACCACTCCGCGCTGGTCGACGGAGTATTCGAACGGTGCCACATGGTCCGGCCGGACCGTGATCTCCGCCCGTCCGGCCGGTTCCGCCTCGCCCAGCGACAGCGCCGGGCCGTGGGCGATCTGCGTGGTGAGCAGTTCGCGGAGCCGGTCGCCGACCTGTTCCGCGTCGCCCTGGAAGACGACGTCGAAGTCGCCGCCGAACCGTCCGATCACCGGTCTGATGTCGCCCACCGCGTGCGCGGCCATGTCGCCGGCGACCGCCTGGTTGACGTTGACGGTCACGTCCTGGTATCCGGGCACGGCGATCGGCGTGGAGTGGATCCATGCCTCGTCGGGCGTGCGGTCGAGCGTCCGTTCGCGTCTGCGCAGAACGAGCACGTCGGTGACGGCCTCGGTGCCGGCCTGGCGGGCGAACGTCGAGGACGGCAGGCGCACTGCGCCGACGAGCTCGGCCTTTCTCGCGAGGTCGGCGCGCATGGTCTCGGAGCGTTTGTCGAGCGTGTATCTGCTGGTCAGCAGCATGGCGACGCCGCCGGGCCGCAGCGCGTCCACCGAGCGTTCGATGAAGTAGTCGTGCAGGGGGAGGCGGGATGTGCCGCCGTCCGTGGTCCGGTAGTCGAGGCTGATGTCGCCCGAATAGGGCACGTTGCCGATGGTCAGGTCGAATCCCGGATGGATGGTGCAGTCCGCGAGGTCCGCGTTGAGGATCGTGGCGTCCGGGTTCAGTGCGGCCGCGATGCGCGCGCTGATCGGATCGAGTTCCACGCCCGACACGTTCGCTTTGATGTTTTCGGGGATGCCGGCCATGAAATTGCCGGTGCCGCACCCGGGTTCCAGCACCTGGATGGGCGCGGACCCGATGTCGAGCGCGTCCCACATGGCCTTGACCACTGGTCCGGGCGTGTAGTAGGCGGTCAGTGTGGAGGCGCGCGCCTGCGTGTACTCATCGTCGTCGAGCAGTTCGCGGATCTCGGCGTTCAGGTCGGCCCATTCGGGCTTGTCGGAGAATGCGTCCGCGCATCCGCCCCATCCCGAGTATCCGCGCAGCGTGTCCGTCTGCTCCGCGGAGAGAGGCTCGTCGCCGTTCCCATCGAGCGTCTTGAGTGTCCGAATGGCGGCGATGTTCGCTTCGGCGCGTTCGCGGGGCGAACGCGCGCGTTGCGAGTCGAGGGATGCTAGAAGCTTTCCACGATCTCGTGGATCGCCATGCTCATCGACTCCGCTTGCGCCTCGTTCATCCCGTTGAGCCGGTCCAGGTCGGTCATCTGGGGTGCCGCCTTCAGGCAGTCCGTCCGGTTGAGCAGGTGCCTGGACTCCATCAGCTGGTCCATGATCTGCGCCTGGCGTTCCCTCGTCCGCCTCTCGATGTCCCGCAGATGCTCCTCGAGCACGTTGGCCATCATCATCTCCCTGAACCGCTGCGGATGGTTGTCCATCAGCCAGTTGATGCGCATGTTCTGGATCCCGTGCAGGCTGCTGCGGGTGAACACCTTGTACGGCAGCGCCCACTTGTTGAACAGTTCCGGATGCGCCGCCCGGCGCTGTTCCATCGCCTTGAGGTTCCTCTCGTAGCGCGCCTTGAGCTGTGGGTCGGTCCATGTCATCTCGTCCATCATTGTTCCTTTCTTCAGTGTTGTTTTCCGTGCCGGAGGATTGTGTGAAACGTTTTACCACAGGTTGCGGCGTGGTTTCGCCGGGCGTGGCGGCACCGACGCCGAGCTTGTTCTCGGCGGCGATCCGCGCGTCCCGTCGGCCGAGTCCACGGAGCCGGTTCTCCCGGTATTCGGCCGCCACGGCGGCTATCGTCTCGTCGTCCGCGCCGCGTGCGCGGAGTCGTTGCACCGCGGCGTGGCCCACCGTTATCTCGTATCCGCGCACCTGTTCCGCCGTCCTGTCGGCCTGTCGCGGCTCCTCCTCGAGAAGGCTGAACAGGTCGATCTGCTCGTATTCGACCGAGGCGGTCTGCTTCGCGTATAGGCGTTTTCTCACCATGGTTCTCTCCTTTCTTATAAGGTTTTCCGCTGCCCGCGGTTACGATCGGTGCCGGCGGTGGGCGGGTCTGCGTTGAGTCCGTCGAGGTTCTTCTTGAGCCGGGTGCGGAACCGGTCGAGCGTTGACTTCAGGTCCGTGTGCCGTCGTTCCGGACCGGCGGCCGGGGATTGCGAGGCGGGAACGATGGGGTCTTGCCGCTGTTTCGTCGCCATGTCCGTCTCTGTTTTCCGTGGCGGCGCGGGTGTCTCATCGCCTATGGCGTCGGGCGTTTTGCCGCCTTCCGGCACGTACTGTTCGACGGTCGGACGATCCGTTGTTTTGCTCCTGGCCTGCGTCGGATCCTGCGTGCCGGTGAGTTCCTGGATGAGCAGTCTGGCGGCCTGGCGGCGTTGGCGGTTGGTCCACCGTCCCTCGTCCTCTCCGGCGGTCCGGTCGACGAGTCTGCGCGCCCATTTCATTGCGACGGACGGCTTGTACGTGCCGGCACGCTGGTATTCCGTGAACCGGCCTTGCATGCGTTCGATCTGCGGCCAGGATTCCTCCACGGTCTTCGAGGCGAGCTCCACCGATGCCGTGTCGAGCGTCTTCTCGGCGTCGCGGTTGCGTTTCTGCGCGTCGATGACCGCCTGGACGAGCGTCTGCGGGTCGACCTGCATGGTGCGGCGTTCCGCTCCGCGGCCGGTGAACAGCTCGACCGGGGTGCCGGGTCTGAACCTGATGTTGACGGCCCGTCCCTCGTTCTTCTGCCTCTGGTTCTTCGCGCTCATGAACATGTCGGTCGCCCAGCCGGTCAGGTCCTTGCCATCGATGGCGGTGCCGCGGGGGAGTCCGACGATCATCTTCGGCCAGTCGCGTCCGTCCTTCGCATGCAATATATAGGTGTGCGCGAGCCTGTTCGCCACCCACGCGTTCGGCCAGACCTGCTTCGTCGCCGCGGCCGTCCGGGCCGGCGTCTGTGTCACGGCTGTGGGGTCGGTGTCCCGCTCCGGCTGCTCCTGCTGGGGGAGCGCGGGCGTCGGCGAGATGGGTTGGCCCTGGAGGATGGATATGGCGGCCTGGTCGGTGAACTCGTCCCAGTCCGGGGCGCGTCGACCGTCGTTCAGATTCAGCAGCGGCTTCTGCTCCAGTCCCGGTTTGAGCAGTCCGCTGCGCATGACGCGGCCGGTCATGCCCTGGGCGACGGTTCCGCCGTCCTGTTCGCGCCAGTGCTGGTATTCGTCCCGGTAGATGCGGCTTTGGGTGAGCAGTTCGCCGTCGCTCATGGTCTTGGCGGGGAAGGGCTCGCTCATGTCCTCGCTGTGGCTGATGGTGGTGACCTGCATGCTCAGGTCGTCGTATTGCAGGTGCTTGAAGCTCATCGCGTCGAACAGTCCCTGCTGGTTCCGATGCCAGGAGAAGACCATGAGGTCGTACCCGTTATCCTCCAGGAAGAACACGCAGGGGCGCGGCTCGTGCTCGACCGCGTTCTGCATGAGGCTGGCCTGGAGCAGGTCGGGGTCGAGCCGTCCCGCCGCGGACGCGGCGGCGGCGAGGCTGGCGCTCCATCCCATAGGGAGCTGCCGGCCCGTCGTCGGATCCGTCATGCGGTACTGGCCCGGCGTGGCCACGGTGTCCCACCGGTCGGGATGGCGGTGGTTCCATTGTTCGATGCCCGCGAGCATCGCGTCCATCGGGCTCTGCCCGTCCGCCGGTCTGATGGCGAAGGATTCGGTGGCGCGGGTCACGTCGCCGGCGATTGTGTTCCGGTGCACGATGGTGTCGCCGGGATCGTAGATCATGCCCACCGAGTCCTCGCCGGCCGTCCTTGCAGTGCCGGCCGTCCATATCGTGTCGCCGGACGAGGCCCACATGGTCACCGGCCATGGGGTCGGGTCGTTGGTTCCGTTGATGGTGTCCTGGAAGATCGCGGCGTGTTTCGTCGCCTGTTCCTGCTGGTTCATTATGGTTTCCTTTCAGCGGCCCTTGCGGGGCGTGCGGTCCCTGTTCTGGGTGGGTGGCATGTGGTTCTTTTGTTCGGCGAGGTTCTCGTTGAGCCGGGTCTTGAACCGTTCGAGCAACGCCTTCTTCGACCGGATCGGCTTCGGTTTCCGCTCCTTGCCGGCCGGCCTGGGATTGTCTGCCCTGGCCTGCGTCTGCTGTCGCGTGGCCGGTGTCCGGGCTTCGTCCGGCGCGGGTTCCGGTTCGCTTTCCGGCTCCGGTGCCGGCTTCTCCCGGTTCGGCTCGGTCGTCTGCCTGCGTGTCTGCTCCTGGGTTTGCGCGCCCTGCCCGTAGTCGTCGCGCAGGATGGCGTCGAGCTCGTCGCGCAGGCTCGGGTCGGCGGCGGCCTTGCCGATGATCCGGTCCGCGAAATCGCGGCCGGCCTGCTCGTTCCATGTCGTGTCGCCCATGAGCCTGTCCCATGAGAGTTCGGGATGCCGGGCGGCGAGGCTGTTCGCGGCCATCTCCATGACCTCCGGGTCCACAAAGTCCCAGGCGATGCGCTGCGTCGGCATGGGCTTCGCGGCCGGTTCGGCCGGCGTCTCCCGTGCCGGGATTTCCGTCTCGCTCTGTGTCTGTTCCGCCGTGCGTTCCTGCTGCTCCGCCGTCTGTTCGACGGTGAAGTCGTCGTCGGCGACGTCCAGTCCCATGTCCTTGAAAGCGCGTTGCACTGCGTGGCGGACATGGTCTTCGTCCCTGCCGGCGAAGTGCAGGATGAACTGGCCTTGGTCGGTGCGTTCGAGGTGGTAGTCGATGCCGGCGGTCTTGAGGCTGCGCTGCACCTCGCGCATGGTCGAGTCGTCGAGTTGCAGCTCGTGCAGGTCGCCGTCCTTCTTCCTTTGCAATCGTTTCTCGGACATCTCGCCGCTGTCGATCTTGTTCTTGACGGCCTCGCCCGCGGCGTGCACGCCGGTCTTGGTGAGCTTCATGCCGGAACGGAGCAGCGCCATGGCCACGCCCTTGGGGATTCTGAGCATGAGCTTCGCGCCTCCGGTGATGATGGTCTGGACGGCGTTCTGGATCTTCTCCTCAGCCTGTTCCTCGATTGGCATTGTGGTTTCCTTTCTGTTGTCGGTTGGTGTTTCCTGGGACGGTTCAGATGGACCGTCCACGCTTGTGCTGATGCTGTTCGCGCTGCTCGGTCTCCGTTTGCTCGCGGTCGCGGGTCGTGTGGATCTCCCGTTCGATGGCGGCCAGCTCGCCCTCGTACCGGTCGCACAGGGCCTCGCGACGTTCCATCTCGCCGCGCGTCTCGGCCACGAGGTCGGGGTCTCCCTGTTGGATCGCGTCATGCAACGCGATGACGGCGGCCTGGAGTTCGTCGTGCGATTCGCGGACCTTTCCGCGCAGCAGCTTGAGTCCCTTGGCGCTGTCGCCGCCCGCGAGCCTGGTCCAGCGGATCGCCGCGTTCAGCGCCTTCGCCTCGCCGGCGAGCCGGTCGAGGCGTCGCGCCTGTGCCTGGTAGTAGCGCTGCTGGGCGGGGCTTACCCCGTAGCGCAGGGGCAGCCGTTCGGGCGAGGCCAGTGGTTCGAGTCGGCTCGCGGGCTCGCCGAACCACTGGTAGAGGCCGTGGGTGGTGGTCTTGCCGGCGTACCGGTTGGACGGGTCGAGGATGATCTGGTCGCGGTGGAGGGGCAGGAACGCGCGCAGCGTGGATCCGCCGTCGTCCACGAGACGCTTCGCGTCGAACGTGATCTTTTTCTTCCGGTGGGTGCCGGGCAGCCACACGGTGACCGTCTTCCTGGTCTGTTTGGCGACGAGCCGACGGTTGAACGTGATGGGGATGACGGGCGTGCTTTGCAGTCCGGCCATGATGTTCGTCATGTCGTACGCCGAGCCGAGTTTCGTGTCTCGGACCTTGAAGCCGGTGTCCTTCATGGTGAGCGTGAAGTGCTGTCCTCGGACCGTCACGTCCACGCCCTGCACGTCGAGCATGTTCCTCCAGTCCTCGAAGTTCTCCGCGCCGGCCAGGGTCAGGTCGATCAGCATGCGGAGCTGGTCCTTGACGCCCAGGCCCTTCGCGGACGCGTAGATCTCCTCCATCGACATGCCGTAGCGACGCTCCATCGGCTCCTCGTTTTCGGCCCGTCGCGTCGTTCGCGCCGTCGCCGCCGTGCCCGGTTCGGAAGTCTCTTCGACATGTTTGGGGTCGCGTGCCTGTGTCGTCGGGTCTTCGTTCGGCGTGGTTTCGGCGCCGCGCATTTTGCGTGCGACCCGCTCGGTGGCGGGGTTGAAGATGACGCTTAGCCCCTCCCTCTCGCTGATCTCGTTGGCGATGACGCGCCACTGTTCGATGATGTCCTTGGGTAGTTCCGCCTTCAGATGCTTCCCGTATCGGGAGGCGGCGCACACCATGATGTGGTCGTGCAGGTGGTGGCGGTCGGTGTGTGTGGCGACCACGAACTTGTATTCATCACTGGTGATGCGGTGCGCAAACTCCACACCGAGTTCGTGCACCCGCTCGGGCGTCACGGGGTCATCGGGACTGAAGCTCAGCTTGATGTGGTACGCCAGACGGCTGTTCTTTTGGATGCCTTTGGGTGAGTTCTCGTTGTCTTCGAGCATTGGATCAGCCAGCGCGTCGTAGTCCGTTCCGGTCCGCTCGTAGTTGGAGCTGACCAGTCTTCCGCCGTCGGTCTTGGCGGGGTCGATGATGTACGCCATCGCCCCGTTGGGGCCGCCGAGATTCGATTTCACGGGCTTGCCGAGCTTGACCACGGCCATGCTCACACGTCCTTCCCGGCGGTGCGTTTGTTGGCGAACAGGTCGCCGAGCAGACGCTCGATGCGGTCGAACGACGCGCGGAGCTCGGCCACCTGCTCGGCGGTGATGTGCTCGTTCGCGTTGGCCCAGTGGGCGATCTGGTTGACGTTCACGCCGATGCGGCCGATCTCTCTGGCGAGCGGCTCGGGGTCTGTCAGCGGCCTGATCTCGGTGACGCGGATCTCGCCATCGGTCAGCATTTTGCGTGCGAACACGGTGAACGAACGGTATCTTGTCGTGTACTTGTTCACCTTTTTGTGCAGCGAATTGACGCGTTCCCACTCGTCGGGAGTGAACGTGACGAGCTTCTGCACGGTGCGTCGGCGCTTGTTCGCCCAGCTCATTTCGCACCTCCCGTGGAGGTGTGCGGACGGCACGTCCGTGATGCCGCGAAGCGGTCTGGAGAGCTTGCTCGACCATGGGGTCTGGGTCTCCCGAGCAAGCCGATTCGCGGTGCGAATCGAGTGAACGTATATACGTTCACGTCACTTGCTACTCCCATATCAATTTCATTGATTGGGAGTGATTTCGCACGGCATGATTGCGGAATGCCGTGAAGGATTATCGCGTTCACTCCTTGCTCCTTTCGCCCATGGCCTTGAGGGAATGGCCGGTGTCTTACGCCAATCGTCCGTCGTGGAAACGGCGATGGGTTTGGACACTTGGAGCAGGGAAATGAGAAGGCCCCGCGAAAAAATCGCGGGGCCGGTGGGTCGTTGGTGGCGCGTCATGTCCGTCATGCATATGGGCATGAAAAGGCCCCGGCCGTCTTGATGACGGTCGGGGCGGATGCGCGTGGGCTTCTAGATGATTTGCATGTCGGAGCGGACGCGTTCCGCGGCGATGTCGATGTCTCCGGGCCATGAGGGCACGCCGAACGCGAGTCGCACGCGGTCGAACGTCTGCGGGTCCTTGAGCGGTTTGAACATGCCGCGGTCGATGTATCGGGACATGTCGAAGATTCCGGTCGCGCCGTCGGAACAGGTGACCTTGAGCTTGTAGCCGGGCATGGGCTCGCATTGGGTCACTTTGATTGAATAGTCGATGGTCATGTCCGTCGCCTCCTTGTCAGCGTAGCGGGTCGATTCTGAATGGGTGCTCGAGGTTGAAGGCCAGCTCCCAGTCGGCTTCCAGTTCTTCGGCATGCAGCAGCACCCATGCCTCGACCAGTTTGCGCTGCTTGCGCGGTAGGTCTCCCTTGAGCAGATTGCCATCGAAGGTGAAGGACGCTTCGTGGCCTTGGTATCTGGCGTGGATGTGCGGCGGAACATGGTCGTCCGCGTTCATGGTGATGATGATTCCGAAGAACATGCTGATGACCGGCATGTCCGCCTCCTTGTTTTCGTTGTCTTCCATTCTAGGATATTTTTCTTTTGACCGGATGGTCAAGCGAAAGCGCCAGCGGTGGTAGCGGGTTCCGTCATGAGAACGCGTCGAAACCACGGGTTTCGCTGCGCGGGCGTTGACGGGTTCCGCGGGCCGCTATGATCAAGGCGTCAGCCGGCCGGTCAAAAGAAAATCCTCGGGATGCGCGCGGCATTGGTGCCGTGCTCCGTTTCCCGTCGGCGAG
>OLSX01003068.1_pt1 | contig 13906 bp, 10 predicted proteins | sample 1673141 | NCBI WGS metagenome assembly OLSX01 (sample SAMEA3136759, study PRJEB25190) | human gut metagenome | biome: human gut; feature: human-associated habitat; material: faeces | place: Austria | collected 2013
GGAATGGCGTTCTGTACACGTGGGTCATGCGCGTCAAAAGTGATGATGTTGTCGACACCCATAGCGGTGAGCTCCTGTAAGGCAAGTGCGCAGTCTAAGGATTCGCGGGCGGTGCGCTTGTGCTGACGGCTCTCATATAAGAACGGGATGATCGCGGTAATACGTCTTGCTTTTCCGCCGACAGCAGCAATGATACGCTTCAAATCTGCATAGTGGTCATCCGGAGACATGTGATTCTCGTAACCGCATACAGAGTAGGTGAGGCTGTAATTGGTAACGTCGACCATCAGATACAGGTCATAGCCGCGGACAGACTCTTTGATGACACCCTTTGCTTCGCCGGTTCCGAAACGCGGCACTGCAGTTGAGATGATATAAGAATCTCTGCGATAGCCCTTGAACGCAGGGTCGTTCTGGTGCTGGTGCTGTCTCTTTTCGCGCCAGCCGACAAGGTACTGGTCTACCTTAAGACCAAGTTCTTTGCAGCTTTCCAGTGGGATGAGACCCAATGCTCCGTCAGGCATGGTTTCTAAGTTTCTTTCATCGTTTGGCATGAATGGTTCCTCCATTAAAGAATAGTTACATAGGTTTTATTTTCAATAGATTGCTCTAATGAAATACAGGGATAAAAATGTTAACGGTGGCGCTTTAAGATACGGATGTCTGCGCCGAAGAGCTTTAATAATGTGTAATTGCTGGATATTCTGGATAAAACGCGCTCTGAATAAATATCGGCAAGCTGGTTCATCCCGAGGTTTGTGGAGATGATCGTGGATTTCTGCCGCAGAATGCGTTCGTTGATACATAAAAATAACTGCGAGGTCGTAAAGGAATTGGACAGCTCCGTGCCGAGATCATCGATGATCAGCAGATCGCAGTCGAAAATATTCCGGTGGGAAAGCAGTGCCTCCTCGTCCCGTTTGAACACGCCCTTGCTTAATATATCAAATAATTGGAATGCGGTAAAGTAAATGACGGAATGACCGCGGTCTAACAGCTCCTTGGCAATACAGTTGGACAAAAAGGTCTTGCCGATGCCGGTATCTCCGTAGAGGTAAAGATTGGAGAAGGTGCTGTCGAAATGATCGATAAAATCATGGCATTTTGCGACGGCATCCCTTGCTGTCTCAAGGGACGAGCGTCCGGTTGCCGGATTGATGTCATCCGCAGAATAGTAATCAAAGGAAAACGTGGAAAAATTCTCACGTTCCAGAATCTCTTTTAAGTTGGACTGGGTATAGACCAGATTGATGGCTGCCTGTTCAAAACAGTGACAGCGTCTGCCGTTCACATAACCGGTATCCTTGCAGTCCGGGCAGTGGTACACCGGCTTCAGATAATCAGAAGTAAGCCCGTGCTCCTGCAACAGCTGCTCCTTCTGCCTGCGGTAGTCCGAGAGCTTTTCACGGAGCGTGACCAGAGCGGCCTCATCTCCGTCTAACAGCCTGCGTGCCTGCTCGACAGAACAGGTAGCGATCGCGTCATCGATCTCTTTAAGTGCCGGAATCCGGGCGTAGACGTCCTTTGTGCGGCGCTCGAGCTGGTGCTGGCTGGCTAACTGTTTTTCGTCATATTTGCGGAATATCTCGTCATACTGTGAATTGCTTAGCGGCATCTGTTTCCCCTTTAAATCAGTGTACGTTCGTGGTCAAAAGCATCTGCTCCAGTTCGTCGTAGTCGTAGGAGCGCTGCGTGAAATTGTTGAACTTGTTTTTGGATGCTGTATTGGCGGAAGCGGAACTTTTTTTGCGTTCCTGGTGCGCCGCATCCAGTTTTGCAATGTCGGACAGATGGTGAACCTGCTTTTTGTTCCAGTCGGAAAGAATGGAATCCGTGTATTTGAAGTTCGGCTGATGCAGACTTGCCATGGTGCGCTTGCATGCCTCAAGGATGATGTCAGAGTCAAAACCGTACTCGTTCGTCCAGCGGCTGATATAAGCGATCTCGGTGGAAACCAGCTTGCGTCCGGTAATGCCGAACGCGTTCATCACGGCGTAGTACATTTTGCCAAGAACCGGGGAACCCTGCTTGGCCTCCTCGACGGTCGTGATATGCTGATCTGCCCAGCCAAGTGCGACTTTTTCTATGTATCGGATGCTGGTGTGATTGTTGCTCACACAGCTCTCAATCAGGTATACGATCAGCTCGGTGGAAAATCCGAGCACATCATAAAAATAGAGAAGCGTATTGATGTCGGTGGCGCTTAAGGTGCGGCCGAGATAACGCTCTGCGATGAAGAACAGCTCTGCGACGGATTCATTCTGGCGGAAATTCAAAATATCGTCCGCGGAATAGCTCTTTTTGGAAGGAACTGTCTGCGCCGGTGCCGGTGTTTCTGCCAAAGCGGCGGAAGCAGGGGCGTTCTGTGCCGGTGCGCCGGCTGGCTCTGTCTGTGTTCCGGAAGTCCCCGGATCAGACGGGGCGGCATCTCTGGACGAAGAATCCAGCATGCGGATACCGGTCAGATTCTTATCATTGTCATATTCAAGCTGCAGCAGATGCATGCGCTCCCAATAGGCAAGGGCACGCTTGACATCCTTCTCCGTGTGCTCGAACTTGTCCGCGATGGAAGAAATGGAAAAAGACGCCTGCGGTGCATTCATAAGGCGCAGCAAGTAGAGGTAAATCTTGACGAATTCCCCGTTGGCATCAGACATATATTCATCGATAAACGTGTTGGAAACACTGGTTGCAGAGACTGGACTGTCACTGTGTAGCTTAATATTGGCCATTGAAACCGACTCCTCTTTCTCAAACGTAACAAGCGAAATGTACGGCAGCCGCCGACATTCCCTGATGCATTATAGCACAGGAAAACTGGAATGAGAAGTATCTTTTCCGGAACACATCCGGCACAGACAATCGACCGCAGAAATGTGGATAATGTGGATAAAGAAAACGAATCCGGTGGAAACCGGATTATGGAAGCGAAAGGTTTGGCGCAAAAGACGGCAAAGGCGGCAAAAGTGCAGGAAACGTGTATAAGGATTATGTAAACAAAAAAATCCACATTCAAAAGTTGAAGTTTTCCCCAATTGAATGTGGATAAAGTGGATAACTTATTTGCCGAGAAGATGTTCACCAACATTTACAATGTCTCCGGCGCCCATAGTTATCAACAAGTCTCCGTTTACACAATTTTTTAATAAAAATTTTTCGATCTCCTCAAATGACGGAAAATAATAGCATTCCGTGCCGCGTTCCCTGAGCTTGGAGAGGATATCGCGGGAGGAGACGCCGTAGGTATTTTTCTCTCTGGCGGCGTAGATGTCGGCAAGGACAACCACATCAGCGAGGGAGAGCACATCGGCAAAATCCTCTAAAAATGCCTTGGTGCGCGAGTAGGTGTGCGGCTGGAAGCAGAGAACCAGCCGTTTGTGCGGATAGTTCTTGGCAGCGGTCAACGTCGCGCGGATCTCCGTCGGGTGATGCGCATAGTCGTCGATGATGGTGACGCCGTCCACACAGCCCTTGTACTGGAAACGCCGGTCGGCACCGCCGAAGTCGGATAATCCCTTTGCGACCGCATCGGTGGAAAGACCAAGATCATCTGCCAGCGCAATGGCAGCCAGTGCGTTGGATACGTTGTGCATGCCCGGAACGTGAAGCGTGACTTTCATCAGAGGCTCCTGGCCTTTCATGGCGGTGAAGCTTGCACAGGCTTTCTCATCGAATGTGATGTCTGCCGGATGGAACATGCAGCTGTCGCCAAGACCGAAGGTGATTACCTGCGGCTTTAATCCGGCGGTAATCTCGGTATAATCCGGAATATCGCCGTTTATAATGATCGCGCCGTCCTCCCGGGTGTTGGATGCAAATTGGTGGAATGAATGGCGGATGTCCTGAATATCTTTAAAGAAGTCGAGATGTTCTGCTTCGATATTCAGAATGATGCTGTATTTCGGATAAAAATGCAGGAAGCTGTTCGTGTATTCGCACGCTTCCGACAGGAAGAAATCGGACTTGCCTACCCGCAGGTTGCCGTCGAGCGCTTTTAAAATGCCGCCGACCGTGATGGTCGGGTCGCACTTGGCTGCAAGAAGGATCTGGCTGATCATGGATGTCGTGGTCGTCTTGCCGTGGGTGCCTGCCACCGCGATGGAGTTGCGGTAATTGTCCATGATCTGTCCGAGCAGCTCTGCGCGCGGCATCATCGGAATTCCCTTTTCGCGCGCACAGGCGAATTCCGGATTGTCCTCGTGGATGGCGGCGGTGTAGACGACAAGATCAATATCATCCGTGATGTTTGCAGCTGTCTGACCGTAGTAAACCTTGATGCCGAGATGCTCTAAGTGTCTGGTCAGATCGGATTCCTTTGCGTCGGATCCGGATACCGTAAAATGCTCTTCGGAGAGAATCTCGGCAAGTCCGCTCATGCTGATGCCGCCGATCCCGATAAAATGGATATGTATGGGTTCTTTAAAATTGATTTTATACATTATAATTCTACCTGCCTGTTTTTCTTTCTATGATAAAGTTCATTATAACCTTATCTTACTGATTTGCAAATTCTTTTGGGATAAAATATTTTCGACAGAAAGTGAAAGAAGAGTGTAGAAAGAAAAAAGATTTGGCGAAAATGTCAAAAAATAGAAAAATGCGCTGGTAAATTTGTGAAAAATGATGTACATGGGTGGACGATTATGTTATAATTATAAGTGCAAAGAGAAATAGACTGACTAGAAAGACGAGAGGTGATTGACGTGATTCGAAAAGAAATGATAGCCATGCTATTAGCTGGAGGCCAGGGCAGCCGCCTGGGAGTGCTTACAGCGAAGGTTGCCAAACCTGCAGTTGCGTTCGGAGGAAAGTACCGCATTATCGATTTCCCTCTGAGTAACTGCATCAATTCCGGAATTGATACGGTCGGAGTTCTGACCCAGTATCAGCCATTGCGTCTGAATACCCATATCGGAATCGGTATTCCGTGGGATCTGGACCGTAACAGCGGGGGAGTGACGGTGTTACCGCCTTATGAGAAGAGCGATAACAGCGAGTGGTATTCCGGAACGGCAAACGCAATATTCCAGAACATGAATTATATGGAGCAGTATCATCCGGAGTATGTGCTGATCTTATCCGGGGATCATATTTATAAGATGGATTATGAGGTTATGCTTGATTTCCATAAGGAGAATCATGCGGATGTGACGATTGCCACGATGCCGGTGCCGATTGAGGAGGCAAGCCGTTTTGGTATCGTGATCGCAGATGAGAGCAAGAAGATCATGGATTTTGAAGAGAAGCCGGAAAAGCCGCGCAGCAATCTGGCGTCCATGGGTATCTATATTTTCAGCTGGGATACCTTAAAAGAAGCGCTCTATGCCATGAAGGATCAGAGCGGATGTGATTTTGGTAAGCATATCATCCCGTATTGCCACGAGAATGGAAAACGTCTCTTTGCATATGAATACAACGGCTACTGGAAGGATGTCGGTACACTCGGCTCCTACTGGGAAGCAAATATGGAGCTCATCGACCTGATTCCGGAGTTCAATCTGTACGAGGAATACTGGAAGATCTACACGAAGAGTGATATTATCGAGCCACAGTATCTCTCCGCGGATTCCGTTGTGGAGAAGAGCATCATCGGTGAAGGAACCGAGGTATACGGCGAGGTACATAGTTCCGTGATCGGACCGGGCGTCACGATCGGCAGGGGGGCAGTGATCCGGGATTCCATTGTGATGAAAGGAACAACGATTGGCGAGAATGCTATCATCGATAAATCAATTATAGCAGAGAACTGCCAGGTGGGAGCGAACACCGAGCTTGGCATTGGAGAAGAGGCACCGAATAAGCTCAATGCGAGCATCTATTCCTTTGGTCTGGTGACGGTCGGAGAAGACAGTGTGATACCGGACGGTGTTAAGATAGGAAAGAACACGGCAATTTCCGGTACGACGGACAAGGAAGATTACCCGAACGGAATTCTTGAGAGCGGTGAAGTAATCATTAAGGCAGGTGACTCGGTATGAAGGCAATAGGAATTATTTTAGCTGGTGGTAATAACAGCCGTATGCAGGAATTATCCAACAAGAGGGCGATTGCGGCAATGCCGATCGGCGGAAGCTATCGAAGCATTGATTTCGCACTCAGCAACATGAGCAACTCCCATGTGCAGACTGTTGCGGTTCTGACACAGTACAGTGCGAGATCGTTAAACGAGCATCTGAGCTCCTCCAAGTGGTGGGATTTCGGGCGCAAACAGGGCGGATTGTTTGTATTCAATCCTACAGTAACCGTGGATAACAGCTGGTGGTACCGCGGAACAGCGGATGCCATGTATCAGAACATCAATTTCTTGAAGAAGCGCCACGAGCCATATGTCATTATCACGAGCGGTGACTGCATTTACAAGCTGGATTATAATAAGGTACTTGATTACCACATTGAGAAGAAGGCAGACATTACGGTGGTATGCAAGGATATGGCACCGGGAGAGGATGTCAGCAGATACGGCGTGGTCCGGATGAATGAAGATTCCAAGATTGTAGAGTTCGAGGAAAAACCGATGGTATCCAAGTCGAACACGGTATCGACCGGAATCTATATCGTGCGCAGAAGACAGCTCATTGAGATGCTGGAGCGCAGCGCAGCGGAAGAACGCTGGGATTTTGTGACGGATATTCTGATCCGCTATAAGAATATGAAACAGATCTATGGTTATAAGATGAAGGAATACTGGAGCAATATTGCGACCGTAGAATCCTACTATCAGACGAACATGGATTTCTTAAAACCGGAGGTGCGGAAATACTTTTTCCATGATGAGCCGAAGATTTACTCCAAAGTGGATGATCTCCCGCCTGCAAAATACAATATCGGTTCCGATGTGCGCAACAGCTTAATCGCCAGCGGATGCATCGTCAACAGCAAGGTGGAGAATTCGATCCTGTTCAAGAAGGTATTTGTCGGGAAGAATTGTGTGATTAAGAATTCCATCATTCTGAATGATGTTTATATCGGCGACAACACACATATTGAGAACTGCATTGTCGAGAGCCGTGATACACTCAAGGCGAACACCTATTACTGCGGCGACAACGGTATCAGGATTGTATCCGAGAACAACGAAAGGTATGTACTGTAGAGAAGGGACTAAAGGGGGACAGAATCTATGCAGATTACGGACGTGAGAATCAGAAAAGTCGAGAAGGAAGGCAAGATGAAAGCGGTGGTGTCCATCACCATCGATGAAGAGTTCGTGGTACACGACATCAAGGTGATCGAGGGAGACAAGGGATTGTTCATTGCAATGCCGAGCAGAAAGGCCGCGGACGGGGAATACCGCGACATCGCTCATCCGATCAATTCGGACACAAGAGAGCGGATACAGACTCTGATCCTTCAGAAATACCAGGAGACAATGGCTGCTGAGGAATAATACCGGGAGGAAGCCGGATGGCAGCTTACCCAGGAAAATAAATGCGCACAGGTTTTACGGGAAGGTAAAGCCTGTGCGCATTCGTTTATACGCGCAGGGATCAGGCAGTGGTGCAGAAAACTCTTGTAAAATCTGCAAACTAAGGTAAAATGAAACGTGAACTGTGACAAGATCAAACAAAAGACAGCAGGAATCGTCAATTACAATAGATGGCAGGAGGAGTATGATGAGTCAGTTAAAAGCAGTGATACTTGCAGCGGGAAAAGGGACACGAATGAAGTCGGATTTGCCGAAGGTGGTTCATACCATAGAGGGAAAATGTCTGGTAGATTATGCGATTGAGGCGGCAGAGGGAGCCGGCGCCGGTGAGATCTGCCTTGTGGTCGGCTACAAATACGAGATCGTGCGGGAGAGCATTTCGCACAAGGACGTAAAGTTTGTATTACAGGAGCAGCAGCTGGGAACCGGTCATGCGGTGCGGTGTGCAAAGGACTTTCTCGGGGAGGAAGGACAGACACTGATTCTGTTTGGAGATACCCCTCTTATCACGGCAGAGACCTTAAAGAAATTAAGGGAGCATCACATTGCGAGTGGAAATACAGTGACAGTGCTCTCAGCGATGGTCGAGGATCCGACCGGATACGGCAGAATTATCCGCGACGCAGACGGCAATTTTGTGAAGAGCGTGGAGCACAAGGATGCGACGGAAGCGGAACTGGCATCCCGCGAGATCAACTCAGGTATGTATATTTTTGATACGAAGGAGCTGCGTGAGGCGCTGGATCTGATTTTGCCGAATAATGCGCAGGGTGAATACTATCTGCCGGATACGCTCACAATTATTAAGGAAAAGGGACTGAAGGTGGATGCGTATGCGCTGGATGACCCGGAGGATATCACAGGGGTCAACGATCAGGAGCAGCTTGCGGCTGCAGCAGTCGTGATCCGGCGGAGAATTGCAGGCAACAAAGCAAAGAACAGGAGATAGCGATGTTCTTGATCGTAGGTCTGGGGAATCCGGGCAGGCAGTATGAGCATACACGCCATAATGCGGGATTTGATGTCATGGATGCCCTTGCGGAAAAATATAATATCAGTATCAGCGAAAGTGGACACAAGGCGCTTTTCGGCAAAGGGATGATCGGCGGACAGAAGGTGATTCTGGCAAAACCGCAGACATTTATGAACTTAAGCGGCGAGAGCGTGGCGGAACTTCTACATTATTATAAGATCGATCCCGAGGAGGAGCTTCTCGTCATTTTTGACGACATCAGCCTGGCACCGGGGAACATCCGTATCCGCAAAAAAGGGAGCGCCGGCGGGCATAATGGAATCAAGAATATTATTGCAATGACCGGGACGGAGAACTTTAAGCGGATTAAGGTGGGCGTCGGCGAAAAACCGGCGGGATGGGATCTGGCGGATCATGTGCTCGGACGCATGAGTGAGGAAGACCGCGCGGCATTTGAGGAAGCGGTGAAGGAATCCGTGAAGGCTACGGAGATGATCCTGGAGGATGAGATTGATCAGGCAATGAATGATTTTAACAGGAAAAAGCGGGAGAGTCAGTCATGAAGACATTCACACAGCCCATGCAGGGGCTGAAAGAATTTGAAGACCTGGAAGCGGCACTGCCGAAGCTATCCGGCGTCATTCAGATTTCCGGCTGTATCGATGCAGCTAAACCACATATGATGTACAGCATTGGCAATGGTTCTGGAAACAGAATCATTGTTACGTTTCAGGAACAAAAAGCGAAGGAACTGGCGGAGGAATACCGCTTTTTTGATCCGAACGCTGCCTATTATCCGGCAAAGGATATTCTGTTTTACCAGTCGGATATCCGGGGAAATGTGCTGACAGCGGAGCGTATCAATGCCCTCAAGATGATGGCGGAAAAGCGCTCGTGCACAATTGTAACGACGCTTGACGGACTGATGAATCCGATGCCGTCGCCGGATCAGTTTATCAGTGCGGTGCGGAAAGTGGCGGTCGGGGACGTGATCGATCTGGAGCAGTTTACAAGGCACCTGGCGGAACTGGGCTACGAGAAGAATTATCAGGTGCAGACAAGCGGTGAATTCTCCGTGCGCGGCGGAATCATTGACATTTTCCCGCTGACGGAGGAGAATCCGTTCCGGATTGAACTGTGGGATGATGAGGTCGATTCAATCCGCTCATTCGATGCGGAAAGCCAGCGGTCGATCGAGAATCTGGATGAGGTCCACATCTATCCGGCGTGCGAACTGGTGCTGACCAAAGAGGAGCGCGACGCCGGTATTGCGCGCATTCTGGCAGAAGCAAAGCAGGTTTCGGAAAAGCTCCGCGGGGAGATGAAGACCGAGGAGGCGTACCGCGTCAAGTCTGCGGCGGACCAGGTGGCGGAGGAAGCCGGGGAGCTGGGCCTCTCTGCCGGGCTGGACGCCTACCTGTCCTATTTTTGCGAGGAACGCGTCTCTTTGCTCGATTATTTTGGAAAACAGGATACGCTGGTGTTCCTGGATGAGACGCCGCGGAGCATTGAGCGCGGAATGGCGACGGAGACCGAATTTTCGGAGAGCATGAAGCAGCGCCTGGAAAAAGGGTATCTACTGCCGGGGCAGATGCGGGAACTTTTTACCTGCAAGGAGATTCTTGGAAAACTTGCGGGGCGCAGATGCATCTCGCTGGTGGCACTCGACCTTAAGAATCCGCATCTGGAGATTGGAACACGGCTGAATATCCAGTCTAAGACGGTCAATCCGTACAACAACAGCTTTGAACTTCTGGTAAAGGATCTGGAGCGCTACAAAAAGAACGGGTATCAGGTGATCCTGCTGTCGGGATCGAGAACGCGCGCGAAGCGTCTGGCGGATGATCTGATGGCGGAGGGGCTGAACGCTTTTTATTCGGAAGACTACGATCACGAGGTAAAGCCCGGCGAGATCATGACGGGTTACGGCAAGATAAAAAAAGGATATGAGTATCCGATGCTGAAGTTTGTTGTGATCTCCGAGAGCGATATTTTCGGCGGCGAGAAGAAGAAAAAGAAGCGCAAGCGCATCTATGAGGGAGAGAAGATTGCAAGCTTTACGGATCTGAACATCGGTGACTACGTGGTGCATGAGAGCCATGGACTGGGCATCTACCGCGGTATTGAGAAGATCGAGGTGGATAGGACCGAGAAGGATTACATCAAGATCGAGTATGCAGGCGGGGGCAATCTCTACATTCTGGCGACGCAGCTGGAGCAGATCCAGAAATATGCGGGCGCGGGTGCGAAAAAGCCGAAGTTAAACAAGCTTGGCGGACAGGAGTGGAACAAGACCAAGTCGAGGGTCAGGGGAGCGGTCAAGGAGATCGCCGAAGACCTCGTGAAGCTTTACGCGGTGCGCCAGAATGAACAGGGATTTGCGTTCGGACCGGACACTGTGTGGCAGAAGGAGTTCGAGGAGATGTTCCCGTTTGAGGAGACGGAAGACCAGGATCTTGCCATTGCGGCGACCAAGGCCGACATGGAGAGCACGAAGATTATGGATCGTCTGATCTGCGGCGACGTCGGATACGGAAAGACGGAAATTGCGATCCGTGCGGCGTTTAAGGCGGTGCAGGACGGCAAGCAGGTGGCATTTCTGGTGCCGACGACGATCCTCGCCCAGCAGCATTACAACAACTTTGTGCAGCGGATGAAAGATTTTCCGGTCAATATTGATCTGCTCTGCCGGTTCAGAAGCAGCGCGGAGCAGAAAAAGACGATCGAGAAGCTGAAAAAGGGGCAGGTGGACATCATCATCGGCACGCACCGGCTGCTGTCCAAAGACGTGGTCTACAAAGATCTGGGACTTTTAATTATCGACGAGGAGCAGCGCTTCGGCGTGGCACACAAGGAGAAAATCAAGCAGCTTAAGACCAACATCGATGTTCTCACACTGACCGCGACGCCGATTCCGCGGACGCTGCACATGAGTCTCATTGGCATCCGGGATATGAGCGTGCTGGAAGAGCCGCCGATGGACCGTGTGCCCATCCAGACATATGTGATGGAGTACAATGAGGAGCTGGTGCGGGAGGCAATCTCAAGGGAACTGGCGCGCGGCGGGCAGGCGTATTTTGTATACAACAGAGTGCGCGAGATCGCTGATGTTGCGACGAAGATTGCGGAACTTGTACCGGAGGCGAACGTGGCGTATGCGCACGGGCAGATGAAGGAGACCGAACTGGAAAATATCATGTACCGGTTTATCAACGGCGAGATCGACGTGCTCGTTTCCACGACGATCATTGAGACGGGACTGGATATTTCAAACGTGAATACGATGATTATTCAAGATGCGGACAATATGGGACTTTCCCAGCTGTATCAGCTCCGCGGGCGTGTGGGCAGATCGAACCGCACAGCGTATGCCTTTTTGATGTATAAGCGGGATAAGATGTTGAAGGAGGTCGCAGAGAAGCGGCTTGCCGCAATCAAAGAGTACACGGAGCTTGGAAGCGGCTTTAAGATTGCCATGCGCGACCTCGAGATCCGCGGAGCGGGCAGCCTGCTCGGCGAGCGGCAGCACGGCCATATGGAAGCGGTCGGCTATGATCTGTACTGCAAGATGCTAAACGAAGCGGTCAAGGAAGCGAAGGGCATCGCGGTGGAGGAAAGCTTTGACACGTCGATCGATATTGTGATCGACGCTTATATCCCGATGGGTTATATTCCGAACGAACTGCAGAAACTGGACATCTACAAACGCATCGCAGATATTGAGACGCAGGAGGAGACGGAGGAGATGACGGAGGAACTGATCGATCGTTTCGGAGATCCGCCGAAGTCCGTGGAAAATCTGCTTTACATTGCAAAAATCAAATCAATGGCGCACCGGCTTTATTTTACGGAAGTGGCGCAGAAGGGTGAGAGTGTCCGTTTTACTCTCTATGAGAAAGCACGGATTGATGTGGCGAAGATTCCGGAACTGGTGGCTGCATACGGTCAGAAGGTGACGTTTACCGCTGATCCGAAAAACCCGTATTTCACATATCACCTGAAAAAGAATTCGAGGGACAAGAATGTGGACATCAAATCGGTGGTGGAGCATTTCCTTAGCGATGCCGGAGGACTTCTGACGGAGCGGGAAGCACCAAAGGAAGGGTAAAAAGGTGTAGAAAGCCAATTTTCGGGCACCGGTGGACCGGCTCTCCGGCGTCGGAAAAGCTTGAAAAAAGTATGAAAAATATTGCGACCCGGAGAAAATTGCACTATAATAGAGCAAGACTGCCATGGCAAGCTGTCATGGCATATACCAGGAGGAACCTATGAGAGCAAAGAGATGGAGTGCACTGCTTCTTAGCGGTGTTATGGCAGCATCCATGTTAACAGGATGTGGAATGAATAAAAATGAGACAGTGGCAACTTTTGATGAGACGGAAGTGCCGCTCGGAGGGGCAAATTTTGCAGCGAGATTTCTGCAGGCAACATATGATGATTTCTATGTGGCATATTTTGGCGAGGATGTATGGTCATCCGATCTGTACAACAACGGCACCACGATGCAGGACAATATCAAGGACAGCGTGATGCAGTCACTGTTCGATATGTATACACTGGAAGCGCACATGGCAGAGTACGATGTGGAACTGACGGAGGATGACAAGGCGGCAATCGCTGACACGGCAGCCACATTTATTGCAGACAACAGCAAGGACGCGCTGGATGCACTCGGTGCGGACGAGGAGATCGTGGAGCGTTATCTGACGTTGGCGACGATCCAGAACCGGATGCACACGGCGATCATTGCGGATGCCGATACCAATGTGACGGACGAGGAAGCCAACACAAGCTCCTACAGCTATGTCAAAGTGTCCAAGCAGTCCCATACGGATGAGGACGGCAATACCGTGGAGTACACCGACACCGAGCTTACTCTGCTCGGCAAGACCGTCGGCATGTTTGACACGGACGCGAAGGCAGGTACGCTGGAGGATGCGGCAGAGCAGTATGACTATACGGTGAGCAGCGGAACTTTTACTGCCGACGACAGCAACCTCGACGAGACAGTTCTTACGGCACTGCAGGGACTGGACGAAGGGGAGGTGTCGGATGTCATCGACACAGATACCGATTACTATGTAGTTCGTCTGGATGAGAAGACGGATGCGGATGCAACCGAGACGACCAGACAGAACATTATCAGCCAGCGCCAGAGCGATCTGTACGACGAGACGCTCAAAGGCTGGGAAGATGAGCACGACTGGACCGTGAAGGATTCCGTGTGGGCGAAGGTAACATTTGACAACCTGTTCACCACAACAGTGCAGGATACGGAGACCGAGACCGTCACGGAGAGTGCGACGGAATAGAAGAAAAGCTGCGGCAATGACAGATATTGCGGCAGGAGACAGCGAAGATTGGCTGTACCGGTGATCCTCGTTAAAGAGCGTAACTCCGGTGTCCCAGCGAAAACAGGCGGGAGGATTCTGATCACAAAATACGGAATTTCTAACTCCGCCGCTTTTGCCAGATGTGATGATCCGTGTCTTTCCAAGTTTTGAACA
>OLSX01003069.1_pt1 | contig 13902 bp, 14 predicted proteins | sample 1673141 | NCBI WGS metagenome assembly OLSX01 (sample SAMEA3136759, study PRJEB25190) | human gut metagenome | biome: human gut; feature: human-associated habitat; material: faeces | place: Austria | collected 2013
CCTCCTCTCCGGCGCCCTTGGGACATCCCGAATCCCGCGGACCGCCGTTTCTCGCATCCGCGGCGCGGTCCGCCATCCGCCCAACGGCTGTCCCGCCGGCGCCGGGCCCATTATCGGGGCCAATCGCGCCCCCGCCGACCCGGCGATCTCAAAACCATGCCGGTTTACGGGGCTGGGCCGGGAACCCCCGAGCATGCCGCAATCGGTAAAATCAAAACCGCAGGTAGACGACTTGCGAATTCCGTGAAATGAAGGGTATGGACGGCCTGTCCGGGTCCAGCCCCGTAATCCGACATAGTTTTGAAATGACACTAATTCACTGGCAGGCAAACAAGGTTGTTCTAGTATCTCGTTGCCGGCTAATTCCCGATTTCCAACCAGTTGCACAAAACATTTGCTCGCAGTCGCGTCTCGACGCGCTTCATTGCCTCGGATTTGGCTTGATATCGAATCCCCAAACGACTGCAGATGCTTTTGACTATGGTGTCTAGCTGCTTTTTGTCGTTAAGCATATCGTGGGTTACCAGAAACACGTCGAAACCCATACTCTGGAGCGCAGTCATGCGCTCTGCATCGTGGTCAAGTACCGCGCCTGATCCATGGATGACTTCACCTTGGATCTCGATAATTACTGCCTTCATTAGGATTGGGTTTACAATCACAATGTCGCCGTAGCAAACCTTTTGACCTGCGATGCTTTGGGCCGCCTCGGATAGAGGGGTTAAATCGTTGAGATACACGTATTTGAATCCTGAACCACCTAGACGTCGAGAACGACTTAGAAGCAGGACCCCCGCGACCTCGAGTGGAGATGCAGCGATGCCGATAACCTGCTGAGCGGCAACATAAAACTGCTTTCCCCACATTTGACTTTTGACCTTATCGGCGAATCGATGCAGGTCGCTCAGTTCGATGAGCGGCTTTCTCATCCAAAGAGAAGTACCTTTGAGTTTTGTAATCTCTCTTCCGTTCTCACGCTTATTCGATTGGCCTTCATTATCTGGGGCCTTTACGGTTGCGCGGGCATAAACTCGTTTCCAAGGGACCTCGTCTTCGCCCTCTCCAAGTTCGAACAGATCCTGCGTGCTGGAATTGCGATTCTCCTCTTCCGCAATTTTTAACTGCATTTCGACAGCGGGGATCGGCTCGAAAACAGAAAACCAGCCGCAAAGTTCGTACATGGCCAGTACGAGATCTATTTGGGACACAAAGCGTGTCATAGTAAATAACGTGTTAAGCGGATTGGTGACACTAAAGCCTAAATGAGTGTCGATTGTTGCGCCGGCATCCGATACCCCTTCCCAGCGAATAGTGGAGCGCAAACCCGAATGGTGGTTACAACAGCCTGGTGGAGCAACAGAAATAATCGGGGTTTTGAGGACGTCGGTTACGAAAGGGGCTTGGGATAGGGCTCGCCAGCCGTCTTCGGAGTTGGGCAGGCGCGGGTAGAGATCGCGCACCTGCGGCGGGCAGCGCCAGTAGCGGAATGCGGTGTTTGCGCAGACGATTTCGTCCATTTGCGCCTCCCCTGGTATCGGCCATAGGCCGCGCGGATTGCGGACATCACCGATTATCTACCGGGGCATCATGCGGGTAAGTACCGGAAGCTGACCAAACACTGACCAAAAAATGGATGGGATGTGTTGAAAGGTTGTCACGAGGCGTGAATGTGCTGATACGAACTGTGTGCCAGTGGTCTCTGTCTCCACAATTGCGTATGACTCATGCAAAGAATTCATTGAAAGAGCGCGTGATCTTTCTTCGAAATGGTCAATGACGTCACTTAAAGTTAGTCAACGAACGGAAATTATATTCAATATGTAGGATTCGTGAAGGGGACATGATCAATAAAAAACGGGACCCCATTTTAATAAAAATCAAAAATTTGGTGTCAGTTTTGGTGTCACCCTTTGTGTCAAAAAGAAAAAGGCCAGAGGCTCAACACCTCTGGCTTGTGCTTTTGATGGTGGGCGATACAAGATTCGAACTTGTGACCCCATCCGTGTGAAGGATATGCTCTACCCCTGAGCCAATCGCCCGTCGCCTTTCGGCAAAAGAGATACTATCATAGCCGCGCGTGGTTTACCAAGAACTTTTTGCCCCCGATTTTAAATTCGTGGGCGTATAGCGCGCCACCGCAATCAGGGCACACGACAAACCCGCAGCTAAACAGCCATTTATCGCTTAATCCACGAAGTCTCGGGGCGGCAAATGAGCCGCGCGTTGTTGTAGGCCATATCGAGTGTGAGGCAGGTGCGCGCGGCGTAAAAGCCGTCCTCGCACTGGATGGTCAGCGCCAGCTCGGGCTTGTCGCCGGTCAGGCACAGCGGCAGGAGCAGCTGGATTCGGCCGCCGTAGAACTGCGGCACCGCGAGCGTGTAGTTGGCTGCGGCGCGGCGGGCGGCCTCGACGACGGCGCCCTCAAAGGCGCGGCGCAGCAGCAGCGAGTTGCCCTCCCCCATCAGGCTGGCGGGAATGCGCGTCAGGTTCTCCTCGTCGCCCAGAATGTGGTCGATGTTGGAGCGGATGGGCAGGCGGTAGTCAAAGACAAGCTCGGAGGGGTCCTCGGCAAAGCGCACGCGGCACGGCAGGTACTCAAACGAGACCAGCATGGGGTCGCTCTCCTTAAAGAAGCCCTTCAAAAACCAGCGCTGGCGCGCGTCGGGCTTGGTGTTGGGCTCAAACAGGCCGTAGATGGTCTCGTAGCGGCGCGTGTACAGGCCGGTGTTAAACAGGCATCGGTCGTCGTCGAACACCAGCGGCAGGTTGGACGGCGCGGTCTGGTCCACGTCGCGCTCGGTCAAAAATACTGCGCGGCTAAACGAAAACGACAGGTAGTTTTTGAGGATGCGGTTGCCGGGACCCCAGTCCTCGGGGTCGGCGAGGTCGGCCAAGCGGTCGTAGCAGGGCTCGGGGCAAAACGCGAAGTCGTACACATTGCTGCACAGGGTGCCTGGGATTTCCATGTGGTGTCCAATCCATTCAATAACTGGCGTGCGGATGGTTTGATTCTATACGGGTGACGGGTCGCCCGCGCCCACAATGCAACCGCGGCGCAACTCTTCGGCGAGTCCACTGGTCGTGCGGCTTCCGGAAACGAGGTCCTGGATCCAAGCGTAGTACTGGTTTCGTTAGAGCGATACCCGTTATCAGGCGCGTTCGACCGCCACCTTTGCTCCTGGCTCTCCGGCAGAGTAGATATCTCTTGGTATTAGAGGCGCCTCCAATCAATGCGATTGAAAGCGCCTTCTCCGCGAGCATTGTTTTGATTGCGTTGGTCGTGCTCTGCGACCAAGGTCTTCTCGGCAGGCTTTCTTTTGATTCCGTTGGTCGCGCCTTACGACCAAAATCAAAGTCAAGCATACAAATGAATGGGAAGAGCTGCAAGGCAAACCCAGAAGTCACACGGTCGCGCTCGTCGGCTCTCGGGCTATGCCAGAAGGCTGGATAGTACCGCTATCCGTCGAAGGACAAAAATGGCGAGGTACGTACCTCGCCGATCTGGCACCTCCAAGACGGCCGTCTCTTTGGTGATTGAGTTTTCTCACATTTCAGGGGCATTTAGAGCTGCATTGATAAGGTCGGCGGAGTTGTCGAAACGACCTAGTTCTCCACTGGCAAAGAACGCATCCCCTTCGCGGATGGCCTCTAGGCTTTCGGCGTTAGGTTCTTTGGGAGGACAGGGCTGTAGGGTTGTATCCGTAAGCTCATCGTTTCGTTTATGTTGAGACATAAAGGCGTATCTCTTCCTGCTTGATGCTTTTGCGGAATGCTGGGCGCATGTGCTCTGGTGGGTTGGCGACGATTTTAACCTTTCGCCCAAGTTCCCTCTCGAGCTCATGGGAGAGTTCGTAAAGCGTGCCGAACGTCATGGTGTTGCCGCAAACTAGGCGCAAGTCAATATCGCTATCGGGCGTTTGCTCGCCTCGGGCAAACGAATCAAATAAATAGGCTACGCTGACGTCGTATTGAGCCAGCACGCGGGTGACGGCAGTGGATATGTCGGTAGGCGAAATCATGAGTTAATTACCGTTCAACAGTAGAGCGTCAGAGGACCAGCGCCGATGCCGCCGGTCCGGCCTTTTGCCGTTCTGCAAGCTCAAAGACTAATGGGGCGTTTGATCTAACGAACTCGGTCAAAAAATCCAGATCGTCAATAGAAAATCCTTCGACATTGAACCAATTAACCGCAGGCAAGAAGCATTCTGCATGGTCAAAGCCAAGGTCAACCGGACGCTCGACGGCTACGCGAACGGTCCCGTCATCTCTTGTCTCTGAGTAGGCAAACTGAGTGCCGTCATCAAGCTGAACATAGCTCCAAAACACGTCTACCTCCTTAGTGTTTATATCCGAGTATAAAGAGCAGACTAGATGGTTTGGATGTTCTTTGTAGAACGAGTTTGTCAAAAAGACATTTTTAGAATTCATGCAGACTCTCCGAAAAAGAAAATGCCTCCAACCCAAAGAGATTGAAGACATCTTCTCAGTGGGCTTTTTTTTGATTTCGTTGGTCGCGCCCTACGACCAATTTCTGATTTAAGTATGCCCAAGTAATGAAGGAAATGAGTGAGATTTTGAAAATGAATTTGGCAGAGTCAAATAACGAATGCCTCGTGTTATTTCTTACCCCTCGTTCGGAAGCAGAAGCTTGGTATATATCTGGAAGACGGCAAGAAGAAATAGGTCTTCCATGGTCTCGATTCTCTCGCCATCGAAACCGCCGGGGCACCCGTAGTCCCTATCGTTGGTCTCGTCGCCAGAGCCGTAGGTTGCCGCGTAGAATGCAACGGTCGTCGCGAACCGGCAGGCCTCAATCTCGGAGCTCGCTTGGAATTGATATTCCTTTTTTAGATGGGAAATGGGGGTGAAGGAAGCGCCCCTCGACTCGAAGGCCTCGGAAAGGACCTTACGGATAAGGTAATCGTACTCCGGGGCACAGCCATCAGGGGACAGGAAGGAAGAATCCAAGCGCTCGGGAGGAAGGTCAACCCGAGGTGCTGGCAGTCTCTCCCCCGCATACCTTTCGAGGCTGCGAAGCACGTATTTCCCATCTTCATAAAGAATAGTTTTATCTTCTGGAAAGCGGTCACGGAGGGCGGCTTCGACTGCGGCGATGCAACGGACGAACAGGTCGTCCTCTCCCCTGACCCGCAAGTCAAGATCACAGTATTTAAGAATCAGATTCTGCACCTCCGGCACAAGGCAGCAGAATTCCCAATACATCTTACGTGAATAATGGAAAAGATCATTGTACATGGCGGCGACAGCGCAAAGCGGAATTAAGCCTCTGTCTGTGTAATACTTCGAGATAAACTCGACCGCCTGCGCCTTATTCCCTTCGGCGTGTCTGCGTTCGTCTCTTTCGTCCTGGCGACGCTCGAATTCTTCCATGCGCTTACTCTGGCAATACTGTTTCATGCCAATGATGGCTATTACAAGTAAAGAGATAACCGCGCATATTAATTCAGCCCATTCGTTAAACTTCACAAGATGCTCCCAGAATACTTAATGATGTTGCAATTCTATATACCAAGCAATTCTACGCATGGGACGTAGACTTTGACTGCATCAGCCGGGTATACGCAAAAGAGGGGCTATACCATACTGCTCGCACTAAAAATGAACTCAGCGAATTTAAATCCGCCTTGTGCCCGACCATGATCGCCGTATTGCGGAGCTCCGTGTACTGCCGATATTGTGCTTGGGCACCGGAGCCTACATAGGTCCCGGTGCCCTTATTGTTGCTTGTGGTCTGCCCCACTTTATTGTTAATTCTTTTCTCGCGTATATTATCCCGGGTCTCGTTGTCACGATTCGGCCCATGGCTGCGTCCGTATGGCCTCTGCCTTCGATAATTGGACGCCTATACGCAAACAAACAAATAGCTATCCTTGTGGATGTCCCTTTCTTCCAAAAGGCAGCTATCTCAATAGCGACATGCGGCAGCTAGAAGCACTGCACCAAGCAGGAAACGCATCACGGAAGCGGGGGTCCAGCAGTTGTCGCCGGTCTTGGGGAGCGTCGCAGTGGTCGCGGTGGCGGCCTTGGGCCTGGAGGACGTGGACACCGTGGTCTTGGCTACTGTCGTTGTTGTCTTGGTTGTCGCGGCCGCGGGCTTCGGCGCGGGATTTGCCTTGGGCCCCGTGGTGGGCTCTCCGGCAGCGGGGTTAGCATCGGTGGGAGACTTGTCCGCGCTATCGCCGGGCACGTCGTCTCCATCGGTCTCCCCCACCGGAGGTGTGGCCGCATCGGGCTCAACCACCACATGCGGTGCCACAGCATCGGAGGCATCCACCACGCCGCTAGCACCAAAAGCCCCACCGGCAGGCATCACAAGCCGCGCGGACACAAGCGACCCGCCCGTGCACGCAACACCGCCGTCGGCACCGACCGCATCAAGCCACGAGGCGTTGACGGAAAGCCGGCAGCTGGCCGCACTATCGCCAAGGCCAGCATCTTGCAGATACACGCCATAGGCGTGCACGTCCGCTCCGCCATCGGCGCCCGCGGCAACGACGCGCCCGCCGCCGCGCACGGCCATGTCGCCTGCGATCACGCCGGCGACCGCCTCGTCCGTAATATCGGCCCCGTCCGCCCGGGCATCGACGGTGCAGCCGTCCACCGCGAGCGCCTGCGAGACGTGGATCCCGCACTGCGAGCCCGTCGCCGTCAGGGTCCCGGTGCCGCGAAGCGTCAGGTTGCCCCACACCTCCATGCCGCACAGCGTGATGTCCGCATCGGGCGCATGCGACTCCGTCACGGAGTTTTGCCCGGCAAGCGTCAGCACCAGGTCGCCGTCGGCGCCGATGGCCTCGCCCGCGTAGCCGTTAAGCTCCAGGTGGTCGGCATCGGTCCAGGCCCAGCCGGGGCCCGACGCGCCCGGCTCGCAGTACGTCGCGCCCGCGATGATGAGGCTCTCCGCGCCCGCGGCATAAGAAGGCCCGCCCAGCAAAACGCATAGGCAGGCCATGGCGGTAAACAGGATGTAGTGACGGCTAGTGTGGAACGCGGCAGTAAACATAACCGCTCCGATCTTCGCAGGAGCCAATAGAAGCTGTACCAGAAAAATACCTGGTAGCAGCAGTTATTAGTTTAACGAGATCAAGGCATAAACAAAGTAAATACCTGCGAGCAACACTGGGAATTAGGCGTAAATCGTTTTGCCAATCGGTGAAAGGGAGGCCGGATGGTGTCGAGCCATACGAGGGGTACTAGTGAGTCATCGCACAGCTTCATAGAGCCGCTCTTCATCCTTTTTAATGTTTTTACGAAAGGTGGGGTGCATATGCTGGGACGGGTTGGTGACGATATCGATCTTTCGCCCGAGTTCATCTTCTAGGTCGAGTGAGAGCTGATATAACGCGCCGAATGTCATGCTGTCTCCGCAGGCGAGTCGTAAGTCGATATCGCTATCGGGTGTTTGCTCACCACGGGCGAACGAGCCAAATAGATATGCCTCACGGACATCGTAGCGAGGTAACACACGGGTGAGTGCAGATGATATGTCGGCAAGCGTAATCATGGGTCAATTCTACTTGCCGAGCTCAAGCGTTTTGAGCTCTCAGCCCACTTCCCTATACAAACTTTCCAGACTCCAGATCAACAAAGTCCGCGAGCTTTATCTCTCCGGCAAAGACGCCCCCTTGTACTTTCCTGCAAAGGTTTGCGAGTCGTACTTGAACGAGATGTAGTACAGCTTGCCGCTCTTTGTTTTCCTGATCAGCCCGTTATCAAGCATGTAGCGCAAAACCCTTGTGTGGCCTTCCTTATCGTTGCCGTTTAGGTACAAGCAACAGACGCCGTTCTTCTGCCTCGCGGCGATCAGTGTTCGGGATTCGAGTATTTTGCCTCTGCGGCGACGCCGTTGAGAACGGCGGCTCCAACTATGTCATCCATGCGGGCAGTTTTGAATGGAGAGAAGAAAAACATCCATTTGCCGCATTGGGCTGGCTCCATGTCATGGATTCGCTCTTTGTCGATAAACCAGATCCATGAGAAGGACTGCACTCTCACGATTGAATTGGAATCATTAAGAGGGGTTTCTATAGCAGACTGTTTAAGAGTTCCGTCGTATTCTGTAGTATTTGAGTCTGTCATTTCGCTCATCCTAACTTGTGAGTAGCCGATTGCGGCGCTAAGACGATCGTTTTATTCAAATAGCGAAAGGATAATCAGATAGCGTTAAGCGGAGGGATGATGTCGGCTTTCTATCGTTTAGCCCTGCGTATTGACTCAACCTATACGAGCTTAAATTGGCGAAAGATTGCTTATGCACGATTGGTCGCTTTATTAATCTTCCTATAAATCTTCGAAACGTGTTTATCGATAGGATCGTTCGGAAATGCCTTTTGAGCTCTATGGACATAGGAGTGATAATTTCCAAAACGCTTGCGGTTGGAAGCGAGGTGTTTTCCAACCGGTATGCTCCCCTTTGGCGAATAATTTTCATATAGAGCTGTTACTCGCTTTTTGCTTGGGTGCTTATCTGGATTAGCAGCCAGCCTACCGATAGAATAGGCTGCCCGATAAAATCTGTTATAAAACCTTCCGCTTGTTGATTGACGAATGCGAACGCAAGAGCCATCAAAGTCAAATCCTAGGAACGAAATCAACTGTTTAGGATGTGAGCTTGGGTTCATTTCTTCAATTTCGCCAGACACAAATGCTCCAAATGAAAGCTGTTCCACGCTTTCATTCTTAACACGATGTATTTTTGTCTTCTCGGGTTGAAGTTCTACAGCGGGAACTTGTTGTGCCAGCTGTAGAACCATGCGAGCTGTATCAAAACGCTTAGTTGGAATAACGATTATAAAGTCGTCGCAATAACGAATATATTTTCCTCCCGCCGCAGAAACGTGCTCGTATATTGCGGCATCAGTTTCGAACATATACATGTTTGCAAGGACGCCACTTGTCGCCAAGCCTTGAGGAATGCCCTTAGAGCCATCTGTTTCATTATTCCATGGAAGCACTATCGAGGATCTCTTTAAGGTTTTAAATGAGTCGGGCGAAAGTATGCGAGGCAGCTTATTTAGTTCCCTAGTGGTTTTCAAGCGAATCTTTTCCGCAACACTACCGTAAGTAGCCGGTTCATTTGGATTCAACTCAATCCAAGGAAGTCCGTTTTTGTTTGCCAGGTCACCAATCGGCCAGCATGAGTAATGCAGTATGTTTCTCAAAACACGATAATGATCCGCCGGAAGTGATCTGTCGTCAAAGAATCCCCTTACGGCGCATTGCAAATAATCATGATTAAGATTGTCGAAGAAATGAGAGAAGTCACCTGTAATTACCAATGCGTCGCCAAGGCTTCTGATCATGTCTATGGCATCAGCTGCAGCAGAAATGTTCGTATGGCGAAACCCGTTACGGTATGCAACGGCTACGTCATTAATCCCAACGAGATTGGCACGAGCGTTGTAGAGCTGGCCCCACAGCAATGCGTAGTATTGATAAATTCTATGATCTAAATGAGCGGCGTAGGCAATGTCTCTTGTCTTAAGTGTCTTTGCTTCACCATTGAACCTTACATGGCACAAAGTGCTTGAAATCAAAGGATAAAACCCGTGATGCCCAATAAAGTCAGGATCTAAAACCTTCTCCTGAACATCCTTAAATGAAACGCGGTAATCGAAATGAGAGTACGACTTCTTGCTTGAATATCCTGGAATACATGCAAGATCGAGGGTTTCCACAGTTACCGCCGCCTAAATCAACCTGCTCGGAATAAAGGGGGCGGCTCACCCAGACCGAGCAGGCTAACGTAAGGTGAAGCTAGTTCATCCAACGCAAACGCGGCCGCCAAACTCAATGCTTGCCTATGGCATACTGGAAGATGACAAGGAGACAACCGCTATGGTTATCAGCGCCCTCGTGCAGCTATGCGCAGGCAACGTCGATATCAACTGTTCGAACAATGTAATTGCGTTGTTTGGACTGTTGATTTCGATAACGCACCTTTACGCCTAATCGCGTAAAGCAAGTTTTTTATACCCGTCTGCACTCGTTTTATCCCTAGATCGAACAATATCTTTGATGTGTATTCAATTACATATTGAATCTGAATTTGGCACACTTTACGCCCTTTCATTCAGCACTTCTATTGCCTGCTTGATGTCATTGCGAATCAATTTGGTCCTCAGTGCGCCCGTACGTGATTTAGATCCCATTTTGACTAGTTGGGCGTCTATACTTTTCAGCCATTCGATGGCCTCATTCATGCTTAGCCTATCTGCATAATTCTTCATGTCAGTATGGAAAAATGAATGCAGCGACATTTGCGAGTCAGCTGTTCCTTCGTAGATTGACGTTGCAATGCATTCAGTCGATACGTTCAATATTCTTTTTTGATACTCGGACTTTATGGCTTCCTCAAAAAACGTAGAGATGGTTTTTCCTGCGTTCTGATCAATTATAGAAAAATCAAGAACGCCACGATCTAACTCAAGTTCTATTTCATCTTGTTCAACTGCGGCTATAAGTTTGTCCATTATCAGATTAGCTTCTGTGCCATAAATATCTTTTTTCATTTCTTGCTCTTGCCTTAATACGGCGGCGTTGCACTTAGGATCACGCTTGGCGGCGAGCCGAAGCGAATCGAGAATCTTCTCGCGAATATCATCATCCCTGAACCCAAGATTTATGAGATCAAGCGATATCTTTATAACCTTATAGAACCAATTATGTGAATAGAGTCCCTTAGATAACATTTCGTCAAGTTGGTTGGCCAGCAATTTAACCTGATCGTCTTCCAGAAAGTGCAAAGCATTCCATTGGCAATATATGTCTCGGGCCTCAACGTCTGCAGCGGAATCAGGATTTTTCATCAGAATAAATTTCTTGAAAGAGCTCTTAACAATTTCTGGGTTTACATCCTTTCCTTCTGTTAAGGGAGTAAGGGCCTTAGATAAAGTTAAATAGTAGTCGTACGCTTCGATTTCAGAAGTGTCGAAAATGCTCATTGAGTTATTCGCGCCTTTTGGCTCCTTGGGAACTATTCCTGCTGATGCTTGAACTGCATAACAAACATAATCTGAAAATGCTTTTACTTTTCCTCGAAAATCAACAGATTCATCGACAAGAACCGACGTGTTTAATGCGTAGTTAATAGACGGAACTGATCTTGATAAAGCCCTTGCGTTGACAATGGAGCCACTAAGTCCGTCAATGATTGCATCCTTGACTTTGAAGTCAATCTGTTCGGGTATGCTCAGCTTGTCTTTGACTATGACCCGATAAAGCTCCTGAAGATCGGGCTCATACTCGATTTGACTAATAACCGCCTTTTCAACAGAACAATCGTCTTCAAAAGACAGTGGCTGATTTCTGACGAGCATCACATGCCAGCCATGATTTTCGACCATATTGTTAACAAACCCAAGAAACGCACGATCGTCCTGAGCGAAGCCGCTGCGTTCGCAATCATCCAAAATCACAAGAACTTTTTTCATATCTATTAGAGACAGCAATAAGTCAGGTTTAATGGAGACTTGAATCCCAAGTTTAGCAAGCTGTTTACTAGATATTGACTTACTGATCTCAAGTGCACATTTTTTTAAAACGTTGGTGACAGTTTCGGAGCGCTTCGTAGGTTTATCAGAAAAATGAAACCATGAGGCCATAATCCTATTGAAGATTTCGTCATAATCGGACACACCGAATAGCGATACACGACATATCCTTACGCCTATTTCATTTAACGCGGTCTTAAGATAGTGTTCGCAGTAATAAGTCTTACCTGAACCCCATTCGCCATGCAGGACTAACGCTTGAAGACCAATGTCATCACATTGCATGTAGCTTTTTATTGCCTCGGTGATTTCTTGAGGTTGCATCGGTGGCCTCCAGTCGACCATTCTTAAATTTGCAGTACAAGACTTAGTCTTGCAGTGCCAGATCAAAAGTTTGTTAAGCGGCCGTATTTGTCAGTAGTTTATTCTTCTTCCTTACACATGGTCCTGAGCTCGTATTTGTGGAAATTGATATTGTAATTTGCGCGACCAAAGAAGGACGGGGCGTCTCGGCGAATACCGATACGCCCCGTCCTTCATGCAGCATCCTGCAGAAATCAATCATTCTAAATGCCATTCATTCTTTCATATAGAGCATCTCCGTATTCCCCGAACAGTTGATAGGCATTCTGAATTCTAAGCCTCTGTCGATCTAAGGCTTTGATCTCTTCGCCAAGATCGAACGGCTTAGTATATGTTTGAATAGCAGCGCCTTCAAAAGGCGAGATTGTTTGATTAAGCCCGCTTACCAGGTTTTGAGATATATCGTGCATGCCTGCACCGTGCAGTTTGCGGAAATGAGCCGCGTCGGCGCCACTGTACAGGTCGACTTCGATGACTTTGCATAGTTTTTTCCCAAGCGGCGTGTCACTGCACGCGCTGGGCATTGCACGAAACCAGCCTCGTCTACCCTCTCGAAGGTATGAGAAATCACCTTTCGCAGATGACGCTAATTTGACACACCCCCGTACAAGTTGATCCTTAAAGACGTTGGGCAAATCGCATGCAGCTACAAACACGGGGTGGACGTAATCCATGATCAAGGTGTCCTTGAGGACTTTCTCACTTACCCCCGAGACGATCTCCTGCCATGCCTTCAACGACCTCTCGTAGCGAATCACTAGCCTAACGGAATCGAACAGCGCAATGTTGTACGAAGCGAAGACATCAAGGAAAGCATTACTGAAGAAATCCCTCTTCACGGTGTGGAATAAAATGTGGGACCCATCGAGCTTCATCTGGTAGTAAAGCGCAGGATGCCTCCCTACCAGCTTGGCAATCGACCCAGCAAAGCTGTCGTTATCCATTTCAGTCTCTTTGCCCATTCGAAGACCCGCCCTTCATGAAATCCCCCTGCAACCTATATAACATTTCCAATAGTAAAGCGAGTCAGTCTACGCTGTGCCGAATGTTATGCAGCAATCAAACATGGAGAACATTTAGTACTGTTTTAGTTCATGGTCTTCACAGTCAGAATGTCCTCGGGTTTTATGGAACCGACAATTGCTCCGTCGAACTTGTCAATTGTCACATTGCCTTCGGCACTATTATTTAGCGCTACAAGTACTTTATCGAAGATACGGCCTTTTAAGTAGTCTTGGACTCTATCTAAAGAGTATGAAAACTTTATATGGATGGGTTCCCCTATATAACGCAGCTTCGTTGCCTTATCTATTCCAAGTGTTTTTTCGACAGCCCAATTAAACGTCTCTCCACCATATGCCGCGGCATACTTTGAATAAGCTCCCGCCATACTTTCGAATGCATAGAAACATACATGGTTCGACCGTCGAACATCTCTATTCAAATAGTTCTTCGCGTCTTCTAAGATTAAAAACTTGTCAGTTTCGCTATAACCAACTATGTCGCAAAGGGCTGCCATCCGCTGTAGGCCCCGATCTGGGGTATAGGCAAGCAAGCCCTGAGACGTTATTTCGTCTATAGATAAAACGCGACTGGCATGCCACCCGGTGATTTTATTGTCTGCCAACAAAAGAGACAGCGCTTCGCGTTTGTTAATCGAGCCTCCTCCTATGAGGTCGTGCCAATCATTATTCAAGTCATTTAGGCTTTTCTTGTCATCTAGATCATACATAAATATCCATTTGATTAGAACAATAATTGACTTTATTATGACCTCTCATTTGATGGATCCCGACCATTAGATCGTGACTTTCGAGTAATTCGGATTTCTCAAAGCCTAGAAAACAGGCGCAGCATTCGGGGGCGCAGATTCCCCGAATGCTGCGCTTTTCCCAGCCAAACAGAGAATTCACCCGAGTGACCACCCGGATCTATGTTTGGTGACAATTTCTCCGGGTGGGTGTCCGGGCGAATGGGACAGATCCATTTGGGAAGAGCGAACCCCTTCGGGGCGCTCGTGGCGGGCCTT
>OLSX01003083.1_pt1 | contig 13862 bp, 5 predicted proteins | sample 1673141 | NCBI WGS metagenome assembly OLSX01 (sample SAMEA3136759, study PRJEB25190) | human gut metagenome | biome: human gut; feature: human-associated habitat; material: faeces | place: Austria | collected 2013
ACGAAGACGTGCAGTTGGACGACGAAGAGATACGGGCGGTTGTCCAAATGGATTTGACCACAAGGTATTTCAGCAAATGCACTTCGTTGAAAGGTTTGGAGTTTTTCGTTTATTTGCAGGATTTGGAGTTGGGGACAAGTGGACGCTTGAAAGAATTGGACGTGAGTGCCAATGTAAACCTTGAACGTTTGTCTTGTCGGAGTATCAAAATCCAGGAACTCGATTTGCGTCAAAACCGTAAGTTGGAATTTCTCCAACTGACATCTTTATCCGAATTGTCTTCTTTGGCTTTAGACTGCCCGAAATTGGACACGTTGATTCTTTCCTCCCTACCATTGGGGACATTGGACGTATCGGCTTCTTCGGATTTGGTATATGTGGAGTGTTCGAAATGTGAATTGGCTGCGTTGGACTTGAAGCATTGCGCAGGATTGAAAGTGTTGGACTGTTCGGAAAATTCCTTAAAAACCTTGGACTTAAACGATAAAGGCCAGTTAGAGTCCTTTAAAGGTGACGGCCAAAAGGCCGTTAGCGTATCTCCGGTGGATGGTTGGCTCGATTTGTCTACACTTTCGGGTTTTGATGCGAGTCGGTCGTATGATTGGGAAGGCGTATTTCGTTATGGGGATAGTATCGTGTTCGACCAAACTCATCCGATTAAAGACTATGCCTTGGCAAAATACAAATACAAGACGGGAATCGTTTCCGGACCGGGTAGTGAAATCGAGTGCTGTTTGAAGTGCAATGCAGAAGAACTGCCCGTCTTGCTTGGCAGGTTCGGTGAAATCAGTTCGGATTGGTTGTATGATGCCGACGGTGACGGGAGGAAAGAATATTATATGGTAGACAGGGAAAAGAATGTCAAAGCCCGTTACCATTGGCACGTCCCCGGTCGTTATGCGTTGGATTTCAAGTTGGATTTACCTTTCACTTACCTGCAGGAAGACCGAATGATGACACATCTGAATAATGACGGCGTGCCCGATTTTGCCAATCCTGTTTTCACGGATCTCCGTAAAATCGAGATTGCCTTGAGTGGGGCAGACGGCACTTATACGCTGATGGACGGATGCAACTCCGCTTATCCGTTGGACGTGAACCACGACGGATTGCCGGACTTGTTCGCGTTCAACAACACGGATTGGAGCATCCTTTACCAAAATCCCGACGGGACATTTACCCCCACGCGTATCGATACACTCTCGCGCGTGCAGGCCGATTCATTGGTGGCTCGTAAGGCAGAGGAAGCTGACGGAAAATTCGATATCAGCGACTTGCCATCGTTGCGTGACGGGATGTTCATTGGCGGAAGCCCTACGGTAGATGAAAGTTACAAATTCACGCAGGCCATCGATGTGAACCGTGACGGCTATATGGATTTGGTAGGGCCGCGCACGATTTTCTATAACATGGGCGACAACCGTTTCGTGGCCTCTCCACAGCCGGGCGAGCTGACCGTGAAGGACTTGAACGGTGATGGTATTCCCGACTACATCTATAATGATACGGAAGGAAAACGTGTGTACACCCGTACGTACTTGGGCGGTGACCGTTTCGAGGAACAAACGCTGATGAAGGACTTGGACGTGACGAACATCCATTGCTATGACTTCGACAAGGATGGGGACGTGGATGTTCTGCTGACGTTCGACTACCTCTCGTCTTCCACTTTTTCGTTTTTGGTTTTTGCGGAAAACACCGGCAAGGGGAAGTTTGCAATTCATGAGCATTCTTTCAAGACGAAGTGGGCGTTCGGGCTGTGCCTCGATTACGACAACGATGGTTATATGGAACTCTTGGCGAGCGTGCAGAATGATGAAGGGAACGACTATGGATGTTCTTCCGTGCACGGGTTGTATTTGTTCCGGTTGGACGACATGAAAAAAGTGGAAGAACCGTCCGTGATGCAAGTGGACGCGACTTTCTTTTATGAACGGGGCAAAGGTCCTGGTACCGATTGGCAAGAAGCGGTTGTGAGCCGTTTGGACGAGAACATCACCGTGGCGGATATAGATAATGACGGACGTTTGGAGTTCTTGGCCGATACGACGAAGAAGGCTGGAGGCTATTGGGCCACCAAAGACTTACCCCTCTTGCAGGACATCCCGGCCAACGAAGCCCCGCAACGCATGTCTGCCCCTTCAGTAAACCTCGACCGCAAGAGCGGCAAACTGAAGATTGCCTGGAAGCCGGGTAAAGACAAGGAGACTTCTACCGTGGATTTGACCTATGCCCTCCGCATCGGCAGTGCGCCCGGTAAGGACGACATCTATTTCTCGGGGGCGAATGCCGACGGCAGCCGCCGCGATTTCCACCCCGGCAACATGGGGGCAAATCTGGATGCCACGTTGGATGTGAGCCGTTGGAAGCAAGGGACGTATTACATTGCCATACAGACGGTGGACCCGATGGGCAAAGGCTCGGCGTGGTCGGACGAGGTGGTGTACAGGCACGACCTCGTACAAGCAGCGTTCACGGTGTCGGATGATGAGTTGGCAGCGGCAGATACTTTAGTACTGACGGCGGCTTCCCGCGCCGACGGGTTGGACTACGCTTGGGATTTCGACGGAGGAAAAGCCATAAAGGCCTCGGCTGACAGTGCACTGGTATGGCTGACGTTCAGCGTGCCCGGCGAGAAGCATCTCCGCCTGACGGTGACGAATCCGGCGGATGGCACGGAAGACATCCGGGAAAAGGTCGTGACGGTGCAGCGTGTCTCATGGCAGCAGGTTTCCCACGAGGCATTGGGGATGACTTGGCCGGTTTTGTTCTGGGATATGGACGGAGACGGCATATTGGATGTCTTGGACCAAAACGGCTTTTACGTAAATGACGGATACGGAAGGTTTGAAAAATTGGGGACCATTTTCAATTCAAACCTTACGGCAGAATCCCGTGCCGGCATGGGAAGCCAAGCCCCCGTGTTAGACTTCAATATGGACGGCAACGTTGATTTTGCGGTACGGAACAATAAGGGCAACTTGATTCTTCATCGCGGAGGCCATGACTTCGAAGCCCTCGATGCCAACCCGTTGTTGGCCGAGCATGGTTTGGTGGATTTGAACAATGACGGTTTCCCCGAGCTGGTGGATGCTACGGTCGGGTTTTACGCACCGTCCGAGTTTTATGTCAACAAGGGCGACAACACCAATTTTGAGAAAGTGACCTTGGATGATGGAGACGGGAATTGGATACAGATAGAATTTTTATACGATGTCAATCGTGACGGCTTGCTTGACATCTTCTCCACACGTGGCAGGGTAGATGGGAAATGGAAAGATGCCTTTGCCCTGAACAACGGCGGTTTGGAATTCGACGTGCGTTATTCCCCTGAAAGTGAAGGTACAGTGGTTGCTTTCGAAGACATGGACGGCGACGGCGTGCCGGACAAGGTCGTGACTTACGGTAATGACGGAGTAGACAAGGATGTGATAGGCATTTGCTTCGGCAATAAGGATTACACGTTCGGCACTCCGGTCAAATTTGTATTTGAAAACGCTCACAGTAGCCGTTATACTGTAGAAGTGGTCAAAATAGCCGATTTCGACAACAACGGCTGCCCGGACATCTTGGTGTACTATGATTTCTACGAACAAAACGTGAGCAAGAAGGAATATGCCATACTTTATATGGAGCGCGACCGCTCGGGACGGATAGAAGTGCTGCACAATCAGGAGTTGGGATTTGTGGATGGCATGGCCGACGTGAACCATGACGGTGTTCCTGATTTTTATCATGCAGGGAATGACGGGATAACGTTGCTCCGCACCGGCATCGAGAACACCGCCCCCGAAGCTCCGGTCCACGTACGAGCCACCCAGGAAGGTCTCGGCATACTGTTGGAATGGGATGACGCCTACGACAAGGAAACCCCGGCCATGCAGATGCGCTACAATGTGAGCGTAAAAAAGAAAGGGGCAGAAGGCGAAGGTGCTTATATCATCTCACCGCTGAACGGCGGAAACGGCAAGGTAGCGGTCATTCCCGGGGCATATTACCAGAAAGCCACGCGTAAGATGATTCCCATCGAGCGGTTCGAGGCCGGACAGGAATATGAGGTGCAGGTACAGGCCATAGACCTGTGGGATGCCCATTCGCCCATGTCGGATACCTATTCCTTTAAGGTGAGCGAGCAGTTCATCGCCGGACCTACGGTGACGGCACCGCGCAAGGCTGTGGCTTTGACGTATAATGTGCCCGATGCCGCTTTGCAAACCGCCGAGTGGGACTGGGACGGCGGAACGCTTCTCGGTCAGGAAGGGAAACGGTTTGAAGTGGCATGGAACGAGCCGGGGCTGAAAACCGTGACCGTCCGCACGGCAGATGGCGAAACGGCCACCAAGAACGTGATGGTGCGCGACATCGACCTTTCGTTCGACTTCCCCGCCGAAGGACTGGCCGGGACGGAGATTACCTTCACGCTTCCTGAAGCCTTTGCACAGGCTTCCCGCGAGGACATCGACGTGAAGCTGTCGGACGAACGTATCGAGATGCTGCTCCGCGTAGGGAGCCGGGAAGCCAAGGCGGTGTTCCCCGATGCCGGTGATTATTCCTTCCGCTTGTCGGTGCGCGATTCCGTGTGCGGCGTGGTGGAATCGGAAGAGAAGCACATCCGCATCGTGGGCGAAGTGCCTGTGCCCGTTATCCGTTTGGTAGGCATCGATGCGGCTACCGGCAAGAACAAAGTGACGTGGGACATGCCCGGCATGCCGGATTTCGTCACTACCGTGAATATATATAAGGAGAGCGGACGCTACAATGCCTTTGACTGCATTGCGCAGGTGGCTCCCGGGGCGGGAGAGTTCGTAGACATGTCCTCCAATCCCTCTGTCTCGTCCGACCGCTATTGCATCAAGTTGGGCACGACGTTCGGTGTGGAAAGTCCGGCCAGCCGTGTGCACAGCGGTACGCATCTGATGCTGAATAAAGGAGTGGACGGTGCCGTCAACCTGATATGGAACGCCTACGAGGGTGGCATTGTGGACAGTTACCGCGTCTTGCGCGGAACGTCCGCCGACCGTCTGGAACTGTTGGCCGAGGTGTCGGGTGCCCATACGGCCTACACCGACCTGAACGCCGGGGACGGGATGTATTTCTACGCCTTGGAGTATGACGAGACCTATTCCGACGAATGGCAACCGATGACGAGGACATTCAAGGAGAGGTTGTCCGGAAGCGGTCGCTCCAATGTGGTATGCACGGACGGGGCATGGACGGTGGTACCGGCCGAACAGTTGAACGTGCTGGCCATAGAGAAGGAACTCGTGCTGACACCTTCTCAACCCACGTTGCATTTGCAGGCCGAAATCCTGCCGGCCATGGCGGATATCCGTACGGTGAATTGGCAGATTCTGGAAGGCGGCGAACTGGCTTCGCTGACTCAAAACGGTGTGTTGACGGCCCGGGGAAAGGAGAACGGCGAAATCGTGGTATGCGCCACGACCGTGGACGGAACAGGCATCGAGGCCCGTGTGACCGTCGTGAAAAAGGATTTCGGCATCCTGCCGCAGTCGGTCACAGTGACCACGGTGGAAGGTACGACGCAGTTGACTCCCCTCACCGGGCGGTTGCACTTGCAGGCATCCGTGCAACCCGCGAATGCCTCCCAACTCGTAGCATGGAGCGTGGTACAGGGAGCCGGTCTGGCCACTTTGGATGAAGACGGCATCCTGACCCCGACCGAAACGGGCAACGGCGACATCGTGGTGCGTGCCACTTCTTTGGAGGACGCTTCCGTGTACGGTGAGTTGACTCTCCATAAGGAAGGTTTCTCCGGCGATGGAGTAGAGGGAGTGAATGCCGGACAGATGTCGGTGCACCGCGTCGGCGACGACCTGTGGATTGAAGGTCTGCCTGAGGACAGCGAATGCGGTTTAAGCATCGTGGATCCCTCCGGACGCGTGCTTTCCACGGAATACCGGCGCGAGGGACGTTCGGGCAGAATCTCTTTGGCGCGTCTGGCTTCCGGCACCTATCTGCTTCAGGTTGTTACCGGTGAAGGCAAACAAGCGTTCCGTTTCTTCAAGTAGGCCGGAACGTACATCATAAGGAAACGCTCCGGGCATTCGGTTGTGGCCGTAATGTCCGGAGCGTTTGGTGCTTTTTAGATTCCAAGAGCGCAGGTTTGTAAATATCGTGTACTTCTAAAAAGGTTGGCTTTCATCGGCGGATTTTTCTGCGCCAAATGATTTTTCAATCTCAGGCAAGCGATTTTTCGTTCTGCGCCAAATGATTTTCGTTTCTCTTGAAGGTGAAAAAACGATAAGATGAATACGTGGAAATGAAGTGCTGAAAGTGGAATGCCTGCTTGGGGAATGCTGATTTATTTTATTGTTTTATAGAAGTTTATGCAGTGGTAGGATAAAACGGGCTGTTCTTTTCTTCCGAAAGGAAAGGCGGTACATCACGTTTGCAACGTTCGGAAAACGGGATGCGCAGGATGTCATATTTATCGAAAAAATACCATAATGGCATTTTTCTTTTGGCCGGATGAAAAATAAGTCCTACCTTTGCAGCCGAAATAATATTCGTAATGTTTTGTAATCCTCATCGGAGGGCAACAATGAAATGCCGGATAAGATGACTGGGTAAAACCAATCAACTTATCCGGCATTTTATGTGTGGTAAAATAAAAAAGACGTAGAAATGAAAGAATTGGATTTGACACAAGGGAGCGTGCCGAAGGTTCTGCTACATTTTGCAGTCCCGTTTTTATTGGCCAATGTGCTTCAGGCACTCTACGGAGGAGCCGACTTGTTTGTGGTGGGGCAGTATGACGATGCTGCGAGTGTGGCCGCCGTGGCTATCGGAAGTCAGGTGATGCAGACTGTGACGGGCGTCATTCTCGGGCTTACCACGGGGACGACCGTGTTGATTGCTATCGCCACGGGAGCGAAAGATTACCGGAAGACGGCGTCCATTATCGGAACCTCCATCGGGCTGTTTGCCGCAGTCGGTGCGGTACTGACCTTTCTGATGGTGGCTTTTCATAGCCGGACGGTACAACTGATGCACACTCCGCCCGAGGCGTTGGCCGATACGGAAGCCTATCTGTGGATTTGTTCGTTGGGCATTCCTTTTATTATAGGATATAATGTCGTGTGCGGTATTTTGCGCGGACTGGGAGATTCGCGCACGCCGCTCTATTTCGTGGCCTTGGCTTGTGCGTTGAACATCGTGCTGGATTTCATACTGGTGGGTGGCTGCCATCTGCGGGCGGCGGGAGCGGCCATAGCCACGGTCGCTTCGCAAGGGGTAAGCTTTGCTACGGCCTTGTGGTATCTGTACCGGAAAGGTTTCCATTTTGAGTTTACGCGTCGCGATATCCGTCTGGACGGACAGCTTTGCAGGCGCGTGCTGCTGCTGGGAGCACCTATCGCGTTGCAGGATTTGTTGGTCAATTTTTCCTTTTTGCTGATTACGGTCATTGTCAACGGTATGGGCGTGGTGGCTTCGGCGGCTTTGGGAGTCGTAGAGAAGCTGATAGTCTTTGCCATGTTGCCACCGATGGCCATATCGTCGGCCGTGGCGGCCATGACGGCACAAAACTACGGTGCCGGGCTGCGTGTGCGCATGAACCGTTGCCTGTATGCAGGCATCGGCATGGCGTTGGTCTTCGGCGTTTCGGTGTGCCTCTATTCACAATTCCTGCCGGACACGCTGACGGGTATCTTCACCCGTGACAGCGAGGTGGTGCAGATGGCTTCCGGCTATCTGAGGGGATACAGCATAGATTGCATCATGGTGAGTTTCGTGTTCTGCATCAATGCCTATTTCAGCGGGCAGGGCAATTCCGTGTTCCCCATGGTACACAGCGTGATTTCCACCTTCCTCTTCCGCATACCTTTGTCTTACGGCTTCAGTCTGGTGAGTTCTTCTTCTTTGTTTCTCATGGGGTTTGCTCCTCCGTTGTCCACTTTGGTTTCGCTGATGATATGTATCGGGTATATGAGATACAAGAGAAAAAAGGAAATTATTCCGGTTTATGCGTAAGAAAGCTGTTAAAAACAGATGAGGGGAAAACGTATTTCCCATAAAATATCTAATTTTGCAGCGTAAATAAAAAATGTAAGTATGAATTTGTTTGAACTGATACAGAAACGGCAAAGTGACCGGAAATACGAGTCGCGCCCTGTCAGCCGTGAAATGGTGATGAAATGTCTGGAAGCTGCACGGCTTGCTCCTTCGGCTTGTAATTCACAACCGTGGAAATTTGTTGTCGTGGACGATGTGGCGTTGTTGCCGCAAATGGGAGCGGCGGCTGCCGGGATGGGGATGAACGGGTTTGCCCGTGAGGTGCCCGTCATCGTAGCTGTGGTGCTGGAGAAAATGAACTTGACGGCCCGTATCGGTAGTGTCATCAAAGACAAGGAATACTCTTTGCTCGACGTAGGCATCGCCGTGGAGCATTTTTGTTTGCAGGCGGCCGAGTTGGGTTTGGGGACTTGCATCATGGGTTGGTTCGACGAAAAGAAAGTGAAAAAGCTGCTCGGCATCAAAGGAAAGCGCGTACCTCTGCTCATCTCGCTGGGCTATCCTGCGGGGGAGACCCGCAAGAAAGCGCGCAAGTCGTTGGAGGAGATGAGTAGTTGGAACCAATATTAATACGGGAATCATGGATAATAAAAAAGTGAAAGGCTATGCCTATGGTGTCATAGCGTCGGTAAGTTACGGGCTGAATCCGTTGTTCGCCCTTCCGCTTTATGCTTCAGGCATCAGGGTGGATTCCGTGTTGTTCTACCGTTATGTGTTTGCCTTGCTGTTCCTGGCCGTGATGATGAAGATGAGCGGACAGTCGTTTGCCCTGAAACGGAATGAGATACTTCCGGTGGCGGTCATGGGATTGCTGTTCTCCTTCTCATCGTTGTTCCTGTTCCAGAGTTTCAACTACATGGATGCAGGCATCGCTTCTACCATTTTGTTCATGTATCCCGTGCTGGTGGCGGTGATTATGGCCGTGTTCTTCAAAGAAAGGTTGAGCGTGGTGAAAATAGCATCCATTGCCACGGCTTTTGTAGGTATTTCCATGCTTTATAAAGGCGAAGGCGGTGCCACGCTGAGCATGACGGGCGTGTGTTTGGTGCTGATGTCCTCGTTGACCTACGCGCTGTATATCGTAGGCGTGAACCGTTCTTCCTTAAAAGAGATGCCGGGATTGAAGCTCACGTTTTATGCCATTTTGTTCGGTTCGTTGGTCTATATCGTCCGTCTGCGCGGAGGGATGGATTTGCAGTGGCTTACGGAAGGGACGCAATGGATGAACGCGTTGGGACTGGCTTTGTTCCCGTCCCTGATATCCATGGTGACCATCGCGAAAGCCATCCGGAACATCGGTGCCACTCCGGCTGCCATTCTCGGGGCGTTGGAGCCGCTTACGGCGTTGTTCGTAGGTGTCATGGTGTTCCACGAGAGGCTTACGGGCGGCAATGTGGTCGGCATCTTGCTGATTCTTTTTGCCGTGACGCTGATTGTAGTCGGGCCGCGCGGATGGTTGCGGTTCAAGGCCGTGTGGCATAAGCGGACGGTTGGATAAAGCTCTTGTCGGCTTGTATGGAAAACAGCAAAGGGACTGTCCCGGGATTGGCCGGTGACAGTCCCTTTGCTGTCTGGGGGAGGAGGTTAACGCTTTTGTATGTCTTTGCCTGAAGCGGATACTTGCACGGGATTCCCCGAATAGGCGATGCTCCCTCCGCCGCTTGTGTGGGCATTCAGCGATTCCGAGGCGTGGCACGAAATGTCTCCTGCCGAAGAGGCATTGGCATCCACATGCCGGGCTTCCATATTGCCGGCATCGATGTCGCCGCTACTTGAGGCTGTATATTTGGCTTGTTCACATTTACCCTGCAGACGAAGGTCTCCGCTGGAGGTGGCTGTGGCTATCAAATGCGTGCACTCCAACCCTTTGATGTGCAAATCCCCGCTACTGTTGCATTGCAAGTCGGCCTGTTGGCATTTTGAACCACCGAAATAGATGTCGCCGCTGCTGTTGGAGGCCGCAGTGAGGAGGCCGCAGGAAACGGACTTGCCTGATATGTCACCGCTGCTGTTGGATGTGGCGTGCAGGTCTTTGCAACTGATGTCTTGGCACGAGATGTCACCGCTGCTGCCTGCCGTGAGACGGAGGTCGCCCTTTACGTGCAGGCCGTCCTTTACGAAAATGTCCCCGGAACTGGAGGCAGACAAGCTGCCGACCGGGCGTGCCTTGACATGTACTTCCTTTATCCCTTTGGTTTTTGTGGGGTCTTTGGGCTTTTTCATGCCTACGACCAATGTCCCATGGGCATCCACTTGTACACTGATGTAAGGCAGGACGGCCTTGCTCGCACGGATTTCCACGGACGTTTCATCGTCAGATGGGATATAAACCACATCGACAGACGACGTGGCTGATATGGCGTTGAAGTCGCCGACGGTCACTTTCTGTGTCTGTATGTCTTTGGGGCTTGCCCCGGTTTCCCCGTCACAAAGGGATTGGGCTGGGCTCTTTGTGCAGCTACAGTAGGCAATGGCTGAGACGAGAAGAAGAAAAATCTGTTTTTTCATACTTTTTATTTTATAGGATTAATGTGGTCTCTTCCCGAGGGTGTCTTGCAAACGATGCGCGGACGTCCTTTGTAGGATATGCTGCCCGTGCCATTCACTTCCCCCTCTATCTTGCGGGTGGCATGGCAACTGACCGTTCCTTCGCCGGTCACCGTGGCTATGGCATCCATGGCTTGCAGCCCTTCGGCTTCGATGCTTCCGCGCGACGCATTGGCCAGTGCGGCCTTTGTGCAACTGCCCGTGAGGGTGACGGTTCCGGAGGAAGAGGATTGTGCCGCAACGTCGGTAGCCGTTATCTCCTTGGCGTTGATGCTGCTTCCCCCTTCGGCTTGCGCATTCAGGAGGCGGCAAGTGATACCACCGGTCAGGTCGATGGAAGCATTTGCTTTTGTATGTAGTGTCATGTCGCGGCACGTGAACTGCTGGTCGGCATGGAAAATTTTGTCGGACGTGGCAGAAATGTACAGATCCCGGCAAGTGATGGGGCCGCATATTACCGGACCATCGGCTGTGACGCGAACGTCGCCGTCACTATATGCCCCGTCTTTCAGGATGAGTGTGCCGGTTCCTTTATTGTGGAACGTGTCCATGGGAGGAGCTTTCAGTTCGATGCTGAACGGGGTATCCGAAGAGATGTCGGCGAAATGTTTCATGTTGACAAGGAGTGTTCCATTCTTGTTGACGTAGACTTCCAAAAATGGCAATACGTTCTCCGGCGCATTGAGTTCTATGTCTTTTTCGCCGGGAGTGGGGGTATAGATGATGTCGAGGGAAGCCGACGTGACAAGAGTGTTCAGACTGTCCACCGAAATTTTCCGGCTATCGTAATTCTTTCCTGCCGTGAGTGCCACGGTCTTGACTTCCCTGACCTCTGTCACCTCGTACACACCGGCGTATCCGGCGGCAAAACCCTCGTAGCTTTTTCCCATATTCCGGATTTGCAGTTCGGCATAGGCCGGATAGCCGTTCCGGGTTCCTTGGGTGGCGTTGTCGTAAGTGGGCAGGAGTTTTTCGGTCAGGTCCTTGACCCAATATACCATTGTGTCACCGCAAGAGGTGAAAGTGCGTACTTCGTGTCCTATGACCAATTCTCCCCGGACTGTTTGTAGGGGAATATCCGTGAGGACGATGCTTTCCGGATCGAAGAGAGGCTGCTCTTGTCCTATTTCCATGAAGATGGCTTTGTCCGGATGGCTGTCGTGGATTTCAAAAAACCTCCGTCCGCTGTTGCCCACGCCCCAACCGTTACAAGTAGAGGGGATAGCCTCTTTCGCTTCCATGGCTGCTTCGAACCGGTCGGCATAGTCGCCGGTGGGTACGAGGACGTAGCGCGTCACTCCCTTGCGATCGCAATCCACTTCCTTGAACTTGCAGGTTTCTTCGCTGTTCCATCCCGAGCTTTCTTCCAATTGGTTCAGTACATCGTCGATGTCGCCGTCTTCGATATGGAAGACTTTGATGACGGGACGGCCGTCGGAGCGGGAGCGGCCTGTGTGTTTGACGACTGCCCCTTCGAGCATCCCGTCCGTGACGACACAAGTCTGGCTGTCGCGTTGTGCCCAGAATTGCAGTCCCGCGCCGGATACGATTTCCCATTTGAATCCTTGGCGCGCTTTTTGCGTCGGCTGTTCCGGGAAGACGGGATACTTGCCGTCGCGGTCGCCAAAACAGGCTGTGAGTAGGATAAGATAGAGTCCTGCGGTAATTTTAAACAAAGAGCTTTTCATTGGGTGTAGGGTTGAGGTTTATAAATAAACGAAAGAGTATTCTTGCCGGAACCGGATGGTTCGGAAAGAAATACTCCATGTCGTATGTTTATCGGATGAACAACAGTTCGCGGTATTTCGGAAGCGGCCACATCTCGTCGTCCACGATGAGTTCGAGTTTGTCTACGTGGTAGCGTATGCTTTCCAATCGGTGCCACCGTGTCGTGGTAGGCAATAGCTTTCTCACGTACGTTTTCAATGCGGTTGGCCACCTTCCGGTTTTCCACCAGCCGGTCTGCATTTTCGGCAATGAAGCTTGTGTGTTCCGAAATCTTTTCTATCAGTTCCAGGTTCTTGGCATTCAGTCGGGCCGCAGTCTCGGCAGGGAAAACCTCCTGTACTTTGTGCACGTTGTCTATCAAGGCACTTTGGTAGCGTGTGGCCACGGGAATGATGTGATTCATGCACATGTCGCCGAAGATGCGTGCTTCCACTTGTACCTTTTTGGTATAGGTTTCCCATTTGATTTCGTTGCGTGCCTCGATTTCATTGCGTGTGAACACATGGGTCGTCTCGAACATTTTCACGCTGCTTTCGTCCAAATAACGGTCGAAGATAAGGGGACAACTGCGTTCCGTATCCAGTCCGCGGCGTCGGGCTTCTTCCTGCCATTCTTCGGAATAGCCGTTACCGTCGAAATGGATGGGCTTGCACGTCTTGATGTCCTCGCGTACCACTTGCAGGATGGCTTTGGTCTTGTCTACGCCGTTTGCTATCAAGGCGTCCACCCGCGTCTTGAAGTCGATAAGGGCTTCGGCCATAGCCGCGTTCAGGGCTATCATGGCGGCGGCGCAGTTGGCTTGTGAACCGATGGCGCGGAACTCGAACCGGTTGCCTGTGAAAGCGAAGGGAGACGTACGGTTGCGGTCGGTGTTGTCGAACAGCAGTTCCGGAATTTGCGGGATGTCGAGCTTCATGCCGTGTTTGCTGGCTACGTCTATCAGTTCGTCGTCCGTAGAATGTTCCAAATGTTCGAGTATGTCGCTCAGTTGCTGACCGAGGAACGAGGAAATGATGGTCGGAGGAGCCTCATGCCCTCCCAGGCGGTGGGCGTTGGTGGCACTCATGATGGAGGCTTTGAGCAACCCGTTATGGCGATAGACTGCCATGAGCGTTTCCACGATAAAGGTGACGAAACGCAGATTGTCGGTCGGAGTTTTGCCCGGCCCATGCAGCAGGATGCCGGTATCGGTAGCCAGTGACCAGTTGTTGTGTTTGCCTGACCCGTTGATACCGGCGAACGGTTTTTCGTGCAGCAAACAACGGAATCCGTGTTTACGGGCTATTTTCTTCATCAGCGACATGAGCAGCATGTTGTGGTCCACTGCCAGGTTGGTCTCTTCATAGATGGGAGCCAGCTCGAACTGGTTCGGAGCCACTTCATTGTGGCGCGTCTTGCAAGGGATGCCCAGTTCCAAGGCCTGTATTTCCAAGTCTTTCATAAATTCGGCCACCCGCTCGGGGATAGAACCGAAGTAATGGTCGTCCATTTGCTGGTTCTTGGCCGATTCGTGCCCCATTAGCGTGCGTCCGGTCATGAGCAAGTCGGGGCGC
>OLSX01003086.1_pt1 | contig 13852 bp, 10 predicted proteins | sample 1673141 | NCBI WGS metagenome assembly OLSX01 (sample SAMEA3136759, study PRJEB25190) | human gut metagenome | biome: human gut; feature: human-associated habitat; material: faeces | place: Austria | collected 2013
AACAAGGAATTCCAGTGTGTTATCAAGCATAGCTGAATCCGAACCATTGGTATTTACAACAGGTGTAATCTTTGCCATCTCTGATTCAAGATATTCCGAATACATTGTCTCTTCTCTTGAAAGCATTCTGTCGGCATTACCCTTAATTGTGTTAATTTCACCATTATGAACAATAAATCTGTTAGGATGAGCACGTTCCCAGCTAGGATTTGTATTAGTAGAGAATCTTGAATGGACAATTGCGATTGCTGATTCATAATCTGCGTCCTCCAAATCACCAAAGAACTGACGGAGCTGTCCTACAAGGAACATACCCTTGTATACAATAGTTCTGCTTGAAAGTGAAACTACATATGTATCTTCATTAGTCTGTTCAAAAACACGTCTTGCGACATACAGTTTTCTGTCAAAATCTATTCCCTTAGCCACATCTGCCGGTTTCTTCACAAAAGCCTGCATAATGTAAGGCATACAATCCACTGCTTTCTTACCAAGTATCTGAGGATAAGTAGGCACTTCTCTCCAGCCTAAGAATTCAAGGCCTTCTTTCTCAACAATGATTTCAAACATTTTTTTAGCCTGATTTCTCTTCAGTTCATCCTGTGGAAAGAAAAACATACCAACGCCGTATTCCCTCTCTTCACCAATCTGGATTCCAAGTGGTTTTACCGCCTTCTTGAAAAACTTGTGTGAAATCTGAAGAAGAATACCAACACCATCACCTGTTTTTCCTTCTGCATCTTTTCCGGCTCTGTGTTCCAGATTCTCAACAATACTTAATGCATCTGAAACTGTCTGGTGTGTCTTAATTCCCTTGATGCTTACAACGGCACCGATACCGCAGGCATCGTGTTCAATTTCAAAATTCATAATATACAACCTTTCTATTTGCCGCTATCTCCATAGTTTGAAAGATAACGGGCACTGGGATCATTGACGTTGCATCCTTGCCAGTTTTTATTTGGCATCCAGAAGTCTTTGATCATACTTGCCTGATTTGGGTAGTAAGATTCAAAGATTTCACGATATAATAAGGATTCTTTTGTGAATGGAGTACAATATTTATATTGTTTGATTTTTTCTTCAAATTCAGTATCTGTATAATAATTTTCAGCATATTCTTTAATATCATCACTCAATGAGTGTCCAACTGCATCAGAGAATGCCGCTTTTTCACGCATTAAGATATCGTATGGTAGAATATTGTCTTTTTCAAAGGCATGGCGAAGTAAATACTTTCCTTTATTGTATGTATTCATTTTCTTTTTTGGATCAATTGCCATAACGTATTTGACAAAATCTAAATCTCCAAAAGGAACGCGAGCTTCAATGGAGTTTGTGGAAATACAACGATCGGCTCTTAATACATCGTACATGTAAAGTTCATGTACGCGTTTTATACTTTCTTGTTGGAATTCTTTTGGGCTTGGGGCAAAATCTGTATATTTGTAGCCAAATAATTCATCACTGATTTCTCCAGTTAGTAATACGCGAATGTTACTTTGTTCATGAATGGCTTTACAGATGAGATACATACCAATGCTTGCGCGAATTGTGGTAATGTCAAAAGTAGCTAAAGTTTTGATGACGGGTTTAATAGCATTTAAGACATCATCTTTATTAATAATGATTTCATGGTGGTTGCTGCCGATAAAGTCAGCGACTTCTTTAGCATATTTTAAATCAATCGCATCGGTTTCCATACCAATCGCATAGGTTTCAATGGGTTTGTTTAATAGCTTTTGGCTTATGGCACAAACTAAGCTAGAGTCAAGTCCTCCACTTAAAAGGAATCCAAGTGGAGCATCGGCATCTAGTCTTTTCTTAACACCTTCAACGAGCTTGTCGTGGATATTTGTACAGATTGTATTTAGATCAGAATCAATGACTTTATCTACTTTTGTGACATCTAAATAACAAGCAAATTTTCCATCGGCATAATAGTATCCAGGTGGGAAGGGAATGATTTGTTCGACAAGTCCAACTATATTTTTTGCTTCAGAGGCAAAGACGATATTGTGGTTTTTATCATAACCATAGAATAATGGACGGATTCCAATTGGATCGCGGGCTGCAATAAAATCGTTTTTCTTTGCATCATAAATGATGCAGGCATATTCAGCATCTAGTTTTTTAAACATGTCTAAACCATATTTTTCATAAAGTGGTAAAAGAATTTCACAATCGCTTTGCGAAATGAATGTATATCCAGATTTTTCTAATTCTTCTTTAATAGTTCTAAAACCATAGATTTCGCCGTTACATACGACATAATTTCCATCTCTTTCAAATGGTTGCATGCCTAGAGGACTAAGTCCCATGATAGAAAGTCTTTGAAAGCCTAGATAGCCACATCCAACAGATACGATTCTTTCATCGTCGGGTCCTCTTGTATATGTGTTTTCTAAAGCTTTATGTAGTGTTTCTTTTGTGATTTTTAATGATTTATATCCGATAATAGTACACATAAATTACATCTCCTTTATAGACGGAAAAACCGGGCATTTGCCGGTTTATAGAATTCCGAATAATAATTTTCCATATGTTGGGAATGGCCAATCACTATTTGAAGTAATAACTTCAAGTTCATCGCATGGTTTTCTTAAATTTGCCATGTCTTGAATGATGAAGTCACGTACATAGAATGCTGATTTTTCAAAGTCATCGATTCCATGTAACTTTTCAACATCGTTTTCCAATGTAACCAATGCTTGATAAGCGTCGGTTAAGTATTCACTGATTTTCTTAGCTGTTTCTAATTCATAAGTTAAGTCAATGCCAATAGCTTTCTTGTTCGCAATGGTATCTGTTAATTCTTTTGAGAATTTACTTGCAGCAGGCAAGATGTCTTTTTTGGCAATGTCTAGCATAGTTAATGCTTCAATGTTGATTTGTTTTACATATTCATCCATCAAGATTTCATATCTTGATTCGACTTCTTCTTTTGACAAAACTCTTTGTCTTTCAAATAAGGCGATGTTTTCTTCTGTCTTGAAGTAAGGAAGTGCATCTGGAGTGGTTTTTAAGTTTAATAAGCCTCTAGACTCAGCTTCTTCAATCCAAGAATCATCATATCCATTACCATTAAAGATAATACGTTTGTGGTTTTTGATTGTATCTTTGATCAATGCGTGTAATGTTGTTTCAAAATCATCACTTGATTCTAGAATATCCGCAAATTTTTCAAGTTCGTCGGCAATAACAGCATTTAATACGATGTTGCATCCGGCAATACTTGAGTTAGATCCTGGCATTCTGAATTCGAATTTGTTTCCTGTAAATGCGAATGGAGAAGTACGGTTACGGTCGGTAGAATCTTTAGGGAATTTTGGAAGAACGGTTGCACCAATCTTCATTAATTCTTTTTCTTTTCCGTCATATGGTTTATCTTCTTCGATAGCCTTTAATACTGCTGTTAATTCATCACCTAAGAAAATAGAGATAATAGCTGGAGGCGCTTCGTTAGCACCTAGTCTATGGTCGTTTCCAGCCGTGGCTACACTTAATCGCAATAAGTCTTGGTGTTCATCTACAGCTTTAATGATAGCGGCAAGGAATACTAAGAATTGTGCATTTTCATGTGGTGTATCGCCTGGTTCTAATAAGTTTAATCCTGTGTCTGTAGATAATGACCAGTTATTGTGTTTACCACTTCCGTTGATTCCTTCAAATGGTTTTTCATGAAGTAGGGCAACCAATCCATGTTTCTTTGCGACTCTTTGAATCAATTCCATTGTCAATTGGTTGTGGTCAGTTGCGATATTTGTTGTTGTAAAGATCGGAGCCAATTCATGTTGAGCAGGAGCTACTTCGTTGTGTTCTGTTTTAGCTAAGATACCCAATTTCCATAATTCTTTATTTAAGTCGGTCATGAATTCTTGAACACGAGTCTTAATGGTTCCAAAATAATGATCTTCTAATTCTTGTCCTTTAGGACATGGAGCACCATATAGTGTACGTCCTGTATAGATCAAGTCTTTTCTTTGTTCATAATATTTTTGATCAATCAAGAAGTATTCTTGTTCAGGTCCTACTGTTGTTTTAATGGTTTGAACATCGTTATTGCCAAATAGTTTTACAATACGTAAAGCTTGTTTATTAATGGCTTGCATACTTCTAAGTAGTGGTGTCTTTTTGTCTAGGGCATGTCCTGAGTAAGAACAGAATGCGGTAGGAATACAAAGTACACCATTTTTAATGAAGGCATAGCTTGTTGGATCCCATGCTGTATAGCCTCTAGCTTCAAATGTTGCTCTTAATCCTCCGTTAGGAAAACTTGAAGCGTCAGGTTCACCTTTGATTAGTTCTTTACCACTAAATTCCATGATGACTTTGCCATCTTTATCTGGGTTGATAAAGCCATCGTGTTTTTCTGCAGTCACACCAGTCATTGGTTGGAACCAGTGTGTATAGTGTGTAGCACCTTGTTCGATGGCCCATTCTTTCATAGCGTGGGCTACGGCATTGGCAATTTTGATATTTAATTGCTTACCATCACGAATGGTTTTTTCTAATTCGCGATATGTATCTTTTGCGAGTTTTTCTCGCATGACAGATTCATCAAAAACTTTACTTCCAAAAATTTCTTCTACGATTGATTTCATAAATGGCTCTCCTTCACATAAAAAAAGGGCAAGGACACTAAAAACACTAGGTTTTACCTATGTTTTCCTTGGCGTCCTTGCCATGTATGCAACTAATTATATTCGAATATTTGAAGTTGTCAACAGGAAATTGTAAAGAAATGTAAAAATCATTGAAAACAAAATGAAAATAGTGTATTAATTAATCGAGGTGAAAATTATGACTTATGAAGACGTATTGAATTTTTGTGAGGAACAAGACGTACGATTTATTCGTCTTTCTTATTTTGATATTTATGGAATGCAGAAAAATGTTTCAGTTTTACCAACGGAATTGAAAAGGGCTTTTGTGGAAGGGATTAGCTTTGATGCGAGTGCCGTTGATGGGTTTTTAGATGAGGTACATAGTGATTTGTTTTTATATCCAGATCCAAATACGATGACAATTCTTCCATGGCGTAGCATGGATGGTAGTGTGATTCGTATGTATTGTGATATCAAGTATCCGGATGGAACTGTTTTTGAAAGGGATGCAAGATATATTTTAAAAAAGGCTGTAAAAAAAGCGAAGGAACAGGGAATCACAATCAATTTTGGTTCTGAATTTGAGTTCTATTTATTTAAACAGGATGAAAATGGAAATAATACATATATTCCATTAGATCAAGGCGGGTATATGGATATTGCTCCTTTGGATAAGGGAGAAAATATTCGTCGTGAGATTTGTTTGACATTATCTGAGATGGGTATTGATCCTGAGGTTTCACATCATGAGATGGGGCCTGGTCAAAATGAAATTGATTTTCGTTATTCAACGGCTTTACAAGCAGCCGATAATGCGGCTACTTTTAAGTGGGTCGTAGAAGCATTAGCGAATATTCAAGGTTTGGTTGCGGACTTTTCACCAAAACCCATTGAAGATGCCCCTGGTAATGGAATGCATATTAATATGAGTATTCAGGATCATGAAGAATTGATGATGCCTTTTATGGCGGGAATTTTAAATCGCATTGAGGATATGACTTTGTTTTTGAATCGTTCAAAACATTCTTATGAGCGTTTGGGAAAAGACAAAGCACCAAAATATGTTACGTGGTCGTATCAGAATCGAAATCAATTGATTCGTATTCCGGCAACGCATTCTACAAATCGTATGGAATTAAGAAGTCCGGATTGTAGTTGTAACATTTATCTTGCGTATGCATTATTGATTTATGCTGGTTTAGAGGGTATTGAAAATAAGATGGTACCAGATCCTTGTACGGATGTGGCAAGTAATGATGCTACAAAGCTTGCTCAAAGTTTAGATGAAGCAAAGTCAAAGGCGAAGAATTCGACTTGGCTAAAAGAAGTGTTAGGGAAAGATATTGTGGATATTTATGTTGGGTAAGTATGTATGGAGGCAAGTAAAGTATTAGTAATTGGAAATGAGAATTTCTTAGCTTTATTAAAAAATACGGTCAATTATCAATATGTGCTTTCAAAAACATATAATGATGCCTTAAGTAAGTTAAGGAATACTCAGTTTGATGTTGTGGTGATTTTGTATTCGCAAACAATTAGTGGTCTTTTGAATTTTGCGAAGAGTTTAAACACCTCTGTTCTATTAGTGTGTAAACTTGAAATCTATGATCAAGTTTTATATCAGTGTAAAGATAGTGGTATAATAGTTTTGTCGTATCCCATTAAGAAACAAGTTTTGTATGAAGCTTTCCAAATGATGAAGAGTTTAAAATCAAAGATTGCGATGTATGAAAAGAAGATCAATAAGCTTGAACAGAAATATTTAGAGCTTAAGATGGTGGATCATTGTAAGTTGGTATTGATTTCAAATTATCATTGGAGTGAAGAAAAGGCGCATTACTATATTGAAAAGATAGCGATGGAGCAGCATAAAGCGAAGTTTCTTGTGGCGAAAGAATTATTAGAGGAGTTTTCAGAATGAAAAAGATTCAAAAGACCAATGCGATGCGTTTTTTAGATCAGCATAAAGTGGAATACAACGCGCATACGTATGAACATAAGGAAAATGATCCGGTGGATGGTATTCATGTTGCGAATATGTTAAATCAGCCTGTTGAAAAGGTATATAAGACATTGGTTACGCAAGCTAACACAAAGGAATACTTAGTCTATATGATTCCGGTTGAAAAGGAATTGGATCTAAAGAAGTGTGCCAAAGTAGCAGGTGTTAAATCTTGTGAAATGATTCATGTAAAGGATATTAATAAGATCACGGGATATATTCGTGGTGGTTGTTCTCCTTTAGGAATGAAAAAGCAATTTCGTACCTTTATGTATGAGGACAGTTTAAATCAAGACACAATCTATTTTAGTGCCGGTAAGATTGGCATGCAGATTGAGATGGATCCAAAAGATTTGGTGGATTTAATTCAAGTGCAAGCTGTAGATATCATAAAGGAGTAATATAGTATGTGGGCAAGTGAGAGTGTATTTTATCAAATCTATCCTTTTGGAGCTTGTGGAGCACCATTTGAGAATGATCATGTTCTAGTAAATCATAAGTTAGAGGAATTTATTCCGCATTTAAAGAAATTAAAAATAGACTGTATCATGTTAAATCCAATTTTTGAAAGTCGTACGCATGGCTATGATACAACGGATTTTAAAACGTTGGATACTCGATTGGGTACAAATGAAGACTTAAAAGAAGTCATAGAAAAATTCCACAACAACAACATTAAAATTATATTAGATGCCGTATTTAATCATGTGGGTCGTGATTTCTTTGCGTTTCAAGATGTATTAGAAAAGAAGTGGGATTCACCTTATAAGGATTGGTTCTATATTGATTTTAATGGAAACAATCACTACAATGATGGGTTCTGGTATCAGGATTGGGAAGGCAATGATATCTTGGTGAAGTTAAATCTTCAAAATCAAGAAGTCGTAAATTATATTCTAAGCGTAGTGGATTTTTGGCAAGAAGAATTCAAGATTGATGGTTTAAGATTAGATGTCGCATATTGTCTAGATAAGAACTTCCTTCAAACATTACATAATCATGTAGATAGAGACTTTTTTCTTTTAGGAGAAACACTACATGGAGACTACAATCAGTGGATGAATGACAATATGTTAGATTCGGTCACAAATTATGAGTGTTATAAGGGACTGTATTCAAGTTTTAATTCGGCTAACTTCTATGAAATTCTATATTCATTGAATCGTCAATTTGGCAAAGATCCATGGTGCTTATATACGGGAAAACATTTATTTAACTTTGTGGATAATCATGATGTTGAAAGGGTCGCATCTATTCTAGAGGATAAAAATCAATTGCCTTTAATTTATACGATGTTGTTTACTATGCCAGGTATTCCATGTATTTATTATGGTAGTGAATGGGGTATAGAAGGTAAAAAGAATTGGAATGATACCCAGCTTAGACCAGAAATCAAAGTTTTTGAATGGAATGCATTAACGGATACCATTCAAAAGTTAATCAACCTTAAACATAATCATTCCGCTTTATCTTATGGAGACTATACACAGATTGGTATCACAAATACGGCTTGTATCTATCAAAGACAAGATGAAAAGGAATGTCTATGGATTTGTATGAATATGAAAAATGAAGCTCAAACATTAGGCTTTAATGGACAAGGTAACTTCATTGATATTGAAACAAATGAAGAGGTTCCTGTTAATAATGCACTTGAGTTCAAGCCTTATGAAGTAAGAATATTAAAGAAAGTATCGTAATGGATACTTTTTTTTCATATGGTATAATTTAGAAGAGGTATTTGTATATGGAAAATTGGATTCAAAATCAGGATTCGTTTTATGTAACGAAGGATGATCAGAAGATATATTTTAGTGATGATTTCATCAAGTCAGAAGAAAGAATGACAGGCTTAGGTAAGGGTATTTATACTACTTATAAATATTTTGATACATATATCTGGAAAGAAGATAGTACGAACCATTATTATTTTGAGTGGATTCCAAAAGTGGATGAAAATATTAAAGAGGTACATTTTCCAGATAGTTTTGTGTGTGAAGATAAGGATGGCTATTCAACGATTCCTTATATGCAAGGATTATTGATTCCCAATCGTTATGAGTATGATTATAGTCATATTGCCTTTGATGGTCAGTTTACAAGTTGTGCTGCCTATATGCCTTGGCTTAGTCAGACAAATAATGGATTAGGTTATATCGCAATCAATGAAACGCCTTGGGATTCTAAATATACAATTGATCATGATGATAGGGGGACAAGGCTTCAATTTGTGTGGTTAACAAGTCAAGGTAAGATGCGATATAAGCGTGTTGTTCGATATTCTTTTGAGCCTAATATGGATTATAATCGTGCATGTAAGATTTATCGAGAGTATGTTAAAGAAACTGGTTTATTTAAGTCTTTAAAAGAGAAAGAAGTTAAACTTTGTAAAATATCAGAACTTCAACAATGTGCAGTTGTTCATACAGGTATTAAGGCACATACAGAAAAGGATTCTAGATTTTATAATGGACAAGTGGATGTGATTCATTCTTTTGATTCGGTAAAAGAGATGATTCAAAGTCTTCATAAATTAGGTTCACACAAACTCTATCTTCATTTGGATGGTTGGGCAGATCCTGGCTACGACAATTGTCATCCGGATTATTTGCCGGCATGTATTGAAGCTGGTGGATGGGCTGGTTTAAAGAATTTACAGGATAGTTTAAGTTCTCAAAATGATTTATTTGGTTTACATGATCAGTATCGTGATTATTACTATACGGCTAAAACACATAATGAAAATGAAGCTATTCAATTAGAGGATGGTAGTGTGTTTGAACATGCCAATTGGGCTGGTGGAAGACAAAACTATTTGTGTGCTAGTCTTGCCTCAAAATATGTAAAACGTAACTATACCGAGATTTTAAAACATATCGATTTGGATTGTGTATACTTAGATGTCTTTTCTTGTAATGAAATGGATGAGTGTTTTAATCCAGAACATTTGATGACAAGAAAAGAGTGCATGGATTATAGAAGGGCTTGTTTTCAATATATGATCTCAAAAGGAATCATTCCTTCAAGTGAGGAGTGTAGTGATTGGGCAATGCGTGAACTTGTGTTCTCTCATTATGGTCCTTATGAGTTTATGATGAAAGATGAAAATGAGAAAAGAATGGGTATACCTGTACCTTTATTTAATCTTGTATATCATGACTGTTTCATTTTGCCTTGGCCAATGGATCAAAAAAATGAAGACTACATGTTGTATGCGTTATTAAATGGTGGCATTCCATATGTGGTAAGAAATGCACCGTATGATAATGTGGATGGTAATTTTGGTTCAGATGGTTTGTCCATAGCAGATCGAATTAAACGTGCAAATGTTGTTCTAGAATTTTATCAAAAAATTAAAAATGAAGAAATGGTAGAACATAAAATCATCAATGATCATGTTCAACAGACCACTTTTAGTAATAATATCATAGTTGAAATCAACACAAAGGAGAACACGTTTAGAATTGTATGAAAAGATTAGGATTAATATTACTAATGTTACTAACAGGTTGTACACAAGCACAGCCGGAACTTAGAGAGACAAAAGAAGTTCAAACATCAATCCCTTATTCAGATGAGGAATTGATTGAAAGTGCAAATGATCAAATTGAGGATGAAGCATATTATGTGGATTCAATCACTCAACAGTCGGATACAGAAGTGTGGTTTTCATTAAAGAATAAAGATTTAAACAAGCAATATGTATTCAAATACAAAGAGAATGAATTAATTCCTGACAGATTCGTAGATAATGTAGATTAAACGAATGTGGGTTTAATTTGTAGAGATGGTTTCTTTATATATTAAGATTTTAAAGAAAACAATAACGGATACTGAACTTGTTGTGTGCCAGATGCCATATATTCTAGATGAAATAGATAAGCCTAGAAGAGATTGGCTAAAGAAGAGTGGAGTAAACTATATAGTCCAGATATTGAAAGAGAATTTCATAGTGGTCCAATAGAAACAAAGAGCTAGAGTCTTTATGATTCTAGTTTTTTTATTGGTAGTGGTATTGAACTGAATGGTTAGTTTTTTTTGAAAAACATTCTGAGTTTTATTGACTGAAATTTGTGAAATAATGTGAAATAATATATAATTTTAACATAGATTAGGGCTATGTTGGTTATGGAGAAAGTTATGAATAAAATAATGAAAAGGGTTGGGGCAGTATGTATAAGTATATTTATGGTATTCACGCTGTGTATGCCTTGTTTAGCGGATGAGACGCAGAAGACGATTCGTGTGGGATCTTTTGAAGATACATTTAATTATGTAGATGAACATGGTGTAAGGCGTGGTTATGGCTATGAATTGATGCAGGCTTTAGCTGGGTATACAGGATGGAAGTTTGAGTATGTGAAGTGTGATTGGTCGAACTGTTTTGATAAGCTTGAAAATGGTGAGATTGATATCATGGGTGATATATCGTATACGGATGATCGTGCTAAAGAAATGCTTTATTCTGAGGAAACGATGGGTGAAGAAAAGTATGTTTTGTATGCGAATTTATCGGATACGGATATTTTGTCTTCAGATTATAAGTCTTTGGATGGAAAACGTATAGGTGTGCTTAAAGGTGCTAAGCCTGAATATATGCTTACAAATCGGGAGAATAAGTATGGTATTCATACTGAGCATGTGAATGTTAGTGGTAATGAGGATGTAAAAAAGAAATTGGCGAATAATGAGATTGATTGTTTCGTGTCTTTAGAAGAGTCAATTTGGTCTGAAAGAGGGATTTCTAGTGTAACTACAATTGGAAAGTCTGATATATATTTTGTGATCAATAAAGAGCGTAGTGATATTAAACAAGAATTGGATTATGCGATGCGTCAATTGGATAGTGATAGTCCTTTTTTCAAGTCGGATTTGTATAAGAAGTATTTTACTTTGGATTATACTCAATTTTTAACAGGTGTTGAAAAGTCATATATCAAAGAGCATGGTGGTATTCGAATTGGTTTTTTAAATAATGATCCTATTGTGTTTTCAATGGACAAAAAGAGTGGAGAGATTCGTGGTACACTGTCTGAATATATTTCGTATGCCAAAGATTGTTTGGGTAATCATACATTAAAATTTGATATACAAGCTTTTGATGATTATGACAAAATGATTGAAGCTTTACAGAATAAAGAGATTGATGTGATTTATTATGCGAGTCGAAATTCAAATGTTGCCGAAAAGAAGAGGTATGCACTTTCGAATACGGCTTGGACGTATAGTTTAATGGCGGTTACGGAAAAGGAAGATTTTAATGAGAATAATTCATATGTGGTAGCTGTACCGAAAAACAAGGTGGCTTTAAAACAACATATTGCGTATTATTATCCGCAATGGAAACTCGTAGATTGTGATACAATCAACGATGCTGCGAATATGGTTGTACATGGTAAAGTGGATTGTTTTATCATGGGATCGAGTCAAGTGTTAAGATATGGCAATGATAAAAATTTAAAGAGTATTCCTCTGACAAAGACAATGGAGGCTTGTTTTGGAGTTAAAGATGGGCAGGCAACACTATTATCCATATTGAATAAGACGATAAAGGCTATGCCTTCGGATATGTTGACAAGTGCGATTGCGATGTATGATAGTACGGCTTATAAAACGACTTTTTATAGTTTTTTAAAAGATCATTTGGCTGTTGTTCTTATTTTAGGCTTTAGTATTATTATTGTAATTCTTCTACTTTTACAAAAGACAAGACGAGCAGAGGCGAGTGCTAAGGAGGCAAATCTTGCCAAAACGCAATTTCTGCATAATGTGTCACATGATATTCGTACGCCTATGAATGCGATTTTGGGCTATTCTGAACTTATGAAGAATGAATTGAAGGATAATGATTTGCCTAAGGTTGTAGAGCATTTAAATAAGCTTCAAAAGGCGGGGAATATTCTTCTATCAATTATTAATAACGTTTTAGATATGGCTCGCATAGAAAGCGGTCATATGGAATTGGAAGAAAACTATGCGAATATTGAAGATATAAGACAAAGATTGTTTGAAATGTTTGAGGATGAGGCGAAGAAAAAGAATATTCATGTGAGGTACACTTTTAATGTGGAGCATAAACATGTCATGACCGATGTAACTAAGGTTGAAGAAATTTTTGTGAATATTTTAAGTAATGCCCTTAAGTATACGCCTTCAAATGGTTCTGTTGAAGTGAATGTGGATGAGCTTTCATGTGATGAGCCTGGATATATGATTGTTCGTACAAGTATTGCGGATACTGGTATTGGTATGAGTCAGGAGTATTTGGATAAGATTTTTGAATCTTTTTCAAGAGAAAGAATGACATCCAGTAAAATTAGTGGTACCGGTCTTGGTATGGCCATTGTAAAGAAATATGTGGATCTTTTTGGTGGAACAATTGATGTGAAGAGTGTTCTTGGTAAGGGGAGTACGTTTATTGTCACGTTGAAATATAAAATTGCGGATGAAAAATATTATTTGAATAAACAAGAAGAGAATTGTGAAGTTGACAATAAAATTCTTGATGGGAAACATATTCTTTTGGCTGAGGATAATGATTTAAATGCCGAGATTGCACTAACCATATTAGAGCGTGCAGGACTTGTTGTAGATCGTGTGAAGAATGGTATTGAGTGTGTGAATAAGGTCATAGAAAATCCGGTTGGTACATATGATGTCATTTTAATGGATATTCAAATGCCTAAAATGGATGGATATAAAGCTACGTGTGAAATTAGAAACTTACAAGACAAGGCAAAAGCATGCATACCTATTGTGGCAATAACGGCTAATGCGTTTGAGGAAGACAAGAAAAAAGCGATAGATGCTGGTATGGATGGTCATATCGCAAAACCGATCAATATTGAAGATTTGTTTGTTGTATTAACGGATATTATGAATAAGCACAAAAGCTAGAGTCTATGGATTCTAGTTTTTTTATGCAAAAAGTTAAATTTTTTTCGAAAAAGTGTCTTTTTTTTCGTATAAGAGTATGTAGGCAATCTGACATTCGTTGTTTAATACACTTAGTTGATTCGATCGTTAAATCCTGCTTTGATGTTAAAAATGAAGGTATAATTTTTTTTGGTCTTTGACATGTGAGTGATAATAGTTCATTTATCTAACGAATCATTGTTACAAAAAGTGTTCAAACTACAAGTAAATATACGAATACACATTCAAATTTTTTAGATGAATGATTTAAATGAAATGCCTACTAGAAAAGAGGTGCTCATGAGGAGTGCAAATTTATTAAATGATT
>OLSX01003088.1_pt1 | contig 13839 bp, 6 predicted proteins | sample 1673141 | NCBI WGS metagenome assembly OLSX01 (sample SAMEA3136759, study PRJEB25190) | human gut metagenome | biome: human gut; feature: human-associated habitat; material: faeces | place: Austria | collected 2013
CGAAAAGATCCGCACGTTGTATTTGCTGAGGCTTTTCTGTCGATACTTTATCGCAATAAGGCGGATTGCCGAACATATCCATCAGGTAGTAGTTGTTCAAAGCACGGATAAAACGTACTTCTGCACGTTGGCGTGTCGTTTCATCATCTGTCAGTCCTTCCGTTTGTTCCAGGAAGTAGTTGCACAAAGTGATGTCGAATGTCAGACGGTAATAGAGTCCTGTCACGATTTCATTGGAAGAACTCCAACTGCAATCGGCAATAGTAGCGACACCGGCATCGTTCCATGAATTGACAATCGCTTCATCTGTCATCAATTGGTTGGCACACCAAGTCATACGGTAGAAAGAGGAAGTACCTTCGTCGATGTCGTCCAAGTCACCGCTTCCGTCGGGGCCTTTCTGACCTGTCAGTCCGAGGGTTCCATATATCTTGTTAAAAACGCTCGCCTGGTCAAATGTCATCACTATATTCGGGTCGATAGGAGTCGCATCCAGGTCACCGATACATGAAGTCACGCTGACTGCCAGTAATAGTGAGGCAGCCGATAGGATTGATTTTATATATCTGAATTTCATAATTGGTATTTTTAGTAGGTTTAGAAATTAAGGCTTAAACCGATTAATGTAGTCAGAGGACGCGGATAAATATTGTTATCCAATCCCTTTTCTACTTCAGGGTCAAGTCCTTTGTATTTGGTGATAGTGAATACGTTCTGTACGGCTGCATATACGCGTCCGCCAATCGGAGCGCCAAACAGCTTTTTGAACGAATATCCCAAAGTGATATTGTCAATCTTCCAGTAGTCACCATCTTCTACATAATAGCTATTGAATTCCGGTTCTACTTCCGGACTCAACGTATGCTTGCCAAATACCAAGTCATTCACAGACTTCAAACGATTTTCAAAACGGCTGTTTTTTACATTCTCATAATTCATACGTCCACCATTGATTATCTGGAAACCAAACGCGCCACGCATCGTCACATTCAAGTCGAAGTTTTTATAACGAAGAGTATTGTTCCATCCCGCATACCATTTAGGAAGACCGTTACCAATAACATGCTTATCTTCGGGAGCATGAGTAAAATCTTTATAGTTCACCAACTCACCATTCCTGTCTTCGTAGATCCAACGACCTTCACTGTCCACATCTACTACTTTAAAGCCATAAAAATTACCGATGCTTTCACCTACCTGTACTCTGTGAGAATCGGCTACCTGACCGGAGTATTCCACTGTACCCGTATTAAAATAGTCATAATCCGACTTAAAGATGCTGCCAGACAAACTGATTAGCTTATTAGAGTTCAAAGAGAATGTTCCGGTAGTGCTCCATTCAAAATCTTTATTCTGAACAGGAACCACAGTTACCAACACTTCCACACCACGGTTTCTCATTGTACCCCCATTGGCCATCGTCTTATTATACAAGTTCGGAGGAGTCGGTACTCCATATTCGTATATCAAGCCATCCACATCACGGTTATAATAATCAATAGAACCGGACAAACGGCCACCCCATGAAACGAAGTCCAAACCAATATTGGTTTCTTTCTTTTCCTCCCATTTCAAATCAGGATTCGGATTGGATGCCGGAACAATGGTCTGTACCCAATTCCCATTTACAAAAGCATACGAGCCGTATTTCAACATAGCCACCCCCAGGAAAGGATCTTTAGGCTGTGAACCCGTCACACCATATCCCACACGAAGTTTCAAATCATCAAATATCTTCTGATTCTTCATAAATGCTTCTTCGGTAATTCTCCATCCTACAGATATAGATGGGAAAAGCCCCCATGCATTATCAGTACCCCATAACTGGCTGGCTCCTTCATAACGAAGAGCTCCCATCAACAAATAACGATTCTTGAACGAATAGGTAGCCCGCCCAAAAAAACCGATCAAATTTGTAGGAGTTTTCTTTGAGCCGATATTCGCTTTACCGTCTTTCAAAGCAGAACCAATGCCAATATTATGCCATCCGCCAAAATAATCATCCTGAAAACCATAGTTATCAATCCAAAGCTCTTCAAAGTCTGTTTCATTGTAGCTATAACCACCCAAGACACTAAATTTATGCGCACCGATTTCTTTGTTATATTGTGCAGTAAGTTCCATCAACTTCTCCATCTTGGTATAAGCACCTACCGAAGACCAACCAGCCAATCCATCACGCAAAGCAGAAATATGGTTCAAAGTTTCACCGTAGCCACGGTTCATATTGTCACGAATATAAGAGAATACGGCAGAAAGAGTCAAATCTTTGATAGGATTATAAACAATATTTCCATTGTAACGCAACTGCGTCTTTTTTACATTTCCTTCAGCCTCATACAACAAAGCCAACGGATTCTCGTATTCGAATTTGCTCACATTCTCATTCCATGTACCATCCTCATTTCTTACCGGATCAGTCGGGTTTCTACGAGTTGCCTGGCCATATACCCAACCTCTGAAGCTACCCCCACTAGTTGTAGATTCCATCTGGTTTTTCTTACCAAACAAACCGAATTTCAACTTCAACTTATCATCAAACATACGGTGGGTTACCTCAATACGTCCTTGAAAACTTTCGAAATCCGATTTTTTCATGATCCCTTGACGAGAGGCATAGTTCAAGTTGGCAATATAATTAGTCTTTGAATTGCCACCCATCAATGACAAATTATGAACATGGCTAACCGGTGTACGGCTAATCTCATCAATCCAATCCGTATCAGCCCCATGGTCCTGGTCAGGATAAAGGGTACGGAACTCATCTGCATTCAGCATATCCAACTTTTTGGCTATAAGAGAAGTACTGACGTAGCCATTATACTCCACCTGGTTAATATCCACTCCTTTAGCCTGTTTGGTAGTAATTAAAATCACACCATTCGTACCGCGCGTACCATAAATAGCGGCAGCAGAACCATCCTTCAGCACGTCCACGCTCTCCACATCTTCGGGAGCCACTGTACCGAGTTCTCCCGGAATTCCGTCAATCAATACCAAAGGAGCTGTATTAGCTCCACCAATGGTATTTGTACCACGAAGACGTATCTGAGTACTTCCCGTCGGGTCACCGTTAGGATTGGTAATGGCCAGACCGGCTACTTTTCCTTGAATCAGCTGTCCCACATCTTTCACGGCTCCTTTTACAAAGTTGTCGGCTTTCACACTAGCTACAGAACTGGTCACATCACCTTTACGCTGTGTACCGTAACCAATCACCACCACTTCATCCAAGGTTTTGGTATCCTCCTTTAAAACAATCTCTAATGAATTCTTTCCTGCTGTCGGGACTTCCTGAGTGACATAGCCAATATAAGAAATAACCAACACACTCTTTGCCGGAACATCCAACATAAAGTTTCCATCAAAATCGGTAATGGTTCCCATGGTATTATTGCCTTTTACAACAACACTGGCTCCTATGACAGGCTCGCCGGAAGAATCTTTCACCTTACCCGTCACTTTTTGCTGGGCTAAGGCCGTTAATGAAAAGCTTAGCAGAGTAAGCAACAAAAACAAATGTTTCATTCTATATTAAATTTAAAGTTATACATACCTTTACTGCGGGAATGAATGAAGAAGATGTGTTTTTCTCCCCGTAAAAGGTTGTGGCAAAAGAATGAAATAGGAAATAGAAATACAGGTGAAGAACCATGCTAACAGGGGATACAAATAGCTCTAGCTATAACTTGACGCATTTGTACCCCCTATTTGCAACAATTAAAGGACAGGAAGATGTTTATTCTTCGTGTTGTGATTTCTGGAACTCACTGGGAGTCATTCCAAATTCCTCCTTAAAGCAAGTGGTGAAATACTTCCGATTAAAATACCCCAACGTAGCGGCAACCTCTGTTACACTTTTGTCTTTATCTTCCAACATGTGTCTGGCATGCTTCATCTTGATGTTCCGGATAAAATCCAATGGAGTTCGGCCTGTTATGGCTTTCAATTTACGGGTCAAAGTAGAACGGGACATATTCATGGCATCAGCTAGAGCTGTCACATCAAAATCAGGCTCAGTAAGGTTATCTTCCACGGCTTTTACCGCTTTCTCCAATAGAAGTTTGTCCAGTTGTGCAAACTCAGGTTCAGGCAAATTCACCTTACTATCCAAATAAATACGCATTTTAATCATCTCCTTGCTGTCCGCCCACATTTCATTATTCTTACGGTCCACGCGTTTCAGATAAAGATACAGACTATAACCGGATACACCCATCACTATCAATACATAGAACAAATACGCCCACCAAGTTTCATAAAAAGCAGGAAGGCGTCGGATAGTCAGTTCAGTTACCTCTTTACTCCAAAGACCATTTTCATCCGTCGCTTTCACCTGAAAAGTATAAGTGCCCTTACTCAGATGATTATAAAAAGCCGAGTTTTTTCCACCTTCCACATATACCCACGCTTTGTCCACTCCTATCAACCGATAAGCATAGCGTATTTTTGAAGCATAACGGTGGTTAAGAGAAGAAAAACTAATTTCCAAATTCTGATCATCGGGATGCAATTCTATCCGGTTAATGGAATTGCTACTCTTTCTATCTCCGAATATCAATGATTCTCCTTGCAACTTTATATCAGTTATCTTGGTCTTCACTGCACTAGCCTTTCTTTCCAACCCGTTTGATGGAGTAACCATGCAAATACCCGGAATGCCGCCCCAATAAATATTGCCATCTTTTGCTTGACAAACAGCAGTGGGAAGAAAGCGACGCAACAAGATAGAACCATCCGTGGTAAGATAGGTGCGGAACGAACCGTTACGAGGATTAAATTCTATCAGTTTCTGGTTTGTATCAATCCAAATATGATTATATGCATCAGCCACTATTTGATTCACCTGATTACCGTTCATACCACAAGCCTCATTATAACTGACCAACTTATTCTCTGAAGGATCATAAGAATAGACTCCTCCGTCACAAGTTCCCAACCACAAAATCCAATCGGGAGCAATAGACAGACAAGAGAAATTCTTGTCCAATTTGAAAGAACGAAGTTTTTCATCCGCCGTTGTCTGAAACAAACCGTTGTCTTGAGTACAAATCCATATCAACCCTTCCTTATTCTCCACGATTCCCATCACATGCCCCACATCGGGATAAACCTGTTTAATTCTTTTCTGACGGACATCATAACTGCAAAGTCCTTTGTTCAAGCCTATCCACAAGATTCCGTGCGAGTCTTCATACAATTTGGTCACCGTAGCGTTCGATTCCACCTGCCCGTTCAAATCAATAAGATCCACCAGATACATCTCCATACCCTTACGGATCATACCATAAACCAATCTATTCAAATCTTTTGCCACCCAAATACCGTTATTAATACGTGCTCGAGTCATCTCTCGTCCGTTATCCAAAGACAACGAAACAAGCTCGGGAAAATCCGAATAGATTTTCACTTTATCCTGCTTCAAGTCATATAACACCAACCCGGTTCTTTCTTGCATCATCCACATCATACCGTCTCCGTCATCACACAAAGCCATTACAGCCGGACTGCGGTTTACTCTGTCCGCCAAAGCGGGCAAGGCATAATCCTTGGTCATATTATCCATCAGATGTACAATGAAACTAGGACGGTCAAAGGCCGACACCCATAGACATCCCCTCCCTTTCAGAACTTCTACCAACATATGATTAACAGGCAGAAGCCCTGTCTGGAATTTCAATTGTTTTAACGTCTTATCCGGTTGTATTTGTAAGGACATGAAATCGTGCCCGGTGGTTAACCAGATATACCCCAGTTTATCATCCTGTACCAGACTAAGGATGACCCCATCCTCCTCACCGGCAGCATTGACCGGTATTTCAGAATATACAAACATAGAATCTTCAGGAGCCGAAGGGTCAAAACGCACCACACCATCCCCCCAGGTTGCCAACCAGAAGTAGTCCTGTTCATTATCCTGAACCATCACCGTAGGATTTTGTCTTCTCATCTTATCAGGATAAGGAACGAACTCGTCTTTTTCTTTGTCCAAATGATATACCCGGCCATTCCACACAGAAATAATAATCTCATGGTTGCGGCTCTCACAAAATCCGGAAATAGTAGTTCTTCCGTACTTATTCCGGAGGGGATACTCTTTGACCAACTGTCCGTTGATGTCATATTTGGCCAATATAGAACGATAGCTCAGCCACATATAGCCGTCACTGGTAGCATATAGATACATCACCGGAATATTCTTCAAACGCTCCCGGTCCATAGGATGTACACTGTAGTCCGATTTATCAAGAATATACACCCCTTTGTCTGTACCGAACCATATATTCCCCTTCTTATCCTCAGCGATACACTCCACCAAATTATCCTCTAATAATCCCGGAGTTTCAATGTCCGAACGAAACACTTTCACATGATAACCGTCATCACGACATAATCCGTTCACCGTGCCATACCACATATATCCTTCGCTGTCTCTGAATACGCGATGAATGGCATTTACCGGCAGCTGGTCAATGGTAGGGATATCTGTAATAGTTATGTTCTGAGAACACACCAAGAAGGAGAGAAAAGATAGTATAAAGGTCAATATATATTTCATTGTGCTTTCGGTTAGAATCATAGACTGCCACAAAGTTATAAAAAAGAAACCGGATACTCTAGCAAATTTTAAAATTTGCTAAAGTATCCGATAATTGCTCCACTCACAGGTTTCCTTCTTTTGAAGCTTCCTCCTTACATCTGTGTCTTTAATTCTTTTCGGTAGCTTCTTCAGCAGTCTGTGTTTCCACCCCTACGGGAAAAGTATATCAATAACCGAAACCGGTTGCTTTTACATACACCTTATAATCTTTAATCATGCCGGGAGCTCCCTGTTCCGCACGTGGCAGAATACGGAAACCGGTCACGTTATATTCTTTGCCGAGATCTATCACCACCTGATGAGGATAAGCCGTATTATCTACCGTCTGCCAGAAAGTACTTTCTTGCAGGTCATAAATCTTGTCGGCTGTGCGGTTACCGCTACGGGTTTCCTCGCTGTCGGCATAAACAATCTTCCAGTTTTCACGAGAGATTTTCTCTCCTTTCTCATCCAACACATCAAACTCCGCAATGGCGGCAATGTTGGTATTATCAAAAGAAGACAGCCCTTCCAGACAGAAGTAACGTCCTTTCGTAACAGGAACTTTCACTTCTTGCCAACCGTTACCTGGTTTGAAAGTACCGGCAGATACCGGTGTTTCCTTCTCCAGTTTGATGGTCTGCCCCTGTTTACGATGCGTTTCAGGAACAGCCACACGAAGCATATCCAGGATAGGTTTGTTCAATCCGACGATGGTTGCCTCTTTCGGGCCTTTCAAGTCAAGAACGATGATTTCATTCACTCCTTTTTTCAGCCAGCAGCCCGGCATGAACAGGGTTTGTTGAGGACCGATTTCCCAGAAACGTCCCATGGCATGACCGTTCACCCATACCATACCTTTTCCCCAAGACTCCATGTTCAGGAACGTATCAGCCACCTTATCCAAGGTAAAAGCAGCGCGATAGTAGGCCGGAACACTTTCATCATTTTTCTCTATGCCACAGGCGGCAGACGAGTTCATATCCTGAAAGTTCCGGGAAGATACAAATTCATAATCTACGGGAAGATTATAAACAGTCCAGCCTTTCAACGTTTCGGCATTCTTACCGTTCACCAGTTCCACTTTCTCGGTAATTCCCTTGCGGTCGTGAATGGACTTGTCAAAGTTCACACGCCCCATGGCTTCCACCAATAAATCAAGCTGTGTACCGGCTTTTAATGCAGGCAGTGTAAGTTCCTGTTCTCCACCACGGCGATCCAGACGCCCCAACAGTTTCCCGTCGGCAAAAACCTGTGTCCAGTCATGCTGTTCGGTGATTTTCAGAACGGTTCCCGCTTTCACATCTTCCGGCAAATGGGTACGGTACAGGATACTTCCCCAGCCTTGGTCAAATTTCTCCATCGGCTGGATTTCCTCTGTATGCTTCGGTTCGGGCAGATTGTCAACCAACGGAGCTATTTGAGTGAATTTAATGGCAGGGATTTCCATAACCGGTAAAGCTTCAGGAACTTCAGGCAATGTCTGTCCTTCGTCCAAGTAGTCCTTCAACATATCACGTAAAGCAAAATACTTGTCGGTGGTCCAGCCTGCTTCGCTGATAGGAGCGTCATAGTCATAGCTGCTGCACATAGCCGAGTAAGCCGGATTATTGGCACCGCCCCACCAGCCAAAGGTCGTTCCTCCGTGGGTCATGTACAAACTGAAAGAAATACCTTTGTCCATCATCTCTTTCAGGCCATCCACCATGATTTGTCCGTCACGGGTTTCGTGCTTGCGCCCCCAGTGATCAAACCATCCGCTCCAGAACTCGCTGCACATCAACGGAGCGTCGGGGCGTACTTCTTTCAGTTTGGCAAACTGCTTGTCGATATCAGCTCCCGTACCAAAATTTATAGTCCAAAGCAAATCATCCAAACCATTATTCAGGAAATTAGAACTCCAGTCACATTGGAACAAAGGCACTTCAGTAAAGCCTGCGGCACGTACCGTATCACGGATGGCAGACACATAGGGCTTGTCCGTGCCATACGAACCATATTCGTTTTCCACCTGCACCATGATGATGTTACCACCACGGGTAATCTGCAAATCCTGCAACTGCTTGCCCACTTCATGCATAAAGGCTCCCACGTGCTGCATATAGAAAGGATCGAGAGTACGAAGCTGCACGCTGTCGTTCTTCAGCAGCCACCAAGGCAGCCCACCCATTTCCCATTCCGCACATACATACGGACCGGGACGCACAATGACGTACATACCATGCTTCTGAGCCAATTTACAGAAAGCTGCAATATCTTTATTACCTGTAAAATCATACTTACCGGGAGTTTCCTCATGCAAATTCCAAAAGACATACAAACAAAGCGTATTCATGCCCAATGCTTTACACATTTCAATACGATGTTCCTAGTATTCACGGGGAATACGCGGATAATGCACCTCTGCCGCTTTGACCACGAACGGTTTCCCATTCAGCAGAAAGGTATTCTTACCCGCTTCGAATGTCCCGGGCTTATTGCCGGCACATCCTGCCAGCAGCAGGACCGCCAGCAACAAAGTCAGTAATTTCTTCATCTTCATTTATCTATTATTATTTTTCATTCTTATTTATCCGGATTACCGTAAATGAATAAGCCGGCAATTCATACCCGAATTTCTCGCTTACCTCTATTGTACCGGATACAGGACGAACCTGTTGGTCTGTCGGTTTTCCTGCCAAAACCGTCTTTACGGCAGTGGTGTTCATTCCTTCCAAAGAGGGGAGCTCCACTTGCGCATTCACCGCTACCGGCAGCAGATTCACCAGTTTCACGATCATATTTCCTGTCTTTCCGTCGCGAACTACCGACACGCCTATCCGTTTCTTCACCGCATCTTGTGCATTATCCAAAGTCACGGAAGAAGCGATGTATTCACTGCCCGCATTTTGTCCGTACATCTGCTGCGCATAGTAACCTACGGTGGGTTTTACCTCCATATTATTGAAATAAATCAAATCCGGATTCCACTGGGTATGTCCCTCCTTAGCCAGTAACGGAGCGTAAGAAGTCATGGTCACCACATCGGCATTACGCTCCACGGAAGTCAGGTACAAGGCCTCGGCCAAAGCTGTTTCTATATTGTTGGGACGTCCCGGCAAATGAGCCGCATACTCTCCCAAATACACTTTCGCCTTGTTACGGTCATAACGGTCATAGAAATCCTGATTGTTGATAAACCATCCCGGGGTGTTATAATAATGTTCGTCCACCATCGGAATACCCATCTTAGTGGCGAATTTCCAGCCTTCCTCATAATCACTGCCCTCATAGAACGGACCTACCGTTCCGATAACGGTCACTTCGGGATATTTCTCCTTCACCGCATTGAAAATCATGGTGAAACGTTCTTCAAAGATATCGGTAATCAAATCCTCGTTACCAATACCGATGTACTTCAGATTGAAAGGTTTGGGATGTCCGGCTTGCGCACGCTTCTTTCCCCACACGGTCTTCTTCGCATCTCCATTCGCATATTCTATCAAATCCAGTACATCCTGCACGTACTGCGGCATTTCCTCCATCGGGATTCCGCCTTGCTGACCGCCGCAACCCAGTTCGCCTACCGAGTGATGACTGCAAGTACCCGAATTCTGACAAGGCACTCCGGCTGCCACTACAGGAACAGGTTCGGCCCCCATATCCTCGCAGAACAAAAAATATTCATGATATCCCAGACCGCGGGTCTGATGATACCCCCACAAATTGCGCAGAGGCTTGCGTTCCTCCAACGCTCCTATAGAGCCTTTCCAATCATAAATATTGTCCACACCATCTCCGTGAGCCACACATCCGCCGGGGAAACGGACAAAACGGGGATGAAGGTCCGCCAAAGTCTGTGCCAAATCGGCGCGCAGCCCGTTCTTCCTGCCTTTAAATGTATTCTGTGGGAAAAGAGAAACCATATCCAAGGCATACTTCCCAGCCATCTGCGGACAAACGGACAACACGGCATCCGCAGCATCCGCCGTTGCCGTCAGTACAGCCTTTTGTTTTTTCCACTCTGTAGATGAAACCCGAATAGCAGCCTGCGCAATCTCCTTGCCATCTTTGGTAGTCAGCCTCACAAGCACTTTTCCACCTTTCGTATCATCCAGCACTTTGGAAAACACAGAGAAGTCATACTTCTCACCTTTTTTCACGGCAATACCGTCAAAACCGTTATTCACCAAGGCAGCACCCGGGCGGTGTACCTCCAACACTGCATAATGAGCATTGTTAGCATGGATGGGACTGTCCTCACTGACAGACAGTTCCGCATCAGTACCCTGTATACTCCACGCATACGTGCTGTTCCAGTTCTTATCTCTTGCACCGTCTTTGGCAGAATATTCAAAATCACGGTTCTGAACCAGCTCCGCATAAAGTCCACCATCGGCTCCATAATTGATATCCTCAAAGAAAATACCTATCAGATGCTCACTAATAGGCTTCACCCGTCCGGCATCCACCCGGATGGTGGCAGTGACCGGTTTCAGTCCGGCAAAGCGGACGGCATCCTGTTCGGTACGCTCATTATTCTGTATATCGCGGAATTTCTTATGCTCAGCAAAACGAATCAACTGTTCTATATCCGCATAAGGTACTTTCTGCATATAACCGTTCAAGGTATCTTTATCAAGGACAATCTGCCGGGCAGTGACCAGTCGGGGCATGGCAGGCTTCTCCGCATTGACATATTGTTGAGGAGCCCACTTCAACAAGTCGGAAGAATGGGAAGTACCCCATACTTTTCCGCTGGGGGTAAGCTGCCACCGGCAATACCAACGTCCATCTTCCGCTTTTTCCAGAAGAGGTTTAATCATTCTCTTTTCCGCCCCCCAACGCCCGAAATCACATTTCAGATAGGCAAAGCCGTCGGATACACTCAGCCACTTGTCGCCATCGGGACTCCATGCGAATTTCAGTCCGCTGCGTCCCTCGTCTTCCGGATGGGCGTAAGAGAAGATGTAGACCGAATCGGGCTCATTATATACTTTTTCCACGGCAGCACAGACGGATTGGCCTGCTGCCAATGAGGCGATTGCCAGAGATAATAAGGTCTTTTTCATGGTATATGCTTTATTGTCATGTTTCTTTTATAACGTGGGAACAACCTTCCTGATGGTTCCATCCGGATTAAATTCCATACGGTCTATACATACTTCACGATGCACGCCAGGACCCTTCTCACGATCTATAAAGTTCTTATTAATACGATGATATACAATGTACCACTCATCCGTACCCGGAATTTGTAGGACTGCATTGTGCGCAGGTCCATAGATTTCCTTTGCAGGATCCTGAATCAGTACCACCGGTTTCTTAGCAACCTTTATAGGACCTAGCGGAGATTTCGACGTACCGTATGCCACATGATAGTTGGGCGAACCGGTATCATCCACCGACCACATAAAGTAGTAAAGACCATTACGATAGAACACATATGCCGCTTCACGGAAAGCGTAATCTTTCAGACTTCCTCCTTTCGGTGTCAATACGGTCAAGGTATTCTTTTTGATGGAAACCATATCCTCATTCAGTTCGGCGCCCGCCATATAACCATTGCCCCAGTACAGATAGGATTTTCCCGAAACCGGATCGGTAAACACATCCACATCAATCTGCTGTCCGTGGCCCACGGGAGATTCAGTAATAATGGGATGTCCCAAGTCTTTGAACGGACCAATGGGTGAATCGGCTACCGCCACCCCAATCTGCTTGCCGCCTCCGGCTACAGGATTACCACTGAAATAGAAGAAATATTTATAATACTTTCCATCCACCATTTTCTCTTCAATGCACGGAGCCCATGCGTTTCCATCCGCCCATGCCACCTGATCGGATTTCAAATCAAGCATCACCCCTTCATCTTTCCAGTCCTTCAGATTATCCGAAGAGAAGACACTGAAATACCATCCGCCCCATCCGGGCTGTCCGTCGGTGGTGGAATAGATATAATATTTTTTAGTCTGATGAGAATACAATATCTCGGGGTCAGCATGGAAACCTTGCAGCACGGGATTGTTGGGAATCGTCATATTGCCCATTTCCTTTGAAGGCCATTTGTCGGTGATGCGCTTCAACTCGGCACGGGTAATGGGGATGATAGTTCCGTGACGCGGATGAAAATTCATCTTCACCTCACTGTCTATCACTTTAAAGTTTTTCAAATCGGTCGTTTCGGTAAACTGGTATTTACCTTTCATATAGACATCATACATCAAGATGTATTTATTCTGACCTATCAGTTTGAAAGTTCCCGCACCTTCCACCGCTTCCGGGGTCTGCTGCTTGTAGTCGGGTTCTTCCTCCCATTGTCCCGAAGTCAGTGAACGGGTAGTTGCTACCCGGATGCCGTTTCCATGTCCTTCGGTTTTATAAAACAGGTGGTAGATTCCATCTTTATATACGATATCACCGTCTATGCAAGATTTCTTGTTTTCAGGGATGAAAAGCGGTTTCGGTTCACCTTCCAGGTCGGTAAATTCTTTATTGGCATAAGCATAATAAATCACATCTGCCCCATCACCATATTTCATTGACCAATAAACCAAGTATTTTCCGGCTTCCGCATCGAAGATAGTCTGAGGAGCCCATACCCGTTTCAGTTTTTCCTGGCCGGCATAACATTTCTGCATATTGATGACAGAATGGTTCCAGTTCACCAAGTCTGTAGATTTCAACAACACCATGGCACGATTGGAATCCCATCCATTGTCAGAAACCATATCGGTAACCACCATATAGAATGTCTTTCCGTCTTCGCAACGCAGGATATGCGGATCGCGCACACCACCGGTAGAACTGATGATTTTGGAATCAATGACAGGTTTGTTGTCATTCAGTGCCCAATAGGTATATCCGTCCGTACTTACCGCATAGCATACGGCTTCCTCGCTGATGTGGTTACCTGTAAAATAGGTAAAGAGATAAGCTATGTAATCTTTTTCGGCTACATTGTTTTGTTTGGAAATAATCTGCTGCGCCCCTGCCATCCAAGGTAGCAAACAGGCAAATAAGGTGATAAAAAATTTGTTTTTCATATAATTAGTCCTGAATTTGTTTGATGCAAAGATATAGTATAGGAACCTATTTTCAGGTATATAAATCTTTCAAAAGAGGGACTTTATTCGGTCAAATGGAGGAAAAATGGAAGTTTATGAAAGACTGGCATAGAAAAAAACAAAAAGTTCTTCCCTATTAAACTACAGTTTCAGTAAAAGAAAAAAGCAAAAGAATCAGCTACACAATAAATTCTGATTATTTATTATAAATGA
>OLSX01003089.1_pt1 | contig 13836 bp, 5 predicted proteins | sample 1673141 | NCBI WGS metagenome assembly OLSX01 (sample SAMEA3136759, study PRJEB25190) | human gut metagenome | biome: human gut; feature: human-associated habitat; material: faeces | place: Austria | collected 2013
TGTTCATTGCGATTACGGTTCCGTCAACAACCTCACGGTCGTTCACCTTGTTAAGCGTACCGTCGTAAGCTTTTTCAAGTTCTTCGTGGCTTGCGCTTGTTACAGCTTCACCGTTTTCATAAGCATCCCAGTTGAAGTCTTCAATAGGAGCTACGTTCTTTAAGTTTTCCATTAATAAATAAATTGTTTAATACTTTAATTAAATAAGACATTATATTATCTATAAATCGGGCGCAAAGGTAGAAATATTTTCTTGACCGACAAAAGAATAGCAAAAGAAAAGAGGAACATATTCGTATTTTTTGTAATATTGCAAATCTAACATTATATTACTACGGACATGAACGGAACATTGGACAAAATCAAGGTGCAGTTTGATTATCTGCCACTTATAAACTTCGCGATGCAGCAAAATAAAGTATCGGTCATCCACCGGCTTTCGATTGAAAACATGACGTCCGAGCCATTCAGAGACATTCAGGTGCTAATAACTGCCGAACCCGACTTCGGCAATATCACCCCTGTGGCTGTAGAAGCAATTCCTGCCAATGATTCCGTGTGCCTGCAGTCATTCAGCCTTGTCCTGTCCGCCAATTATTTCGCCCAACTGACCGAGCGTATGTCCGGAAGCCTGAAAATAGAAATCCGCTCCGAAGCGGAACTGATCTTTACCCAGACATATCCTATCGACATACTGGCATACGACCAATGGGGCGGAATCAATATATTCCCCGAAATGCTGGCTGCATTCATCACGCCCAATCATGCCGTGCTTGCTCCTGTTATCAAAAGGGCCGCCGCCATTCTGGAACAATGGACCGGAACACCGTCGCTGGACGAATATCAAAGCCGTAACCCGGACCGTGTGAGAAAGCAAATGGCAGCTATCTACACCGCCCTCACCGAACAGCAGATTATCTACAGTACTGTTCCTGCCAGTTTCGAAGAACACGGGCAGCGTGTCCGCCTGACAGATTCCATACTGGCACAAAAGCTCGGAACCTGTCTCGACATGGCATTGCTATACGCTTCCTGTCTCGAATCCATAGGACTGAATGCTCTCATCGTCATCACCAAAGGACATGCTTTTGCTGGTGGCTGGCTGGTGCCGGAAACCTTTCCGGACGCTACCATCGATGATGTATCTTTACTGACTAAACGGACAGCCGAAGGAATCTATGACATCACTCTGGTAGAAACCACCTGCATGAGTATGGGGTACAATACCGGTTTCGACAATGCTGTGAAAAGTGCCGACGGCAAACTAAGCGATTCGGGAAATTTCATCCTTGCAATCGATGTCAGAAGAGCCAGACATTCGGGAATCCGCCCTATCCCCCAGCGGGTGTTAAACGGACAAATCTGGGAAATAAAAGAAGAAAAGGAAGAGGATATTTATAGGAATACAACGCATGCTACCCCGCAAAGCGTGAATCCGTATGACTTGTCGGGCAGCGAAACCCAACCGGTTCTCACCAAGCAACTGCTTTGGGAAAGAAGTCTACTGGATCTAAGTTTGCGCAACAACTTGCTGAATATCCGGATTACCAAAAACACGCTTCAGCTGATTCCGGCAAACCTTGCCTGTCTGGAAGATGCGTTAGCGGAAGGGGATGAATTTCGTATCCTCCACCGTCCAGCCGAATGGGAAAATCCGGTAATGGAATTTGGCATCTACTCATCCATACCGGCATCTGATCCGATTACCGATTTTGTAAATTCGGAGCTTTCACAGAAAAGGTTACGTTTTTATTTACCGGAGAATGATTTAGGTAAGGCACTGACCCACCTGTACCGTTCGTCCCGTACCTCTATCGAAGAGAACGGGGCCAACACGCTTTACCTGGCTCTCGGTCTTCTGAAATGGTACGAAACTCCCTCCAGCGAACGTCCCCGCTATGCACCGATATTGCTGCTGCCGGTTGAAATCATTCGCAAGTCAGCCGCCAAAGGGTATGTGATTCGTTCGCGGGAAGAGGAAACGATGATGAACATTACCTTATTGGAAATGCTTCGCCAAAACTTCGGTATCTCCGTGCCGGGACTCGATCCGCTTCCGGCTGACGAAAGTGGAGTCAACGTCAAGCTGATTTACTCCATCATTCGGCATTGCATCAAGAATCAGCGTAAATGGGATGTGGAAGAACAGGCTATTCTGGGTATCTTCTCGTTCAACAAGTTCATCATGTGGAACGACATCCACAACAATGCTCCCAAACTGGTCCAAAACAAAATCGTCTCCAGCCTCATCAACGGAAAGATCGAATGGGATGCAGTCACGGAGGAGATGGATGCCACCTACTTGGACCGACAGTTATCTCCGGCAGATATCGTACTGCCCATCATTGCCGATTCGTCTCAGCTGGAAGCAATCTACGAGGCTGTACACGACAAGACTTTTATCCTGCACGGACCTCCGGGAACCGGAAAGTCCCAGACAATCACGAACATTATCGCCAATGCACTTTATAAAGGGAAACGCGTATTGTTTGTTGCCGAAAAGATGGCAGCCCTCTCCGTCGTCCAAAACAGGCTGGCAGCCATAGGACTTGCCCCGTTCTGTCTGGAAATTCACTCCAACAAGACGAAGAAGTCCACCGTTATCTCGCAACTCAAAGCAACAAGTGAAATCATCCGGCAAACCGCTCCCGAAGAGTTCCGGAAAGAGGCCGAACGTCTGCTTCTGTTACGGACAGAACTCAATAAGTATATCGAAGCCTTACACAAGGAATATCCTTTCGGACTTTCGCTGTATGATGCTATCATCCATTACCAGTCCATAGATACCGAGCCTTACTTCCATATTCCATTATCTTATCTGAATACATTGGATAAAGATAAATTCTCACATTGGGAAGATGCCGTCGAGTCTTTGGTAAGAACTGCCAATGCCTGCGGACACCCGTATCTTCATCCGCTGACAGGAATCACTATTCACGAATATTCGTCTGCCCTCAAAGAAGAAGCGGCACAAACGCTCACGACTTTCATCGGCTTGCTGACTGCCATACAATTGAAACTATCCGTCTTTTCCGTTTTACTGAAAGACACGGATATTCATCCTACCCGCAAGGATTTCGAAATAATCGCCGCCATTATCCGAAAGATACTCGATATTCCGGAACTCACGCCCGAACTGCTGACCACTCCTTTATTGAATGAAACACTGGAAGAGTACCGGAAAGTCGCGGAACACGGCAAGAAACGCGACGAAGTCAAAGCAGCAATAGAAAACGGATTCACCAAAGATATCCTAAAAATAAATGCCGGTCCTATGTTGGCCGAATGGAATCGTGTATCCGCCCAATGGTTCCTCCCTAGATATTTCGGACAAAGGAAGATTATCAAGGAGCTTCGTGCGTATGCTCTGAGACCGGTAAAGCGGGAAGCCGTCAACCCTCTGCTCCATCAGGTCATCCGTTATCGGGAAGAACTGGAATTTACAGACAAATACGTCGCCAAGCTACCTTCTCTGTTCGGAAGATTCGGGAGAGACGAAGAATGGGAAACGATCAATCAGATTATTTGTGAAATGTCTTCCCTCCATTCCCTGTTGCTAAGTTATTCGAAAGATGTGGCAAAAACATCCCGGATCAAACAGAACTTAGCGTTGCAACTGACGGAAGGTATCCGGACATTCAAAGATATTCATTCCCACTCCCTCAATGAATTGTATCAGCTGTCCGAAGCGCTTACAGCCACCGAGCAACAGCTCTCCGGCACTTTGGGTATAGCCGCAGAGTCACTTTACGCAAACTCTGCCGACTGGACAAACATCGCTTTGCAGAAAGCCGGAACATGGAAAGAGAATCTGGATAAACTCAAAGACTGGTATCAATGGCAGCAAGCTTCAGGCAAACTGAACGAACTGGGCCTCGGATTCATCGCAGAAAAGTATAAGGAAAAGAATATCCCTACAAACCTGCTCCTGAGTGGCTTCCGCAAAAGTTTCTACCAAACCGCCGCTCGCTATATCATTGGCAAAGAACCGACACTGGAATTATTCAACGGCAAGATATTCAACGATATTATAGCCAAATACAAACAAGTATCCGCCAACTTTGAGAACATTACCAAGAAGGAGTTGTTTGCCAAACTGGCGTCCAACATTCCATCCTTTACCCACGAAGCTATCCAGAGCTCAGAGGTCGGAATATTGCAAAAGAACATACGCAACAATGCGCGCGGCATATCCATCCGGAAACTATTCGACCAGATTCCGACCTTATTGCCACGTATGTGTCCCTGCATGTTGATGAGTCCCATATCTGTTGCCCAATATATTGACACCGACGCGGAAAAGTTCGATCTGATCGTCTTCGACGAAGCTTCACAGATGCCGACTTACGAAGCAGTAGGCGCCATCGCCCGGGGAAAGAATGTGGTCATCGTAGGCGACCCCAAGCAGATGCCGCCCACCAGCTTCTTCTCCGTCAATACCGTTGACGAAGACAATATCGAGATGGAGGATCTGGAAAGTATTCTTGACGACTGCCTCGCCCTGTCAATCCCCTCCAAATACCTGCTGTGGCATTATCGGAGCAAACACGAAAGCCTGATTGCTTTCAGTAACTCCGAATACTACGACAATAAACTTATGACTTTCCCGTCTCCGGACAATATCGAGTCGAAAGTAAGAAGGATTGCTGTCGACGGTTATTATGACAAAGGAAAATCACGCCAGAACCAAGCGGAAGCGCAAGCCGTAGTAGACGAAATAGCAAGGAGGCTAAGAAGCGAAGAGTTAAGAAAGAAGAGTATAGGCGTAGTCACTTTCAGCGTAGTCCAGCAGGCATTGATTGAAGATTTATTATCCGATCTCTTCATCTTCCACCCCGAACTGGAAACCTTTGCACTGGAATGTGAAGAGCCTCTGTTTATCAAAAACCTCGAAAATGTGCAGGGAGACGAACGGGATGTAATACTGTTCTCTGTCGGTTATGGCCCGGATGCCGAAGGGCGCGTCAGCATGAACTTCGGTCCGTTGAACCGGGCGGGAGGTGAAAGACGACTGAACGTAGCCGTCTCCCGTGCCCGATATGAAATGATCATCTTCTCCACACTGAGATCGGATATGATTGATTTAAACCGGACCTCCTCCATCGGAGTAGCCGGACTAAAACGTTTTCTTGAATATGCGGAGAAAGGGATGAAACACCCGCTGAATACCTCCAGCAATATCTATCTCCCGGATGAAGAGACTTCCATCGAGAAGATTATTGCCGACAAGCTGCGTTCTTTAGGATATACCGTGCATACGGATATAGGTTGCTCCGGATATAAGATCGATATAGGTATTGTCGATCCTCAAAATCCGTCCAGTTACCGGTTAGGTATCATTTGTGACGGAAAGAACTACAAACGTACCAAAACAGCCCGCGACCGGGAAATTGTTCAAAACAATGTACTGAAAGCGCTTGGATGGGACATCTGCCGTATATGGACGATGGACTGGTGGGAAAAACCGGATGAAGTAATTGCAACCCTACGAAGAAGAATCTCACAGCATGCGGACAGCAATCAGGAGAACGAAGAAGAAACTGTCCGGACGGAAGAACAAAAAGACACGGCGAAACCGGAGATTCTCAAAGCGGCATATCCTGCCATCTCCAAAAAACAACTCGCATTCAGTCTTGCCGCCGCCATCAAAGAAGACAGATACAAAAAACGAAAAGTTGTGTATCAGGAAACTGAATTAACCGCAGGGCAATACCAGGCAACAGATTTCTTTTTTGAAAGAAGTATCCCTATACTCCTCTCTCAAATCAAAAGAATCATGGAAAACGAAGCCCCGATCAGCCAATCCCTGATCTGCCAAAAGATAAACGCTGCATGGGGAATATCACGCATGTCCCAAACCGGTTCTCACCTGGATGCTCTTATACGCAGGCTGAACTTTTACCGTAGCAGACATAACGGGATCGACTTCCTGTGGCTGGACGAAGCACAATACCGAACTTATTCACAGTTTCGTACCGATTCCAATCGTGCAGCTACAGACCTGCCCCCGGAAGAAATCGCAAATGCAGTGAAATACGTACTGACCGACTCCGTCAGCCTGCCCCTTCCGGACCTGGCCAAAGCCTGTGCCAAACTATTCGGATTCCCCCGTATGGGATCAAACATCGAAGCATCCATGCAAAGAGGCATTCAGGAGGCAGTGAAAAGAAAGTACGCTAAAGTGGAAAGCGGACGGATAACAATCATCGGTTAAGACAGCACAGCATGTGAAACACAACCGATCGTCACCATCTGTCAATCCCCCTTTTGCAAGCGTTTCAAAGCAGCAATAGAATCGGATACATAAGTATTGTCCGGTTCTATGGAACGCCAATAGCAAAGCGTTCCTATCAACCGCTTCAGATAGGCAGGATCATGAGAGCCGATTCTTCGCTGATGTTCTGCCAGCCCTTTTGTCAGAATGAAATAGACATTCTTGCGAATCTCCCGTTTTCTGGCTTTAGGGATGGTCAGCTTCACACCCGAACTGACAGAGATACCTGTGATAATCTTCCTGTCATACTCATTCAGGAAACGGGTTTTCTCGTGATTCGGCTCAAACTTCTCTTCCCTGATGATTTCTTTGACCCGGACAAGTACCTGTTCTTTCGGAAAAACATCGCCCGAAAAGGTAAGGTCGTCGGCATAGCGAGTATAAGCCAGCCCGAATTCCTCTGCCATCGCCGCCAGTTTCCGATCCATCTCATAAGCAATGATATTACTCAATGCCGGACTGGTGGACGCTCCTTGCGGCAGATGCCGGCGCCTGCAACACAACTCACCCAACACCTTCGATATATTCTTAGGATAACCTATATTTTCGAAGGTTTGCTTCACCCTCGGACTGCGTATAGAAAGAAAGAAATCGTGAATATCCGTCTTCAGGACACATCGTTTCCCCAGATGGGGGCGGACATTATCGACAATGGAATGCTGACGCCGGAATCCGGTAGCGACGGGATGCACATTGACGGGCAGCAATATACGGTGATAAATAGTATCCTGAATAGATTTCAGTTCTTTGTCCGGAGCAGAGATCATACGGTATCCCCCTTTCCGCTTTCTTATCCAGAATTCCCGATAATGGGAAGAGACATCTTGCAGTATTTCCTTCAATCTCACCGCCTCTACTCCCAGCAAACCGGCACACCACACCACCGCCTCTTCATCAAATACAGGATACGTTCTCGCTTTAGGAGTGGTTACTCCCAAAGCATGCCTGAGCCATGCACCATGTTTCCATTTGTTTCCGGCAGTTTCTTCGTTTGCAGTATCACCGCTGCCTGTTGCTTTCCATCTCTTGTATCCTTCCTGTTTCCGGCTCGAAGAAATCATTTTATAAACCAGAAAACCGATCACAATCAGTATCGTAATTAGAAGTCCGTCCATCTTGTTGCTGCATATATAAAAAGGAGAGGAAGAGGATGAGATTTTACTAAAATAAATAGAGGTATTTATACCAGAGATTTATTTTCCAGGAAAATACCTGTGCCTGCGAGGCGACTACACCTCTTTTCTGCTAAATTTTTCCTCATCCTCTTCCTTACAAAGATATGTATTTTCTGCACACTATGCAATAGTTGAGAGGAAAAACTATCGGTTGAACAACTCGAAAGTAAATTTACATCCTATCCCGCTGAATTTCCAGTTTTCACTGCTGACGAAAACTCCCACATCAAAGATATGCGTACCGATACCATACCCCACTTCCAGATAGGGCTGGAGATGCGGCATAGACAGTGCACTGATATAAAGACGTTCGTTCTGCACATAGCGGGTATATTTCATCAGATGGCGGAGAATCAGAAAAGGGGCTTCATAAGTGAAGTGTCCGCGTACGTAACGGCGGGAGGAGTTATACCAGCGTCCGTCGAGCACCTGAAACACACCGCCGATTTCATCATTCCACCCGACAGGAAGGTTGTGCCGGGCAAAATTGGCAAAGTCGACAAAATACAGTTCATCCTGATTGGTGAATGCTCCGAATCCGAAACGGTAATAAATATTTCGCATCAATCCCAGCTGAATCTTATGTTGAAGGTCGAACTCCACCCGTTCATACTCTCCGGTACTCTTGAATACTCCCTCTATTCCCCGTTCGTAATCTACCGAAAATGTCGGATAGTCAGAACGCAGATTGATTTTACGTTTTCCGTTCATATAGTAATAAAGCGCCGGAGTCCATTCTACACGGATGCGCGGGGCGAAACTGATATAGGTATTTCTGAACCGTTCCATAAATTCCGGAGGAGGCATCGGATAGTCTCCCGTAATCACGAAGCGGGACTTCTCGACGGCTGTTCTCTTATGTGCCGAAAAACCGAGACTGATATCCAGTCCGTTGATTATTTCAAAACTATGACGGAAGTTGAAATACAAGTCTTTGAAATAGTCCAGATGAATGAGGTCGAAATTAAAAATACTATCCGGCATCGCTTTCAGTTCATCCAGCATCTTACTGCTATAGATGCGGTTACCATTACCTACACTCAGCCGGAAGAAGCCCCGCTTCTGCGGCCAGTATTCGAAGTCGGCATTCAACGACCAGTAGAATTCTTTCCGTGTAAAGTTATAACCCAGCTTGGGCACGATACGGAGCCACTTGTCTCCTCTGAAAATCCGGTTGTAACGGAAGTCTTGCCGGTAAGATAATCCATTGCTTCCGCTATAACTGAACAACAGCGGATTGATAAACGGCGAGAAGCGGACACTTCCGATATTGGACAGATTGAATTTATAATCTTCCACCATCAGGTCCCCCATTGTTCCCCAGAAAGCCTGACTCTTGGATTTCCGCTGTACCGACACGGTATCGCGTCTGTACATATAGTCTTTATAAAGTTGCTTTTCGCCCTCACTCAAAGGGATGGGACGCAACACTCCGAATGTAGAAGCATCTGTCTTATAAGCATTTGTATCGCATTGCAGGGAAAACGACTCCGACAGATTATACTTTTTCTTTTCTTTCTTCCGTACTTTTCTTTCTTTCAGTTCGATAGATTTATAGTCCAGCGAAGCGGTATAGTTGCCGTCTACCTTGTTTCCCAGAAACTTAAAAAGGGCTTCGACATCATAACGCACCGGAAGAAACTCGTCTTTCTTTCCCACTTCCCCCATCTTGATCCAACAAGTGAACGTGATCAGTTCCGACCGTCCCGAAAAGCGTATTTCCCGCACGCTCCATACATTGCTGCTGACAATCATATAGCCGCCCACCAGCTGATCGCTCTTGGTACGGGGAATGAAGCGTATCCGGTAATCGAGATTATTAGGGTCACCCATCACGCTGTCAATCCGGTATTTATAATACTTCTTTCCGTTTTTGGCAAGCGGTGACAGCAAGCGTTCATCGTTGAGGAGGGAGGACGAATAGATATTGACATTAAAATATTCGAGCAGTCCCGGCAAGCCCCTGTTCCCTCTCACGGTACCTTGCGACGCCTTTACTTTCTGATCATAGATATTGGGGGCTGTATAATGCAGGTCGCTGTACGTTTCAAGCAGATACTCGCGTACTCCTTTCTGCAAGCGAAACATCGAAGGTACATACCGGAGAATGAAATTCTTCTTCTGAATATTCATCTTGCCCTTTATATATAGGTTCGCGCGATAGTCACTCACGATACTTTCATAAGAAGGGGCAAAAGTCATGACACGTTCGATGATGGAATCAGCAGATATCTCCTGACTGGTATAAGGATTGAGAACAAGATTAGCTGCCCCCTTCGGAATAAAAGAGAACAAGCACAACATACATCCTATCAATATCTTATATTTCAATCGTCGTATCTCCTGTTTATTGTAGGCAAATATAAAAAAGAATATCGAAAAGCAAGGGAATTAAGCTGCAAAAAAGAGTTAGCGGAGAAAATATCAGATTTCTCTCCCAATCAATTTAACATGAGTTTTGCTCTCATGCTCTAACTATCGCTCTACATTCCTTTATTCATCGGTATTTCAGTTATGAGAGATCCGATGGTAGCAGAGTGAGAGCAAGCAGTTGCTCTCACTCTGCATTATCACATTTTACAACATATTTCTTATACTATCTATTGATTGACAGCATGTTAACGCTTGATGTGTCAACTATTAATGATTGACATGTCAGTTATTAACAATCGAAAAATCAGGCGTTAATAGCTGATGACTCATGTATTCTTGACTGAAAAATGATTTAGTACTTCCTGAAAGAACAGGTTAAGCAAAACAGTAGCTATGGTCAAGTTAATCAGGTAGATAGGTGCTTCAGAGAACTTCGACAGGTGTTTCAAATAGTTTCAAACGCTTGAAACACTTTGTTTCACCGTACGAAACACTTTGTTTCATTGCTTGAAACACTTTGTTCCAAGGCATGAAACACTTTGTTTCATCGGTTGAAACTAGTCTTGGAACTACACTGTATTAAAGTTACTCTTACTTGTCTCTTATTTTTCACTTTATTCTTGCCAAAAAAGAAAAATATAGTACCTTTGTAATGCATTTCATACCAGAAGGCGGGTAAACCTGCCAATTTCCGTGGCGGGCATTTTTATGTCCGTTTACGTTTATTCTATATGGCGGTTCCGTACCCCCGTGTAGAATGTTAATGCATCTACTGCCTTCTGGTGAAATGCAACGGGAAAGGCGGAACCGCTCTTATTATTTTAGAAAATCTTCGCCTACCACATACTCATAATCATCATTATGGAAACAGAACAAGTTGCCGTTCAACCAACGGTGGGAAGCATCGCACAAACTCCCCAAAATGCATTTGTTGTTCCTAACGGAGAATTAAAGGACTTCTACCTCAAATTCGCCCTCCTTCTGAACCCGAATTCCTGCTCCGCAAACCGTACCGAATTCGAACTCTTAAACATTCTTCTGAAAGACTTGAAAAAAATTGTGGGAGCACTCACTCACCTCACCATGCATGCCTGGGATGATGGTATACCGGAAATCCTGCTCTCATGCGGTGCTTACTCCCTACAAGACGACTTAAACAAAAAAACACGTATGCAAATGAACGCCTCGATGGGAAAGCATTTACAATTCCTCACCCAAATGGCTATGGACAGTCCTGCAATGAAGCTACTATACAGAAACATGAACAAGCATTATATGCAGGTAGAAATTTTAGTCAAACAGATGGCTACAGAAATCGAACGACAGAAAAAGGAGAATGAACAACAGGAAATAATGAAAACCATCCCTTAATGGGCCATAATCAAAAAAACCGTGATGAGCAAAAGGTGATTCAGAGATAAACCAGCCCAACAAAGAGGGGGTATCTTTCAGAAAACAGTCTATTTTCTGAAAATACCCCCTTAAAAATAGGGGTACTTTCAGAAAAAACATATAATTTTGCGCCATCAACCGATAAAAAGAGGACTATTTATGTCAAAAATGAGATTTTACGCTTTACAAGAACTTTCCAACCGGAAGCCGTTGGAAGTCAGTGCCCCTTCCAACAAACTCTCAGATTATTATGGTAGCCATGTATTCGACCGCAAGAAGATGCAAGAGTATCTTCCGAAAGAAGCCTATAAGGCAGTTACCGATGCGATCGAAAAAGGTACACCGATCAGCCGTGAAATAGCCGACCTGATTGCCAACGGCATGAAGAGCTGGGCTAAGTCGCTCAACGTCACACACTACACCCACTGGTTCCAGCCTCTGACAGACGGAACAGCTGAAAAACATGATGGATTTATCGAGTTTGGCGAAGACGGCGGAGTGATCGAACGATTCTCCGGAAAACTGCTGATTCAGCAAGAACCGGATGCCTCTTCTTTCCCTAACGGCGGTATCCGTAATACCTTCGAAGCTCGCGGATACACTGCATGGGACGTTTCTTCTCCGGCATTCGTGGTAGATACCACACTTTGTATTCCCACGATTTTTATCTCTTATACGGGCGAAGCACTGGACTACAAAACTCCGCTTCTGAAAGCACTTGCCGCTGTAGACAAAGCCGCTACGGAAGTCTGCCAGCTATTCGACAAGAACGTAACACGCGTATTTACCAACTTAGGATGGGAACAGGAATATTTTCTCGTAGACTCCTCCTTATATAACGCACGTCCCGACCTTTGCCTGACCGGACGTACTTTAATGGGACACTCTTCTGCCAAAGACCAACAGCTGGAAGACCACTATTTCGGCTCTATTCCTCCACGGGTCACGGCATTCATGAAGGAACTCGAAATCGAATGCCACAAACTGGGTATTCCTGCCAAAACCCGTCACAACGAAGTAGCTCCCAACCAGTTCGAACTGGCCCCTATCTTCGAAAACTGTAACCTGGCAAACGACCATAACCAGCTTGTCATGGATCTGATGAAGCGTATCGCACGCAAACATCATTTCAACGTACTACTGCACGAAAAGCCTTATAGCAGCGTAAACGGCTCAGGCAAACATAACAACTGGTCGCTCTGCACAGACACCGGCATCAACCTGTTTGCTCCCGGAAAGAACCCGAAAGGAAACATGCTGTTCCTCACCTTCCTGGTGAATGTACTGATGATGGTATATAAGAACCAAGATTTACTTCGCGCCTCCATCATGAGCGCCAGCAACAGCTACCGCCTGGGAGCCAACGAAGCTCCTCCCGCCATCCTATCCTGCTTCTTAGGCTCACAACTCTCAGCAACACTCGACGAAATCGTGCGTCAGGTAGGCAACGAGAAGATGACACCGGAAGAAAAGACAACGCTGAAACTGGGAATCGGACGTATCCCGGAAATTCTGCTCGATACCACCGACCGTAACCGTACTTCTCCTTTTGCCTTCACCGGAAACCGCTTTGAGTTCCGTGCCGCCGGTTCTTCCTCCAACTGTGCCGCAGCCATGATCGCCATCAACGCTGCCATGGCAAACCAGCTGAACGAATTCCGCGCATCAGTAGAGAAACTGATGGAAGAAGGGGTAGGAAAAGACGAGGCTATCTTCCGCCTGCTGAAAGAAACGATCATCGCCTCCGAAGCCATCCGCTTTGAAGGAGACGGCTACTCCGAAGAATGGAAACAGGAAGCTGCTCGCAGAGGTCTGCCCAACATCAGCAACACTGTGGATGCAATTCCTGCACTGATTACAGATAAAGCCATCAGCCTCTTTGAACGTCATCATGTATTGAGCCGTCTGGAACTCCACTCCCGTGCGGAAATCAATTATGAAGCATATATCAAACAGATTAATATTGAAGCAAAGACTATGATCGACATTGCTTCCAAACAGATTCGTCCCGCTGTGCTGAAATATGCAGGCAGTGTGGCACAGTCCTTGGCAGCTATCAAATCCGTAGGCGGAGATACTTCTGTTGCAGAAGAACTGCTGCAGGAAATCAATGAAAATATTGCGCAGTTCCATAAGGCACTGAAACATCTGGAAGAAGTGGCAGAACAGGCACAGCTGCTTCAGGGCAGCAGCCGTTCTCAGGCTGTATTCTGCCGTGACTACGTCTTTGAAGCCATGCAGGCGCTGCGTGTTCCCGCAGATGCGCTGGAAATGCTGGTGGATGAAGATGTATGGCCTTTCCCCACTTATGGAGAATTGCTGTATAATATCTAATACAATATTGTAAGACAACTTTATAAAGGGAATTTGAAACCTCACCTTTTTTTCTGTAGGAATATGGAAAAAAGGTGAGGTTTTCTGCATTTTTGGCTATTATCGTAAAAAGATAAAAACAAGATAAGATGTAAGACAAAGTGGCAAAAGATATAAAGAAAATGTATCTTTTCTGAAAAAAATATAAATAGTTTACAAATGAAAAAAGAAAATAGATAGGAAATTGCCTTATAAATGAGAGCATTTTTCTCGGGTTTTATGTTTTTTTTTCAATGCTTCCCAAAAAAA